>VFSW01005523.1_pt1 | contig 18658 bp, 15 predicted proteins | sample 5358111 | NCBI WGS metagenome assembly VFSW01 (sample SAMN11554181, study PRJNA540505) | mine drainage metagenome | isolation source: sediment from site ElyBrook_90M | place: USA: Ely Copper Mine, Vershire, VT | collected 2017 | reverse complement strand
GTGATAGGCATGGTGGGTCTCTCTAGTACGATGCGCGCATCATGCCGCGCTACGAGGCATCTAGCAACTTTCAAGGGAGGGAGTAGCCGCCGCGCCGCTGTTGCGCTTCCCTCTTCTTCCTTTCTTACCCTCTGTTGCTAAAAATCTCCCCACAGCATTTGCAGTGCGGTCAGTCCGGCGACGGCGGCGGTCTCGGTGCGCATCACGCGCGCGCCCAGGCGTATGGGGGTGAAGCCGCACCGCAACGCGCTGTCACTTTCGGCGGTGGAGAAACCGCCTTCCGCGCCTATCATCAGCACGGCTTGGCCTTTCGGTTGGACTTGTGTGTGTAACGACTGTGCGCCTTCGGGCAGCAGGATGAAGCGGCTGCAATTTTCGTCACCCAGGGTTTGCAGCCAAACCATGATGTCAAGCGGCGGGTGGATGACAGGCAGCACATTGCGGCCGCATTGTTCGCAGGCGGAGATGGCGACCTGTTGCCAATGCGCCATGCGTTTCTCCGCGCGTTCGGCGGTGAGCCGCGCGACGCTGCGTTCGGTGTCCAGTGGCTGGATCTCGGTCACGCCGAGTTCGGTGGCTTTTTGGATCACCCAATCCATCTTCTCGCTGCTGCACAGGGCTTGCGCCAAGATCGTGTGCAACGGCGATTCGCGGTCAGCCTTGATGGTTAGGATGTTCTCCAGTCGCACGCGCTTGCCGGTGAGTTCGGCGATGCTGCCGTGACATTCGTTGCCGAGGCCGTCGAACATCTGTACCGCATCGCCGACCCGCAAACGAAGTACCCGTGCGGCGTGGTGCGCGGCATCGGGCGGCAGATCGAAGCTGCCGGACTGAGGTAGCGGAGCGGGACAATAGAAACGCGGCATGTTGAGGCTCGAATGGTGAATAGGGCAGGCGTGATAATATAACGCGCTGCGAAAATCGATTATAAAAACTTGGTTAGGAGAGTTGTCATGGTTAGTCTTCAGCCGCCCTTGTGCGACTTCGGCTGGAAAGCCCCCGATTTCAATTTGCCCGGCGTGGATGGCGCGCGTTACGACCTCGCCAGGGCGCGGGGCGAGAATGGTTTGCTGGTGATGTTCATCTGCAACCATTGTCCATATGTGAAATCCATCCGCGAGCGCATCATCCGCGACACGCTGGAACTCAAGGCGCACGGCATCAACAGCATCGCCATCATGTCCAACGATCCGGCGGATTACGAGGAAGATTCCTTCGCCAACATGAAGGCGGTCGCGCGGCAATACGCCTATCCGTTCCCTTACGTCATCGATGAGACGCAGCAGGTCGCCAAGACTTACGGGGCAGTGTGTACGCCCGACTTCTTTGGCTTCAATGCCGATCTGGAATTGCAATACCGTGGCCGCCTGGATGCCTCGCGCAAAGAGGCGATTGTCGACGCGCCGCGCGACCTGTTCAACGCCATGCTGCAAGTTGCCCGGACCGGGCAAGGGCCGCGCGAGCAGATTGCCAGCATGGGTTGTTCTATCAAATGGAAGACGGAATGAACCGCACCGCACCGCGCGGCATGAGTGCTGTACTCAAGGCGGTGGTCGCTGCTGTCAAACTGGTCGCGTCGGAAGAGATCATGCCGCGCTATCTGAAAGTCTCGCATCAGCATAAAAGTGACGGCAGCCTGTGTACCGAGGCGGATGTCGCCGCGCAAACCGCGCTGATCAAGAAGTTGCAAGCCATCGTCAATGTGCCGGTCTTGGGCGAAGAGATGTCCGAGGCCGAGCAGCACGCGCTGTGGGAGAACAGCCACGAGGGACTGTGGTGCATAGACCCGATCGACGGCACCTCCAACTTTACTCGCGGCCTGCCCTATTTCGCGGTCTCCGTCGCGTTGCTGCGCGAAAATAAAAGTGTCATGGGGGTCGTGTATAACCCCGTGTCCGACGAATTGTTTGCTGCCGAAGCGGGCAAAGGCGCGTTCATGAACGGCGAGAAGCTGGTGGGGCTTGCGTCATCGTTACCGCTGGCGCAAGCCTTGGCCTGCGTGGATCTGAAGCGATTGCCGCTCAAGTTGCTCAAGCAACTGGCGAGCAGTCCGCCTTATGCCTCGCAACGTAATTTCGGTGCGAGCGCGCTGGACTGGTGCTACACCGCCGCCGGACGCTATGACGTGTATTTGCATGGCGGGCAGAAGTTGTGGGATTACGCCGCCGGGGTGTTGATTCTGCGCGAATCCGGCGCGCTGGCCTGTTGTATCGGGCACGACGATTTTGCGCAGGGCGACATCTGGCAGCGTTCCGTGATCGCGGGGCGGGATGCGGCACTGTTTGAAGAATGGAAGAATTGGATTCGGGAAAACCAATGATTAAAAGTAAGTGGGCAGCACGATGGGCGGTGTTATTTTGGTTGTGTTGCGGCATGGCACAGGCGGATGCGATTTTCGGAGCCGGCGCGACTTTCCCCAATGCCATCTATCAGGCATGGGGCAAGGCGTACCAGTCTCAGACCGGCTTGACCCTGGTCTATACCCCGGTAGGCTCGGGCAAGGGGATCGCGGAAATCGTCGCGGCACGCACTGATTTTGGCGCGTCCGACAAGCCGCTCAAGCTCGACGAGTTGGAAAAACACAAGCTGATGCAATTTCCTGCCGTGATCGGCGGCGTGGTGCCTGCCATCAACATCAAAGGCATTGCCAACGGCCAGTTGCTGTTGGATGCAAATGCACTCGCGGGGATCTATCTGGGCAAGATCAAACGGTGGAATGATCCGGCATTGCTGGCTCTGAATCCCGGTCTGGCACTGCCCAATGCCGACATCGCCGTGGTATACCGTTCGGACAAATCCGGCACCACCTTCAACTTCACCAACTATCTGAGCAAGGCCAATACCGAGTGGAAAGACTCGGTCGGCGAGGGTTTGAGCGTCGCCTGGAAAACGGGTGAAGGCGGGGCGCAGAACGAAGGGGTGGCGCGCATCGTCGCTGCCACACCGAACGCGATCGGCTATCTGGACCTGGCGGTGTTGTTGAAGAAGAATCTGACGTACGTAAAAATGAAAAACCGCGACGGTGCGGCGGTCAGTCCGAACACCGAATCGTTTGCGGCGGCGGCCGCTTCGGCCAAGTGGTCGGCGGAAAACGGCTTTTACGAAATATTGACCGACGAGCCGGGCAAGGCCAGCTGGCCCATCACGGCGGCGACTTTCATTTTGCTGGAGCGTACCTCCGCAATCGCCGAACATGTGGCGGGGACCATGAAGTTTTTCGATTGGGCTTACCGTAACGGCGACCAACTGGCAGAAAGTCTTGCCTATGTGCCGCTGCCGGACAGCGTGACAGAGATGGTGCGCGGGGCGTGGCGGACGCAGGTGAGAGACCGGGCCGGCGCGGCGGTGTGGCGATGAACTGCGCCGGGTTGACTGGCATCGGAGCGAGACCGTGAAAATATTGATACTGGGTGCGGGGCAGGTGGGGTCGACGGTGGCCGAGAGTCTGGTTGGTGAAGCCAACGACATTACCGTGGTGGATGCGGACGCGCTGAAGTTGCAGCAGTTGCAGGATCGATTGGATCTGCGCACGTTGACCGGTAACGCGTCCCATCCGTCGGTGCTCGAACAAGCCGGTATCGCCGATTGCGATATGTTGCTGGCGGTGACGCAAAGCGACGAGGTCAACATGCTGGCGTGCAAACTGGCGGCCAGTCTGTACAACACGCCCACCCGTATCGCGCGTATCCGCGCCACGGAATTTCTGGAACGTCCGGAAGTCTTCAGCGCGGATAATTTTTGCGTGGATTTCTCCATCTGCCCCGAACAGATACTCACCGACTATATCGCCAAGCTGATCGAATTCCCGGAAGCCTTGCAGGTGTTGGAATTCTCCGACAAGAAAGCCTCGCTGGTGGCGGTGCGCGCCTTCGAGGGCGGTCCTCTGGTGGGCAAACCGCTGAGTTTTCTACAGACCCATATGCCGCAGGTGGACACGCGCGTCGCGGCGATCTTCCGCAAAGACCGCGCCATCATGCCGACCGGTGAAACCGTGGTGGAAGACGGGGACGAGATCTTCTTCATTGCGGCAACCAAAAACATCCGCAGCGTGTTGCGCGAGATGCGCCGCATGGACAAACCCTGCAAGCGTGTGATGATCGTCGGCGGCGGCAACATCGGGCGGCGTTTGGCCAGGGCGTTGGAACACGACTATCAGGTCAAGCTGATCGAGTACAACAAGAAGGCCTGCGCGAAACTCGCCGAGGACTTGACACGCACACTGGTGCTGCACGGCGACGGCACGGATGAGAAGCTCATGCAGCAGGAACATGTCGATGAGATCGACGTGTTCTGCGCGCTGACCAACGACGATGAGAACAACATCATGTCGGCTCTGTTGGCCAAGCAGGGCGGGGCGCGCAAGGTGATCTCGCTGATCAATCGCAGTGCCTATGTAGATCTGGTGCAGGGCGGCAAGATCGACATCGCGCTGTCGCCCGCCCAGGTGACCATAGGTTCGCTGCTCGCCTATGTGCGCCAGGGCGACGTGGCGGCAGTGCATTCTTTGCGCCGGGGTGCAGCCGAGGCGTTGGAATTGGTCGCACACGGTGATCGCAAGTCGTCCCGGGTGGTGGGGCGGCGCATCGACGAGATCGACTTGCCCAGGGGTACGACCATAGGTGCGATCGTGCGCGGTGACGACGTGATTATGGGCCATCACGATGTGGTCATCGAGGTCGGTGACCATGTCATCGTGTTCGTGATCGACAAGGCGATGGTGGGCAAGGTCGAGAAGCTGTTCCAGGTCCATCCCGGATTCCTGTGATGAAACGTTTGTTCACTATCGTCCACGCATTGGGTTTGATGCTGATGGTGTTCAGTCTGGCCTATTGGATGCCCATCCTGGCCTCCTGGGTGTATGACGACAATACCCTGATGGATTTTTTGCTGGCGATGACCTGGACGTTCTGCATCGGCTTTTTGATGTGGCTGCCAACCCGCCGCCACCGGGGCGAACTGTCGATCCGGCATGGCTACCTGCTGGTGGTTGCGATGTGGACGGCTATGCCCGCCGTGGCCATGTTGCCCCTGCTGCTGGTGATCAACGGACTGTCATTCACCGATGCGTATTTCGAGACCATGTCGGGCCTGACCACGACAGGGAGCACGGTACTGACCGGTTTGGAAAACCTGCCGCCCGCCATCAATATCTGGCGGCACGAGCTGAACTGGCTGGGCGGCATGGGCATCATCGTGCTGGCCGTGGCGATCCTGCCTTTGCTCGGCATCGGCGGACGGCAGCTGTTCAAAGCGGAAACGCCGGGACCGATGAAAGCTACCGCCCTGACCCCGCGCATCACAGAGACCGCGCGCAATCTGTGGATGGTGTATCTGGGTATTACGATAGTCTGCATCCTGTCGCTCAGGCTCGCCGGTATGAATTGGCTGGATGCGATCTGCCACGCGTTTGCGACGATGGGGTTGGGGGGATTTTCAACCTATGACGCGAATGTCGGACATTTCGATTCGCCCGTCATAGAAGCCGTGCTGATGGTGTTCATGCTGATAGCCGCGATGAATTTCGCAACGCATTTTCTTGCCTGGCGCGGCAAGAGTCTGCGGCCCTATCTGCAGGATGCCGAGGCCCTCGCCACGGTGGGCGTGGTGCTGGTGAGCTGCGTCGGTATCGGGGTTTATCTGTACAGTCAGGGGACCTACCCAAGCTTCTGGACGGCACTGCGTCACGCCAGTTTCAATCTGGTCTCGGTGGCGACCGACTGCGGATTCTCCAGCGTCGATTTCAACAGGTGGCCGATATTCGCGCCCATCTGGATGTTATTCCTGAGCTGTGTGGTGGCCAGTTCCGGTTCGACCGGTGGCGGGATCAAGATGGTGCGCACCATCGTCTTGTTCAAACAGGCCGGGCGCGAGATGCACAAACTGATCCATCCCGCCGCCGTCAACCCGATGAAGATCGGCGGGGTGGTGGTCGAGAACCATGTGGTGTTCGCCGTGCTGGGATTCATCTTTGTCTATTTCATGAGCGTGACGACGCTGACCTTTGCCTTGCTGGCGAGCGGGCTGGATTTCATTTCGGCGTTTTCCGCCGTGATCGCCTCGATCAACAATGCGGGACCGGGGTTGGGTGTGGTCGGCCCGGCGAGTAACTATGGCGTATTGAGCGACTTTCAAACCTGGGTGTGTACGGTGGCCATGCTGATCGGGCGACTGGAGATCTTTACCGTCCTGATCCTCTTCACCCCGCAATTCTGGAAACGCTAAAACAAGACTATGACAAGCGGGGCAAATTGGTTAGTATTCCGCCCCTTGCGCAAGCAAAACATAACGAGCGCGAAGCGCGCCATTCAGGGGGGATAGAGTGAGCGAGACTCAGACATTGTCCGGCGTTAAGGTGTTGCTGATCGATGACAGCAACACGATCAGGCGCAGCGGCGAGATTTTTCTGAAGCAGGCCGGCTGTGAAGTGGTCTTGGCCGAGGATGGTTTTGACGGTTTGTCGAAGGTCGTGGAGCATCGTCCCGATATGATTTTCATTGACGTGATGATGCCCCGTCTGGACGGCTACCAGGCCTGCGCGCTGATCAAGAACAATCCCCAATTCAAATGCATCCCGGTGGTCATGTTGACGAGCAAGGACACGTTGTTCGATCGCGCTCGCGGCAAACTGGTCGGCTCCGACCAATATCTCATCAAACCTTTCAACAAGAAAAGCATCGTCGATGCGGTCGTGACGCATACGCACAAAAAACAAGAGGAAAAAACTTATGGCTATTAAAAGAATTTTATTGGTCGATGATTCGCCCACCGAACGCCACATCATCGGCGAGATATTAACCAAGGCCGGCTTTCAGGTCAGCATGGCCGAAGACGGGGAAAAGGGCGTGGCACTGGCCAAATCGGAAAAGCCCGATCTGATCGTGATGGATGTGGTGATGCCCGGCTTGAACGGTTTTCAGGCCACGCGCGCCATCACCAAAGATCCCGAGACCCAGCATATCCCCGTCATCCTTTGCACCACCAAGGACCAGGAGACCGACAAAGTGTGGGGTCTGCGCCAGGGCGCGAAGGATTATGTGGTGAAGCCCGTGAACGGGCCGGATCTGCTCGGCAAGATCGCCGCACTCGGCTAGGCATTACGTAGAGCATGGCGAGCCACCTCAATCTGCGCGAATTCCAGCAAAATCTCAGCGACCGCATGCAGGCCAGCGGTGCTGACGCGAAGAAAATATCGACCCTGGGTGTCATCATCGCCGGCCAGAATTGGCTGGTTGATATGGCGGAGATCAGCGAGGTGCTGCCCGCGCAGGAGCGGGTGAGCGTGCCGATGGCCAAGGCTTGGGTGAGCGGGGTCACGAACGTGCGGGGGAGTTTGTACTGCGTCGCCGACATCGCCGCCTACCTGAAGTTGGGCAAGGTTACCGGGGCGGTCGAGAACCGCATGTTGCTGGTGGCCGGGCGGTATGCGTTCAACGCCGCGCTGCTGGTGGACAAGGTGTTGGGTCTGCGGGATGCGCGCGCTTGGCGCAACGAGCAGGCGGGGTTCAGGGACGAGCAAGATGCGATTTGGCACAAGCTCGATATTGGGAAGTTATTGGCACAGGCAGATTTTTTACAGATAGGCGCGTAGGTTTCGCGGCGGGAGAAATGCAGCATGGCAACCGAACAAAAGACACTTAAAGCAAAACTTCAGACCGGTAAAAAATCACGCTCGGCTTTCAAGCTGCCGTTGATAGGTCACTTGCCCATCGCCGGGCAGCTCAAATATCTGGGTGTGGCGACGGGGTTTGCATTGCTGGTGACAGCGGTTGCCGCTTACACCAACAACCGCGAAGAGGGCTACCGTACCGGCTATGTGCTGCAAGCGGCCAATCTGGAGTTGTATGCCAACCAATTGAGCAATACCGCCACATCAGCTCTATCCGGCAACAGCAAGGCGTTCGATGACTTGGGCGCGGTGACCAAGGCTCTGTCCGAGAGCGCGAGAATCCTGGACAAGGGTAACGCCGATCTGCCCGCCACTTCCGGCAAGGCGCGCGCGATCCTGGATCCCGCCCTGGCGACCATCAAAAAAGCCCTGGCCGATGCGGACAGTTTGCAGGCGGGCCGTGCCGGTTTGGTGACCTTGAACCGTGCGATTGATGCGATCAGTTTGGCCGATGCCGATTTCCGCCAGATGAACGACCAGTTGGCGGCCAGTGTCGGGCCCGGATTGGCTGGCGCGTTTCAGCTGGCCATCGAACGTATCGCGCGCGATAGTGCCGTTCTGCTGGGTACCCAGGTGGACATGGACGAGATGGCGCGTTTGGGTATTGACACCTACATGGCCGAGACCGCCCTGGCGGCGATGCCTGCCGCCAATCCCGTGGTGCAACGGGCGGCGGAGTTGTTCGATCCCTACCGGCTGAGTGTGGAAATCGTGGTGGGTGAGTCCCGAAGCTTTGTCGATGCCAAGACCGCGTTGGCCGAGATTGACAACGGCACAAGCCAGCTGATCAAACAAAGCAACGAGTTGCGCAACGCATACGAAACCAGCGTGCTGGCCATCGTGACGGGTTGGTTGGCGGTGGTGTTCGGCGTGTTGACGGTGACCTTGCTGCTGCTGATCTTTAAACAATACCTGGAAGATTCCAGACAGCAGGCACAGCGCGCCGAGGCGACCAACCGGCAAAACCAGGACGCCATCCTGCGCCTGATGAACGAGTTGAGCGATCTGGCGGACGGTGATTTGACGATACGCGCGACGGTGTCGGAGGACATCACCGGCGCGATCGCGGACTCGGTGAACTACACCACGGAAGAGTTGCGCAAGCTGGTGACCGGTATCACCAGGGCTTCCGAGAAAATGGGACTGGCAACGGGCAATGCGGATACGGTATCCCAGAGTCTGCTGGCGGCGGCGCAGAAACAAGCCAAAGAAATCCGTGATGCGGAAGAGTCGGTGCAGTTGATGGCCAAGTCGATACAGGAGGTGGATGCCAGCGCGAACAAGGCGACGGAGGTGGGCCGGCGCACGCTGGTGGCAACCGAGCAGGGCGCGCAGGCGGTGCGCAACTCCATTGCGGGTATGGATGGTATTCGCGAACAGATTCAGGAAACCGCCAAACGCATCAAGCGGCTTGGTGAAAGCTCGCAGGAGATCGGCGAGATCGTGGATCTGATCTCCGACATCACCGAGCAGACCAACGTGCTGGCTTTGAACGCCGCGATCCAGGCGGCCTCGGCAGGCGAAGCGGGGCGCGGCTTCTCGGTGGTGGCGGAAGAGGTGCAGCGTTTGGCGGAACGTTCGGGCGAAGCGACCAAGCAGATCGGCGCGCTGGTCAAGACCATTCAAAGCGATACGTACGACGCGGTGGCGGCGATGGAAAAAAGCACCTTGGGTGTGGTCGAGGGCGCGAAACTTTCCGACGTTGCGGGTCAATCGCTGAAGGAAATCGAACAGGTGTCGAACGAGCTGGCGCGATTGATCAACAGTATCTCGGTCACGACCCAGGTGCAGACCGACATGGTGGGCGAAGTGTCCGACGTGATGAAGGACGTGATGAGCATCACCCAGCAGACTACCGAAGGCACGCGCATGACAGCGCAATCGGTCGCACAGTTGACCGCTCTGGCTGCCGAGCTCAAGGGTTCGGTGGCGGGCTTTAAAGTCCAATCGTAAAGTCCGTCGGGACATTGTATGAATAACCCAGCACAATTTGATCACGCGGCACTGGCCATCGTAAAACCCGGTGTGGACGGCGGGTTGGCGGATTTACAAACACGTCTGGCGAGCTTCTGGGCCGATCCGTCCGGTCAGGCGGATGCCATTCAAGCCGCACTGGGTGAGGCCAAACGACTGTCCGGCGTGTTCAAGATGGTGGGCTTGGAAGGGTTGGCGGTGTATTGCTCCGAGATCGGAGCGGTGCTGTCCGAGTTGGCGGCACATCCGACTTCATCGACCGCAGTGCATCGCGAGGGGGTGGAAGCCGCGCTGCGCGCGTTGGTGCAGTATCTGGATGATATTGCACAAGGCGCGGATAACGCGACCTTGCGCTTGTTCTCAAAATACCAGCAGTTGCAGCATCTGCGCGGGCTGGAAATGTCATTCGAGCTGGATATGTTCTTCCCCGATTTGAATGTGGATCTGCCCGCCAGCGTGCTGGACCCGGTCCAGACCGAGCATCCGCAGGTCCAACTCAAGAGCGCGCGCGGCCAGTACCAGCAAGGACTGTTGAACTATCTCCGCCAGACGGATGTGGGCGGTTCACTGCGCGCCATGCAGCAGGCGATGTTGAGCGTGATGACCACGCTGCCCGGCGACCAGCGGCGCGCCTATTGGTGGGTGAGTGCCGGGCTGTTTGATTGTCTGGCTGCATACCCCGCACCGGAGGGGCTGAATGTTCCGAAGTTGCTGGGCAAGATCGACCAGCAGATCCGCGCGCTGGCGGCGGGGAAAGCGATAGCGGAACAGAACGAGCTGTATCAGATGCTGTATGTCATCGCGCACTGCGAAGCGGGGTCGGGCGGACTCGCCGCCGCGATCAGGCAGACCTATGCCTTGCCACGCTATGTTTTGGATGCCAACCGCATCTCGCCATCGTTGCTGAACAAACGTCTGGCGGTGATCGGCGGGCATCTGCGCACCGCCCAGGAAAGCTGGGAGGTCTGTGTCGGGGGCAATGCGGCAGAGTGCGCGAGTTTTATCGGCCATACGGAACTGATCAAACAGTATTGCGAGAAGCTGGATCCGGACACCTTGCAGGGATTGGCGCGTGTCATCGCAAAATATGCGCAGTATGCAAAACAATCCGCACCTGCCTTGTCGCTGGATATGGCCATGGCACTGTTGCTGATGGACAGAGGTCTGGCCAATTATCACCAGCTCGGCGAAGATTTTCAGCAACAGGCGCGGATGCTGGCGGAGCGTATGCATGATGCCGTCAACAACGCCCCGACGGATCAGGACCGACCCGGCGCGGAACTCGCCGCACTGTATTGCGACCAGGAAAGCGTGTTGGTCAGAACCCAATTGGGCAAAGAGATGCTGGGCAATCTTCAGCATATCGAGTCGGCTCTGAACGCGTACTTTCAAGATCCGGACAAACGCGACGAGTTGCTCAAACCGATCCATGACATCAAGCAGATCGAAGGCGGTCTGCATATCATGGGATTGGAATCGGTTGCGGCACTGACCCGTGCTTTCAAACAAGCGGTGGAGCGTCTGGCGAAAGACGAGAAGCCGGTCGAGCGGGTGACGAGTCGCACCATCGCGAGTGCGCTGAGCGTGCTGGAAGATTACCTCACCCACTGGCCGCGTTCCGGACCGGAGCAGGATGCCAAGGTCCGCGCCGCCAGCGCGGAGCTGGATAGATTAAATCAGGATGCGTTGCCCAACCCCGATATCACGGCGACCATGCCCGCGTATCAAACCCCATTCGCCGCCCCGTCCGATGAAGATCGGGAGCTGCTGGAGATATTTCTGGAAGAGGCCGACGAGGTGTTGGCCATCATGCGTGACAATCTGGAAATCTGCCGTTTGCACCCGGCCAACCAGGACACTCTGATCACGATACGCCGCGGCTTCCATACCCTTAAGGGCAGTGGCCGGATGGTGGGCTTGAATGAATTGGGCGAGGTGGCCTGGGCTCTGGAGCGGGCGATGAATACCTGGCTCAAAGACGAGCAGCCTGCCACGGACGTGTTGCTGGAAATGATCGCGCTGGCTATTCCGAAGTTCGGCCATTGGATCGATGCGTTGCGTCGCCAGGGCAAGGCTGAAATCGACGGTGCAGATTTGCAGCGTGTCGCGCGGCAAATCGAGGAAGGGCATGGCGCGCAAACCGGTGTCGGAACCGCCGATGAGGACGGACAGCATGGAGCGCGGCGCGGCGCGGCGGGTGAGCAGTCGTCGGCCGTGGCCGGGCAGGAGGATAACGCATGCGCCGACACATCAGATCAGGTTCAAGTGGGTGCCATCAGCCTATCCGCCGCGCTGTTCAAGATCGGTTCCGAGGAATCGAAACAGCATGTGGCTACTTTGCAGGCGCAGCATGCCGCGCTCGGCACGGCCGGCACACCGCATATCGAATATGACTTTATGCGTGCCGCGCATACCCTGGCGGGAGTCAACCGCGCCATGGGATTCGTCGCCATCGTCGATCTGGCATTTGCACTGGAACGCTGGTTGCAGGTGCGCATGGAACAACCGTTCACCTTGCAGGACAGACAGCTGGAGTTGCTGCGGGCAAGCATCGCCAAGCTGGAAATGATGGTGCAAGAGGTGTGCGCGCAACAGATGCCGGAAGCGGCCACTGAGCTGGTGCAATGGTTGACCGCCGACAAAGACAAGCTCAATGAGCCCGTGCCGGAGATAGCGGAGATACACGATGCCGTCCCGCCCGAAACGGTCGACAGAAGATCCGGCCACGCACCGCTGGTCAGAGATGAAGTGGACGAGCAACTGGTACCGGTGTTCCTGGAAGAAGCCGACGACCTGGTACCGCAGATCGGCACCCAGCTGCGCACGTGGCGCGGGCAACCCGCCGATGTCAAACCGGTGCAGGAACTCAATCGTTTGTTGCATACCCTGAAGGGCAGCGCGCGCATGGCGGGCGCGATGCGCATCGGCCAGGTGGCGCATGAAATGGAAGATGCCGTGTTGCAGGCGGAAAAACGGTGGCAGCAACCGGCCTATTGGGACGAGTTGGAGCACGAGTTCGACCGTATCACGGCTTTACTTGCGGAGCTACGCACCGGCAAAGCCGCTGCCGAAAACATCGATGTCGCCGATGCGCGACAGCGGGTGACGGACCGCGTCGGATCAGAGGCCGCGCCCGACAGACGCATGCTCGAGATCGGCGCGGAACGGGCGTTGCAGGGCAATATGTTGCGTGTGCGCGCGGATGTGATCGATCGCCTGGTGAACGAGGCCAGTGAGATCAGCGTGACACGGGCGCGTATGGAAGGCGAGCTCCGTATCTTCAAGGAGAGTCTGCTGGAACTGACCGGAAGCGTGGCGCGCTTGCGCAAACAGTTGCGCGAGGTGGAGATCCAGGCGGAAAGCCAGATGCAGGCGCGCGTGTCGCTGTTGCACGACAGTGACGAGCAGTTCGATCCGCTCGAGTTCGATCGCTTCACCCGCTTGCAGGAATTGACGCGGTTCATGAACGAGAGCGTGCATGACGTGCAGACCGTGCAACAGACGCTTCTCAAGAATCTGGACGAGACCGCCGCCGCGATGTCGGCACAGGCGCGCCTGAATCGCGAGCTGCAACAGGGCTTGATGAATGTGCGCATGGTGCCGTTCAACAGCATCACCGACCGGCTGTACCGTATCGTGCGTCAGACCGGAAAAGAATTGAACAAGCGCGCCAACCTGGAGTTATCGGGTACGGCGGTGGAACTGGACCGCAGCGTGCTGGAAAAGATGACCGCGCCGTTCGAGCATCTGTTGCGCAATGCGATGGTGCACGGTTTGGAGAACGAACAACGGCGCAATCAACTCGGCAAACCATCCATCGGCGAGATCCGGCTCAGTTTGCAGCAAGAGAACAACGAGGTGGTGTTCGAGCTGAGTGACGATGGCGCGGGTCTGAATTTTCCGCTGTTGCGCAACAAGGCCATCGCCCAAGGCCTGCTGAAGGAGAGTGATGCCGTCACCGACGAACAGCTTGCCCAGTTGATTTTCACCACGGGTATTTCCACCGCGAGTGAAGTGACCGAGGTGGCGGGACGCGGTGTCGGTATGGACGTGGTGCGCAGCGAGATCACCGCGCTGGGCGGGCGTATCGATGTGAGTTCGCACGGCGGAAAAGGCACCCGGTTCATCATCCACTTGCCGCTTACGCTCGCCGTCACGCAAGTCCTGATGGTGCGCAGCGGGAGCGCGAACTATGCGATCCCGGCCACGATGGTCGAGCAGGTGCGCCAGGTCAAATCGGCGGAAATGGAAGAGCTGTACCGTGCAGGACAAATCGAATGGCAGGGGAAATCCTATCAGCTGCATTATCTGCCCCGGTTGTTGGACGCGGGTGCACCGGTGGCCGAGACTCAGGCACGCAACGCGGTGTTGCTGTTGCGCAGCGGCGAATTACGCATGGCGTTGCATATCGAAGAATTGCTGGGTAGACAGGAAGCCGTGGTGAAGAACATCGGGCCGCAACTGGCACGTCTGCCCGGCATCGCCGGCGCGACGGTGCGCGGTAACGGCGCGGTGGTGCTGATCCTGAACCCGTTGCAGATTTCGCAACGGATCTCCTCAAGCGTTCCCGACACGGAGCAGTCTGCGGAATTGCCGCGCAGATTGCCGGTGGTGATGGTGGTGGATGACTCGCTCACCGTGCGCAAGATCACCACACGCATGCTGACCCGCGCCGGTTATGCCGTGGTGACCGCCAAAGACGGGGTGGACGCGCTGGAGCAACTCGCCGACGTGATCCCGGAAGTGATGTTGCTGGATGTGGAAATGCCGCGCATGGATGGTTTTGAATTGACCAAGCAGCTGCGCTTCAATGCCAAAACAAAACACCTCCCCATCATCATGATCACCTCGCGCACCGCCGACAAACACCGCGACCATGCGCTGCAACTGGGTGTGAATGCCTATCTGGGCAAGCCCTACCAGGAAGACGATGTGTTGGCGCGCATCGCGGCGTTCGTGGAAAAAGATCCACAGCCTTAATCGGTGCCGTCCTGATTCGCCATCGCTTTGAACATCGCTAAGGTCGTGTCCCGCGCCAGCGCGTGATCGACCAGCGGCGCGGGATAGTCCCTCCCGATCAGAAAATTTCTGGCCCGCTGCTCGGCCAGCGGCAACGTCCAGGGCGCGTGCAGGTATGGATCCGGGCAGTCGGACAGTTCGGGCAGATAGCGGCGGATGAATTTTCCCGACGCATCAAATCGTTCCGATTGCGTCACCGGGTTGAAGATCCTGAACCAGGGCTGCGCATCGCAGCCCGTCGATGCCGCCCATTGCCAGCCGCCGTTGTTCGCCGCCAGGTCAAAGTCGTTCAAGTGTTCGGCAAAATACCGCTCACCCCACCGCCAGTCGATGTGCAAATCCTTTACCAGAAAACTGGCCGTGACCATGCGCAGCCGGTTGTGCATGTAGCCGGTCTGATTAAGCTGGCGCATGCCCGCATCGACCAACGGGTAGCCGGTTCGCCCATTTTTCCAGGCCTCGAACCGGTCCGGATCATTCGTAAACGGCAGCCGCTCGAATTGCGTTTTGAAAGCGTGACCGGTCACGCGCGGATAGTGATGCAACAGCGTGTGATAGAAGTCGCGCCAGATCAATTCGGACAGCCAAACGCGCGCGCCTTGTCCCGCGCTGTGATGGGCATGGCGCGCGAGCGCGCGTATCGAGATCGTGCCGAAGCGCAAATGGGTGGACAGATACGACACGCCTTTTAGCGCGGGAAAATCGCGCGTCTCATGGTAGTGCGCCATGCGCTGCGTGAAGTCGTTGAAGAGCCGGGTCGCGCCCGACATGCCGCAGGGGATGGCGAGTTGGCCGAGATTGGTCGCGAGAAAACCCAGTGCATCGAGTTCTGGCAGCGCAGCGGCCTGGAACGCAGCCAGACGCGAGAAATATTTTTCTGTCGGGTAGGGGCGCAAATAAAAATCATCCAGCTTTTTCAGCCAGGCGTTTTTGTAGGGCGTGAAGACGTGATAAGGCGTGCCCGAGCCGGTCAGCACTTCATCGCGTTCAAAAATGACGTGGTCCTTGTGGTCGTGAAATCCGATGCCCTGTGCGGACAGCTGTGCCGCCACACGCGCGTCCCGGGCGAGTGAGTCGGGTTCCTCGTCGTGGTTGCAATACACCGCCTGCGCGCCGAGTTGCTGCGCCAATCGCGGGATCAATCGCTGCGCACTGCCGTGCAGGACATGCAGATCGCTGCCCGCCTGTTGCAAAGCGGCGCGCAACTCTTGAACACTGTGCCAGATGAATTCCACGCGCCTGTCGGCACGGTTGGCTAGTCCGTCGAGTATGTCCGTGTCGAACACGAACACACAATACACGGCACGGCTGGCTTTGAGCGCGTGATACAAAGCGGCATGGTCGTCCAGCCTCAGGTCGCGTCTGAACCAGCAAAGGGAGGTGTGGTATGGGTGCATAGGCGCGGCATCTGGCAAAGGGCGCAATTGTGCCGCCAGTCGGGTAAAGCTACAATGCGACCATGAACGAACTGAACCTCACCAATCATTTTCTGATCGCCATGCCCGCGATGCAGGAAGGCGTGTTCGCCGGCACGCTGACCTATATCTGCGAACACAACGAGAACGGCGCGCTGGGAATCGTGGTGAATCGCCCGACCAGCATCACCATCGCCGACATGTTCGATCAGATCAGCATTCCCTTGCATCAACCCGATATCGAAAAGATGCCCGTGCATTTCGGTGGTCCGGTGCAGACCGAACGCGGCTTCGTGTTGCACGACACGCAGCAGGATTGGCAGTCCACGTTGCGCATCGGTAACAGCATGGCCTTGACCACCTCCAAAGATATACTCGAAGCGATGGGAGTGGGCAAAGGGCCGCGTCACATGATCATCACCCTGGGCTACGCGGGCTGGGAACCTGGCCAGCTGGAACACGAGATCAGCGAAAACACCTGGCTCACGGTTCCCGCATCGGAACGCATCATGTTCGAACTGCCGCCCGAAGAACGTCTCCCTGCCGCGATGGCATTGCTCGGCATAGACTATGCCTCGTTGGTCGAAGATGCCGGACATGCCTGATTCCAGAAGACAGAAGACAGAGGACAGAGGACAGCAACAAGCGCGTAGCGGCAACAATCAGTCATCGGCAGTCAGTCCTCAGTCCTCGGTTTTCAGCCCTCCGAAAGGTACGCTGCTCGCGTTCGATTTCGGCACACGGCGCATCGGCATCGCCAAAGGCGGCACCTTGCTAGGCAATGCCGCGCCGCTCGCCACCATCGATGCGGAAAAGAACGAGACACGTTTCGCCAGGATCGCCGAGCTGATTCTCGAGTGGCAACCGAGCGCGCTGGTGGTCGGCCTGCCCTGCAACGATGACGGCACGCCGCACCAGATGACCGCCCTGTCGCGCCGCTTCGCCAACCGCCTCAAGGGGCGGTTCAATTTGCCGGTCATGTTGGTGGACGAGCGTTATACTTCCGCCGCCGCGAGCAGCGCGCTGAACGAGCAAGGCGTGCACGGCAGAAAGCAAAAAGTCCTGTTAGACCAATACGCCGCGCAACAGATCTTGCAGGCGTATTTTGATGAACCGACAGCGGCACAGCTCGTATGAGTGCGGTGGCCGTCGCCAAAAACAGACCGGCAAGAATTAGGGGTTTATGAAATGAACAATCCGCAGTTGAATAAACACGGTGAGCTGCAACACCTGCTCTCCACCGAAGGTCTGCCGGTGCGCATCATGCGCGACCTCCTGGACAAAGCCTCGACCTTCATTGCCGCGAGTGAGAACAGGGACATCAAGAAAGTGCCGTTGCTACAAGGCAAGTCGGTGTTCAACGTGTTCTTCGAGAACAGCACCCGCACCCGCACCACGTTCGAGATCGCCGCCAAAAAATTATCCGCCGACGTGGTGAACCTCAACATCGGCTCCTCATCCACCAGCAAGGGCGAGACCCTGCTGGATACCGTGGACAATCTGTGCGCCATGCATGCCGATATGTTCGTGGTGCGCCATTCGACCAGCGGCGCGGCGCATCTGATCGCCCGGCATGTCGCCCCCGAGATCCACGTCATTAACGCCGGCGATGGCAGCCATGCTCATCCCACGCAAGCACTGCTGGACATGTACACCATCCGCCACTACAAAAAAGAATTCCACAATCTGCGCGTCGCCATCGTTGGCGACATCCTGCATTCGCGCGTGGCACGCTCGCAGATCCACGCGCTGACCACGTTGGGTGTGCCGGAAGTGCGCGTGGTTGCCCCCAAGACACTGTTGCCATCGCATGTCGAGAAACTCGGCGTGCAGGTCTATCACGATATGGAACAAGGCCTGAAAGACGTGGATGTGGTGATGATGCTGCGCTTGCAGAACGAGCGCATGCAAGGCGCGCTGCTGCCTTCGGCGCAGGAATATTTCAAATACTACGGGCTGACGCAGGAGCGGCTGGCCTTGGCGAAGAGCGATGTCATCGTGATGCATCCGGGGCCGATGAATCGCGGCGTGGAGATCGACTCCAGCGTCGCGGACGGCGCGCACTCGGTGATCTTGCCGCAAGTCACCTTCGGTATCGCCGTGCGCATGGCGGTGATGAGCACGCTGGCGGGGAACAATAACTAGATGAAATTATAAAAATTCGATTCACGCGGAGGCGCGGAGAACGCGGAGAAAAACTCAAACAAATTTCCGCTTAAAGTTGAAGCTAAATTAGTGCTTATATGCTTTTGAATTGCATCGCGCTCTCTGCGCCGCCGCGTGAGTTAATGCTTTTTCAATCCAGTTCTACAGGATTTAGACATGAATATTCATATTAAAAACGGTCGTGTGATCGACCCTAGGAACAAGATCGACGCACAGCAGGATGTCTACATCGTGGACCGTCGTATTGCCGCGCTAGGCCTTGCCCCGCAAGGCTTCGTCGCCGCGCAGGTGATAGACGCAAGCGGCATGATCGTGATGCCGGGGCTGGTCGATCTGGCTGCGCGACTGCGTGAGCCCGGCTATGAATACAAAGCGACGCTGGAATCCGAGATGTCTGCTGCGGTCGCGGGCGGCGTGA
>VFSW01005522.1_pt1 | contig 18659 bp, 9 predicted proteins | sample 5358111 | NCBI WGS metagenome assembly VFSW01 (sample SAMN11554181, study PRJNA540505) | mine drainage metagenome | isolation source: sediment from site ElyBrook_90M | place: USA: Ely Copper Mine, Vershire, VT | collected 2017 | reverse complement strand
GGGTCCTACTTCTCAACGGGCTTGACGCACCAGGTTACGGGCCGACCTCAATGCCATCGCCACACGTAGGATAAACCGTTGCATTCGTCGGGGGCGGCCCTTGGACCGATGGACCACTTCTCAGAGCAGCATAAAGTCGTTGGCGATACCGGCGGCGGGAGATGGACGTCCACCGCGGCTTAGGGTTGTTTCGCCGCGAGGGTAAACGCGGTGCGAAGGTTTGTGGTGGCGTTGAGCAAGCGACCGCGAACTTCAAAACGGTCGGCGACCCTCCGCGAGTTGCCTATTTTGAGGGTAAACGCCTGGGTACCTCCTTCGGGCGCATGCAAAACTCCCTGGGCGGGCTGTCCTGGGGGAAAAGCTCGGGTGGAACGCACGGTCACCAGGAGTTTGTCGACGGTGACGACCGTGCCATGGCCACCGCCTTCCCATACCAACGTGTCTTCCATCTGGAGGTTACCGTTCTCGCGGGCGGGACATGGCGGCCCGGGCTTCGCGGTCGCCTTCGCGCTTCTTGATGGACTCACGGCGATCGGCGCCGTCTCGCGCGCGGACGACCCCGAGTTCGATCTTGACCCGACTGCCCTTCCAGTACACCCGTAACGGAACCACGGTTGCACCACGCAGAGAAATCGAACCTTCGAGACGGTCAATGTCCGCCCGGCCAACGAGGAGCTTCCGCTCACGCTTTTCCACGTGCCGGATGATCGTCGCAAAGGCGTACGGGGCGATGTACGCGTTGACCAGGAACATCTCGCCGTTCTTGACGAGGGCGTAAGCGTCCAGGAGCTCGATCTTGCCCGCACGAAGGGACTTTACTTCAGACCCCGCGAGGACAATCCCAGCTTCCAAGCGTTCGAGAACCTCGTAGCGCATCAGCGCACGGCGGTTTTCGGCGATCACTCTCACGGTCTCGGGTGGATTTCGGACGCTCACGACGGGCCGTGGGAATGTACCACGGAGAGATTGTTCCCGGGGGGCTGTTCAGCCCGATGCAAGTCTCTCCGAGTGGTTGACGGAGGGTATTGTCCACCCGTAGAGTTCACGCAGCGTCGGCGTGTGCCGGCACGGGAGCGTCCGCCCCATGAAGAATCTCGTCGGGATCGTTACCTTCGCTGCCGCGTCCCTCCTGGGCACCGCGGCCTTTGCCCAGAGCGCCCACGGAGGCGCCGGCGGGGGAGGCGCTGCCGGGGCTGCTGCGTCGGGCGGCACCCGCACGCAAGAGTTCAACTTTACCGACGAACTCGTCTCCGGGCAGCTCGTGCGCCCGGACGGAGAGACCACCCGCGTGCGCCGTCGGAGCGCAGGGATCTCCCTGATTCGCATCCGCGAGCACTTCATTCCCGAGATGCTCAAGTCCGTGGAGAACCTCTAACCCGCCCCCGCCTCCGTGGAGTTCAAGTCGGTCGGGAACCATTGATCCTGGCCGGTGTCTAATCGTCCGGTGCGAGCCCACTCCAGGTGCCGCACCGGAAAGGACCTGCGGACCCCCTGCGGCAACCGGGGAGCTTCGCAGACAGGGTAGTGAGTGATGGCGCAGAAATTGGTCGTACCGATCACGTTTCAAGTCTACCAGGGCGGCAACCACGTTCGTAACGAGACGATCGCCCAGGACGTGATCAAGATCGGTCGGGATCAAAAATCCCACCTGAGGATCGAAGACGAAGGCGTCTCGCGGATGCACGCGGTGATCGAGGTACGGACCGACGACGTACAGATCATCGACTTGGGGTCCGGCACGCAAGTCAACGGTCAACCCATCAACAAGTGCGCGCTGCGGTCCGGGGACACCTTTCAGGTAGGGGGTACCCGGGTGGTGGTGGAGATCGGACAGCCCAGGGAGTACGTCCCGCCGGTGGCTGCACCGCCCGCGGCTGCGCCGTCGCCGCCGACCGCGGCGATGGTGCAAGTCCCGGGTTTTGTCGCGCCCGTGGTGGGTACCTACCCCGCACCGGCGGTGACCGGCACGGCTCCGATGCCGCGGACGGCTGCGCCCTCGGTCTCGGGGGTCGAAGGCGAAGAGATCTACCAGCTTATCAAGCGTGGGGAGATCAACCCGCACGATGTCGAAGACGTTGGTTCCCACGCCGTGGAGGTCACGGTCCTCTGGAAGACGTCGATCTTGCACGTGGCCCATCTTGGAAACTCCAAGGACTTCGTGCTGACGTCTCACGACCGTGCCGCGACGCCGGCCGGGCAGGTGACCGGGGTGCTGTGGGGCCTTGGGGGCGTGTTGATGGTGGTCGGAGCGTCGATGGCCGACCCGCAGCATATCTCCGCCAACGGAAGCGTGATTGCAGGAGGCCTCGGTGCGGTCGTGGCCCTCGCGGGGTCGGGCATCGGAATCTCGCTGTCTCACAAGAACGAAGACCGGATCAGTGACACGGCGCATTTCATCGTAGGGCAAGAAGCCCTTGGGGGTGCGGATTCACTCCCGGTGGTTCTCAACGGCGGTGGATCGCGTTTTGTCTTTTTGCCGGGTGCTACGGGCGAAGTCGAACTTCAAGGGGTCAAGCGGTCCCTGGAAGATCTCAAGGCGCAGGGACACGCGCGGCCTTCGTCCACGGTCCACGGTGGCTTTGAGGTCAACATCCAACCCGATGGAAAGTACCGCCAGGAGATCGGTGGACTGACCCTGGTGGCAAAGGTCGTAGCGCCCGGGAGGATTGTTGCTGGGCACGTCCAACGGGACCCTGCGCTGGCGGGCTCCCTGGCCGGAGCGTTTTTGGCGGTGGCCGCGGCGGTGCTGGTGATGCATTTCGCCATTGCAGACGACTCGGGGTTTCTCTCGCAGAACAGTGACGATGATCGTTTGGCGGATCTGCGGGCGTTCATCAAGCGGCAACGGGAACAACAGCCGGAACAGCAGCAGCAGCAGGCCAACGACCAGCAGGAAGGGGGTACGGGAACGAGGCACGCGGGTCCCGAAGGCAAGATGGGCAAGCGCGACGCGCCCTCGCGGAGCGCGCGGTATGCCATCAAGAACAACGGCGAGCCGCCGCATCTGTCTCGTGAGGCCGCGCGGTCGTTGGTGCAGAACCGAGGTATTTTCGCGGCGCTTGGCGCACCGGGCGGGGGAATGTCCTCGGCGTCGTCAGGGATCGTTTCACCCTTTGGAGCCATGACCGAATCTGGAGTGGATAACCAGAACGCCAACGGAAACATGACAGGCGACGCTGTGGGGGATGCGTTCGGGTACGGTGGGCTCGGTTCGACCGGGACAGGCTGGGGCGGTGGCGGTACGGGGGAAGGAACCATCGGGCTGGGTAACATCGGAACGATGGGACACGGTTCGGGGACGGGATCGGGACAGGGATACGGCTCGGGCGCGGGGCGTGGGCTACGAAACCGCGGTAACGGGGGTCCCACGGTACGTGCTGCGCCGCCGAGTGTCACAGGCTTGCTCTCGCCCGAAGCCATCCGCCGGGTGGTGCTCCGTAACCTCGGTCAGGTGAACCACTGTTACGAACAAGGGCTGTCGACCAACCCGAACATGGCAGGGCGTGTGGTCGTACGCTTCGTCATCGGCGGGACGGGGACGGTGATGGCGTCGAGCGTGGCAGACAGCTCGATTCCTTTGCCCAGTGTGGGCGAGTGCGTGGCCAACGCGGTGCGTCGGTGGCAGTTTCCGGCGCCTGAGGGCGGCGGGATTGTAACCGTGAACTATCCTTTCAACCTCCAGCCCGCGGACCAATAGCCTGCGGACGTTCCGAGCGGTCCTGTTCTCCAGCGGGGCCCATCCCCGAGGCCGGAGCGATCATCCCGCTCCGGCCTTTGTCTTTGGGGCATCGCCCTGTGGGTGCCTCGGTGAACCCAGACCAGATTTGGTGTTGAGTCACCGAACGCCCGTCGCCTATCATCGCGCCGCCCGAGAGAGAGCCTCGGGGATTGAGGAGCGGAATGAAGCCTTCGTGGTATCTACTGACAGTGATGTTGGCGGCCCTGGGCTGTGGAGAGCACGATCGTCAGGCCGTGGACGACAACAACCAGGGGATGGGGCTCTTGCGTGGCGGGCGCCTCGCCGACGCAAAGGACAAGTTCGAACGGGCCGCGGTCGAGGATCCGCGGTTTGACGAGCCGTTGTACAATCTGGCCCTGGTGGACATCCGGTCGCACGACTGGACCAACGCAGCGGACGCACTCACCCGAGCGATCGCGCGCAACGGTCACAACGCGGAGTACCAGTACCAACTCGGAAACGCGCAGTACGAACTGGCCCACTGGGAGCCCGCACGCACGGCGTTTCAAGCCGCGATCCGGATCGATCCGAATTTGTACAAAGCTTACTATCGCATGGGCGAGACCGACGACGCGCTTGACGAGCCACAGGCGGCGTTGCAGGCGTTCACGGACACGCTTACGCATGCGCCCAGGGCGTACGGTGCCTACGTCCGCCTTGGGCGAGAGTACTACAGGGTGCATGACTACGACCGGGCCATCCAGGTGTTGCGCGAGGGTCTGCGGGTGGCTCCCAACGGGGTGGTAGACCGCGGGATGATGCACAACATCCTGGGCAACGTGCTGTTGGAGCAAGAGCACCCGGCGGAGGCCGTACAGGAGTTTGTCCTGGCCCACCAGGAGGACAGTGAACTCGCTGAGGCGTTGTTCTCCGCGGGGTACACATGCTCGGAGATGCCGGACAAACACCCGCAGGCGATCTTGTATCTTCAGCAGTTCATCGAGGCCCGCGGCGGCAACGCGCCGAGGGAATACTTGGACATGGCCCAGAACCGCCTTGCGGAACTTCAGAACCCGACGCCACACGGATGACGTCCAAGCTGTACGGGCGATGACAAACGCCCGCGGTTGCCTCCAGGTATTCGCACTCGACCCCCTCCCGCGGCGCCGGCCCGCGCCCACGGTGACACGATGAGCAGTCCCGAAGTGACCGACGAGACACAATCCAGCAGCCATGAGACGGTGATTCCCTCGCCGACGGTGGCAACGCGGCCCGCACCCGACCCTGTGAGGCTTCGTGAACTCGACGAGGCCTTGACCCGCTTTGAAGGGCAGAAGCGCTGGCAGGATGTCATCAAGACGCTGCAGGCGAAAGCCGAGATTCTCGCGGACGCGAAGGAGCGCGTTGCGGCGTGGGAGCGCGTTGCTGGGATCTACCTCGAACGGTTCTCGAACCAAGCCGAGGCGATCAAGGCCTACGAGGCCGTGCTGGACATCGAGGCGGATAACGCCGCGGCCCATAAGTTTTTGAAGGAGATGTACGAGAAGCGCAGGGACTGGGACAAACTCTTGGGGCTGCTGCGGCGGGAGGCTTCGGGGGCCCCGGAAGCGCAGCGGCACGCATTGTATGTTTCGATGGCGAAATTTGTGACCGAGAAGGTCAAGCGTCCGGACGTATGCATCGAGATGTGGGAAGAAGTCCGCCGGGGGGATCCCGCGAGCGCGGACGCCCTCGCCCAGCTTGCAGCGTTGTACGAACGCCAGCGGGATTACAACCGCCTGGGGTTTGTGCTCCGGGAGCAGGCTGCACAAGCGCACGACCCTCCGGTGCGGATCAATCTCTTGGTCAAGCTCGGGATGATCGCCGTCGACAAGCTCTCGGACGACACCCTTGCGGTTGAAGCGTGGAAGGGTGTCCTGGCGTTGGACGCCAACGACCGCCGCGCGCAGGAGGCCCTGAAAAAGAGATACCTGGCGATGCACGCCTGGGACGAACTCGAGGGCTTTTACGCCGAGAGCGCCCGGTGGGACGAATTGATTCGGGTGCTGGAGCGCGAGACTGAGAATCCCGCGGCGGACGCAGCCACGAAGGTGCAACTGTTCGCCAAGATCGCGGAGTTGTGGGCCGACCGAAAGGACAAGGTCGACCGCGCGGTCAAGTACCTCGAAAAGGTCTTGGAACTCGACCCGCACCATCGTCGTTCGGCCGTGCGGCTCGCGCCGATCTACGCAGCGGCCCATGATTCGAAGCGACTCGCCGGGGTGCTGGAGGTCAAACTCCTGGGCGACACCGACGAGCGTGTGGCGACCCTCCGAGAGCTCGGAGCACTGTACGAAGGCCCGCTCAAGGAACCTGTCAGAGCGTTCGAAAGGTACCGTGATGCCTTTCTCGGCGCGCCCATGGAGCCCCAGTCATTGGCCGACGTAGAGCGCTCGGCCGGGCCCGGCGAGCGCTGGTCCGACGTCGTGGAGGCCTTGAGCACGGCGATGGAGGCCGTGCCGGACGTTTCCGTGCGTGTGGCTCTTGATCTCCACAAGGCAATGATCCTAGCGAAGCGACTCGGTCGTGTGGACGAAGCCATCGGACGTTACGACGCCGTACTGTCCGCCGATCCCACCAACGCCGAAGCACTGGCCGCACAGGAATCCCTCCTGCGTTCCGTGGGCCGTTGGCGAGACCTCCTTGGGGTGCTCGAGCGCAGGCTGGATCTGGCCACGGACGGAGCAGCCCGTCGAGGACTGATGCAGTCCATCGCAGCGCTGTGCGAGGTTGAGCTTTCGGATCCGGCCAGGGCCGTAGATATGTGTCTGGCCATCGTCGCGGAGTCGGGAGACGACGCCATGGTGCTCGCTGGACTCGATCGGTTGTACAACCATCTGGAGCGCTGGGACGACCTTGCCCTGGTGCTGGAGCGCGAACTCGCACTGCCGGAATTTCAGGGCAATGACCCTGGGATGCTGGACCTGCGGTACAGACTCGGACGAGTGTACGAGCAGCACATTGGGCGTGGGGCCGATGCCGTGGGGGTGTACCGTGAGATCTTGTCGGTAGCGCCAGACCATGACGGGGCGCGCACCGCGCTCGAACAACTCCTCCGCGATCCAGACCTCCGGGGTGACGCTGCGCGAATTCTTGAACCGATCTACGAAGCCCGTGGAGACTGGGAAGCTCTCATCCGGTCGGCCGAGATCCTCTTGGTGGAAGAGGACCAGGTCGATGCGCGTGTGTCGCTGTTGACGCGCATTGGCGATGCATGCGGACGGCACATCGGGGACCCCGCCCGGGCTTTTGACGCCTACGGAAGGGCTTTTCAAGAAGATCCAGGACGTCCTGAGGTGCGGGACTCTCTGGCAACAATTGCCGGGAGCATCGGGGCCTGGGGAAATCTCGTCACGCTGTTTCGCAGTGCGGCCGAGTCCGCCGACGGGACGGAGCTCGGTCGGGTACTTCAGCTCAAGATCGCTGAGGTGGAATATCAAAAGCTCGGGAGCATCGACCGGGCCGTCACGGCGTATGAGAGAATCCTGACTCAGAATCCAGGCGATGCGGACGCCATCCATGGGCTCGAAGGCACGTACGCTTCTGCAGGTCGCTGGCGAGACCTTCTGGGGGCCTATCGTCGGCGGATGGAGGTTGTGGAAGACACCCACGCCTACGACGACATTCTGGCCTCCATTGCCGACGTGCACGAAGAGAAGCTCAACGATCCCGATGCGGCCATCGCCGCCTGGCGCGAGATGTTCGAGCGGGACCCAGGGAGTACCCGCGCACTCGCGGCACTCAACCGGCTCTACGGTCGGCTCGGACGGTGGTCGGATCTCGCCGATAACCTTCAGACACGGATATCGATTGCGGCGACGCCCGAAGAGCAGTCCGCGCTGATGCTGCAACTCGCGGCTGTTCGGCAGGAACGCATGAGCGACGTTGACGGTGCCATTGAGATCTACCGTCAGGTGCTTGATCGTGATGCTCACAGTGTGGTGACCATCACGGCACTGGAGGGTCTGATCGAGCAGCCTGCGCACGCGGCTCAGGTGGCCGAGATTCTAGAGCCCGTGTACCGAGAGACCGAAGCGTACGACCGGCTCGCAAAGGTCTTCGAGGTGCTGGCCCGCGACGCGGATCCCGCTCGCAAGGTTGAGTTGCTGCATCGCATCGCGGAGATCCAGGAAACGGCGCTGGAGGATGGTGCGGCGGCGTTTGGCACGCTGACCCGTGCGCTTGCGCAGGACGCTGCGCGTGACGAGACCCTCGAGGCACTCGACCGACTGTCCCGGACGATGGGCAATCACACAGCGTTTCTCGCGACGCTCGACGAGCGAATTGTGGCGATGGCGGGGACACCTACCACGCAGATTGCACTTCACCAACGTGCGGCGGTTGTCGCCGAAGAGCGTCTGGAAGATCTGGTCGCAGCCATCGCCCACCGACAGGCCATCCTGGCACTCGATCCGAGGAACCTCGACGCCGCGACGGCGCTTGAACGCTTGTACCAGCTCACTGACCGTCCGGGAGATCTCGCCCAGGTGTTTCTCACCAAGGCGGGTATTCTTGACGATGTCGAAGACCGCAAGGCGTACCTTCAACAGGCGAGCGAACTGTACGAGACCGTCTTGGAACAGCCCGAGCGGGCCATCGAGGCGTATCGACAGATCGCCGTGGTGGACCCGGAGGACGTGTCGGCCCTCGACGCGCTGATCCGACTGTTCATCGCCCGTAGTCAGTGGGTTGATCTTCTGGCCGTGTACGAAAAGAAGGCAGACCTTCTTGCGGATCCTGCGGAGAAGAAGCGGTTGTACTTTGAGGTCGCTTCGGTCTTTGAGACCGAGCTCAAAGACATCCCGCGTGCCATCGACGCTTACAACAAGGTGTTGGAACTCGACCCGGATGACATCGTTGCCGTCCAGCGACTCGATCAGTTGTATACGGCCCAGGGAAACTGGCGTGAGCTCCTCGGGGTCCTCGACCGCGAGGCCGATCTCTCAGGCGACGCGAACGAGGTCGCTGTCCAACGGTATAGGATCGCTGAGATCCACGAGAAACGTCTTGGTGACGTTGCCCGCGCAGTGGATCTCTACCGCGAAATCCTTGATGGAATGCCCGACCACGCGCCCACCCTCGCGGCCCTCGAAGGCGTCCTCCATGGCCCCGTCGAGTCCCTGAGCGCTGCGGCTGTTCTCGAACCCGTGCTCACGGCTGCGGGGGCATACGAGAAGGTCGCCGATGTCCTGGAGGTGCAGTTCAGCCACGCGGATGACAACGTCCGTCGGGTTGAGATTCTGCAGCGCCTCGCGGAGATCCAAGAGTCCGTGCTGGACAACCCGCGGGAAGCGCTTGAAGCGTACGCGCGGGCGGTTCCGTTTGATCCCGGCAACGAGTCCACGCTCGGCAGCTTCGAGAGGCTCGCGGATGCAGCCGATGCGTGGCCACGGGTCGCACAATCCTACGACGCTGCTGTCAGCACCCTCACGGACGATCCCGGGGCGCGGGTGGAGTTGCTGCTCCGGGTGGCACAGGCGTACGAGACCCACCTTGGAGATCTGCCTTCTGCCATCGAGCGCTACCGGGCGGTGCTGGCCTCGGATCCTGGCAACGCCCCTGCCGTAAGAGCCCTGGACCGGTTGTACTCCCAGGGCGAACGCTGGTCCGATCTGACCGACGTGCTCCGTCGGGAAGTCGGTCTGTCCGAACTGACCCCGGACGAAGCGCTGGACACCCGGTATCGCCTCGCGCAGGTGCTGGATTCGCGCCTCGGTGACGTGGACAGTGCCCTTGCGGTGTACCGCGAGATCCTTGATGTGCAGATGGACCATGCGTTGACGGTCGCTGCGCTGGAGGCGATGTTCGCGAGGGGCGTGCGGCAACGCGAGGGGATGGATCTGCTCGACCCGATTTACCGGATGGGAGAAGAGTGGGAGAAGCTTGCCAGCCTTGGCGCGCGGGGGCTGGATCTCGTCACGGATCCTGCGGAGAGGCTTGCGGCGATTCATCGCCTTGCAGAACTGGCTGAGGAGCGCCTTGCGGACTCCGTGGGCGCGATGGAATGGCACGCCCGTGCGCTGCGGGAGCAGCCGTTGGATGAACGCTCGCTCGAGGAGTCTGAGCGGTTGGCGGCTGCGACGGGCGAGTGGGCCGGGCTCACGAACACGTACGCAGACATCGTGGAGGCCGAGTCCTCTACGGACGCCGTCCGCCAGACCCTTGGCAAGCGCCTCGCGCGAATTCACGAAGAAGAACTCCAGGACCTGGAGTCTGCCGAAGCGGCGTATTCGTTTGTGTTGGAGGTCGTCCCGCTGGACGTCGAGGCGCTGGACGCTCTCGACCGGATTTACACGGCCGGCGGCAACGCTCTGAAGCTTGCGGATATTCTGGATCGACGGGCACAGGCCACGGGTGACGCTGACGCCAAGACCGAGTTCATTTTCCGTCTAGCGGAGATTCTTCAGAGCGAACTTCAGCAAACCGACCAGGCCATCGCGCGGTACCGTTCCATCGTCGAGGAACTCGACGCGCGGCACGCCCCGTCGCTGGATGCCCTCGAAAATCTCTACCTCCAGTCGGAGCGTTGGCAGGACCTGTACGACGTCTATCAACGCAAACTGGAAATCGCGCAGGACGACGTGGTGCAGGCAGAGATCTACGCTCGCATGGCGAGCCTGGCAGACCAGTATCTCGGTCGCTCCGACGACGCTGTGAAGTTTCTGGAGCATGTGCTCACCCTCCGTGGCGAAGACTCCGAGACTCTTGCAGCCCTCGCGGGACTGCACGAAGCCGCCGGAAGATTTCAGGACCTTGCAGATACCCTGGAGCGGCAACTCGCGAGCGAATCGGACGACGAGCGACGGACGGCGATCGCGCTGCGGATTCCCGGGGTCTTCTTGCATCAGATCCGGGACGTCGATCGGGCGGTTGAGGGCTACAAGCGAGTGCTGGACATCGACCCGGGGTCGTTTGACGCCCTGCGCGCGCTCGCCGAGATCTACCGTGCGGTGGAGCATTGGGATGAACTCGTCGCCACCCTCCAGACCACCCTCTCGCTGGGTACCGGAACGCTTCCCGACGCCGAGATCGTCGCACTGTACGCCGAACTCGGCGCGCTCTTCTGGGACACGCTCCACCAAGGCTCTGAAGCCGTCACGGCATGGCAGCAGGTGTTGGATCTCGACTCAAACAACGCGGCGGCGATCGAGGCGCTGCTGACGATTCACAACGTGCAGGAGGAGTGGTCCGAGGTTGTCGAGGTTCTCCAGAAGAAGTCCGAAGCTGCGTCCATTGACGAAGCCAGGATTCCAGTGCTTTTGCAGATCGCCGAGGTCTGGGAGACGAAGCTTGGCGATCGCGACGGCGCGCGAGCGGCGTACGAAAAAATCCTGGAGATCGACCCGGTCAACGATCACGCCTACGCCTCGCTCGAAGCTCTTCATCGTGAGCACGAGCGCTGGGAAGACCTTGCGATGCTGGACATCGCCCGACACGACAAGCTCGCGGAAGACGGCGATCTCAAGGCCGCTGTGCCCCTCATGCGGGAGGCCGCGAGGCTCTACGACGAAAAGCTTGACGATCGAGAGCAGGCTTTCGCCGCGGCGCAGATTGCCTTTGAAGAAGACGTCGGGGACGAAGAGACCGTCGCGGTGCTCGAACACCTTGCTGGCGCGACCGGCAAATGGAACGATCTCCTCAAGGCAACGATGGATGCCTACAAGTCCGAGCCCGTAGGCGCACGTCGGACGCATCTCGGTCTGCACGTCGCCCGGTGGTACGGGCTGGAGCTGGGTCACCCCGAGTGGGCGATTCCGATCTACAACCAGATCCTCGCGGCGGAACCCGACAACCTCAAAGCGCTTCAAGCGATGGGCGCGCTCTACGCAAAGACCCAGCAGTGGTCGGATCTTGCGAGGACGCTCCAGCGATGCGTGGGCGTCGCGCGCACGCCGGATGACCGTCGAAAGGCGTACATTCAGTACGGCGAGGTGCTGGAGCGGCACCTCGGGCAGGTGGAGCAGGCGATCGAGCAGTACAATAGCGCCCTTGGGGTAAGCGCGGGAGACCGCGAGGCCCTGACGGCACTCGCCAGGGTGTACGGGGAGCGGGAGGACTGGGCGCCGTTGGTGGACATCCTCCGGCAGTCCGTGACGCTGGTGACGGACACCGAGGCTGGGGTGGAGACCCGGTTGCAAATCGGGGAGATTCTCGAGGACAGGCTCGACGACAACACGGCGGCCATCCAGGAGTACGCCGGGGTGCTTGAGATCGACCCCGCGAATCTAAGAGCCCTCCGGGGCCTGGAGAGGTTGTACGCCCGGCTCAACCAACCGCAAGACCTTTTGCGGGTGCTGGAGTCCGAACTCGACGTGGTTCCGACGGAGCGGGAGCGGGTGAAGCTCCTCGCGCGGATCGCGGAGATGCTGGAAGAGGAGTTTGTTCGGCCAGCGGATGCGATCCAGCGGCACGAACAGATTCTCGAGATCGACCCTGGGAACGACGGTGCCCTGCGGGGTCTGGAACGATTGTACCGCCAGGCGGCACAGTGGAATGAACTTATCGCCACGTTGGAGCGGCATCTCACGGCGACGACCGAACGCCGGGATCGCGTGCCGTTGTTTGAGGCCATGGGACGGGTGTACGCCGACGAGATCCATGACTTGGACCACGCGGAAGACGCCTGGCTCAACGTTGTTCAGATCGACGGGGAGTACGTACCCGCGCTTGAAGCCTTGGCGCAGATCTACGAACAGAAGGGGGATTGGCACCGGGCCCTCGAGCAGATGGAACAGCTTGCAGGGCTGCTCACGAATGAGCCCGCCCGGCTTGTGGATCTTCGTCACAGAATGGGGCGCATCGCGGAGGAGTCCCTCCAGGACGAAGCCCGGGCGATGGAAATCTACCAGTCTGTGTTGGACGTAGATCCCGACCACGCTGCGACCCTGGCCTCCCTTCGTGCAATCGCCGTCCGGAGCGAAGACTGGCACGACGTGTCCAGGTATCTCGATCGCGAACAGGCTGTCACAGGGAACCCTCGGGCGAGAGCGAAGCTTCTGGCGGAGCTCGGTCGGGTGTCGGCGACGTACCTCGACGATCCCGAGCGGGCGACGGAGTGCTACGCGGAGGCAATCAAAGCGGATCCGGACCTGGAAGAAGCTGCGTTTCCGCTGGCAGTGGCGCTTGTGGGACACGCGCAGTGGCAGGAGGCCGAGCCCCTGGTGGAGATGCTGTCGCGCAAGGTCGCCCGGCGGGACCCGGCAGAGCAACTCCAGATCCAGATGATGGCCGGGCAGGTGGCTTGGAACCTCAAGAAGCTTGATCGGGCGATCAAGGCCTTCACCGCCGCGCAAGCCCTCGATCGGGCGAACACCGAAGCGATCCGGTCGCTGGCCAACGCGTACTTCGACAAGGCTGACTGGGAAAACGCCTTCAAGAACTACCAACTTTTGTTGGTGCACTACAAAGAAGACCTCGACGCCGAGGGTCGCGCCGACCTTTACCACCACCTCGGGGTCGTCAAGCGCGAACAAAACGACCGTAAGCGGGCGGTGAACTTTCTCGACAAGGCCCTGGAAGAAGTCCCGGGATACAAGCCTGCTCTCGAAGCCCTCATTGCGACGTACACCGCCGGTGGAGAGTGGGAACAGGTCATCGCGTGCAAGTCACAGCTCCTCGACCAGGAGTTTGAAGACGACAAGCATGTGGCCGCCTTGTTGGAGATCGCGCGGCTGTGGCAGGAGAAGGTTGGCAACCTGCAGAAGTCCATTGCGAGCTACGCCGCAGCGCTGGAGTACCGACCCAACGATCGTGAGCTTCTCCACAAGCTTCTGGAGCTTTATCAGGAGACCCGGCAGTGGTCGAAATTGATTGAGATCGTGCAGCGCATTGCCGCGCTCGAAACCGACCCGGTTCGCAAGTCCCGCTATGCCTACACCATCGCAACGATCTACAACCAGGAGATCAAGAACCCGGACGAGGCCCTGATCTTCTACAACGAAGCTCTTGACCTCAACCCCTCGGAGCTCAAGCCCTTTGCCAAGGTCAACGAGATCCTCACGGCTCGCAAAGACTTCAAACAGTTGGAGCGCAACTTCCGCAAGATGCTCCACCGCGTCGCGGGCAAGACTGAAAAAGACCTTGAATTCAACCTTTTGCACAACCTCGGGGTGATCTACCGTGACCGCCTCGGTCAGTCCGACGCTGCGATCAAAGCCTTTACGATGGCTTCAGAGCGTCAGCCCGACAACGTCACGGAGCACAAGATCCTCGCCGAGCTGTACACCACCGCGAATGACGTCCCCAATGCGGTCCAGCGTTGGTACACCATCCTCCAGTCGGACATCGGCAACGCCGACGCCCTCCACGCGGTCTTCGAGTTGTATTACCGCGCACGGCAGTACGACAAAGCCTGGTGCGTCGCGGCCACTGGAGCTTTTCTACTCCGTGACCGCCTCCGTCAGGACGCACGGGACTTTTACGAACAGTACAAACCCCGTCGGCCGCTTCAACCCACCGGGAGGCTTACCGAAGAGCACTGGGTCAAGAGTCTCTTTCACCCGGACGAAGACCCTGTCGTGGGCAAGATCTTTGCGGCAATCCTTAGCGCCCTCCGCAAGGCCAAGGTCCAACCCGTCGCACGTTTCGGATTCACCTCGAAAGAACAGCAGGACCCTGCGACGTCCAGCGTGGCCTTGGTAAAGTCTCTGGGCACGGCCGCAACCGCGCTGTCCCTCCCCACGCCGTGGATCTTTCTTCGTCCCACGCAGCCCGGTGGGCTCGGTCACGTCCCCAGCGACCCGATTGCGTCTTTTGGCGGCGCAGGGGTCCTCTCCGGACTCTCCCCTCAGGAACTAGCGTTTGTCGCCGCGAAGCACATGGCGTACTACCGCAACGAGCACTACATCCGTGTGCTCTTTCCCACCGTCCAAGAGATCACCGCGATTCTTCTCGCGGCCATCAAGATCATCAAGACCGACCAGGACGTCCCTGCCGAGGCCCTGGCCACGGCCCAACAACTTGGTCCCCTGGTCGCCCAGGATCCGGTCGCCAGCGAAGGGCTCCGCAAGGTCATCCGCGTCTTTCTCGAACAGGGTGGCGCGTCCAACGTCAAGAAGTGGTACCAGTCCGTTGAGCTTACTTCTGCCCGGGCGGGCTTTCTTCTCACGGGCGATCTCGACGTGGCCAAGAAGATGCTGTCTCTCGAACCCGGACTCCCGGGCGATGTCCCCCCCAACGAAAAGCTCAAGGACGTGATTCTCTTCTCCCTGTCCGAGAACTATTTTACCCTCCGCGAAGCGCTCGGAATCAACTTCCAGTCCGCGGCCGGGTACTAACAATCTGTTGCTCCTTGTCGGACCGAGGCGGACCGTCGATGCCGCCGAAGGAACACCTCTGAACGCCAGTACCCAGGGAGGGTCTTGCAACTGTGCCGGACATTGTATGAAACTCCCTCCCCGGTGGTGTTCCGGGGCCGTCGTCGGCGTGGGCGGCGCACTCGGACCCCCGTAAGGGCGGTGGGTCGAAGGTGGGAGCGTTTAACGGTGTCAAGGTGTTTTCGGCTACGCGGGCAAAAGACCGCGAAGAGCTTGGCGAGGTCGTGACCCGTTGGCTAAGGGCCAACCCCGTGGAGGTCACGGACAAAATCGTCACACAGAGCTCCGATCGGGAGTTCCATTGTCTCACCATCACGGTGTTTTACCGGGAGGTCCCCGGCGGGTGAGCTTCGCGATCAAACGCTAGGTGGATGGCCCACACCCAACTCCGTGCGCAACCGCTCGGCCTGGTGGTGTGTCTGCAAGGGCGTGACAATGTCTTCAAGCGCCCCGTCGATTACCCGATCGAGCTTGTACAACGTCAACCCGATGCGATGATCCGTCAGACGATTCTGCGGAAAGTTGTACGTCCTGATCTTTTCCGCCCGCTCTCCCGTGCCCACCATCCCGCGGCGTTCGGCCGTGATCGAAGCCGCCTGCTTCTGCTGTTCCAACTCCAACAGTTTGGCCCGCAGGGTTTTCATCGCGGTCGAGAGATTCTTGATCTGCGAGCGTTCTCCCTGGCTCTTGACCAGGATCCCCGTGGGCTTGTGAATGATCTGCACTGCACTGTTCGTGGTGTTGACCCCTTGCCCGCCGGGTCCCCCCGACGCCGCCTTGGTGATCTGCAAATCCTTCTCATCGATCGCGACTTCGACTTCGTCCGCCTCGGGCATCACCGCCACCGTCGCCGTAGACGTGTGTATCCGCCCTTGCGCTTCCGTCGCCGGCACGCGTTGTACCCTGTGCACTCCGCCCTCAAAGCGCAGGGCGTTGTACACACCAGAGCCTGAAACCAACGCGATGAGTTCTTTGATGCCCCCGACTTCGGTTTTGCTGTCGGACATCACTTCGATCGTCCACCGGCGCTTCTCTGCGAAGCGGGCGTACATCCGAAAGAGATCCGCCGCGAAAAGGGTTGCTTCGTCTCCGCCCTCGGCCGCGCGAATCTCCAAGATGACGTTACGATCGGCGTTGGGGTCGGGAGGAAGAAGTTGGAGGGTGAGCGTGCGTTCAAGTTCGGTGAGCTTTGTTTCGAGTTCGGGAATCTCTGCTTCGGCGATCTCTCGGAGCTCAGGGTCGGACAGAGCTTTGCGATCGTCCGCGAGGTTCTGGGATACGAACTGGTAGTCGGTAAAGGTTGTAACCAGCGCTTCGAGTCCGGCGCGCTCACGGGTGAGACTGCGGTACCGCCGGGCGTCCGACGTGACGGTCGGTTCGCATAGCAGTCGGTCGAGTTCAGCCGCGCGGCGAACGACAGCGAGGAGCTTGTCCAGCGGAAGCATCGGGATTCACGCGCTGAGCGCCCATGGGAGAGGGACACACAGTCCGAGATACGGGGAACGGTGGTGCGTACAGTGCAACAGTCCGGAGACCTCAGCGAAGCTAGTACTCCGACGCAAACGCCGCAAACGACGGAAACGTCTTGACCATGGAAGTCACGGTGGGCGGAATCGACAGACGGCTGGACATTTCGGCCTCGCGAGCGAGCGCGAGGCGAAGCGCTGCAAGCGCAACCTCCAACTGGTCATCCGTGGGCTCCGCGGTGGTGATCCCTTGAACGAGGTAACCCGGAGCGAGCAACAGCCTGGCGATGGGATGGTCTGCGTAACGGGCTCCAATGCGTTGCAGTTCGTACGAGATTCCCGCGATGGGTACCAACAGGGGGACGCTCAGGACGATGGACGCGAGGACATTCACGATGCCTCCGTTGTGGGGGAGGAGCAACGGGAGCACCAGGGCAAAGACCGCCACGGAAACGATCACCACGACCATGAGAAACGTGGTTCCGCAACGGGCGTGACGGGTGGAGTGCCGTCGGGCGTTTTCGACCGTGAGGGCCTCGCCAGATTCGTGGGCGGCGATGGATTTATGCTCGGCGCCGTGGTACTGAAACACCCGGTACATTTCAGGATTCAGCCGCATCGAGAGCATCATCCCCACGATGATCGCAAGTTTGAAAAACCCCGCGAGGATGTGAAACCTCGGGTCGTCGAGCCCTAGGCCTCCGTGAACGAAATGCCCCACGGCCCAGGCGAGAAGCTTGGGTAGCGCAACGAGGAGAAGAAGGGAGATGACCACCCCGAGGCGGGAGGCCGCGCCGGAATCACCTCCGGCACTGGACCGTTGGTCCTCTGGAAGGTCTTGTTCATACTGATCGGCGCTAAAGCGCAGGGCAGAGTACCCGTTTTGCATGGACTCGAAAAGGACGAAGGCGCCACGGACAAAGGGGACTTTCATCGCCCGCGCGGCGACGGAGGATTTCCATGGTTGCTCACGGATGACGATCGCCTGGTTACGGCGGCGGACAGCGACGGCGAAGCACCGCGGAGAGCGCATCATGACGCCCTCGATCACGGCCTGACCGCCTACGGACGACTTCGGTGTGGACATCGCCCCGGACTCTAGCACGGACGACGGTCCATGCTACGTGGGAGGCCTCGCGGTTACTTCTGTCCGCCGATCTTTTCGTAGCGCTTGCGAAACCTGTCGACCCGCCCGGCCGTGTCCATGATCTTCTGTTTTCCGGTGTAGAACGGGTGGCACGCCGAGCACACGTCGGTGGTGAAAGTCCCGCGGGTGGTGCGGGTTTCGACCACGTTTCCGCAGGCACAGGTGATGGTGCTGACGGGGTAATCGGGATGGATGCCGGGCTTCATGGTGTCCTCGGAGCGCATGGGCGGTGGCTGTGCTCGCTCCCAGCGGGGAGTGCTCGAGTTGTACACCGCAAAATGGGACGCGATGGGTACCATCGGGCAGCCCGTTGCGCAAGCCGCGGCGAGGCAGCGTCAAGATCGGTTGATCCGTGTCGGACCGAGACGGCGCGATGAGACGCGCGCCGGGTACCCCCGACGACGACAATACAGCTCCGAGGAGACAGATGTCTTGGCCCGAACGCTCCCGGTCTCTCCGCCAGACCCGGATTCACGCGGACAGAGATCTTTTCTCTTCAACGAAGAAAAATTCTCGCCAACGAACTCGGATTCACGCGGACAGAGATCTTTTCTCTTCAACGAAGAAAATTTCTCGCCAATGAACTAGAATTTTGTTGAGTGTGCCGTTTTTGCCACGGTTGACCCAGGCCGTGGCCATGAACTCGAAAGCTTGTGGTCCGCGGGGGATTTTTCTAGTCGTCGCGATAGGACTTGTCGGTTGGGGGGGGGTGACGGCGTGACCCCGAGAGCCACCGTCCAGTGCGCGCTGTGCTGGGCGAAGCATGGCGCGGACGATGCCCGGACGGAGCAAAAGCGACGGATGGCTGAAGCGCCATCTCCGATTCCGGCGGCTTGTGTCAGGCGAATTCCGCGACGTGGAAATCCGGCTCACGGGTCCTTGGACCCACGGGATGCGCAACCCACGCGCGCTGACATCGTGGATTGAACGGCTGGCGAGGGGAATTGCAGCGCACGCATGGGCCGGGATCGCCTACGGAGCAACTATGCGGCACGAAGTATCGGGGTGACGTG
>VFSW01005521.1_pt1 | contig 18661 bp, 18 predicted proteins | sample 5358111 | NCBI WGS metagenome assembly VFSW01 (sample SAMN11554181, study PRJNA540505) | mine drainage metagenome | isolation source: sediment from site ElyBrook_90M | place: USA: Ely Copper Mine, Vershire, VT | collected 2017 | reverse complement strand
AGAAGCACCTGGACCGTCAGGGCGAAAAGCTGGTGCAGCTCATTCCCGGAGGCCACTTGGCCACGGTTGAACACACCAGGGGCGGCGCCGTGGTGGAGGTCGAAGCGGAGCGGATCGCGGCTCTCATCCTTGAGTTCCTCGGTGGCTGACTATTTCCTATTGACGCCCGCCCCCTTGATCGCCTTGGCCGGTCGGGTGGCACTTTCCCAGGCAAAAAGACGGATAACGGTTTCGAGGAGGAGCGATGCAACTGGATGACGAGCATAAGAGGATCCTGGACGGGGGGCGGGGCAAGATTCTCCAGGCGGCCTTGACCGATCTTTTCAAGTACGGCAAAGCCATGGGTGCCGACCGGTTCATCCCGATCACGAGCGCCCACACCTCCTTCATGCCCATGGCCAGGATGGCGGCGTGCTTCCCCCCGCGCCGGGTCCGGCTCACCCGTGAGGACGTGGACCGGTTCACCCGGGAGATGGCGGGGCTCAGGGTTCCGGTCAAGACGAGCATCAACCCCGGGGTCCTCGACATGGAAAAGTGGCAGCGGATGGGCGCAGACCAGGAGACCTACGACGCCGTCATCGAGGCCGACGGGATCGCCCGGGGGTGCGGCATCCTTCCGACGTACAGTTGCACCCCCTACATCTCGGAAAATATCCCCATCCAGGGGGAAACGTGCGCCTGGGCCGAGACGAGCGCCTGTCTCTACGCGAACAGCATGCTCGGGGCCCGGTCGAACCGCGAGTCCTTCGAGACGGCCCTCTATTCAGCCTTTTTGGGGATCACGCCGAACTTCGGGATGCACCTCGACGAGAACCGCAAGGGGACCCACCTGATCGATGTTCGGTGTGAAATCGACGGGATCAGCGACTGGGGGGCCCTGGGCTTCTTCACCGGCGAAAAGGTGGGTCTCGGAATCCCGGTCTTTAACCGCCTGCGGCGGCCCACTGTCGAAGAGGCCAAGCAGCTCGCCATCTGTATCAACGTTCCCGGGAGCACGACCCTGTTTCACATCCCCGGCGTCACCCCCGAGGCAACGACCCTGGAGGCCGCCTTCGGGGAAAATGCGCCCCGGGAAACCTTTGTCTTCGACGAAGAGGCCAAACAGGCCACCTACGCCAAGCTCAACCACGAGCCCGAGGGCAAGGTGGATCTGGTTTTCCTCGGGTGCCCCCACGCGACCCTTTACGAAATCAAGGAGGTCTGCCGCCTCTTGGAGGGCCGGCGCGTGGCACGGGGGACGGCCCTTTGGGTCATGACGTCCCACGCCACCCGGGCCGCGGCTTGCCGGGCCGGTTACGGCCGCATCATCGAGGAGAGCGGCGGCGAGCTTTTCGCCGACGGCTGCCTGGGCATGTACTACCTCTACTATCCTCTGGAGCGGCCGGCCCTGGGCCGGGTGGCAACCAACGCCGGCAAGCAGGCCTTCACGGTGAGGCGCTCCTTCGGGAGCAACGTGTTCTTCGGGGATGAAAAACGCTGCATCGACATCGCCGTTCAAGGAGGGAACTGACATGGACGCCGTCAGAAGCTTCAGGGTCAAGGAAATCGTTCCGGGCAGGGCCACCGGGCCGGCCCTGGTCACGAGAGAGCGCGTTTCGTTCCACGGCTTCATCGACCCGGCCCAGGGGATCTTCACCTCCCCGGCGACGGAGCTCAGAGGCGCGTCCTTTGCCGGCCGGGTCATGGTCTTCACCTCGGGCAGGGGCGCCGCCGCGGGTCCCCGGGTCCTCGACGCCGCCTGCCGCAACGGCCATGCGCCGGCGGGCATCGTGAACTTGGAACTGGAGGCTTTCATAGTGCAAGCCTGCGTGATGCAGGACATCCCCTTGGTCCAGGTCGAAGATCCGGCGATTTTCGAGGCCATCCGGACCGGGGACCAGGTCACCGTCGATTCGGCCCGGGGCGAGGTGACCCTCGTTTCTGTCTGCCCCCGGCAGGAGCCGCCCCGGGCGTAAATGCCGATCATCCGCTTCTTGCGTACTTTTCTTTCATTCACGTAGTGGTAAGGTATCCCTGGACTTCTCGACTACTTGACAAGTGACAGTTCGGTGATAATGTAAATTATGAGTGGAATGCGTTCAGCGTTGTTCTCTCTCAAGGATCGCTGACCTCTTTCCCATTAAGCGTACTTCTCCTATCCAAAGATCCTCCGTGACAACAACGAACAGGATTGGGCCCAACCGGTTAACACTCCTACCAACCCCGAAATGAAAGGAGAAAACCATGGCCATCAAAATCCTTATCAAAAGAAAGATTCCGAAAGGCTTTGAGGATCCCAAGTTCAACAAGCTAATCAAGCAGCTTCGGGCGCTTGCCGTCGTTCAGCACGGTTACATTTCTGGGGAGACTCTCAGGCGGATTGACCACCCTCAAGATTATCTCGTGATAAGCACCTGGCAGAGTGTCGATGCCTGGGATACTTGGCGGATGAGCCAGAAAAGGGCGGAGATACAGGAGCAGATCGATGCCATGCTGGTTGTGCCAACAGAGTACGAGATGTACGAGTACGTGTAACCAAGGGAGCCCACTCGCAACTATTAGGTCAGACCAAGAACGCGAAAGGAGGAAGAAAGGAGGAAAGATCGATATGTATAAAAAAATCCTAGTTCCACTGGACGGTTCAGAGTTAGCGGAGTGCGCTTTGCCCCATGTTATAAATCTTGCCAAGAAAGATCCTGCATCGGAGGTTATCCTTTTGAATGTCGTCAAGGTTGAGCTTCAGGCTCGATCGTCTGGTTTCCTTGACATCAACGCTATTAGGGCAGAACTGTTCTCCGAATCTAGAAAATATCTTGCAGGTGTGGAATCCCGGATTGCCTCCGAAGGCATTAAAGTGAAGACTGAGTCACTGGAGGGATATCGGCCTTCTGAAAACATCTCCGATTATGCTCAGAAAGACAACATGGATTTAATCGTTATTGCTTCTCACGGATATACCGGACTGAAAAAATTAATGTTTGGCAGCGTTGCTTTAGGTATCCTTCACGATGCCCATGTACCCGTACTCCTTATCAGGCCGGAGTCTTGCATGAAATAGGTGATGTTAGAAGATACAGGCGCGCATATGATTAAAGCCAGGGACATTATGACCAAGGATGTCATCACGGTTTATCCCGACACGGAAATCATTCAGGCCGCAAAATTAATGCTGGATAACCATCTCAGCGGGTTGCCGGTGGTTGACAAGGAAGGGCATCTGAAGGGAATTATTTGTCAGTCCGATCTGATGGCCCAACAAAAAAAGATCCCGGTACCTTCCTTTTTTGTGTTGTTCGATTCCGCTATTTCTTTTGCCTCTCAAAAAAATATAGAGGCGGAAGTAAAGAAAATGATGGCCTTCAAAGTGTCCGAAGCGATGACTCCTGATCCCACAACAGTTGATCCGGAAACGAGCCTGGAAGATATCGCCACATTGACGGTCAAATATAACATTCATACCTTGCCGGTTTGCGATCAGGGTGGATTGGTCGGTGTTATTGGCAAGGAGGATATCCTTCGTACCCTTATGCCGACTCAGAAGAAAGAAGCTGTCTGAAAAGCAGAGAAGGTTTAAGCGGGAAGAAATAAGGCACGTGTCCGGATTGTTCGGTATCGAAGTTCAAAACATTTTCCATTTGGAGTAAGGCATCCGATGCCTGCATCAGTGAAGGCTCAACAGGCCACATGGCCGATGCAATACAATAGATCATAAAAACAAATTAACCCCGTCAACAAGACTGAAAGGAGGTCTCTTATGCCAGCAACAAAATTGAAAGATTTTCTGGACAGCCAGGAGGTTAAATACTTGGAGATTAGGCATTCACCAGCCTATACAGCTCAGCAAGTTGCTCGGTCTTTGGACGTTAAGGGACATATGGTGGCAAAGACCGTTATTGTCTTCATTGACGGCAAGATGGCCATGGCGGTCATGTCAGCCAACCGCAACATCAATTTCGATCATTTTCGGAAGGAAATCGGTGCGAAAGAGATCATACTCGCCGCCGAAAAGGAATTCAGGGATGTGTTTCCGGATTGCGAGCTCGGTGCTATGCCTCCTTTTGGCAACCTATACGGAATCGAGGTCTATGTGGACCGGCATCTGATGGAGGAGGATGATATCTTTTTCAATGCCTGTACCCACTCGGAACTCATCCGGATATCTTACCAGGACTTTGAGAGACTCGTGAAGCCCAAGGTGGTAAAACTTACATGAAGTCGGTTTCCTCGTCTTCTGAGTTAAGGGTAGCGGTAAGAAATCCGAATTGCTCCTCATTACTGAAAAAGCAAAACTGACGCTTCCCGTTTAAGGGGATGGACAATGTAGGAATTGGTTTAGGTGTAGCAGGGCGAAAAAGAAGGCGGATCACCTATGACCCGCCTTTCTGTTGATGATTTGAAATTAGGTTAACCTTTTCTCGATTATATTGATCATTTCGAAATGCTTTTATAAGACTGCTGAATTCAACTGACAACAGTTCAGTTCAGGAAGTACGCAAGAGACGGATGAACCGAAAATGTTTCATAGATCGCGATGGCCGTTTTGTGGCAAGGCGTCGGGGGCTGTACCCTTACTGCCTGCTCCCCGCCAGGGGGTTGCGGATGAAGAGGACGGATGCGTCGCGGCCGTGGATCTTCTCGGCCTCGGCAATCGCCGCTTCCACCGATTCCTTCGGAATAAACCCGAGATGTTCCGGCAGTGCGGGATTCTCGGCCCCGGCGCAGAAGACACGGGCCGCGTGGCGGAGGCGTTTCAGCGGGTAGGTGGCCATGATCCCGTGAATGGGATGGAAACCGTAGCCGAAGCGGTACTTGTAGAGGTATTCGGGCCGGTGGGTGAAGTCCTCTTCGAAGAGATCCCGGATCTCGTAAGGGTCACGCGTACGGGCAAGGACCCGGTCCCAGACCTCCCGGTAGGAGGGATGGTGAATCTCGTCCCACCGGTCGGGGCAGGGGGTGGCAAGGATCACGGAGCAGCCGGGATTGCCCAGGGCCTCGATCACGCCGCCCAGGTACCCCAGGCCCGAGGAAACGAGGGTGAGGAGGGGATTCATGAAGGAGAACGACGCATAGGGGCTCCATTCGGGAATGCCGTAGACGATGATGTTGGCTTTCTCGGCGAGCTCCCGCCGGGGCGGGTATTGCTCCTTCAGGAGCGCGAGGGCGGCACGCCGGGTCTCCCCGACGCTGCCTGTCCAGACCCGGGCAACCTGCAGGGGATTGGCGAGGACCGTCTCCATCTTGAAGATGCGTCTCGGGCCGATTTTCTCTTCGACAAGTTCCCCCATTTCGTCGAGCATGGCGTGCATCTGGTTGTTCTCGATGGACATGGACATGCCGTCGGGAGAGTGGTGCCAGCGGATCGAGCGGTAGGTGGAGAGACCCACGCAGATGGATTTCCAGCCGCCGTTGAATCCGCGCCAGACAACGGTGTTGATATACACCGTAAGGTCGGAATCGACGAGGAGCCGGTTGACTTCTACGTCATAACCGCTTTGCGTCGTGCCCAGGTAAGTCAGGTTCTCGACGTCTTCCGCGTCGTGGCAAATGAGGCGATAGCCGAACTCCCGTACAAGATCGCCGCCGATCAGCTTCGCCAGCTCCCCGCGGGTGAATTTCCGGTGGAGGGCATTGGCACACAGGAGAGTGATATCCCGGTGCTTCACCCCGGCATGATCGAGCTCCGCTATGACCGTGCGGATCGCCGGCTCCCACACGTCACCGTAACAAGGGACCGTCGGGTCGTCGAAGGCGATGGTGACCTTCCATCCCGGCTTGGCCGTGTCACGCAGCGGCGGGCGGTCCAGGGGTTTGCGGAACGCCTCCTGCAGGGTCGCCTCCAGGGTTTCCACGGGGGGGAGCGCCGTGGATAGGCCCTGCGGTACGAAGCGGGTGCGCTCGGGGAGTTTGACGGGGATCATCCGGCCGCCGAATACGATCTGATCGTCCATAATTCCCTCCATAAGTGAGGTCAGGGGGTATGCCATTTCTTGTCATTAAGCCAAATCCCCAACTTAGGTAATATTTTCCGGATACGGATCTTCGGTATGTTTACCCCAAACATCCTTGGGCGCATTTAGCTCCAACAGGGTTTTTAACAAAGGCTGACCACCGTTCCAGAAATGATACTTGGGATCGGCACTGAAGGGAATGATCATGGTTCCGGTAGGGTCGATGTAAGGGCCGTCTTTGGGGGGCATGTGATTGATTTTCCTTTGGTTGATTTTTATCAGCAAGGGCTCTGGCTGGGAGTATATTGAAAATGCCAGCCAAGGTCAAAAAGAAACATTTTTTGTGAATAATTTCACTGGTAAGGCTTCTGATGGTTTGGTTTTCAAATCAGCCCGTTGACTCATAATAAAATGTAACCGAAGGGAAGTCAGAGAAAGGTTGATACCCGGTTGCACAAATGTTGGGTTTCCCCCATAATGTACGTGAGTGCTGAGAGAGGTGTTCTATGCAGAAAGTCATATTTCTTATTGATATGAATGCCTTTTTCATAAGTTGTGAAATGACGAGGAATGATTCTCTTGTCGGAATGCCGGCCGCTGTTGCCGGTGATCCAAAGAAGCGTACGGGGATCATTCTTGCGGCAAACTACGAGGCGAGGTCATATGGCGTCAAAACAACCATGGTTCTTCATGAAGCTTTGAAACGTTGCCCCAAATTAACCCTGGTACCGCCAGATCATCGATTCTATGAGCAGAAATCCCGGGAGGTCATGGAATTGCTGTCGAACTATACTCCGATTCTGGAACAAAACAGCATTGATGAAGCATGGCTCGATATGACAGGGTGTGAAGGACTTTTTGGCAAACCTTTGGACGCTGCCAAACGGATCATGAATGAAATCAAAGACAGACTCGGGCTTTGGTGTTCAATCGGGATCGCGGAAAACAAATTCCTGGCGAAAATGGCGGCTGAAATGAAGAAGCCCCTCGGCATCACCGAACTATGGGAAGACGATATTCCAATAAAACTCTGGCCGCTTCCCGTGAAAGAAATGTATGGCATTGGTGGAAAAACCGCTGAAAAGCTGAACCACATGGGGATCCAGACGATCGGGGAGCTTGCAAAGCTTGATATAAATCTCATTGTCAGAACGTTTGGAAGATTCGGAAATGAAATGTACCTGCATGCAAATGGGATTGACAATTCCCCTGTTCTGGCTCGCGTGGCTGATGATATGCAGTCAATCGGACGCTCAACAACACTACCGGAAGATGTATCCGACATTGAGAAGGCAAAGCTGGTTCTGATGGAGCTTGCTGATGATATTGGCATGACTGCGCGAAGGCACGACAAAAAAGGTCGCACGGTGCATATCACCCTGAAATATTCCGATTTCAAAGTAATCACCAGGCAGACAACCATTCCGGCAACCTGTACCACCAAGGAAATATATCAGGCTGGTTGCACTCTGCTTGAGCAGAATTGGAACAGGCTCCATCCGGTAAGATTAATCGGAATGAGCCTCTCGGGGTTTCATGAAGAGGGCTCTTCCGGTCAGTTGTCACTTTTTGATCAAATGGAAGACAGCAAGAAGAACGATAAAAACTAACGTATTGACAGGGCTATGGATGAAATAAGAAACAAGCACGGCTCTGAAATAATAACCTTTGCCACAATGGTTAAGAAATAACGGGTTGCGAGTTTTGAAGAGAGTCTATATGTTAAAATAAGTGATTCGAATGCGCCCTGGAGATGGAGAAACATCTTGAGGTCTATATGAGCCCGGAAGAGCGGACAGAAAAAGGAATAGTCGGCGAGAAGCGCAGTACGGTTGAATTCCTTCTGCGGCGGATGCGTCATAAAGGCGATCTTCCGGCCTTCTCTGAACATATTGTCGAGATCAACAGCAAACTCTCCTCTTTGACGGCAATCACCTTTTCTTCTGCGGGGGATCTGGCCAAAATCATCCTGAAGGACTATTCTCTGACGAACAAGCTTCTCAAAGTCGTAAACTCAGCGCTTTACGTCACGCAGTCGGGCAAGGTGGCGACCGTGTCCAAGGCGGTGCTTCTCCTTGGTTTTGAAAAGATTCGCATGATCGCTGCCACCCTCCTGATTTTTGAACATCTCCAGAGCAAGGCGCAGGCGAGGGAGTTGAAGGAGGTGGCGATCGGTTCTTGCATGAGCGGCCTGATCGCAATGGATGTCGCCGATAACATGAAACTGGGGGGAAAGGAAGAAGTCTTCATTTGCGCCATGCTTCACAGTCTCGGGAAGATGCTGGCCATCTGCTATTTACCGGAGGAACATGCAGAAATCAAGAAGAGGATGGCCCAGAAGGGTTTGGATGAGGCCATGGCGTCCCAATCCGTTATGGGGGTTACATATACCGACCTGGGAATGGCGGTATCGCGATCGTGGAATTTCCCCGATAAAATTGTCCGGAGCATGGAAGCCCCTCCTGCCGGGGTGATCGCGCAGCCGAAGACGGAAAACGAGCTCCTGCGAAACCTCTCGAACTATGCTAATGATTTATTCAGTTGTTTTATGAATAACCAGGATGATGACCATACTGCTGCACTATCTGATATGTCGATTCGCTACCAAAGCAGTATTCCCCTTCCTGTGGAACAAATGGAGTCCATCATAACATCGTCCATGACCAAGATAGATACTTACTCCGATATCATCAGGACTGATCGGGGAAACAGCGTCTTTTTAAGAGATCTGATTCAACGCAAGCAAAGCCAAAACCAACAAAACAAGCGCCGGGAAAGCCGGCACGAGCAAGCAGATGAGGGAAAAGCCGCTGGAAACACTGAACCCCAGACCGCTCCCGCCATACCCCCTTCTACCGTATCTCTGCCCACGCATAAGGTGAAGGAACCGCCTGCCGACATCCTAACTGACGGCCTTCGTGAGATAGTCGACGTGATGGCAGGCAATTATATTCTGAGTGATGTGCTGTATATGATCCTCGAGACGATGTATCGCGGCTTTGAATTCTATCGTGTTATTTTCTGTTTGATGGATACAGCGAAATCAAAAATGGCAGCACGTTTCGGGCTCGGAGAGAATGCGGATAATATTGTCAAACGTTTCCAGTTCCTGACCGGAGAGAATAACGACATCTTCAATGTCGGAATCTCCCAAGCGAAAGGACTCGTCATCAATGATGCGGCCGCCCCTAATATTTTCAGGAATATTCCCGAATGGTACCAGAAGGTCGTCGGGGCGCCGTCGTTTCTGATCTACCCCCTGACAGTAAAGGGGGGCTGCATCGGCATGTTTTACGCAGACAAGAAGGAGAAGGGACGTTTGCTGACGGATGAACAACTGGATTATATGGAAAAGCTTCGTAACATGGCCATCGAGGTGATAACGAAAAAACATCAACAGTAAAGAACCGTTCGGAAATCATTCTCAGGTCCCCCGTCAATAAATTATAATTGAGTCGATGTCGGGAGAAATACAGTGCGCACAAACCCACCCGGCGAGTGACACCAAGACTGTGTATTTGAATATACCGTTCCAACCGCGTGCAATTTTCCTTTTGCCTTGACAGATCCCTTCCTCCCTTCTATGGTCACAGTCGCACGATTACTTGTACAGAATGAAAAGATGGACAGCCGTGCCCGGTACGGCGGGAAGAGCAGAGAGCATAAACATGATCGATAAAAGAGCCGAAACCCTCTACGGAAAGACCCCCGTAGATAATCACCGTCGCCACGCAGCTTTCGGTGGCAAGGGCGGTTTCCGTTTCTGGAGGCTGCTGCTGATTCTACTGCTGATTCTGCTGCCGTCGGTTTCCTTAGCGGCGGAAAACCTTACCTGTAGCCGTCTGCCCATGCTGATGAAAAGCTTCCTGGACAACCACTACGCAATGAAGAATATGACCGGGGAGATCAAGACTCACGCCGTCGACCAGATGACCAAGAGTCTTGACCCCTCCAAAACGCTGCTGTACGAATCCGATTTGGAAGGGCTAAGGCCGGTTCTGCAAGGCCTGTTTGCAAGCATGCAATCGGGCGACTGTGCCGCGCTGCAGAAGGTTTACGACGTGCTCGTCGCGCGAGCACATGAGAACGAGGCCATTGTCAAAAAGATTCTGGGGCCGGACTACCACCTCGACGAGACGACGGAGCTGAACATCAACGTGAGTAAGCGCCCCTATGTGAAAACGGCGGCGGAAAAGCATGAACTCCTGAGAAAGGTCGTGCAATTCCAGATCCGAAATGTCCTGCTGGCAGGCATCGACTTGGCCGAGACCAAGAGACAGCAGATTCACCGCCATGAGCTGCAGACGATGGGGTGGCCGAACGTACTCTTGAAAAGCTCGTTACGAGCATCTCCCAGGCCTTCGCCCAGGCCCTGGACCGCACACGAGCTGCCTGTCCCCCGAAAACCTTGAGGACCTCCGGATTCATATGCAGCTTTCCCTGGAGGGGATCGGGGCCACCCTCAGCAGCGACAACGGCTTTACCGTCATCGAGGAGTTGATTCCCGGAGGAGGCGCCGAGCGCTCGGGCCTGCTGAAGCCGAAGGACAAGATCATCGCCGTGGCCCAGGAAGGGGGAAAGCCCGTTGACGTCATCGATATGGACCTGCGCTCCATTATCAAGATGATCCGCGGCAAGAAAGGCACGCAAGTCACCCTGACCATCCTGCGGCATGCGGAACACACGAAACGGTTCGCCGCTACGATCACACGCGACAAGATCGACATCAAGGAGCGGGAGGCCAAGATCGCCTACGAGACACGGACAGTGAACGGCAGGCAGTTTCATTTCGGCGTGATCGATCTTCCTTCCTTCTACGGTGACGAGAAAGAAAATAAGTCCTGCTATGAAGATGTGAAAAGGCTTCTCGCGGAGGCCAGGCGGCGGCATGTCGATGGGATCGTGCTGGACCTTTCGCGCAATGGAGGAGGTCTGCTCGGAGAGGCCGTGCGCCTTGCCGGCCTTTTTCTTGGCAAGGGCGGAATCGTGGCGACCAAAGACAGCCGCGAGCAGGTGACGATTCTCGCCATTGGTTCGACCTCATCGGGAACGGAAGGCCGCAAACGCAAGGTGATTACGTTCCCGGCGGAAGATCCCCGCGCAGTCTACACGGGCCCCCTCGTCGTGCTGACGAGCCGCTTGAGCGCATCGGCCAGTGAGATCGTGGCGGGCGCTCTCAAAGACTACCATCGCGCTGTGATCGTCGGGTCGGACCATACCTTCGGTAAGGGGTCCGTGCAGGGACTGACGCCTCTGCCCTGGGATCTGGGCGGCATGACAGTCACCACGGGGCTGTACTTCCTGCCCCGCGGCAAGTCTACGCAGAAGATGGGTGTAGAAGCGGATGTGCGGCTGCCTATCTGGTTTATTCTCGAAGATATTGGTGAAACGGAGCTGGATTACCCGCTCCCGGTTCAAGCGATCACGCCCTTCCTCGGCGTGCAGGGAAACGCCGCGCCGTTCTGGAAACCGCTGGAGCAGCCCATGCTCGCGGAGTTGGCAGCAAGGTCCAAGGCCCGGGTCGCCAAAAATACGAAGTTCGCCGAGATCATCAAGAACAATAAAGATGCCGCCGGCAAGAAGGGCGTTATTCGGCTCGCCGACTTGCGCAAGGAGATGGAGAAGGAAAGCGGCGGCAAGAAGAAGGAGACGCCTACCGAGCTCAAGAAGAAAGTGCGGGACCAGTATGCCCCCTTCGTGAACGAGAGCGTTAACGTTCTGCTCGACATGGTGACGCTGGGGTCAGCATCCCGCATTTAAACCGCATTCAATGACCCAGCCAGATCATCCGCTTCTCACATGGTCGCGCCTTCAGCCATTCTCTCCTCCTATTGATTTCCACATTTTACCGGCCCGACAATCTGTCATTATCAGGTTTGATGAAAAGGTAATAAAGCCGCCCTTCGCGGTACGTTCCGCCGGCAAGTTCGGCCGCATGGTCGCCAACTCCCATATAAACATCACATCTGCCCGCAGCCCGGATAGCTCCTCCTGCATCCTGATCCAAAGCAAACCCTACGGGCCTGTCAAGATCGACCGAGACAAAGGCAAACATCGCCCTGGGGTAAATCGTCTTATCCGTAGCAATCGTTCTAAAGGGAATTACCGGCTCATTGAGCGAACCCCTGGGATCGCCTTGTCCAAACCTGAAGAAAACGAACCGGGGATTCTTATTAATGGACCTGTCGACTTCATCAGGATGGGCCTTAAAATAATCAATCATCGCTTTGAGGTTGATATTTTTATCGGAAAGCTTTCCTTCAGCGATCATTTTATGCACGATACCCTGGTATTCCCAGCCGTTGTGGGCGGCATAACCGACCGTTTCGATCTGTCCGCCGGGCATACGAATTTTGGCCGAACCTTGCACATGCACTATATAAACCTCAAACGGGTCGCTGAGCCATACAAGCTCATTGCCGGCAAGGGTATTGGATTTTTGTATATCTTCCCTGCTTGGGTATTGCCGGATCCGACCATCCGGTCCCCTTTGGCCCAGAATCGTCCCATCGGGCCCTTTTAACAGATCGGCAGGCGGCTTATATAAAGGATACCTGAAACGATCTGTGCGTACCGGCGAACCGTCAAAAATCGGCGTATAATATCCTGTAAACAATACCGATCCCTGATCATCACAGCCGACCGAAATATACGTATCGAATCTTTCCCGCAAAACCGCGTTCATCTGCTGGGGAGACAATCCCGAAGTAACAAGATTATTCAGTTCCCGCAGGCTCCTGAGCGCCTGTTCGTAAGTGATATCGCCATAAGGATAGAACTTTTTGCCGGATGGTTTTGCCAGATAATTTAGACTGTTGGCGATTGCTTCCTGCAAGCGGCCGGTATCGGAACAAGCCAGTGTGTAATCGGGAATCTGGTTGGGATCGGTAATCTTTCTCAGTGCCAGTTCGCCCGGCGGCAAGAGACGATTATAATCTTTTTGGGGTTTGGGGTAGTCCCTGAGAACCAAAGAGGTACGTTTTTGGCAGCCCGCAAGAACGAAAAAAGCCATTGCCACTAACAAGCCGAGAAAAATAATTCTGATTTTCATTGTGATCCCACTCCATTTCCTGTCACTGAGCCAAATCCCCAACCCACGCCACATTTCCTGGATACCGTTTCCGATAAGTATATTAAAAATGCCGGCTAAGGTCAAAAAAAGAAACAGAGGTCCCGATGAAGATCTCATCCAGGTACGTGCGTCCGGCGTCAGTGACCTTCTTTTTCGTTACCTTCTTTTTTTCTTGGCTTGCGCGGTCGGCTTTGCTGCCCGGGGATCGTCGGGCCAGTAATGACGCGGGTAACGGCCCATGAGTTCCTTCTTCACGGCAGGATACGAGCGCTCCCAGAATCCGTCGAGGTCCTGCGTGATCTGTACCGGACGTCCGGCCGGGCTCAGCAAATGGAGCATCAATGGTTGGCCGCAAAGGCGGGGTGTTTCCCGGCAGCCGAAAAATTCCTGGAGCCTGGCGGCGATAACGGGAACATCTCCGGCTTCGTAGTCAAGCCGTTTCCTCGTTCCCGAGGGGAGGAGCCAGGTCTCGGGGGCAGCATCATCGAGGCTGCGCCGCTGTTCCCACCCCAAACGACCCATGAGGGCCTGGAGGAGGGATTCGCCGGTAAACACCGTACCCGCCTTCCAGTTAGCGAAAGGGAGAAGCCACGCGTCGAGGTCGTCCAAAAGAACGCCGGGAGAAAAATCAGGCCACTGCTCATGACGGCCGCACCTGCCCACGAACAGGCAGCGGGCGCGGAAGCGCCGTGCCGCATCGTTCCAGGGGAGAGACTCCAGACCTTCCCGGGCAAGGCGCTCGCGCACCGCCTGACGGACGTCATCCGGCGACGGGGCGACTCCGCGCTTTTCGTCGAGCAGGAGCCGCCCGACACGTAGCTCCTTGCGCGTCTTGGGAGTCCAGCCCTCCCAGGAAAAAAGGAGGAAGATCGCGAGCGGCCCCGCCAGGCCGCTTTCAACGTCGCTGCGGGAAACCGGGGCGGCAAGAAATACCCGGGCCTCGGTCTCACCGCCATCCAAGTCCGCAGCGACGAGGAATTCCTCCTGCCCGAGCGCCCCTTTTATCCGGGCGCCCCGGCCCGTGACGAGCACCAGGCGCGCCGCCGTTGACATACTGGCGGCTCCGACACGCTGGGCGGCGCGGTCGGGATAGGCGTGAATCAGCAGTTTCCCGGCAAGCGATGGATCGATATCTGCGCCACGGACGGTCTGCTCGACCGAGCCGGCTGTCCGCATGATCCGCTCTGCCTCCCGGGCAATGCGCCGCCCGGCATCCTGGCGCAGATCATTCCGTGCCCCGCTTGCCCAGGCGCCCCATGCGGAGAGCGGGTCGCGAAAATCGGGATCTGCACCGCCCAACGGGTCGCCCTCCTCCAGAATAGCAGCGGTTACCGCGGCTGTGGCAAGCCAACCGCTTTCTTTGGCCTTCATGACCATGCGGCCGAGGCGTGGATGAAGTCCCATCGCCGCTGCCTGCCGTCCCGAGGCGGTGATGCGCCCCTGGCTGTCGATCAGGTCCAGCTCTTCAAGGAGCGCCGCAGCCTGTTTCAGTGCGCCGGCGGGAGGCGGCGTGATCCAGGTGAGATCCAAGGGCGTTGCCGCACCCCAGAGTGCCGTCTCCAGAACAAGCGGCGCCAGGTCTGCCTCCATGATTTCCGGGGGCGAAAAGTTTTTGCGCTCCTCCGTAGCGCGATACCAGCGCAGGCAGATGCCGGGCCCCAGACGTCCGGCTCTCCCTTGGCGCTGTACGGCCGATGCCGCGGAGATCTCCACTGTCTCCCAGTGGTCCATGCCCGTGCGGGGGTGAAAACGCACCCGCCGTTCGAGGCCGGAATCCACTACCGCCCGCACTCCCGGGATCGTGAGGCTCGTCTCGGCGACGTTTGTCGCGAGGATGACCCGGTGCGACTCTCCCGGTGGGGCTGCGAGCAACCCGCGCTGCTCCTCCGGGGGAAGCCGGCCGTGAAGAATGGCAATATCCGGGCCGAGATGCGGCCGCATCCGCTCGATTTCGTCCCGTGCCTGCCGGATCTCACGGAACCCGGGAAGGAAAACGAGCACGTCCCCGCCTCCTTCCGCATCGAGCATCTCCCGCGCCTCGAGAGCCAATCGTGCCGCACCTCTCTCGGGTGTCTCGCCCATCAGCGGCGGCCGATCGAACAGGCGAACGGGCCATGAGCGTCCGGAAATGGAAATGGCGGGGAGATCGCCGATGGTCCCCCGCAGCTCGGCCGTGGGGGGTGTCGCGGACATGAACAGGATTCTCAGGTCCCGGCGGAACACCTCCCGGCACTCCCAGGTGAAGGCCAGCGCCACGTCGCCCTGGAGGTTCCGCTCGTGGAATTCGTCGAAGATCACGAGTCCATATGCGGAAAGAGAGGGGTCGTTCTGGAGAAGCCGGATAAGCACCCCTTCGGTAACGACTTCAAGCCTTGTTGCCGGGCTCACGATCGTCTCCATCCTGGTCCGAAGCCCCACTGTCCGGCCCAACCTCTCCCCGAGCAGGGCCGCAATCCTTTCGGCCGCGGCCCGGGCAGCTATTCGGCGGGGTTGGAGCAGGAGGAACTTCGTTCCCGCAAAAGCCTTGTGGGCAAGGAGACGCCAGGGGACGAGCGTCGTTTTGCCGGCGCCCGGCTCGGCATGGAGCATGAGCAGATTACGCGTCGCAAGCGTCCCGGCGATCTCATCGAGATGGGGATAGAGCGGCAGGGCGGTGACTTCATCAGGGATCATGGGATGTTATTCATTTGGCGAGGGGCCTCCGCATTGTTTACGCGTATTCCGGCATCGCCCGCAAACGATCCGTGGGGTAGGCCCTGGGCGTTTGCGTGAGGTGCATGCCGACCATGGCTTTTGCCATCTGCACGCAGGCTGGCATGGGGCAGATGAGCGGTATTTCGTCGTAGCCGGCCGCATCGAGCTGCTTGCGGACCTCATCTTCCCAGAACTCGGTCGGCTCGCACCCGAGTATGAGCGAATCGGCCCTGTCGGCCGCGATAGCCGTGATGCATTGCTCGACAATATCCTCGGTTATCCGGCCTGCCTCGGGAGTCTCGAACAGCCGTTCCTTGTGTTCGTCTATGAGTTTCAGCAATTCGGTTGTGGAGTGGCCGTAGGCGCGCAGGCTCGCAAGTCTGTGGCCCAGACCGTAACTCTCGGCAACCTGTCTGACGGCCAGGGCCAGCGGCATGGTGCCGATGACGATGCTCGTCCGCTTTCCGATCAGGTACGCCATGAGGAGGCTGGAGTGCAACGCGCCGGCGACCGGAATCCCGGAGATGGTGCGTGCGGCTTCGAAGCCGGGATCGAGAAAGCCCGTGCTGACGATGGCATCGAACGCGCCCATGTCGGAATACTCTCTGACTTTCTGGAGAAACCCCGGTGTTATTCCGGCCAGAAATTCGGCATCCCGGGCCTCGGTGTGTTCTGCGAGCGGATACCCTTCCTCCACGACGATTTCGTCGCCGTCGGAAGGATTCTCTCGTTTACGTTTGGCCAGGGATTCGGAGATGACATAAGCCATGTTCACGGCCGGATTTTTATATGGCGGAATGACGATCAGTTTCATGGCAAGGTTCCTTTCGCCCGGATAAACGGGTTAGTACCGTGGATTTTTTACGATAGGGCGGTAAAGATAAAGATTTTTTCGGATGAAACTCGTGTTTTCAAAATCCTCATATGAATTGCATACATAAGTGACAACAAGATTTCTTCCCCGGGCGAATTCCAGGTGCTCTTTGCCGGCGTAGCAAAAATTGTCCTTGTCGTATCGGGGACTGTTCCGGTCGACTTCAGGAATGGACCCGATCAGGGGCTTGGGTTGGGTCCACGGGCCCTCCGGCGCGTCCGCCGTTCGATACAACATCCGATCGCCATTGTTTTGGATGGACAGGTAAACAGCGATCCATTTCCCGTCGTCAGGATGGTATCTCACACTCATCTCCGAAACGGCTGCGTCAAGGACGACCTTGACCTTCCTGTGATCCAGCTCTTTTTCCCACCGTCCGTCTTTGGTCAAATACTCGATGGCATGGACCGGATCATCAAGTCTGTGCGTGGGAATGCGGGCAAGAATGTTGCCCAAAATACTCACCCCGTTTTTTGTCGCGCCGTAGAGCGGGTAAAAATACACATGATCTCCATGAACGACCGATGTCGTCGCGAAAGCCTTGATGCCCTCCGGAATTCCCTGAGTTAGATCGATGTAGTCGGTGATCCACCGGTTCGGATCGGGCCCCGCGAAGTTTCTTATCCTGGCGATTTTATGCCCAACGATCGCGAATTTGAAGGGGCCCTTCATCTGCGGATCTACCTTTACGGATGCCAGCGGAACATAGAGTGTACGATCGAGCATGAAGGGATCCTGTGGCCACAGCCATTCCTTTTCATCAAAAGACGAAATGAATTCTCCATTCTTCTTTTTCAAAAAATAGCGGATTTGAAATTGCCCGTCGGCGGTGCAGGTTGAGATGGCCAGCGTCGTCCCGAAAACCACCTTCATACCCACGCGATCCTGCCGGCCCTCTTGATCCGAAACAAAGGTGTCTCCGAAAAGCCACAGGACGCGCCGGTCATCCAGTCTGATGGAGTATGCGCCATCCCCGCCGTACCATCCGTCTTTGTCGGGAAAACTGGGAAGGCATACTGCCGATGCGGAGCGCGGATAATACGCCCTCTCCAGCACCGATGAACAGGAAGAAAGGAGGATGCATGACAACAACAAAGCAAGCCAGGCTGCCCTGGTGATGGCATTTCGCGGTCTCATATGATGCCTCCTGCGTTCTGCTTTTTGCAAGGACCCTCCCTACCCTATGTCATGCTTCTCCGCGCGCTGATCATTGAAACCCCGGTCACTGCAAACAGGATGACGGCACCGCCGGTGATCGCATTTATGCCGGGATATTCGCCGAGAACAAGGAAAACCCATACCGGATTCAGTACCGGCTCTATCACTGCAATGAGGTTTGCCGATACCGCAGAGATCCGCTTGATTGCATAGGCTATCAGGATTGAGGGGATGCCGATCTGAACGATGCCGAGCACCAGTATGGCCGCAACAGATTTCTGCGTGAATTGCGGCATCGGCAGAAACAGAGATACGATCAGGCACACTCCTGCGGCAATCCACTGGGACAACAGATTGGACTCGAGCGGCGATCCTTCCTTCTGCATCCTCATAAAGACAAAGTAAAGACTGAATGTCACGGCTGACATCAGCGCGATGATATCACCGAAAAGCTGTCCGCCGTCAAACTTGTTCGCGAACATTATCGTCATCCCCACCGCTACAAAAAAAATGGCTACCCAGTGCTCCGTGCGCGTCTTCTCCTTCAAAAGTGCGGCTCCGATAAACGCCGTGAAGACAGGCGCCATGTACTGGAGCAGAATCGCGTTTGCCGCGGTCGTGGTTTTGTTGGCCGCGACAAAGAGGAGCATCGTCACGGCATTGGCCACAGCAGCCGCTACTTGAGGAAAGGACCAGTAGATCTTCGGCTTCCGGAGAAAAGCCAGGATGACCAGCGATGCGATGAAGCTTCTGACACCCGCAATAGCAAACGGATTCCAGTCGATCATCTTGATGAACAGACCTGCCATGCTCCAGAGTGAAGCGGTGACGACCATCATCAACACGCCCACTATTTTATCGTTTTGACCCATGTCAAGGTCCTCGGTTCCCGGAATGTAAAATGGCCCTCATGAAGACTGTTTTGGAGAAAAGAGT
>VFSW01005520.1_pt1 | contig 18662 bp, 13 predicted proteins | sample 5358111 | NCBI WGS metagenome assembly VFSW01 (sample SAMN11554181, study PRJNA540505) | mine drainage metagenome | isolation source: sediment from site ElyBrook_90M | place: USA: Ely Copper Mine, Vershire, VT | collected 2017 | reverse complement strand
CACACAAACCCCACAACCCCACCCACGAGCCCCCCTTCCCCCCCAGGCTCCCGCCCCCCAAACACTACACCCCCGCCCCCCCGCGGCGCGGGGCGCTGGACCGCTGGCCCGAGGAGGTCTGCCTGATCGAAGCGGACCGCGACCGCGAGAACGTCCGTCTCACCTACCGCCAGTTCAAGCAGACCGCGCTCCCCCTGGCTCGCGCGCTCCAGGAGGCCGGTTTCCACGGCGGATCGCGCGCGGCCATCCTCATGACCAATCAGTCAAAATGGCTGATCTCGGCCTACGCGATTTTCTTCAGCGGCGGCGTGCTGGTCCCGCTGGATTACAAGCTGACCGCGCCGGAGCAACTGCAACTTCTCGCCCACTGCCAGGCGGAAGTTCTCATCGTCGAATACCATCTCTGGCGAGCCATCACGCAAGCCGAGGGATTCACGAACTTCGCGGTGCGCCTGGTTGTTGTCACCGAAGCGCCCGCCGGCGCGGATTTGGCCGGAGCGAAGCGCTGGGAGGAATTCCGCGACGCGCGCGAGCCTGCCTTTGTCCCACGCACGCGCCGGGACCCGGCCTGCATCGTCTACTCGTCCGGGACTGGCGGCCGCCCCAAGGGATGCGTTCTCACCCACGAAAACTATCTCGAGCAGTGCGTGGCGCTGACGTCGCTCTATCCGTTCTGGCCCGGCGTGCGCTATCTCAGCATTTTGCCGACGAACCACGCCATCGACTTCATGGTCGGCTTCATCGGCCCGTTCACCTGCGGCGCGGCCGTGGTTCACCTGCGCACGCTGCGGCCCGAGTACATTCGCGACGCTTTCACGCGCTACCAGATCACTTATATGAGCCTCGTGCCAATGGTGCTGAAGAGCCTCGAGCGCGGTCTGCGCGAGCGCTTCGCGCAACTGACCCCCACGCGGCGCAAGATGCTCGATGCGTTGATCGCACTGAACCGCGCGCTCACCCGCCGGCGGCCGCACCTGGAAATCAGCCGCGCCCTGCTGCCGCAAGTCCACAAGGCCTTCGGCGGCCGGCTCCGCGCTCTGTTTGTCGGCGGCGCGTTCACCGAGCCCGCCACGCTGCAATTCTTCTACGATCTCGGCATTCTGGTTGGCAACGGCTACGGCTGCACCGAGGCCGGCACCGCGATCACGCTCAACGATTTCCGGCCCTTCCGCCCGGATACGGTCGGCAAGCCTCTGCCGGGCATGGAGGTCCGTATCTTGCAGCCCGGAGCCGACGGCGTCGGTGAAGTGGCCGTCCGCGGCAAGACGGTGATGTCCCACTATCTCGACGATCCGGAAATGACCGCCGAAACCATCGTGGACGGCTGGCTGATCACCGGAGACCTGGGTCGCCTGGACGCCAGCGGCCACTTGCAGCTCCTGGGCCGCAAGAAAAACATGATCGTCACCGAAGAAGGGAAGAATATCTATCCCGAGGACGTCGAGACGGCCTTCGAAGGTTTCGCCGGCGCCAAGGAATTTTGCGTCTTCGCCGCCAATTATCTCTGGCCGGCGCGCACCATGGTGGGAGAGAAGCTTGTGCTCGTCCTGCATCCCGAGCCGGGCCATCCCCTCGGGCCGGAATCCGTCGCGCATCTCGCCGAACGCAACCGGCGCCTGCTGAACTACAAGCGCGTCAGCGGCTACCTGGTTTGGGAAGCGGATTTTCCCCGCACCGCGTCCCTGAAAATCAAGCGCGCCGACTTGGCCGAGCAGATTCGGGACACTCTCACGCGCGAATCCGTGGTGCCCCTGTGATGCAAAACACCCATTCTGCCGTAGGGGCACGCGCCGCTGCGGGCCGTGCCCGCGCTGCCGTGGCGGCACCTCTACTGCGAATATCGAATGGGCGTCCAGAATGGGACGCCACTTTTCCGTTGGGGATTTCCCGTCCATGAGCGGACGCTTCTTCGCCATCGTCAATCCCGCCGCCGGAGGCGGGCGCTGCGGTAGGCTTGCGGAGGCGGCGATGGCGCGCGTGCGCCGGGGAGGCATCGAACTGGAAATCGTGCAGACCACACGCCCCGGCCAGGCCACCGAACTCGCCCGCGACGCCTACGCGCAAGGCTTCCGCAATTTTCTCGCGGTCGGCGGCGACGGCACGTCCTACGAAATCCTGAATGGCGTGTTCCCCGAGGCGGCCACTTCCGGCCGGCCCGCGCTGGGATTTCTGCCTCTCGGCACCGGCAATTCGTTTCTGCGTGATTTTACAAGGCACGGCGTCGAGCACACCATCGAGGCGCTGCGCCAGGGCGCGCGCCGCGCCTGCGACGTCATTCGCTTGCGCCACGCCTCGGGCGACGTCTACTTTCTCAATGTGCTGAGCATCGGCTTTCCCAGCGATGTCGGCGAAATCACCAATCGCCGCTTCAAGCCCTGGGGGCAGTTCGGCTACATTCTCGGCGTGCTCGCGCGGCTCGCCCACCTGCGATACCAGGCCTTTCCGCACCGCCTCGACGACGCCCGCGAATGGGACCGCCGCCCGTGCCTGTTTCTCGTCTTCGCCAACAGCAGGTTCACCGGCGGCAACATGATGATCGCGCCAGACGCCAACGCTTCCGACGGCCGGATCGAATACGTTCGCTGCGCCCCGCTCGGCCGCATGCGCCTGCTCTGGAATTTTCCGCGCCTCTTCACTGGAACGTACATCCACCATCCGCTCGCCTGGCGCGCCGCCGTCCAGCGCGTCGAATTCGATCTCGCAGGGCCGATTCATGCCAACGTGGACGGCGAAATCCTGCGCCTGGAATGCCGCTCGCTGGAAATTCTTCCGGGCGCTCTGGATGCCATCGTATGAAAAACGCCTGGCGCGCGCTTTGCTCCATCCTCCGGTGGACCGCCAGCGGAATCCATTTCGCGGCGGTTGGCACCTTCCTGATCGTTCTCGCCATCTTCGTTGATCCGCGCCGCAACGATTGGCCGCAGCGCCTGTTTTTCCGCAACATCCTGCGCATCGTTGGCGCGCGGCTCGAAGTGCGGCGAGCGCCGGGCTTCGATCCCGAGCGCACCTACATCTTCATCTGCAACCACGTGAACATCTTCGATCCGTTCGTGATATACGGCGCCATTCCGCAATTCGTGCGCGGCTTCGAACTCGCGTCCCATTTCCGCGTGCCCGTCTACGGATGGATGATGGGCCGCTTCGGAAATATCGCCGTGCCGGATGTTCCCAGCCGCGAGAGCTTGGCGATCATGAGCGCGCGCGCCAAAGCCGCGCTCGATTCCGGCACCAGCCTGGTCGCCTTCGCCGAAGGCTCGCGCACGCGCAGCGGCCACGTCCAGCCGTTCAAGAAGGGGATTTTCAATCTGGCGCAGCAATTCGGAGTGCCCATCGTGCCCGTGAGCATCGTCGGCTCCTACCAATTCTTTCAAACCGGCAATTGGCTGCTCTATCCCGGGAAAATCACCGTCTACCTGCACGACGCCATCGAGACATCCAACGTCGCTCGCACGGAGATCGACGCGCTGCGCCGGCGCGTGCATGAAATCGTGGCGGCGCCCGTCGAGGAATCGCTGATGAACTGGAAGAAGCCTTAACAAACCGGGGGGGGAAATGCTACACAAGGCTTCTGGAGTTAACAGGTCGCTGAAAAAGACGCCGCAGGGAACTTCAGCGGCTAAAGCCGTTCTCGTTTTGTGGGTTTTACGTCGCGGCTGAAGCTGCTACCCACAAAGCGATCACGGTTTTTCGGCATTCCGTTAAGCCGTCAGGGTGACAACGCAAGATTCTTTGTGGCTCGCGGCTTTAGCCGCTGAAGTTCCCTGCTCCCCTTCCGCGTCTCCGCGCCCGCTCAGGTGGTCTGCGAGGAACCCGCTTCGGGCAGCGCGCGCCCAGCGCGCAACTCCTGCCACGTATAGGCCACGCGGTGAATCACGGTAAGCGTTGAGATGGTCGCCACCACCCAGAGCACCGGCGCCATCCGCTTGAACGCGCCGCCCAGAATCAGCAGCACCAGCCGTTCCGGCCGCTCCATGAAACCCACCTTGCAGGAAGGAATCAGCGATTCGGCGCGCGCCCGCGAATAGCTCACCATGAACGAGCTGGCCATCGCCACCGCCGCCAGGATCATGTAGAACGTGCGCCCGATCAGCGTGTAGTAAACGACCAGCCCCATATAGAGCGCCAGATCCGAATACCGGTCGAGCGTCGAATCCAGGAACGCGCCGAAGGCGGTCACGCGCCCCACCCTCCGGGCCACCTGCCCGTCCGCCATATCGAGAAAGCCCGCCAGGAACAGCACGCCCGCCGCCTGGTGGAACCGCCCCATCGCAAACAGCGCCGCCGCCCACGAGTTCACCGCCAGCGCCAGAAACGTGAACATGTTCGGCGTGATGCCCGTGACGGCCAGCCCGCTCACGACGTGCCGCAGCAGCCAGCCCGCGCCTTCGCCGATCCAGTAGGTCGCTGGACGCCTCAAATCTTTACGCTCGTTGGCCATTAGTTCGAAATCATACACCGAAATACTGTCGAGGTGTACGAAGCTCAGCCATCGCGACCGGGAGGGCCGCATGGCCGGCGCAACCGGGCGCGCGCGCGAGGGCCCTTGAAAACTCCGGGGCCGCTAATAGACGCCGTATTCCTTGGTGGCGTCCACCCACGCCTTCACCAGCGCCGGATTGCATTCGTCCATCGAGGAGTTGGGGCCCATGATGAAGCCGCCGTTCTTGCCGAGAATGGCGCACATCTTGCGTGTTTGCTCGCGAATCTCCTCCGGCGAACCCATCTGCAGCAGCGAGACCGGAAAACAGCCCGAGATGCACATCACATCGCCCACGGTTTCCTTCAGCTTCGAGATATTGCTTCGCTGGAACTGGCCCGTGGTCTTCCCAGCGGGCAATTCGCGCAGATACTCGAGCCGCTCGTCCCACACTCCCTCGTAGAACAGCGACGGCATGAGGCCCGCATTCACCAAATCGGTCACCAGAGCCTTCAGCTGCGGCCAGTAAAACGTTTTGAACTGCTCGGTGGACATGAATCCGTCCGAACCCCGGTGCAGCGGGATAAACGCGAACTTGGCCCCGATCGCCCGGCTCGTCGCGACGGCGTGCTTGACGCTGATCTTCCGCGCCTTTTCTTGCGCCGCCAGCAGTTTCTCGGGCCGCCGGTACATGTCCATGAACACCCCGCGCATGCCCCGCAGCGTGTCGCTCACAAAATCAAACGGCGCCAGAAGAAACATGCCGCGGCCCATTCCCGCCGGAAAACCCAGCGCTGTCATGCGCTGGGCATGCTTCTGCATCATCGGCAACCTCTGCGCGTAGAACTGCGCCACCTTCGCCAGGGCTTCGACGGAAGCCGCCAGCGACGGGTCATGGAGTTGCATCAGGGATGACAGCGCCGGGTAGCCCATCAGCAGGATGGGAATGTCGGGGAGATGCGCCAGCCCGCCCAGACTCTGAAAAGCGCGCGGCAGAAACTTCCGCAGCGTGAAGTCGGTCGGGTCGTCGAGGAACTCGTCGTAATCCTCGGCCTTCATGTACTCGCCTTCGAGGAATTGCATCGGTTTATCCGGCGGAAGTCCGTAGCCGGGCCACTTGGTCTGCTTGTCGCCCAGCATGATGCTGGGCGCCGCGGGAAACATGCCGATTCCGGCGGCGAGATCCGGCTGGATGTACAGCGCACACTTTTCCAGCAACTCTTGCGCCTTTTCCAGATCGGCGTCCAGCTCCTGATGCGTGATGCCGCCAAACTTCGCCAGCATGTATGAAAAATAAATGCTGACGGGTATGCGGTCCGGCTGCCTCAGCGCAAACGCGTCGGCCAGACGCTTGGTCCGCTCCGCCACCATCTCTTCGGGTGTTTTTGACATCCCATTCCCCCGCTGTAGTTTCCCGCTCGGTGATCGTTGCGCCCTAACTATATCCGGGCAAACTTCCGCTCCCCGTCGCCGGTTGCTGAAAAAGATTGCGAGCCTTGTGGGTCGCGGCTTTAGCGCGCCGTTTGCGTCCCGGACAGCAGTCGGAACCGCAACATAAACAGCAGCAAAACCACGGCTCTTTAGCCCCTGAAGTTCCATGGGGAGTCATTTTTCAACGCGCGGTTACAGGCCGCATGCGCCGGCCGCCTACTGCACCGAGAAAGCCAGCACCACGTTGCCGGGCATCCCGTTGCCAGTCCCCACGTATCCGGAGCCCACATAAAGCATTCCGCCCGCGATGACCGGCCCCGGCGCGCCCAGCGATCCGCCCTTCCCCGGGACTCCGTTGACGGTCGCAAATTCACGGGCGGTATTGTACTCCCACAGCGAGCGGCCATCGGCGGTCGAAAGAGCGTGCAGCACGCCGTCCCACCCTCCCGAAAATACGACGCCGGGCACCGCGCTCGCGGCGGCTTCCTGCCCGCGACGCGGGCGCCCGCCCGGTGCGGTGGATGCGCTCGCAGGCTCGAGCGGCGCGAGCCACACGCGCTTTCCATCCGCCAGCCGGACCGCCGCCACGCCGCCCGACTGCAGCGGGTAGTAGACGTTTTGCTCGTCGGCCGCTCCGCCCCACATAATCTGAATCGCGTTGCCTCCCTTGCCCTCGGAAAGGTCCGTCTTCCACAGCAGCGCGCCCTGGCGGTCCGGATCGACCGCAACCACGCCGCCGCCTTTGTGCGCCGCCACCAGAACCCGCTTGCCATTCGCCAGCGTCCGCAAAATGGGAGAATTGGCGAAATCCCAGTCCGGCCCCGGATTTTCCGGGCACTGCTCGCCTTTCGGGCCCCGGCCGTCGCAACCACCCGGAGATGCATCCTGCTCGACGCCCTGATAGGACCACAAAATCTTGCCGGTCTCGAGATCCAGGGCCATAATCGCGTCCGACGTCTTCGCCGCGGGCGCGGTAAAAGCATTGCCCGTGGAGACGTAGACGGCGTGCAGCTTCGGATCAATCGTCGGAGTGGTCCAGATCGAGGCTCCCGCGGGCGCCCAGAGCTGCGTCCCGAGCGAATTCTTCTTCGTGGGTTTCGGCTCCTCGGCAATCGTGTAGGTTTTCCAGATCACTTTTCCGGTGTTCGCGTCCAGCGCCGATAAACTTCCCCGATAGGTGCAACACGGGTAGTGCGGGTCCCCGGATACGATTTCCTCCGAGCCGGCGACCCCCACATACAGCCGGCCGCGATAGAGCGCCGGAGCGCCGGTGATGTGCGCCAGCAGGCGCGGCTCGACATTCGTTTTCCACAGCAGCTCCCCGCTGTGCGCGTCCACCGCATAGATATTGGCCTTTTTGTCGCCAAAATAGGCCGCGTATCTTGCCCCAGATGGGGCGCCATCTGGAGCGGTGCTCTTGGCGTGGCCCTTCGCCTTTCCTTTTACGCGGACCGCTCCAATGACCATGGCGGTCCTCACCTGCGCATCGGCGCGAAACGACCAGTAGACGCATCCCGTCGCCGCATCCAACGAGTACACGAAACTGTTGTAGTCCCCCAGGAACACGCGCCCGCTCACAATCGCCGGCTGGCCCGACGTTTCCGCTCCGCCCGGAAGTCCGAAAGCCCATTTCAGCTTCAAACGTGGCACCTGGCTGGCGGACAGCCCCGCGCTCTGGGCCGGTTGAAAACGCGTGTTCGCCAGGTCGTTCCCCCACCCGTTCCACGAGGGGCCGTCGGAGGGATTTTTCATCGCGGGATTGCTGGAACAGCGGTTGGACATATTCTTCGCGTCGCCCGCATCCTCGCTGAGCATCGTGCGGCCGCCGAAGAACTCGGCGATCATGCGTTTATCGTCGTTAGTGAGGCCTTTTGCCTCTTGCACCATCACCCCGGTGGTGAGCGCCGCGTAAATCGCCTCCGGCGTCATCCGCGCCAGCGTTTCCGTGTTGGGCGCGCTATTTTCCTTGAGCGCCTTCTGGTCGGCGCTCGCCATCACGTTTTGGTGACAGCTCGCGCAGTGGTTGTTGAACAGCGGCTGCGCCGCCACTCTCGCCATGGGACCGACCAGCGGCGGCCGCGGCTGTCCCTCCTGCTGCGCACCCCCCGCAGTGACGGCCACCAGGAATAAAATGGCCGCCGTGCCCGCGAACCAGAAGAGATTGCGCGCAACAATTTCGCGCCCATGTGCCCGCCGCACTGATTTCCCATCATCGTCACGTATCTGGAAAGTGGTCATATCGCTGCGCTCCGCTTCACGAGTACTCGGCCGCGTCCCTGGAGACAAAAAGCAGTCCGAAGTGGCGCAGCGTATCTCGCATCGCCGCGATATGCAAGTCAAAGGAGATATGCAAGTCAAAGGAGATGACAGGCGAACGGGACGACCTGGTTCCCAGGGTGGGGGTCGAACCCACACGACGCATGAGCGTCAGGGGATTTCTTGCGTTTCAGGAATTTATTTCGCGTGCTTCTTAAGCACGGCGGCCATGCGGGTTTGATAACCGCGACCGCCGGCCTTATACGCCTCGATCGTGCTTCTTTCAAGACGCAAAGCGATCAGAACCTTACGCGGCTTCTTCTGCGGGCCGCGCTGGCCGCGTTTGCGCTTCTCCGAGTGTGCGGCGAGATCGGGAAAGACTTCGGATGCCGGCTTGGCCTTGGCAAACATGGCGTCGGTCCATTCCGGGTTTTCCTTGTCGATCATCTCAGGATCGGGCTTTTTCATAGCGCTTTACCTCCGTCTTGTGGGCGCGGCGCAGGCTGATAATCCGTACCGTCGCGCTGGACTTGGTGAAGACCAGGGCATGAAGGCGATTGCCGATATAACCGATGGCGAAAAAGCGTGCTTCGCCGTGGCGGCTGGACGGTACGATCATGGCCGTGGTCCAATCGAATTCTTCGGCGAGCGCGAACGGCAGGCCCCTTTCCCTGATGTTCTTCGCGTTTTTCGCCGGGTCGAACTCAATCTTCATCATTTAATTGTAGATACAAATAAATGCACCGTCAACCATAATCGACGGGATTCCTGATCACGAATTGTTGCGGATCGGTTAAAGGGAGTTTTCGATTTCACGGGGCTTGGGTTAGCCTGCCAAGGACCCTAGCGGACTGGTGCCTTCATAGCTATAGGCGGTCGTCCATTTTAACCTGGGAGGCATCAGGCAAAGGCGGCGAGGCTGCGCCGCCACTCTCGCCATGGGACCGATCAGCGGCGGGCGCGGACGTTCCTCCTGCTGCGCGCCCACGCGATAACTGCCGCTAGGAGCAAAATGGCCGCCGTGCCCACTAACCAGAAGAGATTGTGCACAACAATTTCGCGCCCGCGCACCCGCCGCACTGATTCCCCATCATCGTCATGTCTTCGGAAAGTGGTCATATCGCTGCGCTCCGCATCACGAGTACTCGGCCGCGTCCCTGGAGACAAAAAGCAGTCCGAAGTGGCGCAGCGTATCTCGCATCGCCGCGATATGCAAGTCAAAGGAAATATGCAAGTCAAAGGAAATGACAGGCGAACGGGACGACCTGGTTCCAAGGGGGGGGCGAACCCGCACGACACGTGAGCGACAGGGGATTTTAAGTGCAATCCGAATGAATTCTCATTTTCATCCTTTCGACGGTGCCGGCACGTCGACCGGTCTTCCGGCCACGGTCTTCGGAACGCGCCATTTGATCATGGCGACCTTCACGGCGTCATTCAGAACCAGGCACGAAACCATGGCACAAACAAATACAGCGAGCATCTGCCACAGCGGCAACGGCATGAGTCCCGGCAGTCCCACGAACGTCAGGGCGGTGCCGACGATGGCATCCGCGGCGAGGGCGAACAGGAAGGTCTTACTGGGCAGGGTCGCCCAGAACCAGTGGCGCTCCCGCGCGGACACGACGGAGAACACACCAAAGTAAAGCAGCATGAGAAAGCTAAAGGTGTAGAGGGCATTGTTGTTGGTTGCCAAACCGAATTTCGTCCAGCCGATCCATAACAGAAGCAGTGTCTCGGCAACCATCGCCACGCCCAGCACAACGGACACCATGACGAAGCCTCCGATGTTCCAGGTTTCCGGCTTCTTGGATGGCCGCACGTTGTCGGTGGCAAGCGAGATCTTCGCGAAGTCCGTCAGGAAAACCAGCAGCAGCATGGCGAAGGCCGAGACAACAAACTTGCCCGTCACCACGAATGCGATGGCCACGAAAGCAGCCTTCAGGATTGTCCGGCTGATCTTGTTGATGATCCACGTCAGAATGCGTTGGTAGATTGCCCGCCCCTGCTCGACCAGCGCCACAATGTTCGTCAGCCCTGGCTCGGTCAAAACGACACTCGCGGCTCCCTTGGCCACGTCCGTCGCGGTGCTCACGGCGATTCCCACTTCGGCCTGGCGAAGTGCGGGTGCATCGTTGACGCCGTCGCCGGTCATGCCGGTCACGTGCCCTGCAGCCTGTAGATGCTCCACCACGACGTACTTGTCCTCCGGATAGACCTCGGCAAAACCATCCGCGCCCGCCAACAAGTCAACGGCCTCGTTGCCGGCCACAGCGCCCGCCGCCTTCAGATCAGCCACGCGCCGGATGTTGGGCAATCCGACTCCCTGGCCGATCTCCCGCGCCACCGGCAATGCGTCCCCGGTGAGCATCTTTCCCGGAACGCCGCGAGCGAGGAGTGTGGCGATGAGCTGCTTGGCATCCGGTCGCGGCGGATCATACAGCGACACCAGCCCGACCAAGGCCGGGGCGCCCGTCTCCGGGCCGCGGGCCACCGCGAGAGTCCGATAGCCCTTGGCAGCCGCCGCGCCGGCGCGCAGCTCCAACGCCTCGACTTCCGGGGCCTGGAGTCCGCAGGCCTCGGCGATGGTGCGCACGGCGCCCTTCATCACCCGCAGCCGCTGTCCGTTCTGCTCGACCACGGCTTCGGTCCGCCGGCTTTTGGCATCAAAAGGCGCGAAGGAAACGGGAGTGACCGAGGGAGAGCCGTCGAATACTTTATGCGCTTTCGCTGCCGCGAGGAATGCGAGGTCAATCGGGTCCTGATTGGCCTCTTGAGACGCAAGTGCCCCGGCGAGCAGCACGTCTGCTTCCGTCGCTCGCGCCAGCGGGACCACGCCGGTGACAGCCAGTTGGTTCATCGTGATGGTGCCCGTCTTATCCACGCAGAGCACATCCATCGTCGCGGCGTCCTCGGCCGCGCTCAGGCGGGTGACCAGCACGCCACGCTTGGCCAGCTCCTTCGACCCAAGGGCCATGCTGACCGTGAACATAACGGGGAGAGCGACGGGCACCGCGCTCATGAGCAGGACGAGCATGAGCGGGATCATTTCGATGAGCGGCGCGCCCCGGATCAGCGACAGCACGATCACCACGCCTAGCAGCGCGCCGACAATGACGAAGAGCCAGCGAACGACACGGGCCACGACCGCTTCGATGTGCAGTTTCGGACGCGCCGCCTGCACAAGTTCCGTGGTGCGGCCAAAGTAGGTCTTCGCCCCGGTCAGGATCACCACGCCGTTGCCTTCGCCCCGCCGGGCGATGGACCCCGACGAGAGCACTTGGCCCGGCGCTTTGTCCGCGTCTTTCGATTCGCCGGTCAGCGCCGACTGGTCCACGGTCAACGCTCCGGTGAGAAGTCTCACGTCCGCGGGGATGATGTCACCGGCGCGCACACGAACGATGTCGCCGGGGACAATTTCGCGGGCAGGAATGACCTGCCAGCTGGAATCGCGCCGTACGCGCGCACTGACCTGCAACCGTCGCCGCAGTGCCTCCACGACACCGGTAGCTCGCTGCTCCTGCATAAAGCTCAGCACGGCGTTGATAACCAGCAGCGCGCCCACCACAGCGAGATCGGAGTAATTCCCGAGCACGGCGGACAGAACCATGATCAGTTCGAGCATCCACGCCGAGATTCCCCAGAATTTTCCGAGGAATTTGCGCACCGGGTGCCCTTTTTGTTCGGCTACTTCGTTATAGCCGTGTTCCTTCCGGCGAACGTCCACCTCCGCGTGCGTCAGCCCGGTGTCCGGGTTCACGTGTAGCGCCGCAAGTGTGTCGGCAACCGACGCGACGGCGATGTCAGGGGGGGTGGCGCTTGCGGACTTCGCGGGCGCCGGGGCGGCTTCGGACTTATGTGGATCTGTTTGCATACTGAGTCTTTGGCGCTTGCGCAGTTTACAAGGTGCCGTCGCGAAACGGAACAGATCGAACAGGGGCAGGTCAAAGTATCGAAAATACTGGTGCCCGGGGCGGGGGTCGAACCCACACGACGCGTGAGCGTCAGGGGATCTTATCTCCCCTCTACGTGTTCGTATCGTACTGATTACTTGAGGGTTGTATTTTTGACAATGCAAAACTGTGTAAGTAGCTGTGGAAGTTTCGACGCTTCAAACACCTCTCACCCCATTCGCTCCTTTCAAAGCAGGCAAGTTTCCGGCTTGGGCGTGATACGTCAACTTGTCGGACTGCAGCCCGATTTCCAGCTGACATGTGATACGAGTGCGAGCCGATTCGAGGATCGCTCGACACAACGCAGACCACGAAGCGCTAGGCGCCAAGGATACCTGCCCAGGCCAACGTCTGGACCATGGGTGGTCCTGTGCGGCGCTGTCGTGAGACCTCCATCGAAGCAACAACGACTCTGTCCAACCGGCTGGTCAGTGCTATTACAGCCTCGGCAACCGCTGTTCTACGAGCGGAAGAAGGCGTGAATCTTCCAAAGCGGCAATCCTGTGTCCGATGCCAGCCAAATACCCTCGATTCGACGCGAACGAAAGAAATGCTTCTACGCTATGCTGCCGGACTAGCATCGCCATGTCCCATAGTTCGCTTTCTGGCCCAATCAAGAACCTTCCACCATCTCCCAAAAACAGCACTTCGCCACCTGTTTCCGTGAGGTACGGCAGCGTATGACTGATGTATCGTTGAAAAGCCTCGGCACCGCTGATCGCCGTTGGCGGGGTAAGCTCCGGGCTTGCCGAATAATCTGCAATAGTGCGAAACCGCAGCAGGTTCAACATAACGACGCTGCCTGTGATCCCGCGCGCTACAAATGCCTGCCCCAGTTCCTGAGTCGGGGTCAGGTAGCAAGTATCTCTGTGTTCTTTGGTCATCTGAAACTAAACTCGTTCATAAGATTCAATCGGGTCTCGTGGCCCAACTAGGGCGCTAAAGCGGCAGAGCATCCACTTGCGCAATCCAGTGACGTTTCTTTTCCTTGAGCAGATCCGTAATTGCCAAGGGAGACAGATCGTCCTCGACTTCCTCCAGAATCTCGTACTGGAATGCCTGCTCACCGCAGGTTTTCCATTCGCACTGGAGTGACTTATCGGGATGAACCCCGCTGCGCAGGCAAAACCAAAAGCGGTTCTTCGTGGCGTCCAGGTTCCGGGAGGATCCCACCCACGTCTGGGCGGCTGCCGTACAGCGCACTGCAAACACACCCACGCGAGATTTCCGCTCCTTGAATTTCCTGATGGCGGCCTTCCTTTCCGCGGTCGATTGCATCTCTATCTCGTTGAGACCCGAAGGCCGTTCGTCACTTAGCCAGGCCGGATGCAGCCAGCCCGGCTCCGTCGAATGCAACGGCCGCCAACTTCTTCGCATGGTTGCGGACATCAATGGGCCACGGTTCGACGATTTCGTCGAACTGTTCCCGCTTGCCGGCGAACAGGGCTCTCGTGGCCTCCTCATAACCTGGTCTGTCTCCAGCCATGGCAGATAGGAATCGATACGCCGATTCCTTTGCTCGTCGCTGGCGATCTCTTCCCTGGTTTGCCCGCCTGGCTTGCTCCACAAGCTTGCGCAACGCTACCGAGGCGCCCCCTGGTTGGCTCGCGAGCCATTCCCAATGCCGCGGCATTAGCGTGACCTCCCGGGCCACGACTCCTAATCTTGGACGGCCAGGTCGCCGCGTTTCTCCCTCAGGTTGGGGTGGTGCGCTGCATTGCACGGAACCGGCGCCTTGGTCCTTGATTCGTCGCAAGACGTCCTCCGGACTCCCGCGAAAGTCCACCTCCACCAAATCGCTGGTCACGTCATCGAAAATCAGGATCTGCGCCCACTTGTCGCGATCCATTACTGCCTTCGCCTTCAGTGCAACTCGTAGCAGGTCACCGGAAGCGATACGCTTGGTCCCAACAAATGCGGTGCAGCATGTAGTGGGAGACTCGGTCACTAAGCGCCTCATTGTACCCGGATGTAATTGTATTATCCGGGTAAAACTGTGATTTGTCAAGAGTGTTCCGCCTCTTTGGGCTCTGCTCAGGCAGGATCTGCATGATTACCCGCCAACGCACACCGTACAGCGGAGGCAGCCAACTCCAGGATCGCCACCTGGACCCAATCCACATCCACATATGAGCGGGAACTCGCCATCTCGAAGAAGTCCAGATAGCTCCCGAGATGTAGCAACACCATCCGCGTCGGACTCGACGCTCGAATTTGAAGCATGGTGCGGGTGGAGGGACTTGAACCCTCACGGACCTTGCGGTCCAACGGATCTTCATACCTGGCTGCGGCTTTCGCCGCCCCTGCCTTCTTGCCGCAGGGTTTGGGGTCTGGACTATCCCTTCACGGTGCCGGGATTGGCTCCGGGTGTCAGGTACTGCCCGTCTAGTCTCTACACCTTCCCAACCGGAACGCTGATTGCTCCGGCAGGGCTTGGCTCGGGATCGCCATGTTACAGGGTTCCCCGAATTTGAGCAGTTCTACATCGCCAGTTTCCCGGCGAGCGCTCAAGTTTTCGCTTAAGTCCGATGCGTCTGCCATTCCGCCCCGCCGCCTTATGCTGGATGAAGGGCACAACTCAAGGGGACGACTTGGTGCCCGGGGTGGGGGTCGAACCCACACGACGCGTGAGCGTCAGGGGATTTTAAGTCCCCCGCGTATGCCATTCCGCCACCCGGGCGCGTTTCGTGTAAGCCTATCCTACTGAATTACCTGCTGCAATGTCTGTACTTCGGCGGCGATTCTCCAATCAAAACCTGTCCGTGTCGTTCGCTCTTTCCGGAAGGCTTCAATGACAAGGACGTAGAGGAGCTTAGCAATCTTGTTTTGGTGGCAAGGCCACTTCGGGCGCGAACGCGCGATAGGATCGCCGCGATGACCACTGCTAGGTTCATTTGCTAGGTTGAGTTTAGATTTCGATTGCCCAAGCGAATCTCACGAATTGAAGATATGGGTGCCCCTCAGTCAGTTACCCCGTGCTTATTCTCGGCGAGATCGGGGCGGGCAAGGAACTAGAGGCTCGCTCCATTGATTTCCTGGGGGCGCGGCGCAACAAGCCGCTTGGCGTGGGAGACTGCTGGACCCTGGTGCCCACGCTGATTGAGTCCGAGCTTTGTGGTTAGGGACAGTGCAACACGACTGTCCCGATTCTGTACCGAGGGACCGGGTTTTCCTGGGGCCGGATATCGTACAATTAGCAGCCAGGATGATTGTTCTCGAAGGACTTACTGCCCCCAGACGGGCTGCCCGCAATATGGGCCTTGTCCTTCTAGCATGCGCCAGTTGCGTCCTGCTGGGCTATTTTCTACGGCAGCTCGATATCGTCCTGAATCCGCTTGTCTGGTCGAGCGCGGAAATTATTTCTGCCCTGTTGAGCCTCACGATCGCCGCCAATGTCCTGGTGAGATATCACGGCACCGGAAATCGTGTCTTGCTGCTGCTGGGTTTGACCTTCGGCATCACCGGCATCATTCACTTGGGAGCAATTTTCGAATTCTACGATCTTCTGGACCGCGCGCAGCAAGTCAATGTTCCGGTGTCCTGGATGCTTGGCCAGACGCTTTTGGGCCTGCTTCTTTTTATCGCTTATGCCATCAGTAAGCGGCTGCCATGGCCGCGGGACCCGGCAAAAAACATTTTCGTCGTATCGGCAATTATTGCCACTGCAGCCGGCCTGATGGCTTTGCTGTTTTTGACTTTCCCGAGTTTGTCTCTCATCCACCCCAACAGCCACGTGCCGCGGCCATGGGAACTGCTTCCCGCGGCGTTGTTTTTGGGAGCCACCGTTGTCCTGAAGCGCATGAAATATCGTGACCACTTTGCATTCGATGTGGTGTTGGTTTGGGTGGCGGGTCTCAGCACGGCCAGCCATCTGATCGCGTCCCAATCCACACAACTCTTGGACGCTTCCGCGGCAGGCGCGAAATTGATGGAAACCATAAGCTACGTCCTCCTTCTGGGCGCCACCTTAATCGACAACTCGCGACTGTTTGGACAGGTCCGCACACTCGCCATCAGTGACAGCTTGACGGGGTTGGCTAATTACCGGCGCCTGGTAGAGATCTTGCAGAGTGAGCTGGAGCGCTCGGGACGCACCAACCGCTCTTTTTCCGTCCTGCTCATGGACCTCGACGGCCTCAAACTCATCAATGACCGCCATGGGCACATTACCGGGAGCCGCGCTCTTTGCCGCGTGGCTGATACCCTGCGCCAGCAATGCCGTTCGATCGACACCGCGGCGCGCTACGGAGGCGACGAATTCGCGCTCGTGTTGCCAGAGACCGGCGAAACCGCCGCGGGGCAAGTCGTCACGCGCATTCGGAATTACCTGGATGCGGATACGGAAGTTCCCAGCCTCAGCCTCAGCATTGGCATTGCCACATTCCCGCAATGCGGCACTACCGTCCAACAGCTACTCGAGTGCGCCGACCGTGCTCTTTACAAAATGAAGCGGAGATCGAAGAGTGACAAGATTCCGAGGCATCGGTCCCTCTGATTTTCAGATGCGCATCGTATTTCTAGCAAATCGTACGCAGCGGGTAGAGGTGAACAAGCGCCTCTTTGTCCGAGAAGTGGAGGGCTTTAGCACCCCGACGAGCAGGCGCACGCCGTCCTGCCGGCTCCTTCGATTTTCAGGAAGAGATGAGATTCATGCCCTTCGGATTATCTTGCTTGGTGTGGCAAGCAACCTGTAAGACGTTCCCGGTATGGACAATCGAGGTTGTGAAATGAACGGCCAATCCAACACCCGCACTACTGAGCGGAGGAAGCATGTCCCTGTCCGAAGGCCGTGTTTACAGGTGCCAGAATCTCGATTGCTTTGTCGCCAAATGGGCCGAATGAATTTTAAGTCCCCCGCGTATGCCATTCCGCCACCCGGGCGCGTTCGCCAGATTAGCGTTTCATGCCGGGGACTGCAACATGCGGGGAGCGAGAAGTTGCCGCGGCGAGTTGGGGTTCAGCCGGCGCCTGGTGCCGGGCCGCCCTGCCTCTCCTGCAGGCAATAGAGGACCAGCTCGACGCGCGTCGAGACCCCGACCTTCTCAAAAGCGCGGAAGAGATAGTTGCGCACGGTATGCTGGCTCAGGCCGAGCTGCGCGGCGATTTCGCGATTCGTCAGTCCGTCGGTAACCAGGTGCACGACGTCCGCCTCGCGCTTCGACAGCAGGTCGATGCCGCGCCCCTCGCGCAGCCGCACGGGCGGAACGCGGCTCAACACCTCGAGCACGTACCCGAGATGTTCGCTGCTGGCCCACACTTGCCCCGCGTGCACCGCGTGAATGCATTTTCCGAGAGTCTTTAGGGGCTCGTCGCGAAACACCACGCCGCGCGCCCCGCACCGAAACGCGTCGATCACCAGATCGCGCTCGCGCGAGCCCAGCAGCAGGATGGCGCGGGTTCTCGACTCCAGCGCGTGCAACTCCCGCAGAACTCGGTAGCCCTCAAACGGGCCTTCCTGCAATTGCGCGCTGATGACGGCGACATCCGGCGCGCGCTCCTTCAACAGCGCGAGCGCCTCGCTCGCGCCCACCGTGGAAGCGACTACGGAGACACCATGGCGCCGTGGCCGCAACGCGCTCTCGACCAACTGGCAATTCATCTCATTCGCTTCCGCGATGAGAATGTTGACGACAGGGCTCCGCTCCTGCTGCTCGTTATGCATCCTGCACCTCGGCAGCTACGGAGCTGAAAGGGTATGCCATTCTAGTCACGTCCCGGGCGGAATGACAAGAACAAAGTAAACGCATTTACTAACAATCAAGATGCCGTACTAGGTGACCGCACCGCCCTCGCCCGGCCTCTGGATGCTCGTGGTCGTCCCGCACACAGATTCGCGGGCGCCCGGCGCGGAATCTTGCCGATTCTCGAGAGCGCGAGATTTGCTGCCAGGGGCCGAATTCAGCCACACGGCGTCCCCGGTCTCTGGACCGGATATCTGACGAACAGCCCCGTCAGCCTGCTATCCGGTTCCCTGGCACGCAGATAACCACCGGGTGTCACAGCCGGCATTAACTGCCCCAGGCAACGCCATGGCCCTGGTCCCAGCACCCGGTCCCGGAACATAGCGGGATGACTAGGTACATTAATACCTATTTCATCAGATATATTCCGTCTCAACATCAAATAAGGTCTTTCTTCGCCATGCACCAGCACATCCGGACTCTGTCACCACCAACATCCGGCCGTGAGGGAATCCAAGTAACCTCCAGCATAGGGACTCGGCAGGAACGCCCCCTCGCTCCAGAAACGTTCGGCCACTTGTTCCGTTTCCTCAGGCGGCATACGCTACTCCGCAGTTCGCTGGAAGCAGACTCGCCCGAGGGCCGGCAATGAATTCGCGCACCACCCGTGCGGGGCACGACAGCAGCGTTGGCCCGGCCGAAGATCTCCGCGCAGCGGTTCGCTACGCGCTGGAAGCGCGCGTGGTTTTCAGTTGGACGGATGAACAAGGCGGTTTGCAAAAGGGTATCGGCTGGACGCGCGATATCAGCCCCAAGGGCGTCTACGTAGTGGCGAGCGGCTGCCCGCCCCGCAGCGCGGCCGTCGCACTGAGCGTGCAGCTTCCGGCCTCCAACCACCCATCGCGAGCCTTTACTCTGGAGACC
>VFSW01005519.1_pt1 | contig 18666 bp, 12 predicted proteins | sample 5358111 | NCBI WGS metagenome assembly VFSW01 (sample SAMN11554181, study PRJNA540505) | mine drainage metagenome | isolation source: sediment from site ElyBrook_90M | place: USA: Ely Copper Mine, Vershire, VT | collected 2017 | reverse complement strand
GTATTGATTTTAAGGATTAAAAACAAGCAATTGTTAATAACATTTCTGGCTGTTCTTATTTACATGCAAACTGCCGTGCCCATAATATTTATGGAATCGGCAATAAAACCGGAATATTTTTATCCTAAAAATAATATATTCTCTCTGCTAAAAAAAGAACAGGGACAGCTTTTCAGGGTTACCGCACTCATCACCAATACCCGCCCCATTGCATACGCAACAAATATAAATACCTTCTACAGGATCGAAGATATAAGGAACTACGATGCCTTAGGAGTAAATTGGTACAACAGCATATTTTCTTATATTAAGGAAAGTGATGCGTTGAATTTGACAAACGTAAAGTATTTGATCGAGGGGAAAGACTTTGATTTATCCTCTCTAAGTAATTCATTACAGCCAATAGCAGAGTACAATGGATATACCTTATATAAAAACCTCTCTGCCTTTAACAGAGCATTCATGGTCTATAATTATATGATAGCCGACGGTCAACAGCAGGCATTGGACTTATTAAATGTATATTCCAGACAGCTCAGCAATGTTGCGATTGTGTTTCAAAAAGATACACAGGGAATGCCTCTGACTCTGAATACACAGGGAATCTACACAATAGATTTTACGAAATACAGCCCTGAATCAATTACGATCAGTTGCTCTACATCCCAGCCGGGCTTATTCTTTATCTCGAACACCTATTTCCCAGGCTGGCATGCCGATGTTGACGGGAAAGCAACAAAGATTATCAGAACAGATTATGCGTTTCAGGGGTTATGGCTCACCAAAGGAGGTCATACGATAGAACTAAAATATGATCCGTCAAGTTTTAAATATGGTGTTTTATTGTCAATAGTAGGCATCATAGCCCTCATTGTTTTTTACATTGTTGTGTTCAGAAAGAAGAAAACAGGACTTTCAAACGGAACAAACATCCCGAAACTAAACTTGTAACCCTGGAGGTGTATATGTACGTATGTTTTAGCTGCGGTAAAACACTTGATATTGAACAGCCCGTTGGTTTCAGGGACGAATGCCCCTATTGCAACAATCCAATCCATGTATGCCTCAACTGTTTATTCTATGCACCGGGCGCATACAATGACTGCAAGGAATCATCCGCGGAAAGGGTACTTGTAAAGGACAGGGAAAACAGGTGTGAATATTTTAAGTTCAAAAATGGTCCGTCCAATAGTTCACCCGATAAGACCAAAGCTCATTCCCTTGCGGAACGACTTTTTAAGAAATGAAGATGTATAAGGATGAGCACAATGCATGAAATAAGCATAAAAATTGCCGTGATAGTTGTTATATAAGCACCGATGACAAATGCCCGAGGCATGTATTCAAACCTGACTATGTACGTGCCGGGCATTAATTTTATGCCCTGAAACAAATAATTCGCCGGGTATATATAAACTGGTTTATCGTTGATGTAGGCATGCCAGCCAGGATAAACAGGCAGGTTAAGCACAAGGAACCCGTCTGACCGGGCATGAACCATCAGCTTATACATGCCGGGTTTGTCTTCCATAGTTTTAAGATCTATTTGATCTGGATCATAATCATGATATCCGTGCGCACCCTGTACTATCGCAGAACCAATATCGGACATCGAGGCACTGGAAAGAAGGTTCATGGTATTAGTATCGCTATCCGAAGGAATGACCCTTGACGCAGCATAGACGATTGGCTTCGCAAAATCATTGTTCCATAGTGAAAGATTTCCGTAGGTCCCTATCAAGGTAAAATAATTGCCTTGCCGGTTTGGATCAAACCCAGTCGGTAATATAAAATATTTTATACCTGCTATACTTGCAATCGTAGGCTGCGGAAGCGATTTCCACCAGCTCCATCCGCCTACACCCAATACCGGCCTTTCTTCCGGGAATAAAAGATAGAGGAAATCCTGGTATCTTTGGGATACTATCATATCGTATCCCCTGAAATCCCTCAGACGGTATATCATGGCTATATCCGCGGGTATGGTGTTGCCGGGCGCATAAAATGTGTAGTCCCTTGTATCCAATGACTGCAGTTTGTCTATCAGGGGTGTCTTTGGATAAAAATCTTTCCGGGAAACATCGGGATTATACCCTATACCGAATATAAAGAGATCCACGACCGTAAGCAGGATAAGCCCTGAATAAGCTATTTTCTTATCAATAGTCTTATTGTGTGCATTCCGCATGAACCAGATACTTCCCGATAGAAACAGCAGTGCAATCATTATTTGGATTAATATAAAGCTGAAACGTTCCGGAGTAATCCATGATAATTCACCCTGAAAACTGATTGTAGAAAAGAAGGGTCCCAGCACTCCTATGAACTTCCGGGCCACAAGGTAAAGCAGTATGGACAGCACGGATATGGAACCGGCGATTATGAAGGCTTTTTTATTTTTATTGTGTGCCGTCACCATGCTGTGGTCATTGTTTATAAGCATGTTGAGCCCGAATGCAGACAACGCACAAAATCCAAACTCCATTAAAAAGACATACCGTGCGCTTGAACCGGCTTTCATGAGCGGCAGTGCAGTGAGTCGTGAAAATACCGGTATTCCGTAAGCCATTCCAAACCCAACGAGTATCATGATCCAGAAAGGTAACAGTTTTTTATAGTCGGCTTTTATAGAGCGAAGAGTAGACAAACCGAGGAGTAAGGGTGCAATCCCGATATAAGAATACCTCTCGAATATATAAATAAGTTTATTAAGGGTAAAATAGTTATACGAGGGATTACCCCATAGATTGGGTACAAGCCAGGTAAGCAGTGCATCGAGAGGGAGATGGCTGCTCTGTGCAAGCGGACCAGTATTGGAAACCTGAGAACGGAAATGGAATGGCTCACTATTTACAAGCAGCTGAAGGAACGGGATTATATGGATCGACGCGAGCATAAATCCAAGCACGAAGGCCGCGGAGAAATACACCATAAGCTTGATACGGCTGTTATTCTGAATAAGTACGCTCGCTCCGGTATAGACGACCAGGCCAATCAATACATTGACCGTTGTTTCGGAATGTCCCGCAAAGAAAGACACCGCAGTTATCAGGGCAAGCATCAGTACGGAACTGAAGATATGGCGTTTCTCCGAATTAATTGTAGAGCGTAACAGCCGCTCACTCGCCCAGAAAAACCATGGGATGAGAGACACGACCGCCGACACGGGATGGTAGAGCCATGTTATCATGAGTGCGGAGAATGTGTACGCAGTACTGCCTAATATACAGGCAGGTTTGCTCAGGTCAAACAGGCTTAAAAACAGATACATGCCTGTTGCCGCCGCCAGTAGTTTTAATATGGCGATAATCAAAAAACCTGTTTTAAAATCGAACGCTAAACCGGCAAGGTTATACGGCGACAATACTCCGGATTGATCGTTTGCAAAGAACGGTGCGCCTCCATACTCATACGGATTATAAAGAGGGAAACGACCTGCATGCATTTGTTCGTAGCCGTATAACCTCCACGGGATATAGAGGACCAGGGCATCCACCTGCTGGAAATTCTGGAAAGGTATGAGCTTGTAATCGCCCCAGGGGTGATAGCTGTATACCAGATCAAGCGGTGCAAAGACTTTATCCCTCGAGACGATGTCTTTTGAAAAAAAAAGGAATACCAGAAAACCCATGAATAAAAGAGGTAACATGCGCTTCATGGTACGCTTCCCTGCCTTAGCTTTTCAAATCTGCTATCACGTCCAACTCGACTTTAGCGCCTTTCGGCAGTGCGCTGACAAAGACGGTCGTCCTGACCGGCGGCTCCAGTGCAAAGTATGTTGCATAAACGGTATTGAATGCGTTGAAATCGCCCGGGACGGTAAGATATGCGGTGACCTTGACAATTGCTTTCATCGTCAGGCCTTGTCCCTCCATCACAGACCTTATCGAACTCAATACAGCCTCTGTCTGCGCCTCTATGCCATCACCTGAAAGATTACCGGTTGCAGAATTAATGGGTATCTGTCCCGACAGGAACAAAAACCCGCTGCTTACAACCATCTGAGAATACGGGCCGATAGGCAGAGGCAGTTTATCCGTAGTTATGCACTTTTTCATGTGGTCTCTCCTGCGGTTATTCGCTGTACATTGGTCACATCTTTTATCTTGGCTATATTATTCGTTATGTCCCTGAGCTGATGCGTATCTTTTACGGCAATCTCGAACATCAGCGTTGATTTCTGGTTTCTGTTCGGCGCAACCGATGCCCGTATAATATTAATGCCCATGGATGAAATCGAATTGGTTATATTGGCAAGCAAACCGGGCTTATCAAGACCGGTGACAAGGATCTTGACCGGCCTCAGGATATCACTTGCGACATCCCACGCGGCATCGATCTTGCGCTCCGGATCCAATTCAAGCGTCCTTGGGCAATCTGCGGTATGTATGGTTATACCTCTTCCCCGGGTGATAAAACCTACAATAGGGTCTCCCACAATAGGATTACAGCAGTGCGCAAACCTGACCAGAATATCATCCATGCCCTTTATCTTGACTGCTGTGGACGATTTCCTTGCCACGAGCTTAAAGAGCTTGGATATAGCACTATCGGTCTTTGGTTTCAGGTCGTTCAGTTTGTCCAACGGGATCAGATGCTTCATGACCTGGAACGGCGATACCTTGCCATACCCGACCTGTGAATACAGGCCGTCTATATTCTTGATACTCGATTCATTCAGGTATTTATTCATTTCATTCGAGGTTACGAATTTCGAGAAATCAAAATTGAATTTCGAAAACTCGCTCTCGATTAATTCCTTCCCGATGTTCTTGCTCTCTTCCCTCTCTTCTTTGCTCAACCATTGCCGGATCTTTGCTTTCGTCTTGGGAACGACAACAATCCTTAACCAGTCCCGTGTAGGATGGGCTGTCGGCGAGGTAATTACTTCAATGGTGTCGCCGTTCTTCAGTGATGTTTTCAGGGGTACAATCTTGCCGTTTATTTTTGCACTTGCACAATGATTGCCGACATCGGTATGTATTGCATAGGCGAAATCAAGCGGTGTTGCACCTACCGGCAGCTCTATGACGTCGCCCTTGGGCGTAAACACGTAAACCTCGTCCGGGAAAAGGTCCACCTTGACAAACTGCATAAAGGATTCGGGGTCTTTCAATTCCTGCTGCCATTCTATAAGATGCCGAACCCACCTGAAGGTAACATCTTCCTTTGTATCAACCAGCTTGCCCTCTTTATATTTCCAGTGGGCTGCTATGCCCTCTTCAGCGACTGTGTGCATATCTCTGGTCCTTATTTGTATCTCTACCTTCTCACCTTTAGGGCCCATAACAGTCGTATGGAGGGACTGGTACATATTGTTCTTCGGCATTGCTATGTAATCCTTGAATCTGTCGGGTACGGGCCGCCATGTCGTATGGATTACCCCAAGCGCCTGATAACAGTCCTTAATACTATCCACAATGACCCGGAATGCCGTAATATCGTAAACTTGTTCGAAATCAAGGTTGTATTTTTCCATCTTCTGATAGATGCCGTACAGGTGCTTCGGCCTGCCGCTTACCTCGACCTTCATTCCCTCTTTTTCCAGGATCCCCTTTAAAATATGCTCGACCTCGTGGACATATTTCTCGCGTTCCTTGCGGGTCTTGGCCACCATTTTCGATAATTTGTAGTAAAGCTCCGGTTTTGTAAAACGAAAGGCGAGATCTTCAAGCTCGGACTTCAACCAGTAAATACCGAGTCTATGTGCGATAGGCGCGTAGATATCCAGTGTTTCTTTTGCTATGCCCTCGCGCTTATCCTCGGACATATACTCGAGGGTCCTCATGTTGTTTAACCTGTCTGCCAGTTTTATAATGATGACCCGGATGTCCTTAGCCATTGCGACAAGCATTTTCCGGAAGTTCTCAGCCTGCTTTGCAAGCTCGGTATTGAAGGTGATATTGCTAATCTTGGTGACACCCTCCACTAAAGCAGCAACCTCTTTACCGAACAGTTCCGTGATTTCTTCTATGGTTGCCCAGGTGTCTTCTACCGTATCATGAAGGAGCCCGGCTGCAATGGTAGGAACATCCATCTTTAAAGAGGCAAGAATACCCGCAACCTCCATGGGATGGACAAGATAAGGCTCACCGGACATACGTACCTGGCCATTGTGGACCTTGGCGGAAAATACGTAAGCTTTATTTATTAAATCTAAATCAGCATCTGGATTATACGATAGGATCTTTTCATGGATTTCATTTAGCCTTATCATAGTTTGCAGGTGGGGAGTTTTTCAGCAAACCCCTTTAGAAAGTCCTCCATAAGCGGATAAGTCCTCTGGTCAGATGCGGCTTTAAACCAGGCTCTTTCTGCAAGGAATTTAAAAAATATCATAGTATCGACATCATACATGGCGGGACTTTCTAACGGGGTATACCCGGCTCATTATACTATCCCCCTTCACTCTATCCTCATGACGGAGATTATTTCTTTTTTTTCGGTGATCCTACGATATACGGAATCTTACTTGCAGCAATCTCTCTCAATGCCAGAACTATCTCTTTATTGTCATCCTTGTTTTCAATAAGCTGGTGCGCACCTTTGATTAACTGCTTTGCCCTCTTCATCACCATTTGAGCAAGTATAAACCTGTTATTTGTAATCTTCAGTGAATCTTCTACCGTTACCCTTGCCATATATTTTTTACCTCTCTTTTATAGTCTAATTCAGTCATTGATTCCTGTCAATCCAGACCTTACGCGTGCCCCGGATGTTACCCTGCTCAATTATCCAGACCTGCTATGTCCTTTAAAACCAGTTCTATGGTATCGTTGCCGTTAAATGAGTTGTTCCTTATATAATAAGCTATATTTGCATGTTTCGGTAAACTATCTATAGAATCTACGGTATTGAAAGCTACCAGTCCGATAGAGGTATCATCCTGTACTACTTTGCATCTTAAGACATTATGCTTCAGGAGAACAGGGTCCCTGAACTTGACATTGTATGAAACAAAAATCGGCTCTGCATTCCCGGTCCCATACGGCATCATCAGTTTCAGCTCATCACTGACCTTCTTCGTGATTTGTTTTAGTTTCAGTACGCCGTCTATGGTAAGGATTGGCGTGAGCATGTCACCCGTAAGCGCCGTATCGAGGAGTTTAAAGAAATTGTTTCTGAAAACATCCAGTTTTTCCGTCTTTATTACAAGTCCTGCAGCAAGCTTGTGACCGCCGAACCCGACAAGATACTCACTGAGACTCTTCAAGGTGTCATAGATATGTATGGATTGTATGCTCCTCGCAGAGCCCTTGCCGAGATCGCTGTTCAGGGAAATGAGGATGGTCGGTTTGTAGTATGCCTCCACAAGCTTGGAAGCGACTACTCCGATAACGCCCGGATGCCATTCTTCCGAGGCAAGGACGATCCCTTTGCTGTTCTTCATGACCGTATCTTTGTTGATAAGCTCTAATGCATCCCTGAATATTCTCTGTTCTATCAACTGCCTGTTACTGTTTATCTTATCCAGGGCATTGGCAAGTTTACCGGCGAGCATGGGATTGTCCGTTGTCAGCAGCTGCACCCCGATAGCGGGGTCATCGAGCCTGCCTGCTGCATTTATCCTCGGAGCAATTCTGAAACTTACATCGGATGCACGTGCATCATCGCTGGATACGGATGCCACTTCTTTTATCGCCTTAATGCCCTGCCGCTGAGAGCTGTTCAGCACCTTAATACCCGTACTGACGATAATCCTGTTTTCTCCGGTAAACGGAACGATATCCGCAATGGTCCCCAGCACGACAAGATCGAGGTAATGTTTGAGGTTCGGCATGTTCATATAGTTGAAAAAACCTTCTTTCTTCATGGTACTTCTCAGTGCCATCAGCAGATTAAAAGCTACCCCAACGCCTGCAAGCACATTGATATCCTTTATGCCGCTGTGTTTGGGGTCGATTATTTCATAGGCCGGAGGCTTTGTATCCGGTATCTCGTGATGGTCGACAATTATAGTGTCCATTTTATTCTGTTTCGCAAAAGAGATCTCTTCATTGTTCGATACGCCGCAGTCAAGCGTTATAAGGAGCTTACAGCCGTTATGGATAAACCTTTTTATACTGTTTATGTTCAGTCCGTACCCTTCTTTGAGCCTGCTCGGTATGTAATAATCTACATCGGCTCCAACCGATTTCAGGTAAAGGTACACAATGGACACCGATGATATCCCGTCCACGTCATAATCTCCATAGAGCATGATCTTCTCGTGGTTTTTCAGTGCTGAAATAATCCTTTTGGTGGCGTTTTCCATGCCGTCAATGAGGAACGGTGACGGCATATTCTTGATGTCGGGATTCAGGAAACGCAGGATCTCTTCTTCGTCGGTTATGCCCCTGTTTATAAGGACCGTGGACAATACCTCTGATATACCGAGCGATCGGGACAGCTTCGTCGCTGTATCTTCTGAATAACTATTCCTCTTTTCCCACCGTTTAGCCATTACTTTTTCTTCTGGAACAATTTTCCTTTCTCGCCTATCCAGTCCACGACAATCGCACTCGCTATAAACACGGAGGAATACGTTCCCACAATTACCCCGATCAGCATGGCAAGGGAGAAGTCATGCAATACGGAACCTCCCATCAGAAACATTGCCAATACCACAAGGAAGACCGTCAACGACGTTATTATGGTCCTGCTTAACACCTCATTGATACTCCGGTTGAAAATCTCTATGTGGGTCTCGCCTTTCCTCGTTTTCAACCGCTCCCGAATCCTGTCAAACACGACGACTGTATCGGTCAGGGAGTATCCGGCAAGGGTCAGCAGTGCCGTAACGACCAGCAGAGTTATCTCCTTGTCCAGAAGATAAAATATGCCGAGTACGACAAGCACATCGTGTGCCGTAGCTAATGTTGCGGCAACCCCGAATTTAAACTCGAACCGCCATGCTATATAAATGATGATGGCTATCAATGAGAAAATGACCGCCCACAGTGCATTCTTCTGCAGGTTTTTACCGACAACGGGCCCTATCTCATTCGTATTTTCCACCTCAAAGCCGTTATCCGGAAACGAGGTTTTCAGCGCCGTAATGATCTTGTCCGCTATATCTTCACGGAGCTGCTTTATCTTCTTTACACTGATCAAAAACTCGTTCAACTTGGGAAGCTCCTGGATCTCGGGGCCCGGTATATCGGCCTTTTCAAGCACCTTTCTGATGTCCGATATGCCAATGGGTTTTTGGAATTTTATCTGGACGGCTGTCCCTCCGCCGAAATCAATACCGATATTCGCTTTACCGCGTGCTATCTGAATGCCGGCAATAATACCCAGAGTCACGAGGATGCCGGATATCACATAGGTAAACCGTCTTGCCCCCATGAAATTAATATTTGTCTTACCTATAAATTCAAGGAACGTCAGCTTCGTCAGCCTGACCTTTGAATTCAGGTAATCAAAGAATGTTCTTGTCGCAAAAAGCCCGGTAAACAGGTTCAACGTAACACCGATGCTGAGGGTCACCGCAAAGCCCTTGATAGGACCGGTCCCGAAAATATACAGGATAATGGCCGTGATCAACGTTGTAATGTGGGAGTCTATAATCGTATAGAATGCCTTATCGTATCCCGCATCAACAGCTGTACGTATGGGTTTACCGAGTTTCAGCTCTTCTCTTGTCCTCTCGAAGTTCAGCACGTTCGTATCGACGGCCATACCTATCGACAGAATAATACCCGCAATTCCCGGCAATGTTAATGTTGCGCCGAACAGTGCGAGTATCGCAAGAAGCATAATAACGTTTATGATCAAACCGATATCGGCGATAACTCCGGCAATGATGTAATATAAGAGCATAAATACAACAACAAATACGGCTCCCGCGACTGCCGCAGTCATGCCCTCACGTATGGAATCCGAACCGAGGGTGGGGCCGACAACGTTCTTCATCAGTATTTTGACCGGAGCCGGTAAAGCCCCTGCCCGCAGCACGATTGCAAGGTCTTTTGACTCATTCTCCGTAAAGCTGCCTGTTATCTGGGCAACGCCTCCGCTTATCCGCTCGCGTATTACGGGTGCAGAGTAGACTATATCGTCAAGCACGATTGCAAGTCTTTCTCCTACGTGTGCTGCTGTAAGCTGATCGAATAATCTCGCTCCCCTTGAATTGAACCGTATACCTACGTAAGGCTGGTTATACTCACCGCCTATCTCCATCCTTGCATCCGTAAGCATGTCGCCGGTCATGGAAACATCCTTTTCAAGGATATACGTCTGGTACGTAGTAAGGTTTGTATTTTTGTCCCTGTTTACCTGGTACCCGACCACGTACTGGGACGGCACCTTACCCGCGAGGAACTGCTCAAGCTGGTTTTTATTATACGCCCATAGATACGGGCTGTTGATCGTTTCCCCTGTTGACAGGGTCACCGGTGTTGAACCCGAATAAATTCCATCAGGCAGGTTTTTTGTATCCTTTATCATCTGGGCTAAAAATGCGGGGTTATTGTCAACAAGCATAAATTCCAGCTGTGCGGTCTTCCCTATTATCTCTATCGCCCTGGTAGGATCTTTGATACCGGGCAGCTCTACAATAATCTGGTCGTTGCCCTGAGGCTGGATAATCGGCTCGGTTACACCAAATTGGTCTACCCTGTTCCTTATGTTTTCGACCGCCTGATTCAATATGTTGTTCTTCATATAGGTTGTTTCAGCAGTGGTGAGTGCAAATGCAAACGAGGGCGGTTGGGACACGTCGAGTTTCTGGAGATCCGGGAAATCGTCCTTCAATACGGTCAATAGTTTGTCGGTATCATTGATATTGGAAAGCTTAAGATTTATTTCCCCTGTCGTCGTCACAGAAATCGACTGAACCACGATATTTTTACCGCTCAACAAGTCCTTTAATTCGTTTGCCTTTCTTGTAAGGTCATCCTTAACGGCCTTATCGATATCGACACCGAATACAATATAGGTGCCGCCTTTCAGATCAAGACCGAGATTAAGTTTTGCCGACGGTAACAGCCCCTTCCACCATTGTGGAAGCTGGTTTACAAACGATGGTAAAACTATAAAGATAGAGATAACGGTAAGCAATCCTACAAGCACAAATCTCCATACAATATTCTTCCGCATTTTTGCTCCTTTAAATTAATTTAACATTGTTTATAAACATCGAGAATTTTGTTCCAAGGTATTCGGCAGCCCTCTTGCATAAAAGCATTCTTGTCAGGAATATTTCGAAGTATTCAACAACCTCTGATATTGCCGTATCAATCACAAGATTCAGGATGATTTCTTTTTTTGTGCTGTCGATATCTATTCTGGACTCGGTAACAGCATAATTGACCCTGTCGTGAATATCAAACGATATAAAGTTTCTATTCCTGACCCGTGCCCTGTGAACATGCGTCTTGTCTGCAATTATTATAGCAGCGGTTATCTCGTTCGTGATCTCTCCGCCGTTATCCTCGTGATTGCCGATTGCACTCATTACCATAGCAGTGTCTTCGATACTGAAGCCGTTCTCAGCAAGTATATCCTTTGCAAGGAAAGCGCTTGAAAATCCATGGTTATGGCGGCTTATTAAATTGCCGAGGTCGTGCAGATATCCGGCTATTGCCGCGAGCCGGATACTCTTTTCCGGCAAGCCCAGCTTTTCCAATATATAACCGGCCCTTTGAGAGACAAACTCCGCGTGTTTTCTGCCATGCTCGGTATATCCTATACGCTCAAGATGCTGGTCAGCCATGTCTATGTAGATGACCGTCCTCGGATCGTTTACAATGTGTTGAAGATCATTATTTGCCTCAATACTCATCTGTATCCCGTTCCTTGCACCATTTTATATTTTTCTGCCGTTTGGAAAAACTATTTCCCGGTGCTGCCGGTATTACCGGCTTTATCAACAGAAGCGGGTTGGTTGGAAGCCGCATAACCGGAAATATGCGCCTTTTCCACTTTGATTTTAACACCATCGGCAATCTCGATGGTAAGGGCATTATCTGCAATGCCTGTTATCTTACCAAAAATACCGCTCGATGTAATTACCTCATCACCTTTCTTAAGATTGGAAAGGAATTCCTGATGTTTTTTTACCCTTTTCTGCTGAGGCCTTATCAACAACAACCAGAAGATAAAAAATATTATGATCAACGGTAAGAACATACTCATCAATCCCGACATACCACCCTGTGCTGCCGCAGGAGCCCCTGCTGCATAAGCAATTGTATCCATTTTGTTTCTCCTTTTTATATTTTTTAGCCCGTTGGAAACCCCGGCCATTTTCAGTCTGAGGCGGAACCGCACTTGAGCGGGACGGCAGGTATGCAGAAAGAAGATATTATTCCCTCCTGATGACACGGTTAATGTCCTGCCGTTCCCAACGTGACTTATTTAGGTTAAATTAACTATTTTCTATTGTCAATTAAAGGACACACTGCTTGCAATTTTTCAAAACTCTACTATTTATAGTTTGATGCGTAAACATAGCCTTGCAATCTTATTTTTATTCTTCCTTATAGGATTGTTCTTTGCAAAAGGGATAGTGTCCAAGAACCATATATTCGCCCCGGTCGATACTATTTATTTGTTTAGCCCGTGGAACGAATATAAGAAGATAATCCCGCAGAACTTCCAGCAGGCGGATGCGCTGTACCAGTTTATCCCATGGAGGACGTACGCTTACGATCAGCTCAAGAAGGGGAACTTCCCTCTCTGGAACCCTTATGAATACGGAGGCATACCGTTTTTTGCAAACGATCAATCCGGTGTCCTGTCTCTTTTTAATACCATGGGATTGCCCTTTTCTTTTGATAAAGGGTTCCTTCTTATCGATATACTGAAACTGCTTTTAGCTGCCATAGGTATGTACCTCTTTTTAAACCTGTTTTCACTCAGCATAGCCTCGTGCATCATCGGCAGTATTGCTTTCACATTCTCTGCACTCATGATAACATGGCTCTACCATCCTGTATCGTCGGTTGCTGCATTTATCCCATGGCTTTTCTGGGCTTTTGAACGGCTCTATCGGAATGTTTTGTATGGAACAAAATCAAACCGATTTATATCCTTATCCATAGCAGCATTTATAGTAGCCTTGTCATTCTTCTCCGGACATTCTGAAACTACTGCAAACGCTCTGTTTGGAGTAATAATCTATTATACGACTAAGATAGTGTTCCTCCACAAAAAAATTATAGCATCCATGTTTATGTTGGTGAGCAGCATCATGCTCGGTTTTTTGCTTGCCGCGGTGCAAACACTGCCTTTTCTGCAACTTTTATTCGATAGTGCGCCGTTTTATAACCGTTCATCGCTCCCCTTGAATCCGGTTTATACTAAAATCTACTTGCCTTTTGAGGCACTCATTGCATGGCTTGCTCCAAGTATGAACGGCAATCCTTCTTTCAGCTATTTCTGGATGCATGAAATAACAAGCTGGCATGAGGCTGTTCCATACATCGGCATAACACCTCTTCTGCTCGGCATAATCACCCTTATCCGTATAAGACCGGATTATAAAAGACTTTTGCCATTCTGGATCATGGTGTTCCTTGGATTCGGCATGGCTTACGGCATCCCTGGCATTAAGTGGTTGACCATACTGCCGCTCCTGCGTGCAGGCGGTGCATTCAGATATACTATCTTGATGGAATTCGGACTTTCAGCGCTGAGTGCTTTTGGCCTTGAGATGCTGCTACAAAGAACACCTGTATCCGGTAGCAAACAGCATACGAAAGCAGCATTCGTACTGTTGACTATTTGCTCTTCGGCATTCATTCTCTATTTTATAACCCGCTATGATATATATCTCAGCCCCCGTACATTTAATGCTATACAAGTAATACTAAGCATACTATTCATTACAGGTACACTATGGTTTGTAGTAAAGGTATATGTACGCAAGATATACAGCTGGATGGTTCCAGCGGGTTTGATTGCCCTGACAATAACAGACCTTTTCATCTTTGGTATTGGATACAACCCGGATGTACCTGCCAAAGATTTTTATCCTGTTATCCCGATTATAAGCAAGCTGAAGACCCTGGACACAAAGAACTATTCTTTTTATGCATCCGGCAGCATCATCCCGCCTGACACAGCCATGGTATATCATGTAAGGGATTTCAGGGGATATGATATGATCGCATCCATTAAATACCAGAACTTTCTCTATCTTATGTTTCCTGAAGAACATCCCAACATCGGAGAATCGGGCTTAATAAATTGGCCTGAAAAGCCTTCACCGGTTATAGCAGGTATGGCAGGGATACGATATTTTATATTTCCGAAAGGGTTTGATCCAAACCAGCGGGGCAATTATTTTAGATTGATAGGCACATATAATGACCTCTCCTTATGGGCTAATACCCTTGCAGTGCCCCTGTACTATCTCGCAAATCAGGCAGTACCTGCATCTGATACAGCTACAGCACTGCAATTACTCTCTCAGTCTGCACCTGAGAATGTAAACACCCCGGTTGTTGAAGGTATTACGGACAGGCGTCTGTATAAACCCGGACAGATCAGGCTAACAGACACAGGACAAAAACCGGGGGAATACGTATTCGATGTGCAAGCAGGTTCAGAAGGCTTCCTTGTCTTAAATGAGCCGTTTTATCCGGGCTGGCATGCTTATATGAACAACAGACCTATCATCATACACCGTACAAACTATCTTTTTCAGGGGATAGAATTACCGCAGGGCAGCTACACCGTTAAATTCGAATATAAACCGGGAATTTTTTATACAGGTCTTAAAATATCCATAACCATGTTTATACTTATGTCCGTTGTAATATTAGGTATCGTCATGGTGAATAGAATTAAATTCAAAAAAGGTTTACCCCGTTAGAAAATATATTGATTCAAGAATATCGTGGTCTTAGAAGTCAGCTATGGCATATTATCCGTATGCAATTACGGGAATTTTCTAACGGGGTAGACAGCTCTTGAATCTTGTTGTAAGAAATATACATGCAGCGTTCAAAAATATGGTTCTATGCCTTGATTCTTATTGCCGCTACTCTTTCTATCTATGCCCACACTGCACGGTACGGGTTCATTGGATGGGACGATGACAAGGACGTTCTCAATAAACCAAGAATTCAGCAATTAACCCCGGCATCCGTTGCCCATCTTTTCAACCCGTTCGGCATATTTCAGGGACAATATTACTACGAGTACTTTCCTCTCACTGACCTGACCTACATGGTCGAATGGCATTTTTACGGCAAGGACTTTCCCCAGGGGTTCCACTTCGACAATGTACTGTTGCAGATAATCAATGTTCTGCTGATATTTTTTGCTCTAAGGATGTTGTTGATGAAAATCTCAACACTGCAAGTACCCGGAACATCTTCACAAAAGAATGCAGGGTCGGTTCACGAAACGCCCCTACTAACAGCATTCTTTACAGCACTGCTCTTTGCTGTACATCCGCTCATGGCTGAAAATGTATCCTGGCTGTCAGGCAGAAAAGACCTGCTGTTGATGATGTTTTATCTATTGTGGTTCATTTTTTATATGAAAGCAGATTCTAAATTCCTGAGGCATCTTTTAAGTGGATATGAATCCACCATACAAAAAGCGAATTCCTCAACCCAAGCCTCTTTACTAAAGGGGTTATCCAGCAATCACTTTTTCTCTCCCTCCCTTGACGGGAGGGATAAAAGGGAGGGTGAGAGGGGATTACCCAAAATTTTTACTTTCCACAGCTACCCAACCCTCTGGTCAATCCTTGCATTCGTATGTTTCATCCTCGCCATACTGAGCAAGTTTCAGGCAGTCACTATCCCAGGCGTACTTGTTGGATATGAATATTTTATAAACAGGCTCAGCTTGAAAGATATAACAAAAAAGCTTACTCCTTATGGACTGGTGCTTGCTGTGTATGTGCCGTACACCATGTGGTACTACAACAAAGGCGCTACTGCATTTGTTGATAGCAAAGGTTTTTTATGGACTCTCCTGTTTATACCAGAGGCCATAGTTATATACATAAGAAAGTTCTTTCTTCCCTTTGATCTTACCCCTGTTTACACGGTACCGGCTTTTTCCGATACAGGATTACTCATGGTGTCAGTGGTATTTTTCATGGTGTTGTTTGTCTGGATTATAAGACTTTTTAAACATAAATCCTTTTTATTTCTTTTTAGCCTGTCCTGGTTTTTCGCCAACCTTGTTCCTGTCAGTAATATCATTTCCCTGCCCACCAAGATCGCCGACAGGTACATGTATGAAGCTGCGCTGGGGGTATTCCTTATAGCGGGTATCTGGATGACTGATTTTTATAATCGCACGAATATGAAGCATACCGCTGCTGTTATTTATACAGTTATATTTATCCTGCTTGCATTTTTATCCTACCGGCAATCACTCCACTGGAAAGACAGCTACTCCTTATGGAGCTACACGGTTCCCTTACAGCCCGATAGCCCTGTTGCAAGAAATAACCTCGGGGTTTATTATAAGGATCACGGTCAGCCGCAATTGGCAAAACAGGAGTATAAGCTTGCACTCATCTACAACAACTCGTTTATTCCGGCCCTCTGGAATCTTGGCATGATGTATCTTAATCAGGGTGAATATGAAAAGGCCTTCCCTTTGCTGAAGCGCATGTCGGAGATAAAAGCCCCGGAGCAATACTTGGCTTGCAGGGCTGTCGGTGCACTCTACCTGAAATTCTATAATAACCCTGTATTGGCAAAGAAATACTTTGAGATGTCCTACCGGCTGAATCCAAACCAGCCGGATGTACAAACATTAAAGATGATTATAGAGGGGCTGTAAGCCTGAAACAACCTATATCATTATTTCATTGCCTGCCAATCTGCTCTCCAATCTTCGTCGCCAGGCTCATGATCGTGATCTGGGGATTGAGCCTTGTTGATGTCGGGAATAAAGAGGCGTCCGCAACATAGAGTCCTTTTACTTCATAGGTCTCTCCGTCGGGTTTGACGACAGCGGTATGCTCATCGCCACCCATCATCGCTGTGCCCATGGGATGAAAAGCCATCAGCTCCAGCGACCATGCGGGGGGCAATTTCTCAAGCAATTCATCCGCCTCTTTTGCACTATGTATAACAGGTCTGGTGGCAATCTGCGTGTGGACCTCCGATGCACCTGCTGCAAACCAGATCTTTGCCGTTATGGCAATGGACTTAACCATCTTTACATGGTCCTCTTTTGAAAGGGTATAAAAGATCATAGGACTGCCCGTGCCGGATGAAACACTGCCGGAGCCTGTATCGGAGATTAGCGCGCCGAACGAACCCATATAAGCATACCTGTCCATCAAGTCCGAATACCGTTTGCCGGTAAAAGGAATGGACTGTGACAATACGGATGGAGGCACAAACTGCCCCTGTATAAAGATGCCCTCATCCACATACTGGTGTATATTATAACCCTGGGGCACACCGACCCAGCCGTCAACCCGCTCATGAAACAGTGCAGATACCCGTGCCGCCGGATGGATATGCAGGTTCTTACCTATGCGCGGATGTCTTAAGCCATTCTTCTTCAGAAAAACGGGTGTATAGATTGCACCCGCAGACACTACGACATACTTTGCATTTACGGTAATACGCTTTGATGTCGGCTTGCCGTGGAGATCAAGGAATGTGCCTTTTACCCCTTCAACCCTGTTGTTGTTTATCATAAGCTTTACAGCCTTTGCATTCGAATACAATGCCGCACCTTGCTTTATCGCATCAGGAATAAAGTTCAGCATGGTGGCCTGTTTTGCATCCCTTGGACAACCGAACGCACAGAATGCGCAGCCATCGCATTCATAGGCATTCCTCGATATGGTTGCACCGGCAACCCCGAGTGACTCTGTGCCTTTCCTGAAAAGCCCGCTGTTTTTACCGAATATATTTTCCGGCACAGGTTCTACATGGATCTCTTTTTCTACAAATGAAGCAAGCCTATTGTAATCGTCATCGGTCAGCCAGTTTATACCATACTGATCATGCCAGTTTTTAATAACAGATGACGGCAGCCGGTAACACGTTCCTGAATTGATTGTTGTTGTTCCGCCGACAGCCTTGCCAAGGGGTATTATTATCGGCGGTGTGCCGAATGAAGTTATAAATCCGTGGTCCCTGTATGCCGTACTCAGGGCATCACCCGGCATTTGTGTGAAATCCTCCCCGGTAAGATATCTGCCCTCTTCAAGGATAACGGTTTTCATGCCGCCTTTTGCAGCAGCGTATGCAGCTGCTGCTCCGCCTGCACCTGTGCCGATGACACAGACGTCGGCATCTATGCTTATATCCTTATCTGCCCGTGCACCATCGATAAAAACAGGCTTTTTTACCCTTCCCTTGATGTCCTCGCAATGCCGTGTGAAACCGAGCTCGTGTTCGATATCATCAACAGAGTAGTACGAGAGTGTTACAAACAGCTTGAGCACCATCAAAATGCTTCCGCCTATTCTGCCCCCGAAGCTGCCAATGTACTCTGATCGTACGTCCAAATCCATCTTTGAAAGCCTTGTAAATCTGGTGAACAGGGGGAGGTATTCGACGGTGTATAATAGAAACGGAAAAATGAACTTTACAAGAAAGGGGGCATTTTTTAGATAATTTTCAAGCTGTACCAGTGATTTTTGCTTTCTATCGTCGGGCATACCCGGTTTTTGTATGATAGCCTCAAGAAGACTTATAAAGAGCTTTTGTCTGTTCATAGCAACAACTCCTCTCGGTTATTTTACGA
>VFSW01005518.1_pt1 | contig 18668 bp, 13 predicted proteins | sample 5358111 | NCBI WGS metagenome assembly VFSW01 (sample SAMN11554181, study PRJNA540505) | mine drainage metagenome | isolation source: sediment from site ElyBrook_90M | place: USA: Ely Copper Mine, Vershire, VT | collected 2017 | reverse complement strand
CTTCTGTGCCAGGGCCTGCTCACTGGCCTGGACCATGGACAGGAATTCTTCCTGGGACTGCCCATCGGGGGACAGACCCGCGGCGCGGCGTGCGTCGTCGTACTCCCGCCGGAGTCTTTCGTAGTAGGTGTTCTCGGGCTCCGCGGCGAGCGCTTGGACGACGGCTGCATCCGGGGGCGTGGCCATGGCTGCTTCGTCGACTTCGGGCGCTTCGACCAGTGCAGTAGGCGCCGGCACGGGCTCTGGCAGGTGCGAAATCCTCCCGTCGGCGTCCGCGACTTCTTCTTCGCCCGTCAGCGCCGCGACGAGTTGATTGATGCGGTAGACAATTCCGCCAAGCTCGGGATGTTCAAGATTGATGCGAAAGTCCTGGTTGCCGTTGATGACCTGCAACAAGCCGTCTTCGATCTGTTCGATGGGGCGTTCGAGGTAGTTGGCGACATACAGATTGATGGCGATGGCGAGGAGAAGCCCCAGGAACGTCATCCAGAGGATGGGCATCGCAATGCCCTCGGCAGGGGCCTGCGCGTGGGTGACGGACTGCAACAGAATCGCCGTCGCCTGCTGCGGCGAACGCGCTCCGGGCATCGGAAGCACTTCAGCGTGGTAGATCTCTCCCCCGAGGGAGAGCTGCACCCGCTGTCGGTCGGTGAGCAGCGATGCGATGTTGCTTCCCGGGGCGTTGACCCACGTGCGTAGCTGTTCTTTTTCTTGCTGCTGGCCCACCGAGAGGCTCTGGACGTTGTACCGGTCGCCCTCGCGAAGCAGAAAGCCCACGCCCACGCCGATTTCATCCGCGTCGTGCTGGGCTGCACTGTCCGCCAGGGCGTACCCCACGATCAAGCCCCCGCGTACGGTGTTTCCCGTAAGGACAGGGACCACGGCGACTTCGAGCCAGCCCTGTTCACCGTAGCGAATGTAATCCCGCAGGGGGTGTCCGACGGGGGGCTGCAGCGCCGCGGAGACCACTGGAAACTCCGTGCCGAGATGCCGACCGACGTCCTGGTGGCGTTCAAGATTTCGGGCGATGACCGTGCCGTCCGTGGACAGCACGGCAACGAGCTCCGCCGGGCGGCCCCTGCGGGGGAGCGTGGTCGCGAGCTGTCGGGCAAAGCTTTCGGCAAAGCCAAAAGCCGCCTCGCGCTGAGCGCTCTCGCTGTCCGCGGCGTAGACGTCCGTGATGGGCTGACTCGCCGCGGCGTCACGGACGGCGTTGAGAAGTTCATCGCCGTCCTGGGTACGTACAGCGGTGAGCAACCGCCCTGCACGGCCCAAGGCGGGATCGACGTCCACCACCAGCGCGCTGGCCGCAGCGCTGTGAACCATGCTCCAAGCGATGAGGCCCATGAGGACCACCGCGACGACGTTGCCGACGACAAGCTTCCAGCGCATCGTGCTGCTCCCTGAACCCCCGGACGGCGTGGACATCCCCTGCCGTTCGCGATCTATAGACCCAAAGGAACCACTTGGCGCCCGTGGGGCGTTGGCGTTACTCCATCGCGGAGGTAACACCCACGCCAAAGCGGGGTCAAGACGCTCGGGAGCGGCGATGCATCGCGAAACCTGCTCACACGGGCCCTTGGCCACCCTTACAGACCCTCGATTCGCAGCCCATGCGCCAAAGGGCTTTCATCCCGAGCGCCCCGACCGATTGGCCGCGGCCGAGCGTGGAGCGGCCCAGGCTGCCCAAGAGCTCCGTGCCGTGGCCCTCGTTCCTCGTCTCGCCACCCGGGTCGAACTCGAACGGGTGCACACCCAAACCTACCTCGACCGACTGGAGACCCTCCTGGCGGGACCTCCGGGCTTCTTGGACGCCGATACGTATTACGGTCCGGCCTCACGGGAGGCTGCATGGCTGGCTGCCGGGTCGGCCTGCGTCATGGTGGATGCGTTGTTGGACGGGACCGCGGGCGTGGCGGCTTTGCTCGCCCGTCCGCCAGGGCATCACGCGATGCCCGGCCGGGCCATGGGCTTTTGCCTGCTGAACAACATCGCCGTGGCAGCAGCACACGCGCGCCACCGTGGCATCCAGCGCATCGCCATCGTGGATTGGGACGTACACCACGGAAATGGAACCCAGGCGGCGTTTTATCGTGACCCCGCCGTGGTGTTCATCTCCCTGCACGAATCGCCGTTGTACCCGGAGACGGGCGCCGTGGACGAGATCGGCGAGGGACCCGGTCGCGGGAGCACGTTCAACATCCCACTGCCCACGGGCTCCGACGGACCTACGTACGCCCGGGCGTTTGATCGGGTGGTTCTCCCTGTGCTTCGGGCTGTCCGTGCCGACCTTGTGTTGATCTCTGCGGGCTTCGACGCGCACGCGCGGGATCCCCTCGCGGGGATGCAACTCCAGGCCCGGGACTACCGTTGGATGGCGTCGCGCATCAGCGAAGTCGCAGCGCTCCCCTACGCCCCCATCGGTCTCGTGCTCGAAGGCGGATACGACCTCGAGGCGCTTGAACAAGGGGTCGAAGGTGCACTCTCGGGGCTCGTGTGTCCGGATCCACAGGGCGAAGTGCCTCCGCGGGCCAGGCCAGGCGTCGAACGCATTCTCACGTCGGTCATTGCCGTACACCGACCGTACTGGCCCGGGGTCTGGAGCGATCCGTCCGTGGGATGAGCCCGCTCGAACCTATCCCTGGCGTACCTCCCCCACCCACGTCTGGAGCTCGCGTTTGAGCACCTTGCCCGTGGGGTTGGCGGGCAGCGCGTCGAGAAACACCCAGTCCTTGGGCACCTTGGGGCCTGACAGATGTTCCCGGCAGTGCGTCTTGAGATCTTGCACCGTGGTGTCCGTGGGCTTCGTCCGCAAGACCACAAACGCTCGCAACCGTTCGCCCCATGCTTCGTCCAGGACGCCCACCACGGCGACCTGCGCGACGCCCGGATGCTTTTCGATCACGGCTTCGATCTCGACGGGGTAGATGTTGACCCCGCCGGAGATCACCATGTCCCTGCGACGACCCACGATGGCGAGCCGCCCGGAGGCATCCACCGTCGCAAGATCCCCGACCGAGAAGTACCCGTCCCGGATGGACTCCCGGGTTGCCGTCGGATCCCGGTGGTACCCATCGACCAGCATCGTGCTCCGGGCGTAGAGCTCTCCCACGTCCCCTAGAGAAACCTCCCGTCCGTCCTCTCCAAGAAGCCGTACAGACACCCCGTGCAGCGGGCGGCCGATGGAACCCGGCGCGGCCGTGAGGTCGGCCGGCGTCGCCACGCTCACGACACCGGTCTCCGTGGCGCCGTAAAAGTTGTAGAGCACAGGACCAAAGGTCTGCAACGTACGTTTCGCCAGGGCGGGTGAAAGCTGCGCGCCGCCGCAGAGAAGCACCTGCAACGAGGCCGTGTGATACCGCTGGAAGGTGCTCTCAGGGAGGGCGAGCACACGGTGTAGCATCGTGGGAACGACAACCGTGGTGGTGATGCGGTGACGCTCGATCGCTTGGAGAAAGCCCTCGGGGTCGAAGTCACGCTGGATGACCACGGTGGCCCCGACGGTGAGGGACATGCCGGCAAAGCCAAAGCCCGTGGAGTGATAGAGCGGGCACACGGCGAGATGTCGGTCGGTCGTGCGAAAGGGCACCCGGTCGAGGACGGCGAGAAAGCCAAGGGACTGACCGAGACCAAAGCTGCGGACGGCCCCGCGGGGTTTGCCCGTGGTGCCCGAGGTGTAGATCACCACGGAGCCCTCGGTGCCGTCGAAGTCACCCTCGGGGTGCGGCACGAGGAGTTGGTCATACGAGCACCGTCCAGACACTTCGCCCCCGACCGGAAAGAGTCTGTCGGGTGAAAAATCCGGCGTGAGACCTTGTGCTTGAGAGACGACGGCGATTTGGTCGTGCTCGAAAAACACCGCCCGCGCGCCGGAATGCTGGAGGACGTAGGCGAGTTCGGCCGGGGTGCTTCGCCACGACACGCTCACGGCGCTGCCGCCGAGACGCGCCATGGCGCCTTGAAGCTCAAAAAACTCGGGGCGGTTGTGGAGCATGACGGCGACGGCGTCCCCGCGACGGAGACCCTGTCGCCGAAGTCCCGTGGCGAGTCGGTCGATCCGCCGATCGGCCTCGCCGTAGGTGGTCACCCGACCGTCGTAGACCAAAGCGGGTTGTTCGGGACGCGTGCGGGCCATGATGCGAAACAAGCCCGAGAGACCCATGGCGCCGCGGGATGCAAGTCGGAGGAGGGTGGCCGTCCCGCGTGGGCGCATGCCCTGGAGGATCCCGGTGCGGTAGGCCACCCTTCCGATCAGTCGTGCCCAGCCAGGAATCTCACGGACGTGGAGGTCGGTCACGGAGACTACGTCGCGGATGTTGGCGGGGCACGTCAAGCGCCGTACGAGAGAATCAGCCCGTGGTGGGAGGGATCGCAGCCTTGGCGGCTTTTTTCGCTTTGCGGGTGGCTGCACCCCGTTTGCCGATCTCTTGCGCCGTGCGGAGAAACACCGTCGTCGTCGGAAAATGCAGGGCGATGGACTCGTTTTGCGAGACGGCGAAGTCAAAACAGGTCTGAAAGGTCTCGAGAGGGCCCGAGAGCACCTGGTTCCAGCGCTGGTTTCGGGTGTCCCGTGAGCTCTTCCACGCCTTGAGGTCGTTCTCCTCCTGCTGGGTGGCCTCCGCGGCCTGGGTGAGCTCGTTCGCAAGCTCCGTGGCATCCGGCGCGTGCGGCCCAAAGTACGTCGCGTACGTCCCCGCCGTGAGCGACGCAAGAATCTCCAGTGCAACACTCGGCGCCAGGATCGCCTGGTTCCCTCTCGGCTTCAGCAACCCGGTCGTGGCCTTGAGGCCCTTGGACACGGTGGGCTTCGTCGGCGTCACGGGCGCGCCGCCCCCTGCCGGAATGATCGTCACGTCCCCCGTGGACACCGCCGTCGGTGCCGTGGGGCCACCCTCCGTGCCTCCGGTGCCCTCAGGGCTCCCCGTTCCCGCAGGGCTCCCTCCATGGGGCGCCGTCGTGGGCGCCGCGGGGACCGTCCCCCCCGCCGCGGGGGCCGTGTCCGCGTGGGTGGGCGCCGGGTTTGCACCGAGGATGTCCGTGCTCGGGATTCCGGGCGCGGTCACGGGCAGGGTGTGCGACGGCACCCCCGGGGCGATGGCCGTCGTGTGCACGACGGGCTTCTTGGTCCTCGCCCGCGGCGGGCTGTGGGACACGGTTGTACGCCTGGTCTTGGTCATGACAAACCTCATGGCGACCGCGAAGGGGTCATACCCCGCGCGGTGCTCTCGACAGTCCCCGCGCAGCAGCGTCTACGCCCCCATTGGCGCCACGCCACCGTCGCGTACCTACAACCATAGAATCCCGCTCGTGGCCTTTTCATCCGGAAGAATCGACAGAGCCCGTACGATTTCGTTTGTGGGTCAAATCGCGACGAGACGTCGCAGCCGTCCCCGCGAGCGTTGGAGGCGCTCGTGCGTGGTCGATCGCGTGAGACCCTGTCGCTCGGAGAGCTCATCCGTGTTCAGGCCGTCGAACATCGTCAGTTCGACCAGCGTGCGATCGCTCTCGGGGAGGCGCGCAAGAAGATCCCGCACGAGAAGGTCTGAAGCGAGCGTGTCTTTGCGGCTGGGGTCAAAGCATGGTGCGGGCGCGACGGTGTCTTCGGCAGCATCCGCCACGGCACGACGGTGCCGCCGTTCGGCCCGGGCCCCCTGCAACGCCGCGGTGCGGGTCATCGCACAGAGAAGTCCGACGAGTCTGCCGGGGGCCGCGCGACCCAGCAGGCTGGGACGTGTGAGCACCCGCAGCCCTACACACTGCACGGCATCCCAGGCGTCGGCCTGGTGCCCTGTGGTGACCAAGAGCGCGGCGTTGACCAACCGAGGTTCGGCGAGGCGGAGGATGGCGTCGAGGGCCTTGCGATCGCCCTGGACGGCCCGTTGTTGAAGGTCGGGGGAGATCAACACCTCGGTGCAATCGCCGTCCTGGGACAAAGACGCGAGGGCGCAACGCGCCGGGCGAGGGTCGGTCGAAGGGGTGGCTAGAAACTCAGTGCCCGAACCGGGAAGTCTCGTGGAGGCAGTGGGAACTGCCTGGGAGGCAGTAGCAACCTCCTTGGAGGCAGTAGGGACTGCTTGGGAGGCAGTGGCAACCTCCATGGAGGCAGTAGGGACTGCCTGGGAGGCAGTGGGAACTGCCTGGGAAGCAGTACGGACTGCCTGGGAAGCAGTGGCAACCTCCATGGAGGCAGTAGGCACTGCCTGGGAGACAGTAGGAACCTCCGTGGAGGCACTCCCGTGGTGCGTCGTGGGGGCAGGGGCGGACAGCCTGGCCTTGATATCCTTCATCGTGAACACCTCCGTGAAGCGCGAGTTTTCTCGTCGCGTGAAGGGTTCTCGGGGCGACGCGCCAAAGGTTGCGTGGAGGTTTCTGGAATTCGTCAGTGAGGTGTCCCACGGGGGGGCGGACGTAACTGGTCTACTTGACGGATGTCTGGTGTCGATTTCCGTACGGTCAGGGGGGGAGCGTCGTTAGGGTCTGCAGACGACGCAGGCTCGGGGCGTTGGTACGGAGATGTCTGAGGCTTGGCCCATGGGGCGTTGCCGGGTGGTGCAAGGTCGCAACCGAATCACCCATCCGGCAGTTGGTGCGCTGTACGCAGGGATCCATGTGCGTACCGTCGGTCTCCGCGGCCCTGTGAGATCGAACGACTCAGGAGGAACAGTTGATGGACTTCAACGAGATCTTCAATCGCGCGACGGGGAGGATGCCATATCCGTACCAACGTCGGCTTGCCCTCGCAGAGACCCTTCCCACGGCGCTGTGTGCACCAACGGGCGCAGGCAAGACCGCCGCGGCCGTGCTCGCATGGCTGTTTCGTCGGCGATATGCCTCGGACGCGGTGCGGGACGGCACGCCGCGGCGGCTGGTGTTCTGCCTCCCGATGCGAACCCTGGTCGCCCAGACGGAGACAGCCGTCCAGACATGGCTGAAGGCCCTCGACTTGTTTGAGACCGGCGAGGGACTCGCCCGAGGCAACCGCGTGGGGGTACACACCTTGATGGGTGGCGCGGTCGACGACGACTGGCACCTGCATCCCGAACACGACGCCGTCCTCATCGGGACCCAGGACATGCTCCTGTCCCGCGCGCTCAACCGTGGATATTCCAGCAGCAGGTTCCTTTGGCCTTGGGAGTACGCGCTTCTCTCCAACGACTGTCTCTGGGTATTCGACGAGGTGCAACTCATGGGCGTGGGCCTGGCCACCGGGCTCCAACTCGCAGCGTTCCGTCAGCGCATGGGCACCTGGGGGCCGTCCCACACGATCTTCATGTCCGCGACCATGGAGCGAGACTGGCTCACCACCGTGGACCATCCTGCACCCGACGCCGTGTTCGGTCTCTCTCCAGACGACCTCTCGTCTGCCGAACTCACAAAGCGTCGGCAGGCCGCCAAAGATCTTGAGCGATGCACGCTGACGCTCACCCCGGGTGACAAATCATCCCTCACAGACCTTGCAGACACGGTGCTCACAAAGCACGTCGCGGGCACCCGCACCCTGGTGGTGGTCAACCGCGTCGAGACCGCCGTGGTGCTGTACACCGCCATGCAAAAGCTCTGCGCAAAGAAGGGCATCGCCGTAGTGCTCCTCCATTCGAGGTTTCGGCCCGCCGACCGGGAACAAGCCATCCAGCGCGCAACGGCCCGTGACTTTGACGGCATCGTCGTGGCCACCCAGGTGGTCGAAGCGGGCGTCGACATGACGTCACGCACGCTGTTCACAGAGATTGCTCCGTGGCCCTCGGTGGTGCAGCGCGCAGGGAGATGCAACCGCGCGGGCGAAGAGCGTGTCGCCACGGTGGTGTGGATCGACCATCCCGACGACGACAAGGCTCGGGAAAAAGCCGCCGCGCCGTACACCGTCGCAGAGCTCACGCTCGCGGCGGGGCACCTTGCGGACATGCCGTCGTTCAATCCCGAGGCGATTGCGGCGCGAGCGGTGGTGTTGGGACTGGAACCCGCGACGCATGTGCTGCGACGCAAAGATCTCACCGAGCTTTTTGATACCACGGCGGATCTTGGAGGCGCAGACCTGGATGTCTCGCGCTTCGTCCGTGACGGTGACGAACGGGACGTCAGGGTGTTCTGGCGGGAGCTTTTAGAAGGTGAAAGCCCCGAGGCAACGGCCGCGCGGCCACGACGCGAGGAACTGTGTGCCGTGCCCATCGGCAAGGCGAAGGACTGGATCGACGACAACCACAGCGCGTGGCGTTGGAATCCCCTGGACGGCGCGTGGGAGCGGGTCCGGAGCGCCAACGTCTTTCCTGGCATGACGTTGATGCTTCGTGCCGAGGATGGCGGCTATCACGCCGAAGTCGGTTGGGACGCGACGCAGAAAGCCCTCGCCGTGCCTGAAGTTCCACGCCCCGTGGCGACTGCGGACGAGCCCGAAGAGTCTGGCGTCGACGATCCGTTGTCGGAGATCGGGCGCTGGGTCGCTCTCACGACGCACGCCACGGACGCCCGCGACGCGGCACGAGAGATCACGCAGTCGCTTGGCTTTCTCGGAGAGATGGCGCCCGTTGTGGTGCGTGCAGCGCAGGCACATGACCTCGGCAAGACGCACGAGGTCTTTCGTCGAACGATGCTCAAGGGATACCCTGGCGAGCTCCCTGGGCCGTGGGCAAAGTCTGGCTCAAAGGCACACCACGACCGAAAGGGCTTTCGCCACGAGCTCGCCAGCGCCCTCGGATGGCTGTTGCATGGCGACAAAGACGAACGAGACCTTGTGGCCTACCTCCTTGCGGCGCACCACGGCAAGGTGAGGCTGTCGATCCGCGCGCTGCCAGGAGATGCCGTGCCACCGAGCCCAGACACTCTGCACGCGCGGGGTGTGTGGGACGGCGATGTGCTCCCTGCGACGGATCTCGGCGACGGACTCACGATGCCCGTGACACGGTTGTCGTTGGAGCCCATGCGGGTAGGACGTTCACCCGTGACGGGTGCGAGCTGGTCGGAACGGGCGATCGCACTGCGCGAGCGCTTTGGGCCCTTCAAGCTGGCGTACCTGGAGGCTTTGGTACGGGCGGCAGACGTGAGGGCCTCGAAGCGCGAGGCCGAGGGCGTGCGATGACGGATCTTGTACTCGAAGGTTGCGTACCCGAAACCCTGGCCTCGTACCTCAAGGCCCTGGCCGTTCAGCGGATTGTTGCAGAGCAACTCGACCCGACGGCGCGGTCGTGGTGGGACGATGACGGTCGCTTTCACCTTGAGTCCGCTGCGGCGTGGGAAGATCTCGTCGGGTTCTTCGTTCACGCTTACGTGCCCACGCCCGCGGTGACACCGTGGAATGGCGACGGTGGCTGGTGGGGACAGGGTGAGGATCGCGTCCAAGCGATCCGCGCGAGCAGCGATCCCCGCTTCGGTTTGTACCGGCAGACCATCCAAATCGTGGACGCGATGCTGGCGGAGCTGGGCATTCGCGATAAGCCCAAAGATGCCGATAAGCAACGGCTGCTGGAGCGCTGTCGATCGAGACTCCCAGACGGTGCAATCCCCTGGCTCGATGCGGTCTACGCCGTTTCAGAAGAGCCGACCTATGCCGCCCTCCTTGGCTCGGGCGGCAACGACGGCAGAATGGACTTCGCGAGCAACTTCATGCAACGGCTTGCAGAGTTGTTTCTCACGCCTGCAAAGTCGGGGCGCAAGAGCGTAAGCAACGCCGGCCGGCTGGATGCAGCGCTGTTTGCGAGGCGGCGGGCGGGCGTCGCCCGAAGCGTCGCGGTCGGACAGTTTGCTCCGTCGTACGTTGGCGGTGCGAACATGGGCAATGGATTCTCTGGAAGCGCCGGAGTCAATCCGTGGGACTACGTGCTGGCCATCGAGGGCGCGTTGCTGTTCGCCGGAGCCACGGTCCGACGGCTGGAGAGCGCGCGGGACATGGGCGCGGCGTTTCCCTTTCACGTCAAGGTCTCCGCGGTGGGCTACGCGTCGTCGTCGTCGCAGGGCGACGCCAGCGGTCGGTCGGAACTATGGCTCCCGCTCTGGCAGCAACCTGCGTCCTGTGCCGAACTTATCGCGCTCTTCGGCGAAGGCCGTCTGCAAGTCGGAAAGCGGAGAGCACAGAACGGCCTCGACGCTGCGAGGGCCATGGCTTCGCTCGGCATCGACCGCGGGATCGATCGCTTCCAACGCGTGGCGATCCTCGTGCGGAACGGCCTCGCTCACCTTGCGACCGCGCAGGGTACGATCACAGTGCGCGCGATCCCCCGCGTCGCCCTGCTCGAAGAACCGTCGGCCTTCGCCCGTGCGATCGAGCGCGCGAAGGAACCTCCCCCCGCGGTGTCCGCAGCTCTCCGGCTTTTGCAGTCGTCGATGTTCGACGCATGCCGTCGGGATCGGCCGCTCACTGACGTGCTTTGTGCCCTCGGTGCCCTCGCACGTTCCGTCACCCGTTCGCCGAAAGTGATGACCCAGCCGATGATCCGCGCGCCGCGTTCGCTCGGGGCGGAGTGGTACACGGCGGCCGACGACGGCTCGACGGAGTTTGCCCTTGCAGCATCCTTTGCCTCATGGAGACTCCGCCCCGAGCTTGAACCCTACAACGGGCGGTCGTGGGACCTGGCGATCAAGGTCCGCTGGGCACACGGACAACCCATCGAGAATCTTGTCTCCGTCGCGCGCCGACGCTTCGTGAAGGACGGGGACAATGCGTTCCAAACGTTGGCTGGGCGCGGCCATCCCAACGGTGTCTCGGCGCTCAAGGTTCTCCTGGGTGGAGCCTCGGATGGGTACGGCACCAGGCTGGACGCACGCAAGCTCGACGACCTGCTCTTTGGCCTCGCCATGGTGACGCCGCCCGACGAGACAATTGACGTGGGAGACGATGCGCTCGACGCGACGCCGTGCGTGCTGCGTGCGGTCACCGCGCCCTCGCGCGTCGAGCAACGCGCAAGCAAGGACGTGGTCACCATGCTGGCGGCGTTGGAGGCCGGGCAGACCGAGCGGGTGACATCCATCGCGACACGTAGACTACGCGCGAGCGGGTGGCGCCCCGTGGCGCCTGTGCGGATCGTGACGAAACTGCACACGCCTGTGCAACGGGCGGCGTATGCGGCCGCGTTGCTGCTGCCTCTGCCGCGAGATTTCGAGACCCGATGCCTCCAACGGTACATCCGTACCCTCAACGAGCCCGACAACCCCGGACTCCCCCCCGAAAGGAATGACTGAAATGATCGACTGGAACACTCTCAAGACCGCGCCGCGCATCCTGGTCGAAGTGAGCCTCAAGCCCGCGCAGGGTTCGCGCTTTCAACCCACGGGATTCCCCGACCTGGGGGCCGCGGAGTACCAACTCTATGACGGCACCGGGATGATCCTGGTGGAGTCCGCGCAGTCGATGGCCAACAGGATGGAGACCGCGTGTTGGGACGAAGCGAGCGGTAAGCCCGTGTCTGCGCTGGACGGATTGCCGTACGTCCATGTGTCCATCGGTGGAACGCAGGCGACGGCCAGCGTGCTTGAAGCGCATCGGCTCAACTCGCCGTATGTGCTCCAAGGGATGCTGGGCAACGAGACCTTCAAAGACGTGCTGACCCGCGACGCGGAGTACCGAGAGGGACAGCCCATCGACAGGGCAAAGTTTCTCAAGGCGGTGTTCAAGTACGACCCGGCGTCTCTGGTCCATGGGCTGTTCATGTCCAACGTGGGCGACGGGCGACTGCGCCTCGCGCGGGCTGCGAGTGCATTCATCGAAGCGAGGAACGTCGGCGTCGCGCAGTCGGGCGGCGTCAAAAACGACCGGGTGAATCCCTCGGGCGAGCCCAAAGAGGGCTACGGCAACGTCCCCTTTGCCCGCACGGAGTACACCGCTGAGACCATCACGGCGTATTTCAACCTCGATCTCCGTCAGGTCCGTGGCTACGGGCTCGGGGACGAAGCCACGCACCTGCTCACACTCCTCGCGCTCTACAAGTTCGCACGTCTGGCCGAGGGTGGAATGCGGCTGCGTACGGCGTGCGATCTCGTGTCCAATGGGGTCACGATCACGGCGCCCGTCGGGATCACCATGCCTCCAGCTTCAGAGATCGAAGCCGCCCTCCGTCAAGCGATCCATGACGCACAGCTCAAGGGGCTGTTCGCAAACCCTGCCGTCACCCAACTGTCCTTCACCCAGACCGAGGCGTCGGGTAAGGCGGCGAAGAAAGCCGCAAAGAAAGACAAGGGCGAGGCGTCTCCGTGATCCATCTCTTGTTGCGCTTTTCCGCAGGGCGCTATCACGCGACGCCCTGGGACCACCATGTCAACGAAGGCGTCGTCGAGTGGCCGCCCTCGCCGTGGCGCATTCTTCGCACGCTGGTGTCTACGCTGTACACCCGCGCGCACCGGGCTGATCCCGAGGTCGCAAAGAGGGCTCTCTGCAAGCTGTCCGCGGCGCCGTCGTTTACCTTGCCGTCGGCGACCACCGGGCACACCAGACATTACCTTCGGCAAGACGGCACCGACCCCAACAAGACCAGCATGGTCTTTGATACTTTTGTGGCGCTCGACCGCGGAGCCGAGGTGGTGGTGCACTGGCCCTGCGAGCTCGGGGCAGACGAGCGCGATGCAGTGGCGGCTCTGGCTGCGGAGGTGTCGTACCTCGGACGCGCCGAGGCTTGGACCGACGTCAGGGTGATGGCTGCCCACGAGGAAATTCCACCCCCCAACTGTGCTCCCTCCGATGGGCGCTCGCTCGCGGGAACGCAGACCGTCCGGGTGCTCTGCGCCGCGGACGAATACACCCTGGACGACCTGGGACGGACCACCGGCGAGTTGCAGGCCGAAGGCTGGAGTGATCCTCCCGGGACGCGGTATGTTTTTTACCGTCGCCCGACGGAGGCCCTGCTGCCGCAGCGGATGGCACCCGCGCTCGGTGGACAATCTCGTCGGCCAACCGTCGCGGAGTTTTCGCTCGAAGTTGGACCCGGCGCCGTGCTCCCGTTGCTGATCGACGCCGTGCGGGTGGGGGATCAGTTCAGACGGGCGGTGATGTCGTATTTCAAGGGCCGTACCGATCGCCCATTGCCCGTGTTTTCGGGGCGCAGCGGCGAGAACGTGCCGCGGGGAGACCAGCACCTCCATGCGCATTACATTCCCGACGCTCGCGAGCACCGATCGCGGGGGCAGCGGGAGCACCACCGGGTGACGCACATGGTGGTGTGGGCCCCCGAGGGCTTTGACGAAGTCGCACAGGCTGCACTGCGCAACGTGCGGTACCTCACGCTCCCGTGGCGAAGGGCAGACGGCGAGACCTACGCAAGCGGTCGACGCGAGGGAGATCTCTCGGTAGCGCTCACGGGCTTTGGCTCGGTGGGTGACTTTGTTGGTACGTCGCCGTTGTTTGGCAGCGGTCGGACATGGCAATCACGAACGCCGTTTGTGCTTCCACGGCACCGTAAAGCTCACAAAGATCAACCGTTGGAACAGCTCAAGAGGGAGCTGGACGTGCGTGGCTTTTGCACCGACGTCGGGACCCATCCCCTCGACGGCGTACGTCTCGGCCAGGGCGGACACGTCACCCGGTGGAACGACTTTCGTAGGTGGCGCGAGGGCGACCACCCGACGACGGGCTGTGCGGGCTTTACCGTCACCTTCAAGGCTCCCGTGACGGGTCCGCTGCTCCTCGGGTACGGCTCGCACTTCGGGCTCGGCCAGTTCGAGGCGGTCGATGAGCTCCCCTGAGGCGGCAAGCACGGACATAGACGACGCGTTGATCCCCGCGCGGATGCTCCATGATCTGGTGTACTGCCCGCGGTCGTTCTGGTTGGAGCACGTTGCGGGTGAGTGGGACGACAACATGGAGACACTCCAGGGCAACCGTGTCCATCGTCGCGTCGACGCACGCGCGACGGAGCTGCCACCCGCGGGAGAGCTCCCCGAGGGCTTGCATGTCGCGCGATCGGTGAGCGTCGGCTCTGCGCGCGAGGGGATCGTTGCGAAATGTGACCTCGTGGAGACTGACGACGGACGAGTGTCTCCCGTGGACTACAAACGCGGGTCGGCACCCGATCGCTCGAAGGTCCCCGAGGGAGCGTGGCCCGCGGACAGGGTTCAAGTCGGCGCGCAGGCACTCGCGTTGCGCGAGGCGGGCTACGACGTCAGCGAAGCAGTGCTGTACTACGCCCAGTCCAAGACGAGGGTGCGGGTGGCCGTGGACGAAGCACTCGTGGCCGATGTACGCGCAGCGGTGACCGAGGCGAGACGGGTGCAGTTGTTGGTCAATGCGCCACCGCCACTCGTCGCGTCAAAGAAATGTCCACGGTGCTCCCTGGTCGGGATCTGTCTGCCCGACGAGATCACGTCGCTGTGTGCGTCGCCCGAAGACAGGGCGTCCGCGGGGGTGCGTCAGACCGCGGAGACGAGCGAGGATGCTGACGCTGCGAATCTTGACGGAGGCGCAGAAAGCGCAACGGAGCCGGAGACCACGGAGAAGAAGGAAAAGGCACGGGTGCGGCGGTTGGTGGCAGCGACGGACGACTGCGTGCCGTTGTACGTGCAGGCGCACGGGGCGACGATCGGGCGGGAGGGGGACTGTCTGCGGGTGAAACTCAGGGACGGTACGACGACCACGGCGAGGTTGAGAGAGCTCTCGCATGTGAATGTGTTCGGAAACGTCACGATCACGGCTCCGGCGTTGCAGGAGCTGTGTCAGCGGGGCATCGACGTGGCGCTCTTTGGCTTTGGAGGATGGCACTACGGCAGCGTCGGTGGCTTCCCCGAGAAGAACGTGCTGCTACGGGTGGCTCAGTTTGCATGTGCGGCCGACCCTGCCCGTTGCGTCACCCTGGCAAGAGAATTTGTCGCGGGCAAGGTGTTGAACTCGCGGACGCTATTGCGTCGCAACGCCAGCGAGCCGCCCGCGGAGGCACTCGCGACATTGAAGGCGCTGGCCGCGGAGGCGTTGCGGATGACCGAGATCGACCGGCTGTTGGGGGTCGAGGGCGCAGCGGCGAGGATTTACTTCGAGCAGTATGCAAGGCTCCTTGCGCCACGCTCGGGCGTGAAAGACGGGGAGGACACGGGTGTGTTTGCTTTTGATGCACGCAACCGCCGACCGCCGCGTGACCCTGTGAACGCGATGCTTTCGTTTGGCTACGCGCTGCTGGCCAAGGACTGCCGGATCGCGCTCAAGAGTGTGGGCTTCGACCCAATGGTGGGGGTGTACCACCGGCCCCGGCATGGGCGCCCGGCCCTGGCGCTGGATCTGATGGAGGAGTTTCGTCCGCTGGTGGTCGACTCCACGGTGCTCTCGGTGGTGAACACCGAGGTGGTGCGACCGGGGCACTTCGTGCGTGCTGCGGGTGGGTGTGCGCTCAACGACGACGGGCGCAGGGCGCTGATCGCGGCGTACGAGCGACGGATGGAGACAGCAGTGACGCACCCGGTGTTCGGCTACACCCTCTCATACCGCAGGGTGCTAGAGGTGCAGGCGCGCTTGCTGGCACGAACGATCCAAGGGGAGATTGAGCAGTACCCGAGTTTTAGAACGCGGTAGCCGGGTTGCTCTCGCGGCGAGGAGGGAGTCCGTGGCACAGACGGTGTACCTGGTGAGCTATGACATCGGCGACCCGGATCGGCTGCGCAAGGTCTTCAAGGTGATGAAGGGCGCGGGGGAGTGGGTGCAGTACTCCGTGTTCCGCTGCACGATGTCGGACAAGGTGAAGGAGATGCTCGTCGCAGACCTGGACAAGATCATCGTGGGGAGTGAGGATCAGGTGCTTTTCGTCGACCTCGGTCCCGAGGGGGGGCGTTCCGCGGGTTGCATCACGTACCTTGGCCGTCCGTACAAGCCGGCTGAGCGGAAGGCCCTGATCCTTTGACTGGAATCGTGACAGGGTTCGACCGGCGGGTAGGTGGTTCCCGAACGTCCGTGACACCGAGCGGAGGGCCTGCGTGGCTCATGATCTCTGGCAAACAGCGCGAGCGGTCCGGTGATGCCTCCAGGGCGGGTATCGCTCGCAGTAATCTTTCCATTGTGCTTTCATACGGTTCCCCAGGAGGCACGATGGATCTCCACGGGGGAAGGAAGAAGCATCCAACCATCTCTCGCAAACACCCCCGCAACCAGCCTGAATGTAGGCGGCTGGAAGCGAGGGGGTCTCCCCGCTTGATGAAGCGGGGCTCCATTGAAGCTCGGCCACCGTGCGGCCGCTGCGCGCACCGTCACAGGTCTCCCCGCTTGATGAAGCGGGGCTCCATTGAAGCGAGCTTGAGTGATTCAATCGTCGGTCGCGTTGCCATGTCTCCCCGCTTGATGAAGCGGGGCTCCATTGAAGCACGGCGGGGAGGCTGCGCGGTGATCCTAGTCGCCTAGGTCTCCCCGCTTGATGAAGCGGGGCTCCATTGAAGCCATGAGTAACGTACAGTGTACGGCTTGCATGCGTGGAAGTCTCCCCGCTTGATGAAGCGGGGCTCCATTGAAGCTCTGCGACGGGCACAGTGTCCGGCGCACACGGCGGGAGTCTCCCCGCTTGATGAAGCGGGGCTCCATTGAAGCGTCAACACGCCCGGTGCCTCGGCGCACCTGTACGGGTCTCCCCGCTTGATGAAGCGGGGCTCCATTGAAGCCGGATCGGTCCCCCTCGTCCCTTTGGATCTTCCGGTGGGGGTCTCCCCGCTTGATGAAGCGGGGCTCCATTGAAGCGAGGCGAAGGTCTACGCCTAACCACACCCCCACCGCGTCTCCCCGCTTGATGAAGCGGGGCTCCATTGAAGCAGCTCTCGCGGGCAGTCGCACCGCAGCTGCGTTCCCGAGTCTCCCCGCTTGATGAAGCGGGGCTCCATTGAAGCGCCTTCGACGCCTTGCCGTCGGGGCCGAGCGTCGGACGTCTCCCCGCTTGATGAAGCGGGGCTCCATTGAAGCATCAGCCCACGGCGCGCGGCGGGCTGATAAAGCCGGCGTCTCCCCGCTTGATGAAGCGGGGCTCCATTGAAGCAGCGGCTTCCTCGCCGCGCTTGCGGGCGGGCGTGCGGGTCTCCCCGCTTGATGAAGCGGGGCTCCATTGAAGCCAGCGCGCTGCGACCGCGCTCGCCAGCTCCGACTCGGGTCTCCCCGCTTGATGAAGCGGGGCTCCATTGAAGCCGCCCGTCGGTGGGTCCGCGCAATCCCCGCGCAAAGGATGTCTCCCCGCTTGATGAAGCGGGGCTCCATTGAAGCATGCGCTCGCCCAGTACTCCTGGGTGCGCGGTTCGGGCGTCTCCCCGCTTGATGAAGCGGGGCTCCATTGAAGCGATGTAGAGGTACTCAGCCGCGATCAGTTGCGTGTAGGTCTCCCCGCTTGATGAAGCGGGGCTCCATTGAAGCATCATCGAAGCGAGCGCCGAGTTGACCGCCGCGACGGAGTCTCCCCGCTTGATGAAGCGGGGCTCCATTGAAGCTTGTCAGCCCTCGCGTTTGGCCGTAACGCCGGAGGTTTGTCTCCCCGCTTGATGAAGCGGGGCTCCATTGAAGCCGCCCGTCGAACGGTCCGCGCAATCCCCGTTCGCGCGTCTCCCCGCTTGATGAAGCGGGGCTCCATTGAAGCCGCCCCGCGCACGCCACCCCGTCGAGACACACCAGGGTCTCCCCGCTTGATGAAGCGGGGCTCCATTGAAGCCAGAGCGCCACGGGCGCGCCAGCGGTGTGCCAGTCGCGTCTCCCCGCTTGATGAAGCGGGGCTCCATTGAAGCAGAGGATACGACCATGAACGCAGCTACACCGACCGAGGTCTCCCCGCTTGATGAAGCGGGGCTCCATTGAAGCGCACCGGCCTATGCGATCCTGGGATCCATTGGGGATACGTCTCCCCGCTTGATGAAGCGGGGCTCCATTGAAGCGTAGCCCGTTGGACGTCTAGCGGGGGGCCTAACCTGGTCTCCCCGCTTGATGAAGCGGGGCTCCATTGAAGCGATCTCCAAGGGTTTCGCGCGGGGTGTCAGTTTCCACGTCTCCCCGCTTGATGAAGCGGGGCTCCATTGAAGCCAGGCGTAGCCACACCGAGACACCGGCAGACGCGCGCCGTCTCCCCGCTTGATGAAGCGGGGCTCCATTGAAGCCAGCCGACCTCATCGACTTCGCGCGGATCGCTCAGAGTCTCCCCGCTTGATGAAGCGGGGCTCCATTGAAGCTAACCCACAGATAGGTGCCCCCATGCTCACGCTCACGTCTCCCCGCTTGATGAAGCGGGGCTCCATTGAAGCTGCCTGCCATGCTGTCGAGCGCGGAGGAGCGAGGCCGTCTCCCCGCTTGATGAAGCGGGGCTCCATTGAAGCAGGAGCGTGCCGCGGTAGGGTTGTCTCCCGAGGAGTAGCGTCTCCCCGCTTGATGAAGCGGGGCTCCATTGAAGCGAGCAACGGCTCGCACGACAGAAACCGCACGGCTGCGTCTCCCCGCTTGATGAAGCGGGGCTCCATTGAAGCTTTGCGGCTTGTGCGTGTGCCCGCACGGCTCTTAAGTGTCTCCCCGCTTGATGAAGCGGGGCTCCATTGAAGCCTGTCAAAGCCCGTAACTAGGCGCCACATAGCCACCGGTCTCCCCGCTTGATGAAGCGGGGCTCCATTGAAGCTTGACCGGCCCGGGACGTTCACTCGTCGCCGGGCGTTGTCTCCCCGCTTGATGAAGCGGGGCTCCATTGAAGCTTCCCCGCCGAAACGCACGGCACGGGGCCTGGGCTGGTCTCCCCGCTTGATCAATCCGGCCTCCATTGAAG
>VFSW01005517.1_pt1 | contig 18670 bp, 17 predicted proteins | sample 5358111 | NCBI WGS metagenome assembly VFSW01 (sample SAMN11554181, study PRJNA540505) | mine drainage metagenome | isolation source: sediment from site ElyBrook_90M | place: USA: Ely Copper Mine, Vershire, VT | collected 2017 | reverse complement strand
GAGGGCCTTACTCGACGGTGATGAGCTTGACGTTCGCCACCGACGTGCTGCGGTTGACGCAGGCAAACCCTACAGGTCACAGGTCCCAGCTGAAGCTGCCCTTGCGGCCGTTCCGCGGCCCCGTGGAGGCGATGCCCGACTGGTCCTTCTTCTTCTCGGCCTGCTGCTGTGGCTGCTGGACGAAGGACTCGGGGATGCCCGCGGCGCCGGCGATGGCTGCCCAGTCGAGGACGCGCTTCTGCTCGGGCGTGTACATGGGCTTCTGCGCCGACGGCGGGTCCCCGGGCATGCGCGCCGGCTGTCTGTAGGGGTTCGTGCCCAGCATCCCAGCGTAGGCACCGCCACCACCGGGGAAGTACACGTCTGCGTCCACGCCCGGGTCCGGGGCGACGATGACCCGCCCGTACCGCCCGAGGACGTTCATAACCATGTACCGCGTGGAGTCGCACTCGTCGTCGTTCTCCTCGTCGGGCTCCGACGTCGGCCGGCCGGCGGCGTCCAGCTTCCAGTGGTACTTGGACAAGCGCGAGAACACGAACTCCACGCCGTCGTCGCCGCGGAGGAAGAACAGCCGCGGAGCGCCGACGCTCGGAGACAGCGCCAAGCGAATGGCCTCGATGCCGGCCAGGACCGACCCCTGGGTCTTCTTCCAGTCGGCGCAGTGCACGCCCCCCTGCTTGAGGACCTTCACCATCTGGGGGTTCTCCGGGTCGCAGTACACGCGCGCGCTCACGCCGTCGGGGAACACGAAGAGCTGCTGCGCCAGGGCGAGCTGCTGCGCTGGCAGTAGCTCCGGCTGGGACGCCGCGGAGACCACGAACAGGCGGTTGCCCTCCGTGAACCCGAGGACGACCGAGAAGTTGTGGCTGAACCCGAAGTCGATGCCCCCGACGGCGCGCATGTCTCGGCTGCGCATTAGCGCCAGGAGGTTCGCCTTCCCGAAGTCCGGAGGGTAGTTGTCGTCCCCGGTCAGCGCCGCCGCCATCTGCGTCGCCGTCAGAAGGTGCACGTCCGGGTCCAGGTTCGCGTAGATGATGCCGTGCTTGCTCGGCTTCCGGCACAGAAGCTCGGCCTCGACCATCTCCGGGCTGAAGGACGAGAACTGCGTCGTCACGAAGGGGATGTCCCTGAGCATCGGCGACCGCCGCTGGGGCGCGCGCGTTGCCAGGTGCCCCTCGCAGGGGCCGAAGAGCTTGCAGTTGTGCTCGCACCCCCAGAAGGCCTGGCGGCGCTCGTAGCCGCTGCGCTTCTCCTCCGGGAGTTCGGCCAGTTGCGTCGGCGTCAGGACCTTGAGGGTCTTCGGGTCCCGGTAGAGGGTCACCATCGGCATGTCCGGCTGGTGCCTGCTCGTCGGACACGGCTGCGTGACATCGAGGACGTTCCAGTGCCGGAGCACGAGCCCCGTCTGGGGGGCGTCGTCGATTTCCGCCTGGACCTTGCCGACGCTGGTCTTCCTCGTGGAGATAAGGAGCGTGATGGGGTACTTGCCGCGCTCCACCATGGGGATGGCCTTGGCCTGCTCGTAGGCCTTGACCTTTTCGCCGGTGATGACATCGACCTCGTCGACGACCATGAACGCCGAGTGCTTGCTATTCGTGCCCGCCATGGTGCACGGCGTGATGTCCACGTAGTTGCTCACCCTCTGGTACTCCGCGGCGGCGTCCGCGGACAAGGCCTTCCACTCCTTGGTCGTCAGGGACTTGTGCGTGCGCGCGTGCACGTACCTGGTGATGACCAACTGCGTCTTGTTGTTGCCGTCCACGAAGTCCCGGAGGATGGGCCGGGAGAAGTAAGCCTTCACGTACGTCTGCGCCTTCTCGGACTGCTCCAGGATGGCGGCGACATGCACGACGTCCCTGTCCAGGTGCGTCAGGCACAGGACCTCGATGGTCGCGGATATGAGGGTCTTGAACGACCCGCGGGCGGCGTAGGTCATCACCCGCGAGAACTCCGGGTCGTCGTTCTTCAGGGCCTTGGAGTACACCTCCCAGAGGATTTCCGCGGGGCTGCTATTCGACTCCAGGTCGACGTGGCCGTCCGGGAAGTCCACGCCAAGGTACACGCGTATCCACCGGAGGAGGTCCTCCTTGGACTCGCACGGCACCCACAGGGCGTCGCGGAGCATCTTCTCGCGCTCGGCCTCGGACAGCTGCTGATTCGGTGGCTGCTGCTGTTGCATCGTCATCGCCGTCCTACTTCCGCTCGGCCTCGAGCTTCTGTAGGTACTCGGAGGCGAGTCTCGGCGTCACCGCCCCGGACGCCGGAGGCTCCACGGAGACCCTGACCTCGACGTTGGCCGGCGGCGCCGACGGCAGGTGCTGCTGCGTCGGCCCCTGGGCGTCCTTGCCGACGAGCTTCAGCATCAGCTCCATGGTGTCCTTGTACTCGCGCCAATTCAGGAGCCGCTCCGGCATGTCCCTGGTGGCGCCCGTCTGCAAGTACTTCTTCGCCTGCTTCGTGTAGGCCTTGTGCGTGCACGCCAGCCGCAGGCGCAGGAACTCCATGGCCTCGAGCTGGACCTGCTGAACGCGGGCGCCCGCCCTCAGGAGCAAGTCCTCGAGGTACCGGCGACGGCGCTCGTCCCACTGGCAGTCGATGCGCGTCGCCACGACCTGGCCGACGCTGATGCCCGGGTTCTGCGCGGAGACGTCCTCGCAGGACATCCCCGCGAGGAACCCCTCGTAGAGCTGCGCCTCCAGGCTCGGGGCCAGCCGCGGCTGCGGCGGCCTGCGGCGGTACACCTCCAGGGCGTTAGCCTCGAACGGCGTCAGGGCCGCGTCAGCGGCAACGACGACACCCGTCTCAGGTTGACGTGGGATTTCCGCCAGAGCCTGCTGCTGCTGAGGCGGCAGCGTCGGCGGCGGACTCATCTGTGGCTCTGAGGCGGACATCTTCGGTGTTGTCTCCCCTGGGAGGTGGCGCCGTCAACGGGGGCGTCACGCCAGGGGGCGGGTCGTACGGCTCCCTACGACAGCCCTCGAAGATAAGATTGCCACCGCGGTCCCGGACGAGGACCTCCCAGTCGTCGCCGAGCATCATCTGGATGTTCTCGTACAGGACCTGGCACCCGCGGGTGGCGACGCTCTCCGTCACGTCGGAGAAGGGCCCGAAGTCCACGGTGTAGTTCACGCGCCTGGCCCGGCAGTCCCACTCCAGGCGCACACGCGCGCCCTCCCAGACGACCTTCGGCCACGTGCTCAGCTGCAGCTGCTGAATCTCGGAGAGGACACCTATGACCCGGCTGTTCTCCTTCATCGCCGCCAGGCGCTCCCAGGCCGCGGGTGTGCTCACGAACTTCATTGCAGGACCAGCCTCTCCTTGGCGAGGGCCTCGAGGTCCTGCACCGGCGTGCCGTGCGGGGGCCGGAACCCACCGAGGAACTTCCGGAACGCCGTCGGCACGCCCTCGGACTCGCGGACGCGGACGACCTTCTTGGCGCCGGTCTCCACGGTCCGGACCCTCCACCCGGCGGCGTCGTAGATGCGTCGACGCGTACGCAGGTACTCCTCCGAGCCCTTGATGGTAACCCGATGGTCGTCCTTCTTGTCGTAGGACCGGTCAAGGAGGTCCTGTCCTGGAGGTACGACCACGCCCTCCTCGTCCTGGAAGTCCCAGATGCGCCGGCAGTACGCCCCCGTGGGGACGCCCACGCGGTCGACGATGGCCCCCGTGTCGTCGTGGGTCACCACCCAGAGGTGGCGCTCGACATTGGCGTCCGCGGCCGTGCGCCACCGCGGGGCCCCGACATACCACACGTGCGCACTCCCGACGTCGAACTCCTGCGGAGCGTGGATGTGCCCGCTAATGAACGTCACGCCCGTGTACGTGCTGACGTCCACGCCCTCGTCGCCGATGTTGAAGCCGTTCTCGAAGGACCCGCCGCGGAACGCCTGGTGGCAGACGATGGTCTTGGACTGCTGCTCATCGACACTCGCTAGGAACGCGGCCTTGGAGTCCATGTGAGGAATGGTGGTAACACCACTCAAGAGGAGGTGCCACGGCTGGTCTATGACCCAAAAGTCGCCGGGAGTGTGGCGGAAGAACTGCATCCACGATATGTCCTCCCTGCCGTTACCGCACTTGTCGTGGTTCCCCACGAGGACGTCCACAGGACGGTAGGCGAGGATGGTACGGAAGGCGTGCTCCCACCAGGCCATGACCTCCAGGTGGGCGATACCGTGGTGGTGCACCTGGTCGCCGAGGAACACGACCCTGTCGGGCTCGTGCGCCTTCACGGCGTCGACGATGCACCGCAGCAGGGCGTCGCAGTCGGACAGCTCGGACACGACCGCGTGGGGGTCGCCGACGTACAGGACCTTCTTCGGCACCCTACTTGTCCTCCTTAGGAATGGTCGGAAGATGAGCGCGCTTGACGACCCGCACCTGGTCGACGGGCGCGAGCACGAACTTCTTGCCGTCCAGGGTGTACTCGCGCTTGCCCCACACGGACGCACACGCCTCCCCGTCGAAGTACACGATGTCCCCGGGGTGGTACTTGTCATTGCCGAACAAGACCTTCAGGCCCGTGAGGACGAACCTCTGTTCCGGGAGGGCGACGCCGCCGACGACGCGCTTCTCCATGCTGTGGTTCAGGAACGGCTCGCAGCCAATCTGCCCCTGGCACCCTTCGATGACGTCCTCGCACTTGTAGCCGCCGTTGACGCTACAGACGCCCCTGTTGTAGTTGTCCTCGCTCATGACCTTACCTATAGCACCGCCGCCGTCACGCCGCGGCCGCCAGGGACTCCGGGCAGATGCCGCGCATGGCCAAGAACTTCCGGTCCCGCAGCGGCAGCGCCACTCCGATGGCCGCGTGCATGGCCCCGAGGGCCTCCTGGGTCTCCACGCGGACGTCCGGGCGCGTGTCCTCCGGGGCGGCGAAGCGGTCCACGAGCTTCGGCACCGCGACGGCGTCCCCGCCACTGGCGTCCCCGCGAAAGCCCGGCACCGTCCCGGAGTCGGCACTGACCGTCGATGCCGCGGCCATGAGCGCGGCTATCTCCTCGGGGTTGGTCCGGTACACGGGGTCCTTGGCGTCGACGTTGACCTCCTCGGCCAGGCGCTCGTAGTCGATGCCGTGCTGGTGCTTGCCCGCGAACTTGTTCGCGCGGTAAATCTTGCGCTTGTCCGGCGGGTAGTAGTGGAGGAGCGTCGCCGAGTAGTTCTCGATGAAGTTCCCGACCATGCGCCCGATGGCGACACCGCGGAACGTCGCCGAAAACGGGAGGCAGAACTTGTCGATGCCCGACATCAGGCCCTCGGACGCGATTTGCACCAGGTCCATGTACGTGAGGTGGGACGTCGGCGTCTTCGAGAAGAAGATACGAGCGCGATTCAGCGCCAGGGGCATGTTCGTCTCCACGAGTTCCTGCCGAAGGGCGGCGATGCGCCTGTACAGCTTCGACACCAGGGACCCATGCTTCCACGGGCGGGCCCTCATGGCGAAGAGCACGAACTGGAAGTTGAAGTGGAACCTGTACAAGCCCTTCTCCTGGCGGCGCTTGAGGACCTTGCTGATGTCCCGCGTGAACACCGTCTGGCGCTCGCGGAAGTACGGTCGCGCGGCGAGGATGTTCCGTCGGTCGTCGCAGATGAAGGTCACGAACTGCCGGTACACGCCCGGACCCCAGCGGTGGGCGATGAGCGCCCGCCGGAACTCGCTCTCGAGGGCGACCAGCGTCTCGACCTGGTGCTTCTGCTTGCGGTAGCGCTCCGCCGCCGTGGCGGGCTCCCCGTAGACAGCCTTCGCCCTCGAGAGGTTCTTCGCGAAGAGCTGGATGTGCTCGGTCTCCGAGCCGAAGCCCGAACTATTGCCGCCGCCGTTGCCGCCTTTACCGCCCATGGCCGTGGGTCTCCTTACCGGTCTTCAAGAACTCATGGGCGCACGGTTGCATAGCTGCGTACCTCCTCGAGGCTCTCCGGGTAGATGTCCTCGTAAATGGCCGCCCGGGCGTCGGCGTGGCGCTCGACGACGGTGGCCCTGTCGAAGGCCGTGCACCGGACCCGGAAGTCCACGAAGTTGAAGCACGACTTCCCCTGGCCGGGGTTTTTCCTCGTCCCCCGACCGACGGCCTGGCGGACGTCGATTTCCGACTTGCCACCGCGGAGGTACACGACGGTCTCCGCCGTCTGGACGTCCGTGCCCGTGCTGATGCAGGACGTCCCCACGAGGACAGGCAGGCGCCGGGCGTTGAAGTCCCGCACCAGGGCCTTCGGGTCCGAGCGCCAGTGCGCCTCCGGGACGTCCTTGCGGTTCTTCGCGGTGACGCCCCCGTGGGCGAACCCCACCTGGTGGCGCAGCAACGGGAGCAGGCGCGTGAACTGCTCGAACTCATCGACGAGGACCAGCACTTGGTGGCCGAGCGTCGTCACGCAGCGGTTCACGATGTCCGCCGCGGCGGCGTTCACCCTCGAATTGTAGAACAAGTGCGCGCGCTCCATCCGCTGCCAATCGTCGGCGAAGTACCGCTTGTCGGAGTCCACGGCCACGAGCTTGAAGAACGGCCGCGCCAGCCATCCCTGGTCGACGCCCTCCCTGACGGTCATGCGGAACACCACCGGGCCGGTGATGCCCTCCAGCAGGAGGTCCCCGCCGTCGCCGCGCATGTGCGTGCCCGTGAAGAAGAACCGCAACGGCGCCCCGGCGGCGACGCCGAACGCCACGGCCGCGAAGGTCTTCGCCGGGAGCGTGTGCGCCTCGTCGCCGACGAAGACCTGGACGGTCTTCAGGGCCTCGTACGCGGGGTCGCCCGGGCGCAGGCGCGTCAACGCCGCCGCCAAGCCGACGGTGACGAGCTTCCGGAAGTCCTTGCGGCCGTCTCCGTACATGCCAACCCTCGCCGCCCCGAGGTGGTCCCGCAGGTCGTCGTGCAGCTGCCAGGCGATGTTCGCTGACGGCGCGAGGACGAGCGTCTGCGCGCCGTAGTGCCGCACGAGGTTGCGTATGACCTTCGACTTTCCCAGGCCGGTGCCGACCTCCACGGCCGCGTGTCGGGCCTCGACCAGGGACGAGAACATCCGCTCCTGGTACGGTCGGTCGGCGTACTCCGGAGCCCGACTCCAAGACAGCGGCCGTGGCTGCGGATACTCGAACCCAGGGCGGATGTCCACGGCGGCGGGCCCGCCTAGCGCCGAGACGACGTGCTGCCGCAGGCCGGAGTACGTCCACAGGCTCCGGGAGTCGTCGAACAGCAGGCACCGCTGACGGTCGGCCTTCAGGCGTTCGACCTCGGCGGCGTACTCCTCCTGGCCAAGACGCTGTAGCCAGTAGGCGGCGGCCTTCTTCATCCTCCGGAGGTCGAAGTCCGCGCTCAAGTTCCTGTACGTTAGCGCGGACTTCAGGCGGTCCTGAGACGAGTCGCAGTCTGGCATACGCAAGACCGTCGGTGTTTCGAGGACGAGGGAAGAGAACATGGCTGCTCTGTACTTAGGCGGGCTGCTGTTGCTGCTCTTCGTTGTTGGGCCTCGTGGCGCTGTAGTTCAGGACCGCCGTCAAGGCCTTGGAGGCGCGCTTCTCCGCCCCACCCTGGAGGACGATAGCTCGATGAAAGTCCAGGTGCTGGAACAGGTCCTGAACACGAGTGGCAACATCCCGGCTTTGCTCCAGGGTGTGCACACGGTTCGGGTCCATGGCCTGCACGTACTCCGGCAGGTCGATAGGTGCGGCCCAAAAGACCAACTCCGAGGCAGACAGCAAGGCCTTGGCCTTTGAGACGATGTCCGGGTTCGACCACAGGTTCTTGCTCATGTACAGCATGGCATTGACACTCGACCCCTCGGATATGACCAATCCCAGGGGGTTGGCCTTCATGCTCCCGAAGAAGAGCAGCTCCTTCTCGAACTGCTTGGTCATTATTTTGACCTGGTCTTCGTCCGTCAGAGGCCGGTTGTCTCCGGCTTTGTGACGAAGGGCGATGTACTCCCGAGCGTACTCCTGGACTATCTCCGTGGGTCTGCCCATGAGCTTCAGCCTCGAGTACAGCAACGCCGCTGTCGTGGACTTACCGGTCAGAGGTGCTCCGACGAAGGTTACCAGCATGTACATCCTCCTTCTTGAAGGTGAACCGTCACTGCCGCTGCAGTCTTCAGTTCTATAGCACGTCTTGCGTTCGTATCAGAAGATGTGATGTCCACAATGTGATGTAGGATAATGTAGTCAAATGTACATTAAAGTATATATACATCTTCATTTTATTTAATCCTTTCTTGTATCTAGGTTAATACAACTCAAATATACTACTATCAAGGATTAGTTTCGCGAGGGTCCACGCGTGGACGCCTACGCGATGTACAAAAGTTCCGGAGAGCATCGTTTGTACATCTCGAAACTTTACATCTCACTCGCTCGACCTCGGGTCAGCAAGTCCTTCTGCATTCTCGTCATGACGTTAATTCAGCAAGAAGTTCTGCATTTCGGCTCTTTGGGAAACTCGTGGAAGGGGCCGACCATCGTCAAGAAACCCCGGTAGACGGTAGCCAGAAGACCGCGAGGGCATCGGTCTCTCGCGTGCCTGGCAGCCTGGTTGGCCCGGGCAGAGGGCGAGCTGCTGCCTAAGGCGGAGGAGAGGTGCTATAGTTCTGGACATGGGAAGACTCAAGGGCCAGACGCAGTTCGTCACCGAGCAGGTGCGCGTCCACCTGCTGGAGTTCCTGCGGGCGCACGCCAGCAAGGACGGGTACGTGCAGGCGACGGTCGCCGACTGCCAGCGACGGCTGTCCGACCTCGGGTACGGAGCGCGGTCGAGGATGACCGTGTACAACCACGTGCAGGCTCTCGTTGCCAGGGGGCTGCTCGACGTCGAACCCTACCGGCTGGGGCTGGGGGTCGCGCCCACCCGCAGGGTCCTCCGGGTCAAGACCGTCACCGAGGCACTGTCGGCGCAGCAGCCGCGGTCCGACGTCGAACTTCCGACGTCACCGGTGACGACCATCGTCAACGGCGAAACCCTCATCAGCGAGGACTAGAGGACCACAGACATGGCGTTCCAGTACGCGAAGGCGAAGTCCGCGGCGAAGCGCATCGACATCCGCGGTGAGGCCATGGAGAAGCTCGTGGCCAAGACCATGGACGTCATCGCCGGCATCGTCGGGTCCACGCTCGGCCCAGGGGGCATGCCCGTCCTCATCGAGCGCCAGGAGTTCAACCTTCCGTCGATGGTCACCAAGGACGGCGTCACGGTCATGCGTTCCTTAGGGTTCCGCGACCCCGTGCAGCACGCGCTCCTGGAGGCAGCCCGGGACGCGGCCGTCCGTACGGCCTCGGAGGCCGGCGACGGCACGACGACGGCCACCGTCCTGGCGCAGGCCATCGTCGAACGCCTGCACGCGTACTGCCGGGCGAACCCCAAGGTCAGCCCCCAGGCCGTCGTGCGCCGTCTCGAGTCCGTGTTCAAGACCGTCGTGGAGCCTCTCATCGTCGGCCTGGCGACGAAGGCGGACATCACCACGGACGAGGGCCGGCGGCTGCTGCACTCCGTGGCGAAGGTCAGCGCCAACGGCGACACGGCGCTGGCGGACGCCGTCATGCAGTGCTTCGACCTCGTCGGCGACGGCGGGAACGTGACCATCACGGAGTCTTCGGGGCCGAGCCACTACGAGGTGGAGCGCATCTCCGGGTTCCCGGTGGCGCTCGGCCTCGAGGACTGCTGCCTGAGGTTCGCCCCCGATTTCATCAACGACCCGGGGTCGCAGCGGTGCTTCATGCCCAAGCCCGCGTGCCTGGTCTACCACGGGCGCATTTCCGACTTCGGGGCCCTGGTTTCCATCATGCAGAAGGTCGCGGCGGCGATGCTCGACCCCGGGGAGACCGAGTACAAGCACGTGAACTTGGTCATCTTCGCCACGGGGTTCGGCGACAGCGCTCTGACGGGCCTGGCCACGAACTTCAAGGACCCGCGGACGATGAACGCCTTCCCGCTGGTGGCGCCGATGACCGCCGAGCCGGGGTCGCAGCTGCAGTTCCTCCTGGACGTAGCCGCACTGACGGGCGCGACCATCCTCGAGCCCAACGGGACGCCGCTCGAGCAGGCGCAGCTGCTGCACCTCGGCCGCGGCATCGAGGCCTTCGAGGCCCACCGGTGGCGGTCGAACATCATCCTCGGGGAGCCGTCGGAGCTGGACGACGAGCGGACGGTCCAGCTCCGGGCCGAGCGCGAGGACCGGGTGCTGAACCGCAGCGCCGACGTGGAACAGCAGCTCCAGCAGGCGCCGTCGGAGTTCACGCGGGCCCTCATTCAGGAGCGCCTGGCGAAGCTCAACGGCGGCATCGCCCGCCTGCGGGTCATCGGCGCCAGCAACGGCGAACTCAAAGAGAAGCGCGACCGTGCTGAGGACGCCGTCTGCGGCGTCCGCGGGGCCATCAAGCACGGGTGCCTGCCAGGCGGCGCGTGGACGCTCCTGAAGACCATCGACGTCCTCCGCGGGTCCTACCCCAAGGATACCGCCGTCACGGACGTCCTCGTGCCGGCGCTGTTCGCCCCCATGGCCAAGCTCATGGACAATTCCGGGGTCCTGGACGCCGACGAACGCCAGGCCCTGCTGGGGCCCATCACCGCCGGATTGACGGAGTCCGATGTGTCCAAGGCCGTCGTCTACGACTTCCTGGCGGGGAAGCACGTCTGGGCCTTCGACGCCGGCGTCCTGGACTCGACGCCGGCCGTCCTCGAGGCCGTGCGCAACGCCCTGAGTATTGCCTCCCTCCTGGGGGCCCTCGGGGGCACGGTCGTGTTCGAGCGCGACCGCGACATGGAGCTGTACGAGGCCCGGCAGAACAACGACTACCTGCGGGAACTCGACGACGCCCTGCCGAACCCGGCCGACAATAGACCGTAGGCAATGCCGGTCTTCAACCTCAAGTGCAGCGCCTGCTGGACCCCGAGGAAGGCCATCCGCCCCCCGGGGTGGAACTTCTCCGAGGACAAGTGGCTGCGCTGCGACAACTGCGGCGCCTCGGGGACGATGGTCCGCGACCCCGTGCCGCCGACGACGCTCGTCAAGGAGGTCCTGGACAACGGCGCCCGCGTCAAGGCCCTGGAACGCCTCGCCGACGCCGAGCGTTTGCACAAGGACCGCGTGGAAGTCGAGGACGCCCTGGCGAGGGGCAAAGACCCTGGGAGAACCATCCGGTAGACGCCCAGCTTGGGGTTGTGCTATATTCCGACCATGGCCCCCGGGAACCTGTTGTGCCACGTCGGTCTGAGTCGATGAAGACCATCGACCTCGAGTCCCTGCGCCTGGAGGCGTTCCGGTCCTTCGTGGACCCCGTGGACATCCCCTTCCCGCGGAGGGGGCTCGTCCTCGTCAAGGGCGTGAACACGCGCACGGGCGGAAGCTCCCGCGTCGGGAAGTCGAACGTCAACGCCGGCGTCGCCTACGCCCTGGGGTACTGCCCCTTCCCGGCCACGGCCCTGCAGTCATGGTTCACCGACAAGCCGCCGTCCGTGGACCTGAGGTTCAGCGTCGGCGATGAGAGCCAGTACGCGGTCCGTCGCGGGAAGGCCGTCGTCTTGGAGCACATTGGCCGGGACGGAGGTGCCGTCCGCGGCGCCAAGGCCGTGGAGGCGCGCCTGCGGGACGTCCTGGGCCTGGACCCGGAGATGCTCGCCGCCCTCACGTACAGGCAGCAGGGCTCCGCGGGGACGCTGCTGTCCAAGACCAACGTCGAGACCCAGGAGTTCCTGACCGTCGTCCTCGGCCTGGCGCCGTACGAGCGCGCCGTCGATGCCGCGCAGGTCCGCGCCAAGACCCTGGAGGACGACGTCAAGAAGGCCACCCTGGACCTGGAGTTCCAGGAGAAGGACCTCGAGCGCCTGCGCGCGGACGTCAAGGCCCTGGAGGACGACGGGGCGTTCCTACCCGTGGACACGAGCCGCACCGAGGCGGCGCTACCCTTGGCCGAGCAGGAGCTGCGCATGTGGGTGCAGCGCAGGGACGATGTCGTGGTCCGGCGCCGGGAGTACCTCGAGGGCGTCCGCGCCAGCAAGGACAAGGCCCTGAAGCCGTACGTAGACGCCGCCGCGGCGGCGGGCGCGCGCCTGACGTTGGCCAAGGAGGCCGAGCACGACGCCCGGTGGCGGACGAGGAACACCAGGGCGGACCAGGCGAAGCTCTTGTCCCAGCTGGAGGCCGCCCGGACGGCGAAGGTCTGCCCGACGTGCAAGCGCCCCCTGGACACCGACGCCGGGGCCGTGGAGGAGCACGTGCGCGCCCTCGAGGTCGCCGTCGACGGCGACGCCCAGGACATCGCCGCCGCGGACGCCGCCTTTGTCGCCGCCGAGCAAGCCCTGGCCGCGGCCAGGGCCGCGGCCGTGGACGCCCAGGAGCGCGCCGCCGCGGAGTCGGAGCGCGTCGACGCTGAGTCGCGGGCGAACACCGAGGCCCTGGACCGCGCGTACGCGGTCGTCACGGAGAAGCACGCCGACGCCGTGGACGTCCGCCGGCAGGTCGTGGCCGAGCTTGCGTCCCTGCGAGAGCAGGCCGAGCGTCGCAAGAAGACCGAGGAGTCGTGGCGGAAGCGCGTCGCCGACGCGGAGACGGCCGTCGCCGACCGTCGGACCCGGCTCGAGGCTGCGCGGCTGCGCCTCAACGCGGAGCTGGACTTCGTGGCCCTCGTCGGCAGGGAGGGCTTCCTCGGGGCCATCTTCGACGAGGTCCTGGCGGAGGTCGCCATGGAGACGAACGCCATCCTCGCCAAGGTACCGAATGTCAACGACGTCCAGCTGGAGTTCCGCTCCGAGTCCCTGACGGGCAAGGGTACGGTCAAGCGCGCCATCACCCCGGTGGTGACCATCGGCGGCCACGAGGCGCCGCTGAAGTCCGGGTGCTCAGGGGGCATGCTCGCGGCCGTGTACCTGGCCACGGACCTGGCGGTCATCGACGTGGTCTCGCGCCGCCTCGGGGTTAGCCCCGGGTGGGTGGTCCTCGACGAGAGCTTCGACGGCCTCGGGCCCGTGGAGAAGGAAGCCGTCCTGGACATCCTGCAGGAGTACGCCCAGAACAAGCTCGTGCTTGTCGTCGACCACGGCACGGAGACCAAGGAGTACTTCCGCTGCGCCGTGGAGCTGCGCTTCGATGGCGAGCGGACGACGGTCGTCACCACGGACGCCGACAGATGATGAAGCCCATCCTCACGGCCCGGGACCTAGAGGTCCTCGCCGGCGCGGCCGGCCTGGGGTTCGCGGCCATCCCCTCGGAGTACGCCTTCCAGGGTACGACGAAGCCCCTGGACGACCGCCAGCGTCGGGCCCTGGCGTGGCTGCGCGCGGCCCTGATGCTCCTGAACTCCAAGGGCGCCATCCGCCCGGAGTTCGTCGCCGCCTACGAGGAGCCGCTGGTCGTCCCCGACAGCGACCCTGACGCGGACTTCGCGGACTGGGTCGAAGAGGAGGCTCCCAGGAAGTAGGTCGTGCTATAGCTTCAGGCAGACATCCACCCCAAGCCGTCGTCAAGGAGAACACCAGCCATGGCCCAAGCGTTCCATACCGAGAACAAGCCCGTCGTCCTGCGCCGCGCCGGTCGCCCCCGCAAGACCCCCTTCGCGGACCTCCCCGAGGACTGGAAGGAGAAGTTCTCCTCGGGCAAGGACGAGGACATCCGCTCGGAGTCGTCCTCCGTGGCCCTGGCGGAGGTCGCCAACCAGGCGTCGAAGAAGCTCGACGAGGACCTCGCGGAGAAGCTCGCCGCCGCCAAGGCCGCCGGGGAGCAGTACTCCGAGGCCTCGAAGTTGAACAAGCTCAAGCTCACGTACCTGCGCCAGCTCCTGGAGGCCCGCGGCAAGGAGGACGACATCAGCCTCCGCGCCAGCGCTGGCTAGGGGGTCGGACGGCCCCGGCACCTACTCCACCCAACCATCAACCTCCACCCAGCCCAAAAGGAGAACCACCGATGTTCAGCTTCTTCAAGAAGGCAGAGACCAAGACCCAGCAGGAAATCACCGGCTTCAAGAGGAGCACGGAGGACCTCCTGTCGACGTTGGTCCAACAGGCCACGAGTCTGTCCTACGTCATCAAGTCCCTGCCCAACGAGGCGGCCGCGGAGGCTGATGTCGCAATTTTCCACCTCATGGAGGGCGCCAAGCTCCTGGCGGCGAGCATCAAGTACGACATCATCACCGGCCTAGGGAAGGTCTACGTGGACGTCATCGCCGACTTCAAGAAAGCCGAGGCCGACGCCGCCAAGGACATCGCCGACGTCCGGGAAAAGTTCGACGCCGCGGGCGCGGACATCAAGGACGCCGTCACCGGCGTGGAGTCCGACGCCAAGAAGGACGTCGTCGCCGTGAAGGCCGACCTCGTCAGCGCCATCAAGAAGCTCTAGCCCTGAGTCGGCCCTAACCTAAGGGTCTACCCGTGGCGACGACCCCCGAGGAGAAGAAGCGCGTCGCCTGGGCGAAGCGCATCTGGAAGCTCTTCCGCTTGACCGCAGAGGACTACGACAGGATTCTCGCCCACCAGGGCGGGGTCTGCTACGTCTGCGGGAAGCCACCGAAGTCCAGCAAGAGGCTGGCCGTCGACCACGACCACCGGTCGGGGCTCGTCCGGGGGCTGTTGTGCAACTTCTGCAATCGGGCCATCGGTGTCCTCAGGGACAACCTCGAGAAGTTCGCGCGCATCGTTGAGTACCTGCGGTCGCCGCCGGCCACAGCGGCCCTCGGCGGTGAGCGCTTCGGCATCAAGGGTAGGACGAGCAACAAGGCCAAGACCATGAAGAAGCTCAACCCCGGCTTCTTCGACAACAGCAACAAGCCCCCAGGAGGGTGACCCGTGGTGATGGATGCAGCCGCAGCGGCAGCACAGACGTCGTCGACGTCGTCCCTGGTGATGTCCCCCGCGCAGGAGTTCGTGTTTGTGCGTACGTACGCTCGCTGGCGCGAGGACGACCGTCGTCGGGAGACGTGGCCGGAGGCCGTGGAGCGGTACTTCGCCTTCATGGAGGCGAGGTTCCGCCACGTCGTCCCCGCCAAGGTCTGGTCGGAGTCCCGCCGCCGGGTCTTGGTCATGGACACGCTGCCGTCCATGCGCGCCGTCGCCGCCGCCGGGCCGGCCCTGGCGGGCAACCACATCATCGGCTACAACTGCGCGTCCCTGGTCTTCAAGGACCTGCAGTCGCCCGTGGAGCTGTTCTTCATCCTCATGTGCGGCGCCGGCGTGGGGTTCTCCGTCGAGAGGGAGTTCATCTCTCAGATGCCGACCGTGGCCGTGCACACGGGCGTGCACGTGGGCACGCACGTCGTCGCGGACAGCCGCGAGGGGTGGGCGCTCAGCCTCAAGGCCGGCCTGGAGGCGTGGTTCGCCGGCAAGGACATCGACTTCGACTACTCGCGGGTCCGCCCCAAGGGCGCGCGCCTGCGGACCATGGGCGGACGCGCGTCCGGCCCGGACCCGCTGAGGCGCCTCCACGAGTTCACGCGGGACGTCGTCTCCCGGGCCCAGGGGCGGCAGCTGACCAGCGTCGAGTGGCTGGACATCGGGAACATGATTGGCGAGGTCGTGGTCGTCGGCGGCGTCCGGCGTTCGTCGGAAATCAGCTTCTCGGACCTCGACGACGAGGGCATGCTCCACGCCAAGGACATCCCCTTCCCCCGCCATCGACGGGCGTCGAACAACTCCGCGGTGTACCACCACAAGCCGAGCATGGTCGAGTTCATGCGCGAGTGGGCGCACCTCGCGGCGTCCGGCAGTGGCGAGCGCGGCGTCTTCAATCTCCAGGCGGCCATGAAGGCCTCCGAACGGCGGACCCCGAACTCGTACCTGCGGACAAATCCTTGTTTTGCTGCGGGTACGCTCATCCACACGAAGGACGGCCACTACCCCGTGGAGACCCTCGTGGGCAAACAGGTCCTCGTCTGGGACGGCTCTCGTTGGGAACCCACGGAGTTCTCGGTCACCGGCAAGGACCAGGAAGTCCTGAAGGTCGTCCTCCAGGACGGCAGTGAAACCCGGGTGACGCCATACCACAAATGCGTACTCGCAGATGACACCCGCGTTGAGGCCAAGGACCTCCGGGGCGGGGACGAACTCCAGCTCGGGACCGCCCCGGAGACCCACGGTAGCCACTACGAGGCCGGGGCGTACCTGAAGGGGATGCTTATTACCGACGGAACTTCTGACGGGGAGAGGCCCATCCTGTTCTTGTACGGCCCAAAATTCAGTTGTAAAGGGCGACTCCTGGAGTCCGCGGCCGAGGTCCCCGTGGAAGCCGTGAGGACCAACGCCATCGAGACCCTCGGTTTTTCTCCTTCTGTGGAAAATAGAATTGTAATGTCTGGTCTCGCTGTTCGGAAATCGCCCCTGATGCCATGGGCAACGGTCTACAAGGAGAGGCTGCCGTCCGAGGTCTTCGCCTGGGACCTACGGTCGAAGCTGGAGTTTATCGCCGGTGTCATGGACGGCGATGGAACTGCTTCTGATACCAAGAATGGCTACCTATACCAAGTGTGCTCAATTCATCGCTCTTGGCTTCTGGACTTCCAGCTCCTACTCAAAACCATCGGGGTTCAATCCAAGTTGGCCCTTATGAAGAAGGCTTTTACGGTTGACTTTTGTGATGGCTACGGTTCATATGATACCAAGGATTGTTGGCGATTGACCATTTCTCAGTCCGCCTCTATTGTTTTGGCCAAGCAAGTAAAATTCTCTCGTTTGATGTCCTTTGCTGACAAGAAAACAGCCTATACGTTGAAGTCTAGGAGAGCTAGGGTGGTGTCCGTGGGGAAAGATGGTATTGAGCCGAAGGTGTACTGCTGCACTGTCAAGACCACCCACAAGCTCGCGCTAAGTAGTGGAATTCATTGGGGACAGTGCGGAGAAATTCTTCTGAAAGCGGATACCGGAGAGTTCTGCAACCTCTCGGAGGCCGTCGTCCGCGCAGGCGACAAGTTCTCGGACCTCGTGGAGAAGGTCAAGACCGCCGTGTGGCTGGGCGTCATGCAGGCGTGCCTGACGGACTTCCCCTTCATCCGCCCGAGCTTCAAGGAGGCCTGCGACGAGGAGATGCTCCTGGGCGTGAGCCTCACCGGGCAGATGGACAACGCCAAGCTCCTCACGGCGGAGCGCCTCGAGGACCTCAAGGACGTGGCCCTGCGCACGTGCAAGAAGGCCTGCCGGGCCCTGGGGCGGAACATGAGCGTGGCCGTCACCACGGGGAAGCCCAGCGGCACCGTGTCCCAGCTCGTGAACTGCGCCTCGGGGGCGCACCCGCGGTACGCCAGGTGGTACATCCGCAGGTACCGCATCGCCGCCACGGACCCCCTGTTCAGGATGATGCGCGACCAGGGGGTGGTGTTCTACCCCGAGGTCGGTGAGGGCCCGGAGGACGTCCTGGAGAAGCGCGAGAAGCTCGTCGCCGGCGGCCGCACCGAAGACGAGGCCAGGGCCCTCGTGCCGGACTGGAACGCGGACGCCGTCATGACGTGGGTCTGCGAGTTCCCCGAGGCGGCGCCCAAGGGCGCCATCACCCGCGACCAGGTGACGGCCGTGGAGCAGCTCGAGTGGTACCTGAAGCTGAAGAACTGGTGCGAGCACAACCAGTCCATGACCGTGTACGTCCGCGACGACGAGTGGCTGCGCGTCGGCGCGTGGGTGTACGACCACTTCGACGACATCGTGGGCATCACCTTCCTGCCGTACGACGGCGGCAAGTACAAGCTCGCCCCCTACGAGGCCATCACCGAGGACGAGTACCGCAAGAGGGCCAAGGCCTTCCCGGCCATCGACTACAGCCGCCTCAGCGACTACGAACTCGAGGACACCACGGCCGGCATCCAGCAGATGCAGGCCTGCAGCGGCCCCGGCGGTTGCGAGCTGACGTGACGACAGTGGTGCTATAGTCACTGTCAATGCCTGCGCAGAAGTTCAACTTCGAGGACGCCCTCGAAGGCGAGTCCGAGGCCGACACCCTGGACGGCGCCCGTCCCCGGGATGTCACCGACGACCAGCTGAAGCGCCACGCCTACACGACGCACATGATGCGCTTCCGCGCCGACGGGACGCCGCTCGTGGACATGACGCCGGTGTCCATCCCCGTGGTGTCCCCGCAGGCGTACACGCCCCAGGCCGTGGACGCGGCCGTGGACGCCGCCCTGGCGCCCCCGCAGGTCCTGCCGACCGGCAGGTACGGCGCTGTGGACCCCATCCAGGCGACCCTCGACGAGGCCGAGTACCGCTTCGACAAGGCCAAGTACTACCGTCTCATCCTCTCGGAACCGCTCATCAGCGACGTCAGCCCCGCCGGCCAGGAAGTCCTGGCGGAGCTGCGGGCGTTCGCGCGCGAGCGCTTCGAAATTTTCCTCGGCATGCGCTCCGAGAAGCCACCGCTGCCGAAGGCCTTCGAGGGCTGGGAGGACGCCGACTACGAGGCCCTGCTGGCGCTGGTGCGGCGCATCCGCGGGAAGCCGACGCTGCTCCTCCCGGATGGCAAGGTCCAGGCGACACCGCCCCCTGGCCCGGCGCCGGAGCCCGCCGTGGCGCCCGTGAGCTTGTCGTCCCCGCAGTCGACGTCGACGACTTCGGCGGGGACGGCCACGAAGGCCGGGGCAGGACCCGGCGTCCGTCCCGTGGGGTATAATACCCAGGGTCCGCAGGGGGCCGCGAGCCCCCGCCCGGCTGCAGCCTCCGCGGTGGCGGCTCCGCCGCGTCCCGCCCCGGTCCAGAGCGCGCCCCCCGCCGCCGCGGAG
>VFSW01005516.1_pt1 | contig 18671 bp, 18 predicted proteins | sample 5358111 | NCBI WGS metagenome assembly VFSW01 (sample SAMN11554181, study PRJNA540505) | mine drainage metagenome | isolation source: sediment from site ElyBrook_90M | place: USA: Ely Copper Mine, Vershire, VT | collected 2017 | reverse complement strand
GCTTCGATCCGTGGGCGCTCATTCACGTGGGGTGAGGAGGGATGATCCTCCCGAGGGATGAAAACAGGCATGGATTGAGTCTCACGATTTTTCAAAACGCCCCTCCGGAGCCTGGGAAAGTAATCAAACTGGACGAGGTCTTCACCTGGGTCGCTGCTCGCAGCCTGCCTTAGGCATGACCCGCCATCCGATACCCCGCGCGTTGATCTACTACGCGATATTACCGGAATAGGTACTTGCGCCGCCTCTCCGTGGTTGAGATAGTTCGAGTATGGCAAAAAAGAAATCTACCCGAAAACACACCCAGCTTGGCAAAGACAAACGGCGTAAGCACAAACACTGGCAAGTGACTGTGTTTTACAAGGACGGCGAGAAATTCGCGCGCGTTTACACGGATCGCGAAAAGGCCAATCGTTTTTCCGAACGGCAGCGCAAATCGCCCGTCGTAAAGTCCGCACGAGTGACGCAGGTCAACTAGCCGCCGTGGAATTTTTCCGGGACGAATTCCAGCCAGGTTTTCCTCCCGTAGGAACTTCTCCCGGCGGCGACTGATCTGTCCTTTGCATTTTCGCGCTTGAGGACTATAATGTTGCTCCTAACTATGAATTCCCTGTACCACTGCGGTCGGCGCGCCTGTTGTTGTAGCGATAGTGCGCCGTGGTGTGGGGAGGACGCGTAGCGGGATAAGAATCGGAAACAGAACTCCCACCCACCCTCGGCAGGCAACCCGACGGTGGGTATTTTTGTTTGTGGACGGCTGTGCAATCGGATCGCTGCCTGGTGTGGAAGGAGGCAACCAGCGATGAAAGTCTCCAATGCGTCGTGGTCTCAAGAGCTTGCCGGGAAAATTCCGGAGGCCCTGGGCCGGGAAATTGACATTTTTGAAGCGGAAATCGCGCTGCGCAAGCAGGGCAAGTTTGACGAACGCCTGTTTGCGGAAACCCGGCTTCGGCGGGGGGCCTACGGCCAGCGGTATGACAACGGCCAGAGACATAACGGCAAAGCCGTCCAGCAGCTGGTCTATCCTTCCGGAACTCTGACCAAAGGGCCGAGCACGATTTGGGACGCCCCCGGGATGCAGCGCATCAAGATTCCCGCCGGAGGACTGAACGCGAAGCAACTCGAAACGCTGGCGGACCTCGCCGAGGAGTATTCGGACGGCATCGCCCACATTACGACGCGCCAGGACATCCAGCTGCACTACGTCCACATTGATGACACGCCGAGCCTGATGCGCCGCCTCGCGGCTTCGGACATCACCACGCGCGAAGCCTGCGGCAATTCCGTGCGCAACGTCACCGCATGCCCCTATGCCGGCGTTTGCCCGGATGAACCCTTCGATGTCACGCCGTATGCGCGGGCGCTGTCCAGGTTCCTGCTTGGCCATCCGGATTGCCAGAACTTCGGCAGGAAATTCAAGCCGTCATTCAGCGGATGCTCACAGCACGCCTGCGGCTTGGCGAAGATGCATGATGTCGGCCTCATCGGTGTGATCCGGACCGAGAATGGCCGGGAGCAGCGCGGATTTGAAATGTACGTGGGAGGCGGGCTGGGCGCGGTGCCATACCAGGCCAAGCTGTTTGATTCGTTCATCCCCGCGGAAGAGCTGCTGCCCTTGACGCAGGCCATCGCGCGCGTTTTTACAGCTCGCGGCGAGAAGAAGAACCGCAGCCGCGCCCGCATCAAATTCCTCATCCAGGATTTGGGAATCGAAAAGTTCCGGGAACTCGTCATCGAAGAGCGCAAGGCTCTGCCGCACGATCCGCGCTGGACCTGCTACCTGGAAGATGCAAAGACTGAACAGGAGTTGCCGCTGCGTCCCGCGGGGAGTGCTCCATTGCTCGGCACTTCGCCCTTCCAGCAATGGCTGAAGACCAATACCTATACACAAAAGCAGAAGGGATACGTCACCGTTACGATCGCGCTTCCACTGGGCGACATTACCGCGAACCAGTTGCGATCGCTCGCCGATATCTCCCGCCGTTTTACGAGGGAAACGATCCGCGCGACGGTTGAACAAAATATCGTTCTCCGATGGATCAGCCAGAAAGATTTGACCGAGATTTACGAAGCACTGAGCGCCGCCGGCCTTGCTACCCCTGGTGCGGGAACCATCGTGGATATCGTCACCTGCCCCGGAACGGATACCTGCAAGCTGGGTATCTCCTCTTCACGCGGGTTGGCCGCGGAGCTTCGCAATCGTCTGGCCGAGAAGAGTTTTGAACTCGACCAGGCCGTGCAGGACATGCACATCAAAATCAGCGGCTGCTTCAATAGCTGCGGGCAGCATCACGTGGCCGACCTCGGCTTTTACGGCGTCAGCCGCAAGATGGCTGGATTTGCCGTGCCCCATTTTCAAGTGGTGCTCGGCGGCGAATGGGACAGCAACGCAGGAAGCTACGGCATGCCCGTGCTGGCCATTCCCTCGAAGCGGATTCCGGAAGCCGTGACACGTTTGATGGAGTGCTTCGTGGCACACCGCCAGCCGGGCGAAAAACTGAAAGACTGCTTCAAGCGCATGGGCAAAGTGGAGCTCAAGAAACTGCTGGATGACCTGGCCCAGCCGCCGGCCGATCTTTCCGATCGCTCGTACTTCAGCGATTGGGGCGATCCGCGCGAATATGGACTCGCGGACATGGGCATCGGAGAGTGCGCGGGCGAGGTGGTTTCACCAGTTGATTTTGAGCTGGCTGCCGCGGAAAGGGAACTGTTCGAGGCGCACGTGGCCTGGGACGAAGGCCGATCCGATGCCGCGGGAAATTCCGCTCACCATTCCATGCTGCGCGCAGCCAAGGCGCTCGTGACCATCGAGCGGCAAAACATCTCGGACGATCCTGCCGAAATCGTGCGCGAATTCCGTGCCCGGTTCTACGACACGCAAAAGTTCTTCGATCCATTTGCGGGAGGGAAATTCGCGCATTATCTCTTCACCGCGCAGGAAAAGGCCGGCCAGGCGTATACGCAGGATTCGGCCCGGTTCCAGATTGACGAAGCTCAGCTTTTTATTGATGCCGCCCATAGCTGCTATCACCGGCTGGGGGCAGCCGTCAAAAATTAAATAGTATATGGGCCATTCGGAAATCCGGGCCCTCATCTTCGCGGACGCAACGAAAGAGCCGTCGCGTCTTAAGGAATCAGACTGATGCCAGGTGACCCGAACCGAAGAGTGCAACTGCAGCATGTCAACGTAAAATTGCTGGTCGAGCCGGCTTCGCAAGAGGATCTTGAGCCCCTTATTCCCATTTTTCATGAATGGATCGAGCATCAGGCGCCGGGCGATCTCCTGCTGGACATTGCGGATTACCGGCACGTGCCGGAGGGGCCTGTCGTCGCGCTCATCGGGTACGAGGGCGACTACAGTGTGGACAACACGGGCAGTTGCCTGGGCATTCGGTACAACCGCAAGTCCGCGCTCGATGGCAGCGATATGGATCGCTTGAAGCAGGCGGCCCGCGCAGCCCTGGAAGCCTGCCGGCGTCTCGAGTCCGATGCGCGTCTTGCCGGGAAACTGCGGTTTAATGGCAGGGATATCGAGATCTTTTTCAATGATCGCCTGCTGGCCCCGAATTCCGAACACACGCGGATTGCCGCCGATCCCGTCCTCCGCGAATTTTGCGGCACGCTGTTTCGCGGAAAAAAATATTCGGTTACCTATGAATCGGACCGGCGTAGACTCTTTGGGGTGGCGCTGAGAACCGAAGAGACCTGCACGGCGAGCGAACTTCTGCAGGCGATTAGTTAGCGCATTCTTTCTGCTGAATGTTTATCCGCGGAATCTTACTACTGAACCGGGAGGTTATATGTCCAAATTAATGCACACTTCCAAAGTCAAAGTCGTCCGGGAATCCGCGGCCAACAAAATCAAGCGCGCCGAGTTCGAGGGATTTCCCGTCTCGGTGCGCATGGGCGTTCACGGCGGCATCGCGGAATTTTTCCACTTGAAACCGGATGAACCTGTGGTTTCCGCGCTGGATTATGTGGTCGCGGCGCTCGGGTGCTGCATGACGGGAACGATCGGCGGTGCGCTGGAAGCTCGCGGTGTGAGCGCCAATCCCGATAATCTCCAGGCAACTGTCGAAGGAAAAATTGAGGACGTGGACGGCAAGTTGATCCTGACCGGCATCAAAGTTCATTACCGGATGAAAGTTCCGAAGGAGAAGCGCGCCAGCGTAGAGCGCGGGATTCAAAGTCACGAGGACCTTTGCCCGGTGTCGCTGAGTATTCGCAGGGGAATCACCGTCGAATGGGACGCGGAAATTGAAGAAGTAGAAAGCAGCGCGGCAGGCCAACCCGCCGCGGCGGGCGCGCGTGGAAACGACTAGAGGTTTTTCCTGGATGCTACATATTGTTGTGACGCAGATTTTACTGACCGCGGAAAAGTACGCGTCAAGTTCGTCATTCCGAGCGGAACGAGGAATCCCTCCTGGTTTTGTCCGAGCGCGCATGACGAAGAGGAATTCCTCGCTTCGCTCGGAATGACGGGATCACAGTTTCGCGTCTGATTCAGCCTGCGTCACTTCGCCTAACGACAGGCCGATTCCTTTCTGAAACGAGAGCTAATCACTTTTCTTCACTCATCTCGATCGAAGCGCGTGTTCGTTCCCAATCGAGATTCATCGTGCAGCTCGCCCCCGCCTGCGTAAAGGAAATAGTAAAATTTTCCAGCGGTGAGGGAAGAGCGGAGACTTTCATTTCCGCACGGGCAATATCAAATTGCGCGCCGGGATACGGGATTCCCCACTCACCTGTCTTTTTGCTGATGATGAGTGTCCATTTCGCGGGAGTCGGCAACGCAAACAACGTATAGCTTCCGGACGGAACTTTCTTTCCGCCCACGATCAGGTTCGCGGTGGTGACCAGCGCCGTTGCTTCGTCCGCGCCCATGCGCCACTCCTCGCCATAAGGAACAAGGCCGCCGAAAATCTTTCTTCCGCGCATGCGAGGACTCGCGTAATTCACGCGGATTGTTTTTCCGTCCGGAAACGCGCAGGACGCTTTGGCGGGCGGGCTCACCGCCTGGGCTCGGCCGGGCTTCGACGGAGCGATCAGCAGCACCAGAAAGAGTGCAAAAAGCCTCGCGGCAATCCTTGTGATCCTCATCACTTTTCGGCCCCCTGATCAGCGGAAAGAAATCCTACTCGTTAGAATGGTCTCCGCCTTCCCGGATTCACTTTCATGATAACTGAAAGAGTAGTTGCCGAAATGCTTTTCCTGTTGTATATGATGAGCCCATCAAGACAGTTTGCTCGGTTTCGTCAGGCGCGAAATACTCGCGGAATGTGCGCGGGCGGTTGGAAACGGGCCCCCAAGACCACTTTTTTGGAGCGAAGTCGATGCCAAGAACGAGTCCGCAGCGCGGATCCACTACGGTAGCTCTCGCATTCGCAGTTTTTCTGGTTCTGATGACGGTGATTTCGGTGTACTGCATGGCCGCCAAAGTATGGTGGTTTCCTCCGGCCATCACCGATTTCGGCCACGATATTGATGCGCAGTTTACGCGGACCTTCCTGATCACCGGAGTTGTTTTTGTGCTTGCGCAATTCGGGCTGGCGCTGGCCATTTTCAAATTCCGCGACCACGGACAAAAAGTCTCCTACTTTGAAGGCAACAACACGATGGAGATCGTGTGGACGCTCGCGACCGTTGTCTTGTTTGTCGGCCTAGGATTGTACGGCCGGAATGCCTGGGCTCAGGTGCACTTTATCGGAGCGGCTCCCGGCGCGCTTCCCATCGAAGTGACCGCGCAGCAGTTCGCCTGGAATTTTCGGTACGCCGGCCCGGACGGAAAATTTGGACGCGTGAAGCCTGAACTGGTGAGCGCTTCGACCGGAAATCCGGTCGGCCTGGATTCCACCGACCCGGCGTCGAAAGACGACATCGTCTCGCCGGTCATCGCAGTGCCTGCGGGGCGTGAAGTGGAGCTGATCCTGCGTTCGCAGGATGTCACGCACAGCTTCTATGTGCGGGAGCTGCGTCTGAAGCAGGACGCCGTGCCCGGCATGGAAATTCACATGCATTTCACGGCCAGCGACATCGGCAATTATGAACTTGCGTGTGCCGAACTCTGCGGCTTGGGACACTACCGCATGCACAGCATGTTGCAGGTGATGACGGAGGCGGATTTCGAGAAGTGGATGAGGGACCAGGAAGCGGCCAATCAGTAGCGGGCGCGGGCTCCGCTTGGAGCCCGCCTTAAATTGAGCGGGAACTGCCGCGGGTGCGGCGGGATCAACGACCCTAGGAGAGGCCCCATGGTGACACACGAAAACGGCGGAGGGCACGGGCACCACCACGCTCCCACCGGTTTCATTCGGAAGTATGTTTTCAGCATCGACCATAAAGTGATCGGGATCCAGTACCTGAGCCTGGCATTGTTTTCGGTGTTTGTGGGGATGGGCCTCTCGCTCTTGATGCGGCTTCACCTCGGCTGGCCCACGGCGAAGTGGTTCTTCTTCAAAGGCGGCATGATGACGCCGGAGCAGTACCTGGCGCTCATGACCATGCATGGCACGATCATGGTGTTCATGGTGTTGACGACGGCGCCGCAATCGGGATTCGGCAATTATTTCTTGCCGATACAAATCGGCGCGGCGGACATGGCGTTTCCCGTCCTGAACATGCTTTCGTTCTGGACGACCATGCTTTCTCTCCTGGTGATGATCTCGGCGTTTTTCGTATCGGGCGGCGCGCCGATTGGCGGATGGACTTCCTACCCCCCGCTGAGCGCGCTCGGCGAAATGGCCGGGCCCGGGCAGGGCGCGGGTGAAACGCTGTGGATCATTGGCCTTGCGATTTTCTGCGGCGCATCCTTGATGGGCGCGCTGAATTTCATTACCACTCTGATTGATCTGCGCGCGAAGGGCATGACGCTCGGCCGCCTGCCGCTGACCTGCTGGACCTGGTTTGTCACGGCGATACTAGGTCTTCTGGCGTTCGGCGTCCTTCTTGCTGCCTGCATCCTCTTGCTGCTGGATCGCCTCGCCGGCACGAGTTTCTTTATCCCGGCGGGCCTTGTCCTTACGGATCAAGTGGTTACGTGGCACAAGGGCGGATCGCCGCTGCTGTGGCAACACCTGTTCTGGTTTTTCGGACATCCCGAGGTCTACATCGCGATTCTCCCCGGCATGGGTGTGGCGTCGCATCTGCTCTCCACTTTTTCTCGCAAGCCGGTATTCGGCTATCGCGCCATGGTGGGCGCGGTCTGCGGCATCGGCTTCCTTGGCTTTTGCGTTTGGGGCCACCACATGTTTGTCAGCGGGATGAGCCCCTACTCGGCATTTGCGTTTTCCATGCTGACCATGACCATCGGCGTGCCTTCGGCCATCAAGACATTCAACTGGCTGGGGACGCTTTGGGGCGGCAAGATTCAATTCAACTGCGCCATGCTGTTCGCGCTCGGTTTCGTGTCGCTCTTCGTCAGCGGCGGCCTTTCCGGATTATTTTTGGCGCAGCCTGCACTCGACCTGTACCTGCATGACGGATATTTCGTCGTCGCGCATTTTCATCTGATCATGGGCGTGGCCGCGATTTTCGGAATGTTCGCGGGTCTCTATTTTTGGTTCCCGAAAATGTTTGGCCGGTTCCTCAATGAAGGAATCGGAAAAGTTCATTTCTGGTTGACGTTCATCGGTGTGTACGCCATCTTCATGCCGATGCACTTCCTGGGCCTCGCCGGGCATCCGCGACGGTATTTCGATACCACGGCAGTGGATTTCTTGCAAAAACTTCAGCCTGTCCACGTATTCATCAGCATCGCCGCTTTTATAACGATCGGTGCACAGCTTATCTTCCTGTTCAATTTCTTCTGGAGTTTGAAAGCGGGGAAGGAATGCAAGGAAGAGAATCCGTGGCATGCCACAACGCTGGAATGGTCCATTCCCACGCCGCCTCCCTTTGATAATTTTGGCGGCATAGAGCCTGTGGTGTATCACGGACCATACGAATTCAGCGTGCCGGGCGCGGCCGACGACTACATTCCCCAGAATCTTGCGCCGGATATGGTGCGCAAGGCCTAGTTCGAAAGAAACGATTCAGGAAAGATGGAACAATGCCAGGAACAATTTTAGACAATATCGAACTGATAGATGCTGGTCACGGCGGCGGAACCGGAACGCCCGCCGGAGGCGATGACGACGGCGGGTCTTCAGGGCCGCTGCATCCCGTTCCGCGCCGCGCCTATTTCACGGCCCTGCAACTCGGCCTCGCTGCGATCGTCATGTTTTTTATGGCGCTGGCCAGCTCCTACATTGTGCGCAAGGGCCTCGGAACGGACTGGCAGCGCACGCCGCTTCCTCCCGTTCTCTGGTTCAACACGGCAGTTCTGCTCACCAGCAGCGCCACGATCGTCGTGGCGCGGAAAAGACTGGATGGAGGCGACCGGGAAGGGTTCCACGCCTGGTGGTGGGTGACCACCGGGCTGGGAATGATCTTTCTCGCCGGACAGATCGTCGCCTGGCGCGAGCTCGCCTCTGCGGGAATGCTGCTCGATACCAATCCCAGCAGCAGCTTTTTCTACCTGCTGACCGCGGCGCACGGGGCGCATCTCGCCGGTGGAATACTCTCCTTGTTTTATGTACTTTTCCGGCCCTGGCAGCGCTCGCGGATTTCTCAAAAGACCGCGGCGGAACTGACTGCGATCTACTGGCATTTCATGGACGGGCTGTGGATTTTCTTGCTTTTACTTTTGATCCTGGGAAGGTGACCGTTGAGCGATGCACATTCAGGAGCGGCTATGGATTCAGCCTGGTCAGGCGGAGCCTCTCCGTTTGCGATGGGCTCGAAGAAGCTGGGAATGTGGCTGTTCATCGTTTCCGACACGCTGACTTTTTCCGCGCTGCTGATTACCTACAGCTACATGCGGCTGACGAATCCGGATTGGCCGAAGCCGTTCCCTATGAATCCGGCAATTATTTTTTCGACGACCATGACGGTGGTGCTGCTGGCCAGCTCGCTGACGATGGTTCTGGGAGTGATGGCGGCGCAGCGCAATGATCGCAAATCCACGGTGCTGTGGATGCTCGCGACGATGGCCGGAGGCCTGACGTTCATGGGCCTTCACCTGCGCGAATGGTTTCATCTGTTTGAAGAGGGCGCAACGATCACTCACAATCCGTGGGGCACGCCGCAGTTCGGCGCTGTCTTCTTCGGCATCACCGGCATGCACATGACGCACGTGTTTATCGGCGTCGTCTACCTGGGCATCGTGGCCACCGGCTACGGCCGCGGCAAGTTCTCAGCCGAGGACGTCGAAGTGAACGGATTGTACTGGCACTTTGTGGACCTGGTCTGGATGTTCGTATTCCCTTTGATCTACCTGATGTCGGTGAAGTACTAGCTGCGGACCGTGCGGAAACGCAATTTTTGCGAAGAGGATATGCGATGAACAGCGAAGCGCATGCGGGGGAAATGCAGCACGGGGCAAGCGTCGGTACGAATCTGGGGATATGGATCGGCCTTGTCGCCATCACCGGCCTCGAAGTGTTCCTGGCCTACAAGCAGCTCGAACCTTCCGTGATGCTGACCATTCTCGTGATCCTGTCGGTCATCAAGGCCGCCATGATCATGTCGTATTTCATGCACCTGAAATTTGAAAAGTTCACGCTCGTGTTGTGGCTGGTTCCGGCGATGATTTTTTGCATCTGCATGATGATGATTTTCTTTTTCCCGGAAGCGTTTCGCCTGTTGCAGATGCGGCCGCATTGAGGTTAGGAGATTCGTATGCGAACTAGATTTGCAGTATTGGTGGTGCTGATAGGTTTGCTTGGAGTGGCTCGCGACGCCAGCGCGCAGGGTTGCGCTCTGTGTTACACCACGGCTTCCGCGGCAGGCGCGGCGGCCCAGCGCTCGCTCGATTACGGAATCCTCGCTCTTCTCGCTCCGGCTCTATTTTTATTTCTTGGGGTGCTGTACATGCTCTACCGGAAGGCAACTTCACTCGCGTAGTCCTGTTGTTGAATCCGGCGCGAATCCACCACTGGATTTATTTCCGGGACCCAAGTTCATACAGCGAAACAGACCGAATCAACGCTCCATTGCTTCCTTCACAGCCGCTGCCACGCGCTCGATTTTCGCCTGAGTCATCTCCGGATAAATCGGAATGGAAAGCACTTCGCGCGAGGCCCGCTCGCTGACGCGCAGATCGCCCGGCTTGCCTCCAAGGGACGCATACAGAGGTTGCAAATGCAGGGGAACGGGATAGTAGACCATGCTGGAAATTCCGCGCCCGGCGAGCCATTTTTGCACGCGGTCGCTGGGGGGTTCGCTGTCGCCTCTTTCCCTGCTGCCCGCTGCCGCTGACAAGCCTTGCACGCGCAACGTATAGAGATAGTAGACGTGCTCCCTTTCGGCCGGGACACGCGGAGTGACGATCCCCGGTACATCGTGCAGAAGCGAGTCGTACAGCCGCGCATGAGTCTGTCGCCGCGCGGTCCAGTCGTCGAGGCGCCGCAACTTCACGCGAAGAACGGCCGCTTGCAACTCATCGAGCCGCGAGTTCCAGCCGCGTTCCGGGCTTACATAGCGTCCTGTCTGTCCATGATTCCGCAATCCGCGGAGGCGCGCGGCCAGCTTTTCGTCACTCGTAACAATCATTCCCGCATCGCCATATGCGCCGAGATTCTTGCTGGGATAAAAACTCAGGCAGCCGAGCCGCCCTATCGAGCCGGTCTTGTGTCCGTGGTAGGCCGCGCCAATGGATTGTGCGTTGTCCTCGATCACGGGAATTCCGTGTTTTTCCGCAATTTCCAGAATGGGATTCATGTCCGCCGCCAGTCCATACAGATGGACGGCAACAATTGCGCGCGTGCGAGGAGTAATTTTGGCGGCGACCTGATCGGGGTCCACATTGAACGAACCGGGCTCTATATCGGCAAACACGGGCCGCGCCCCGAGCGCACTGACGGCGCTCCCCGTAGCGATGAACGTGAATGACGGAACAATCACTTCATCGCCCGCGCCAACGCCGCAAGCGTGCAAACCCAATTCCAGGGCCTCGGTACCCGAAGCGACGCCGATGCCAAACCTTGCGCTGCAGAATTCCGCGATTTCGCGCTCGAGCGCCTCGCCGTGCGGTCCCAGGACAAAATGCTGCGACGTGAGAACTTCGTCCACAACCGCGCGGATTTCAGGCGCGAGAGATTCAAACTGCGCTTTAAGGTCCAGCATCGGAATCATTTCCGCGGAAGTGTGCGCAGGTGTCGTCATGTTGAGATTAAGCGGCAGGCTCCTCTTCCTGATTTAAAACATGGGCGTAGCGTTGTATCTCGCTGGTTGCAGACATCAATTGACCGGAACTTGAAGGTTTCACCGACTGCACATGGTAACACGAGGCAACGGAGGGCGGATTACTTGGCTGTACGGCCGGGAACGGCGCAGGAATCGGTATCGCACGGCGCGGGCGCTCCAGGAAGTTTGTACCGGTGACTCGCCACAAAGCTGTATACAGACGGGCCGAGCCAGCGAACGGGAGGCAGTCCCCCGATCCAGCCAAGCCAGGCCAGTTTCGGCAGGGCACGCAGCAGGCAGATCCACGCGTCATATCCCTTTACCCACGCGCCGTCCGGCGTCCGAACGTGCATCTCTTCGGCCATTTCGTTCCGCGAGAATGGCGCCTCGGCCGCAATGGCCGGATCGTTGTAATCGAGGAATCGCAGCCGTGAATTCGTGTCGTAAGGCTCGACTTTAAAGCGAGTCCACTTACAGAAGGTGCAGGAGCCGTCCATGAAAATGTCGAATTGTTTGGCGGAATCCATCGGGAAACCGAATCCGTACAAACCTATTATGCCACTTGGAGATGCGGAAAATACAAATCCAGGAGTGAAATCCCACGAACTCTAAAGCCGGAATGATTTGAGGCTTTGCCGAATCGCGAATTCAGCGTAGCCGGCCCGGAGGATCGGCCGTCGGAGGAATCTGGGAAGACGCCACAGTCCCGGAATTCGCTTCAATCCTGTTTGGCGCTGGCTGGGGCAAGCCAATACCCGCATTCATGTCCAGATGTTCCTTGGCGCAGCGCGGGCAATACGCTTTTCCCGTGTCTTCATCGCGCAGGCTGGCGAGCTCATAGCAACCGTGAATACAGTCGCAGTAGCCCGTAATGGAAGAGGTCTTAATCGCTACAATAGCCATGGAAAATATCCTTCGTTCTGGTGGATAGTACAGTCGCCGCAAGGATTTCGCAAGCCTTTCGGCCCATGAGGAATTGACTGGAGAGGGTGCTATCTAAACCGCTTTTAATTGCGAGATGCGGTACGGTTTCCCCACATTCTCCCGCAATTCATTCCAGAGCGTTTCGGGCATGGATAGGAATACCTGAACGACTTGGGGATCGAATTGGGTTCCTGAGCACCGCAAGATTTCGGCCTGAGCCGCACTGATCGGCAGTGCCTTGCGATAGGGCCGGTCGGAGATCATGGCGTCCAGAGTATCGGCGACGGCGAAAATTCTGGCCCCCAGAGGAATTTCTTCGCCCTTCAGGCCGCGCGGATAGCCTGAACCGTCAAAATATTCCTGATGCGAGATCACAATTTCCGCGGCCTCCCGCAGGAATGGAATGCGTGTCACCATGTTGTAACCAATTTCGCAGTGGGTTCGCATGATCGTGCGCTCTTCAGCGGTTAGCGGCCCGGGCTTGCGCAGGATCTGATCCGGAATGGCCATCTTGCCGATGTCGTGAAGAAATGCGGCCCTGGCAATGTGCGGGAGCAGCAGGGACTCGACCGGCATCGCCTTGGCGATCGCGATGGTGAAGGCCGTGACGCGCTTGCTGTGCCCTTCCGTCTCGGCATCTTTCAAGTCCAGCGCTGCCCCTAACGCCTCCAGAGTGTCATCGTAGGATTGCTCGAGCTGTTCGAGCGCGCCTTTCAGCTGGGCGGTGCGCTCCTCCACCTGATTTTCCAAATTGCGGCGGTAATTCCAATTCTCAAGGAGCAGCCGGCGGTGATCGAGCGCGCGGCGGACGCTGTGGTATAGCTGATCTTTTTCGAAAGGTTTCAGGACGTAGTCGTAAGCGCCGCGCCGGTTGGCTTCCAGCGCCGTCGGCAGATCGTGGATGGCCGTGACCAGGATGACCGGAATATCAGGATCGGTCTGGCGCACCCACTCGAGTAGACGCAGTCCGTCCATCTCCGGCATAACCATGTCGCTTAAGACCAGGTCAACGCTGTGCTTGGTCAGGTAGTCTCGAGCCAGTTGTCCATTGCTCAGGCAGATGCACTCGTACCCTTGAGTTTCCAGGATGGCCGCGACGACCTCCCGGATCGATTCTTCATCATCTACAATCAGTATCTTGGCCGGTGCCACAAATACCTCAACATCCAGTATTACACGGGAGGACACACGGGTGTTTTGCAATTGTTGGTTGTATATGCACGAGCGTGCTAAGTTTGCAAACGGTCCCTCCCAGCGACCCGGCCGACAGGAGTGCGTCCCAGGCGCCTGTGATATCGCGCCCAGAGCGAGAGGTTCGGTAACTTCATGCACAATCAAGGGTTACTGGCAATTTCCTCTTTTGAAGCGATTTCCGTTTTCGCTCTACTACTGATCTATTTTGGTCTCGACCGGGACCGTCCGGCGCGCTATTTCCGGCTATGGATCGCCGGGTGGGTGGGCCTGACCGTCTGGTCGCTGTTGCTGATTTTTTCCACTTCCATCCCCGGAAATATCAGCCGCCTGCTTACTTTGGAAATACGCCTCTCCGCGACCGCATTTTTCTTCGCTGCCGTGCTGGAATTGGCCGGTCGCCGACCGAGGCCGGCTGTATTTTACGCGGCGTTTGCAGCTGGTTTCATCGCGCTGGCGATTGTAGAGAGCCAGCCGGCTGTTCCCACGGCGGACATTCGCTGGATTACCGCCTTATTTCAGAGCAGCTTGCAGATCGCCGCGGGCTGGATTCTATGGAGGTCTTTGAAGCCTGGCGCCGGCTATGGCGGGCGGCTGCTAGCCGCTGCATTCCTGCTCTCCGGTTTGCACGGCGCCGACGCAGCCATCTGGAGTGGCCAGTCGATCTACTTGTTGCGCGTAGCGTTCCAGGATTTCTTGAACGTCACGATCGGGATTGGGATGGCCATTCTGGTGATGGAAACCCGCCACCTGCGCATGGAGGAGTTGAACGAAAAGTTGCGGCGGCTGACGTTAATCACGGCGGCCAGTACGCAATCCATGAATGTGGATCAGATGTTGGGAACGGTGCTCCACCACCTGGTGGAAAGTTTGAATGTCAGCCGCGGCCTTGTGCGTCTGGTGGAAGGTAGCGGTGACCAGGCGGAACTCGTCGCGCGATTCGCGATAGGGTTTCCCGAAGCATATCTCCTCGAGCACGAGAAGCTCGCCCTGCGGCTTCCCTGGGTGCAAGAAGTGCTCCGTGAAGATCGGCCTTCGACCGTGCTGAGCCATCAGGAATGGGTAGAACGAACCGGCAAGAATGGGGTCAAGTTACCGGGCGCCTCCTTGGTGGTTCGCTTGCCCGGTCCAGATTCTCCCCTGGGCTGGATCGTCGTTGGGTCAACGGAAAAGAGAGAGTTCTATCCGGAAGAGGTCGCGTTTGTACGAAATGTGGCCAACCTGCTTGGCCTGACCATTCAAAGCCTGCGCCTGTTCGAGCAGAACGCCACCGTACAGCGCCAGTGGGTGAACACCTTTAATTCGATTCACGATCCCATCCTGGTGCACGATTCCGAAGGCCGGGTTGTTCGAGTGAATCAGGCTCTAGTGGCGCGCCTGGGCGTGGAAGCGGAGAGTCTGGAAGGTCGGCGGGTTTCCGGCGTCCTCCAGCAAGGCGCGGCGAGCTGGAAGAAATGTCCCTACTGCGAGAGGGCGGCGGGAAACGGAAATGACACGGACGTCAATCTGGGTGGCCTCGTCCTCGCTTCCAATTCTGAATTTCATGACGCCGACGGCCGGCCCCTCGGGACGATTCACGTCCTTCAGGACGTCACCGAGCGCCGGCGCGCCGAGCAAAGATATCAAATTCTAGTCGAAAATATCCGCGAAGGAGTTTTCATTGCGACGCCCGACAACCGGTTTATCGACTTCAATCAGGCGTTCATGACCATGCTTGGCTACGAGGACCGCCAAGAGCTGCTGCGCGTGGAAAACATCGGCGATTCGCTGTATGTCAACCCTTCCGATCGCGACCGGCTCATGAAATTGCTGCAGGATTACAACTCGGTCAGCAATTTTGAATTTCAAATCAAGCGGAAGGACGGCGTTATCCGGACTCTGCTGGAATCCAGCTTCGTCACCAGGGATTCTTCGGGAATGATTACTGCCTACCAGGGATTCGTTCTGGATATCACTGAACGCAAGAAGGTGGAACAGGAGATACGCCGCCGAAATCGCGAACTCCTTGTGCTCAGCGCTATCGGCCAGACCCTGAACCAGCGGCTCGCCCTGGACGAAATGCTGGACCGTGCGCTCCGCCAGGTCGTCGAATTGTTCGGCGTGGACGTGGGGGGGGTTTATCTGCTTGACCGTGAGACGCGAATCGTCTCCTGCGCCGCTTCGCACGGGTTGCACTCGCAATCTGCGCGGAACTATTCTCCCACCCCCATGCCCGCCGACTGGATCGAGCATATCCGCGCCGTCCGTGCCGGCCTCTTGGCTGAGCGTGGCGTAAGTCTCCCCTCCCTGTTTGTGGACATTCAAAGGGTGGAAGGGCTGAAAGTCCTGCGGACGCTCGTTCTGTGGTCGCAAAGCGAGCCGGTAGGGTTCCTTTCGCTGGGCGTGCGGTCCACCAAGGAGTTCCAGCGGGAAGAAGAGAATCTGCTCACTACGGTGGGCAACCAGATCGCTATCGCCATCGAGAAATTGCAGCTTCACGAAGCGACTCGCGAGGCGTACGAACACCTGCGGCGAACGCAGGAGCAGCTCCTGCAAAGCGAAAAAATGGCCGCTGTTGGTCAACTGATTTCCGGCGTGGCTCACGAACTGAACAATCCATTGACGGCAATTCTCGGATACGGAGAGTTGCTCAAATCGCATCAGGATCTGAACTCCCAGACGGCGGAATACGTCGGAAAAATCTGCAAGCAGGCACAGCGCACGCACCGCATCGTTCACAACCTGCTCAGCTTTGCGCGCCAGCAAAAGCCGGAACGCCTGCCGGTGGGGCTGAACCAGATCCTGGAAGACACGCTGGCCCTGAGGGAATACGACTTTCGCGCTCACGCTTTCCATGTGCATCGCGACTTTGCCACGGATCTTCCCGAAATCCTGGCCGACGCGCACCAACTGCAGCAAGTCTTTCTGAATATCCTGAATAATGCCGTCGATGCCGTTCTGGATGTGCAGGGCCCGGGGGAATTGTGGCTGCGCACCTTCCACGATCCTGACACCCGCCACCTGATTGTTGAAATCGCCGACAATGGTCCCGGGATCGCGGACATATCAAGAATTTTCGATCCCTTCTATACAACGAAGCCCGTTGGCAAAGGAACAGGATTGGGGCTGAGCATCTGCTACGGGATTGTTTCCGAACACGGAGGAGAAATCTCCGCCCGAAATCTTTACCCGCGAGGAGCCTGCTTCCGGATTGAATTTCCCGCTCCCCCGGCGGTGGAGAAGCGACTGGGCCGGTCCGAATTGCGGGGTTTCACGAGGCACGGACGAGCATTGTTCGTGGACGCGGAAGAAGCGGTCCTGGCGCTCGAGCGGGATTGCGTGCAGCCGCTTCTGCAGAAAGTGGAAGCGGTTCGAACCAATCAGGATGCTGTCGCATTGCTCAGCGTGGTCGAATTCGATCTGGTGCTGGCGGAGTGGCAAGCGGGCGGCGATTTTGCCGGACCGAAGCTCTACGATTGGATCTGCCGGCATAAGCCGGACCTGGCCCATCATATAGTCTTCATTGTGCCCGCAACGACTCCGCCCGGCGCCGTTCCGGCACGAATTCAACGGGCGTGTTTGTGCCTGCAAAAACCATTGCAACGGGACGCCTTGAGGAATGCAGTGGAGTACGTGCTTCGAGCGGATAACTTCTCGGACCTCAGGCGCTGATTCCTCGAGGTTGTTGCGCCATTGCCAGCGCGTTGATCTTCGTAATGGATTCTTCCATGCGCAGAGCCAATCGTCCCACCATCGCGGTGAGTTGTTCCAACTGATCCAGGGGCAACCGGCCCGCGAAGAGACTCAGCCATCCAAGCGCATACAGCAATCGGAACCTGAGGCTGAGAGCCAGGCGTTCGGTTTCCTGTTGGCGGCTGACCACGGGAGAAAGTGCGGCGATCGTTCTGCCGAGGAGTTCGAGCGACACAAAATCCTCGCGCAGGCCGCGCAAGAATCCCCTTGCAACCGCGCGCCGTTCCCGGTGAACCTGCTTTGCCATCCGCGGTGGTAATTTCCGGCGGATGTACTCCTCATCTTCCCGGGAAAGGGCCTGGCGCACCTGAGGAAAATATTTGTAATGTGATGGACGAATGTTTGCCAGATCCCCGGGGTGCGCGACGACACGGGAGCCGGCCCGGCGCCGCCCGGACCATAAGAGGATCAGCAATCCGGCGAACAACAATAATGCCAGCGGAATGTATATGGCAGTGGGACTCATGACCTTAGCATCTCCACGATCCGCTCATTCAACTCACGCAATTGGAGATTAATCGCGGGAGACATCTCGGCATAGACTTCGGCAGGAAGCAACGCCGGTTCAGGAGCCGGTTCGGGCAAAGGATGACGGAGCAAGAAGCACCAGGTTCCGAGGGTCAGACCGGTCGCGGCGACATCCACCAGATCCGAAATGTCATTCAATTGGTTCATTCGGGGCAGCATGGCAAGCCACGTTGGAAAATTGGCCGTGAATAGGTCGCGCAAAATTGTGCTGTTGGCAAATGCGGTGATACAGTAAAAACAGATCCCGATGGCAACCCATTGTTGAAACCGCTCCAGACCGATCCGGTAGTAATGGCTCGTCCAGAGCATCGCCGCGAGGATAAGGAATGTGGAAATTTCAATGTCCCGATCCAGCGTAAGTACATAGGCGGTGATCCAATGCGGCTGGCCGCTGGTGTCCCAGGCGGCGTGGGCGAGAAGCACCAAGGCCATCAATGCAAAGAACCGCCACGCCAGTGTCCAGATTCCCGGATAAGTCCGCAGGCAATTCCAGCAAAGCTCGGCCACTGCGCCGCTCCGGGCAATGATGACCACGGCAGAGGATATCCATGCGCTGTAGTAATAGACTGCGGAATGGTATCCGAACTGCCACATCATCAGCGCTTGGAAAACACTATTAGCAAGCAAAAGGATAGTAAATACAAAAAAGTACGGCAGTCGGTTGCCAATCTTCCTGGCATAAGCGAGCGAGCAAAGGAGAGTCTTAAGTCCGATGAGGAACGCCAACTCCGCTACGTAAAGTGAAGGCATGATTCGGGCCAAGCGACGTTATGATAGCATAATTATCGTTTCGTACAGCGCAATTCTATGCTATGGCGAGTCGCTGAGCCCGATGATCACGCGTTCCGTCAGAGGTAGGTCTCAGCGTTGGTAACGCAGCCGGGGCAAGGCGGGATCGGCCCTTCCGCCAAGCTGAAGCGGGAAGCAGTGCTGACAGCGTTGGTAGCGCAGCCGGGGCAAGGCGGGATCGGCCCTTCCGCCAAGCTGAAGCGGGAAGCAGTGCTGACAGCGTTGGTAGCGCAGCCGGGGCAAGGCGGGATCGGCCCTTCCGCCAAGCTGAAGCGGGAAGCAGT
>VFSW01005515.1_pt1 | contig 18673 bp, 13 predicted proteins | sample 5358111 | NCBI WGS metagenome assembly VFSW01 (sample SAMN11554181, study PRJNA540505) | mine drainage metagenome | isolation source: sediment from site ElyBrook_90M | place: USA: Ely Copper Mine, Vershire, VT | collected 2017 | reverse complement strand
GTGCCCTGATACACGGCCAGTTCCGGGCCTTGTGAAAACGGCGGAAATCGTTGGGCTCGATTGGGTTCGTTGCGTAAAAAAAATGATAATTACGGGTAATTTTAATTTCTTCTCCAGCGCCGCTCGGCCTCAGGCACTGCCTGCCTGAGCAGCGGAAAGCCGCCGCGCTCCGAAGCGCCTTGTATCAGGGCACGGCTTCAGCCGTGCCGCATGTGGTTGCCCCCTGAACGAGGGCTTTAGCCCCTGCGCTCCTTGCCGGACCGCCGCAGAAATACATTTGTTCCGCCAGGGGCTGAAGCCCGAGCCTTTTTTTCGCGCATTGGTGGCACGGCTAAAGCCGTGCCCTGATACACTGCCAGTTCCGGGCCTTGTGAAAACGGCGGAAATCGTTGGGTTCGATTGGGTTCGTTGCATAAAAAATGATAATTACGGGTAATTTTAATTTCTTCTCCAGCGCCGCTCGACGGCAGGCACTGCCCGCCTGAGCGGCGATTTCGGCGTCTTGAATATGCCCATCTGCCGTGCTACCTTTTGGCCGTGACCCCCGCGGCATCGATTGAGCCTGGTCGAGCAACGGTGAAATGGGTGAGGGCATACGGGTCCTAACAAGGGCAGGGCGCGAGCAAGGGGCTATATAACTATAGTATTGACTATATAGATAATCCTGTCAAGTGAAATATTCAAGAAAATCGGCCTTGGCAGGGGCGGCGTGAGTCAAGAGGTTCCTGTAGGTCCCTTTCCGGTTTTGCGGCGCTTGTATCCTGGTTGTACGGTTGAATTGGCAATGGGTTTGGTCTACACGCTGCAGCCAATCTTCCCCAATATTCCGGTTGACATAGGTATAATAGTAGTACATACTATATCGTGTAATAATTGACCTCTCTTATTTTTGCCCCTGGAGGTCCGTATGCCCGCACGCCTGTTATCGCTGTTTTCCAGACTCCGTTGCCTGCGGCGCACTGCCGGGCTGAAGCCCGCCGCTACAACCAGGGTGGCGGCAAGCCGCCGCACTCGAAAGCGCCTTGTATCAGGGCACGGCTTAAGCCGTGCCGCATCCGCATGCCCCATGGACGAGGGCTTTAGCCCCCGCGCTCCAGGCCGGACCTCCGCTACGCCGAAATCGGGCGGCGTACATCCGAAAGGCGCACCCAATGCCACCCCCCGGCCGCCAAATATTAAAAATAACCATAATTATCATTTTTTTTACGAATTGAACCCAATTGAGATTGAAAACAAATGACTTACTAAAAAACGAACCCATTCGAAGCCAATCTTGCAGAAGAAAAATGGGATATGAGCCATCATTAAAATGCATCTGGTTGAAAACAAAGATACATTAAAATACGCAATTAACATCGAAATTAAAGGGTTGATCGACGGGCTTTTTCCGTCCATCAGGCGGCGGGAGAATTGGCGCTTGGCCTTAGCGGCTGGCGACGGGCGGCCCACTCGCCTGGCCGGCCGTTTTTGTTAATGGAGGAGAAACCCGGCGCGCTACGGCAAGGCGTTTCTGCCTGCCAGGTTGGTGAGGAACCGATTTTTAATGCCTTCATCCTGGAGGTATCGAGCGATCCCGGCGTTTATGTTCAAAGAAACGCGGCAATGCTTCGTCTGGCCCAGCAGGACAATCCGACCGCCTTCGGTAACGTGGCAGGCCGGTCTTACAGAGGGAGCCTCCCCCCTTGCAGGACGCGGATACTGGATCCCCGGCGGGCTGCGAACAAAGCTGCGCCAGCACAGGGCGCGGAGCAGAGTCCGTTGGGCGAACCTGCTCCCGCCCTGTATGCCGGCGGCTTGTTCCGCCGGCCCTCATGTATCTGGCGCAGCTTTGTTCCCCCTCATGCGCAGTCGCCCCGCCGCCGGTCCTTCCCGCGTCAGGGCAAGTGCCGACCGGCGCACCAGCAGAGCTTATTTCGCTTGGTGCAAGGCCCGCCGGAGGCTTTCGGAGGCCAGCAGACGCCTCCGACGCGGGCAGTTAAAGCCCGGGCGGGTCAAATGTCAAATGATCATTAGATGAGCATTTGCTGAGCAGCCAAGCACTTGACAATGCAATTGGTTGCGGAGCAATATGAGCAGTTCTTGCGGGTATCGCAACGACTGGGGACGGGGGCAACCTGCTTGGCGGAGACGGTACGAAAGGGCTCTATTCGGTTTGGCACTTACGAACTGGATCTTGATCGGCGCCAGTTGATCCGTGACGGAGTTCATGTTCACCTTCAGCCGCAGCCCCTGAAGGCGCTGGCCTTGCTTGCCACCCGCGCCGGTCAACTGGTAAGCCGCCAAGAAATCCAGAATGAAATTTGGCCGGGCGAGGCGGCTGGCGATTTCGACGCGCGGCTGAATTTCTGCATCCGGCGCATTCGCGAAGCCTTGAACGACGACCCGGACCATCCTCGATACATCAAAACCATTCGCAAGGACGGTTACTTATTTATTGCCGCGGTCGAGCTGCCCAACGGTCCCAACCCTTTCCTGCCGCAGAGTACGCCGAATGGCGAGCCTGCCAGTTCCGTCTATGGTGCTAGCGGTGTTCGCGAATCACCAGCCGCGGACGAATTGAACGGCGCCCCGGGCGTGAAAGGCGAAGCGCCAGCCGTTACAGCCTCCCGCCAGGTTATTTACAGGAAAAGCTGGCTGGCCTGGCCTGTGGTGGCGGCGGCCGTTTTGGCGGCCATTTACTTCTGGACGCCGGCGCCGCGGCCTTACCTTTCAAATCCCGTCCAGCTTACGCACGACGGCCGCGAAAAGGATGGAATAGCAACCGACGGCCAGCGCATCTACACCACGGAATTGGTAGGCGGGCAGTGGGAACTGGTGCAGATTCCAATTTCCGGCGGCACGCCCACCGTGATTCCTACCCCATTCGCGGTCACCCCGGTGGATGGTATATCCCCCGATGGCTCCAAGCTGCTTATTGAAGCCTACAACGGGCACGTTCTCTCGCAGCGGCCGCTTTGGGTAATGCCGGCGGCTGGCGGCACGCCGCAGCGCGTGGGCAACATGATGGTATACAGCGCCGCCTGGTCTCCCGACGGCGCCAGGATCGCTTATGGAACGAGTGAGGGGCTGTGGACTTCCGATCCGGACGGAGGCAATGCAAGAAAAATCGCTAGCTTTCCCGGAGCCATGCCAATAGGTTGCCGCTGGTCTCTCGATGGGCGCCGGTTAAGATCGGCAATTTACTATCCCAACTCCAACCAAACTCAATTGGAAGAGATGAGCTCCGATGGCACACGAATTCGCACGGTGTCTTCATTGCTTGGAGAGGAATCAGAGCATGGAAGCATCGGCTGGTCGCCCGATGGCGCCTATTTCCTGTTCTGTTCGGCTGGGCGGCTTTATCGCAGCGCCGGGAGTTTGAACCCGGGTGGTCTAAGACTTGACTTTTTGCAAGTCCCGGGCTTGCATGCCTCGGTGATTGAAACTGGGGTTTTAAGACCTGGCGACTTCTGTTTCACGCCTAAAGGAGACAAGCTGCTCGCGTTGCGTGCAAGAGATTACCACACTCAATTAATGAGGTTCCAAACCTCAACAGGGGCAATGGCGCCGTATCTGCCAGGCCTTTCGGCGATTGACGCAGATTTTTCTCGCGATGGGCGCTGGATGGCTTGGGTTGATGTGGAAGACAGTTCATTATGGAGGTCCCGGTCAGACGGAAGCCACAGAGTTCAAATTACTGCCGCGCCTATGAACGTTGAGCTTCCCAGATGGTCTCCGGATGACAGGACCATCGCATTCACAGCACATTCTCCCGGCCATCCTTGGCGAGTGTACGTTCTTTCGGCTGAGGGCGGGCAGCCGCATGCGCTGGTTACCACCGAGGAAGGGCAGGGCGCGCCCACTTGGTCGCCAGACGGTCAGCGGGTAATGTTTGGCCATGTTGATTGCGAAATCAGGAACGACTGCCCTGTGGAAGTCTTTAACCTGAAGACGCAAACCCTTTCTCAGCTTCCCGGCTCCAAGGGATTGCGCACGGCCAGGTGGTCTCCGGATGGATGGCACGCTGCCGCCATGAATCCGGTGCGCAAGGAACTGTGGGTGTTCGATTTCCGCACTCGTAAATGGAAGGTTGCGGCACGGGATGTGACCGGAGACCAGATTGAATGGTCGCGCAGGGGGCATTACATTTATAGTTTTGACCCTGATATTAAGGACCCTTATTTATTTCGAGTGCGCATTGCGGACATGGCCTACGAGCGCGTAGGGAGCCTTAAGAATCTTGCTCTGATGGGCGCCGTTGATTGGTTCGGGATTGCACCCGATGGTTCGCTGATTCTGAGCTACGTTGAAGAAGGCCATGAAATTTACGCTTACGACTGGAACGTAACGGGCGGGCGATGACGGTTTGCACACGGATATCGGGTCACTGAAAAACGCATCCTGAATGTCATTCCGAGCGTTCAGAGCCATTCGGCTGCTTATGATCGGCAGAAACTCGGCGCAACCGGCGCGGCGGGGAATCCTCGCTGTTGGTTATGCCGCCCCTACGGGGCTAATGAGAGTTTTATTTTCGTTGGCCCGGCGTGCGCCCATCCCAGCGCTTTCGCGCTGGGCTAAATGGCGCCGCCCCTACGGGGCTTTAAGCAGTCCCTCAGCCCGTCAGGGCGGCATAGATCAGCCCCGTGCGCAGCACGGGGAGTGCAGCTCCGTCAAGCACGCGCAAGCCCGGCCCTGGCGGGCGACATAGCCTACTCGTCATTGCGGCCACCGAGAGCCGTTTGGTTGCTTTTGATCGGCAGAAACTCGGCGCAACCGGCGCGGAATCTCGCTGCGGGGTTATGCCGCCCCTACGGGGCTAATGAGAGTTTCATTTTCGTTGGTCGGCGTGCGCCCATCCCAGCGCTTTCGCGCTGGGCTAAATGATGCCGCCCCTACGGGGCTTTGAGAGCCCGTTCTAAGGGCGCGCTGTTATCCTGAGCCGCGCTAACGAGGCACCTCAACTTCCTGCCCGCGGCGTTCAGCGGAAAGGTAGGCGCTGTATATCACGGCGATGGTGTCGCGTGCCAGGCGGCCATCGGCCAGGGGCTGGCGGCCGTCGCGGAGGCTCTCCATGAAGTCCTGAAACTCCTGGGGGTAGCCGTGCTGCCAGTCTTCGTCCGGGCAGGGATTGCTCCAACCCTGTTTGGTGCCGGTTTTTTCCACCACGTAAACGTCTTTCAGCAACTCCTCGCGCGGATTGTAGGTGCGCAGGGCGTCGGTGGGATTCAGATTGCAGCGGGTGCGGTGGTTATTGGCGAAGACTTCGAGCCAGTTATGAACTCCGCCCAGCACCAGCTCGGTGGCAAAAATATCGGCCACCGTGCCATCGTCAAAGGTGACGTGGGTGGCGGAGTAGTCTTCCACGTCGTTGTAAGTGGTGCGCAGAAAGCCGGCGTCCTGGTAATTCTTCAGGCGCGTCAGGGAGTGGGTGCGGGCGCTGACGGTGGCGGGGCGGATGGGCTGGCCGTGGCGTGCCTGGCCCTCATCGCGCTTCAGGCTAAGCGCCGCGGTCAGCGGATGGCAGCCCTTGCCCACCAGCGAGCCACCGCCGCTGAACGCCCAGATGCCGTAATAGGGTGAGTGCGAGCCGCTGTGCGATTCGTCGCCAATCATCCACAGCAATTGCCCGCCGGTTTTTACCAGGATTTCGCGCTCCTTGGCGACGGCCGGCGCATACACCCAGTTTTCCGCGTAGCAAACCTGGCGCTGGGCGCGGCGGGCGGCCTCCAGAATGCGGTCGCAGCTTTCGAGGGCGCGGCGCAGCATTTCATCCTTGGGAAACTGATCGCCGCGGAAGTCCGGCGAGCCATCGCCAAAGAAACCAGTGAAGGGCTTCTCAATAATCACGTGCTTGCCAAGCTCGAGGGCGGCAACCGCCAGCGGTTCGTGCGCGGAGCCGGGCGCGCAAACGTCAAGCACGTCGCAGGCCGCGCACAAATCCGCCACGGAATCGAAAGCCGGCACGCCAAACTGACGGCTGAAAGCCTGGCGCGATTCCGCGGAGCGCGAAGTGACGCCGGTTACCTTGACCGGCACTCCGTGAACTTTCTGGTAAGCGTGCCAGTGGAACCGCGCGGCAAACTGCGCTCCGGCCAAGCCAATACGAATGGGTTGGGTCATGCGTTCCGCCTCCTTCTTCTTCCCCGCCGGACCGGTTTGCAGCGCCTGCGCCTTGCGGGGCGGCCTTGGATTTTACCACGCGCCCTGCGGCTGCGGAGCCAAACTCGGCGGAGACGCAAGGCTGGGCTCACTGGCGAAGCGGCGTCAGCCATATCCGCCCGGGCTCTTAATTTTGCTTGACCAACCCGAGGCGCTAAGTGGATGCTGTTCATCACCAGGATCGCTGCCAGCGCGAAGTTTGCACGGGTTTGCAGGATGGGTAGTCCAGGTGATTCAAAATACAACCCTTTCAGGAGCATTCCATGCAGAAGAATAACCGTCGGGAGTTTTTGAAGAAGACCGCCAGCGTTGCGGGCGGTGCGCTGCCCTGGCTGGCGGCGGGCGGAACGGCCTGGGGAGGCGCGGCAGCCCAAGCCGCGCCACACATGAAATTCCCTACCGCTCCAAGAGCTCGCCTGGGCGTGGCCACCTGGCCTTTTCGCGCCTTCTTTGATACGCCCACCAACTATTGGCGCGACAAGAAACAACCCTCCATGGACCTGACCGAATTCCCGGCCCTGATGGTGAAGCGATTCAACGTGCACGCCATTGAGCCGCTCAGCAACCACTTTACCTCGACCGACGCTGACTATCTGCACCGCTTTCGCGCCGCCACAGAGGCCGCCGGCGTTCGCGTGATTGACCTGGCTGTGGGAGGAAAAGACAGCGTCTATTCACCTGACCCGGCGGTGCGCGATAAAGCTGTGGCCTTCGGCAAGCAATGGGTGCAGATTGCCGTGGCCGTGGGTTCGCCCAGCATCCGGCTGCACATTGCCGGCGTGCACGGAGTGCAACCGAATGTCCATCTGGCGGCGCAATCCCTGGGGCGAATAGCCGCCTACGGCGCACAGCACAGTGTGGTGATTAATCTGGAAAACGACGACCTGAAGACCGAAGATGCTTTCTTTATTGTGAAGGTGATAGAAGCGGCAGGCAGCGGCAATCTGCACGCACTGCCGGATTTTGCCAATTCGATGATGAGCGGCAGCGCGGACTTTAATTACCGCGCCGTCACGGCAATGTTTAAGCACGCCTATAACATTGCTCACGTGAAAGACGGAGAGGTGGACGGCCATGGACAGTTCGTTTCGATTGACATGAAGCGTACCTTTGCCATCGCCAAAGCGGCGGGATACAAGGGCTACTTTTCCATGGAATTTGAAGGCCGGGGCGATCCCTACGCGGGCACGCAAAAGCTGATCGAGGAGTCATTGAAGTACCTGAGCGCATAAACGTTGAAGATTTTAGGCGCCATACCGGTGTATGATGAGTACAGGGGCGAAAAGATAAGACGATACCCTTGCAGAAGTTAGAAGGCCGGGAACCGACCGGACTGTTGTTTTGTGAAGCGGAACGCCTAAATGGGACTTTGCGAGCGACCTTTGCGGTTTGCTTGCGTAGATCAGGCTTCACACCCGATAACACCCGCCGACCGATCCCACCTGCCAGAATTAATTTCTTCCGCCAAGAGATCGTAGAGCGCCCTCGAAAGAAGGATTTGTGGCTGAAGAACGTTTGAAACTTGCAGTATTCATAGATTTTGACAACATTCAGATCGGCGTGCGCGACACGCTGAACAAGGAATTTGACGTCTCGCTGGTACTGGAGGCGCTGAAGGAGCGCGGCGAGGTGGTGGCCAAGATCGCCTATGCCGACTGGGCTCGCGCCGGCGACCAGAGCCGCCAGATGACCCAGCACGCCATCCAGATGGTGCAGCGCAGTGTGACCCCGCGCGGCGACAAGAATGGCGCGGACATCAATCTGGCGCTCGACGCGCTGGAAATGGCCTTTACCCGCCACCACGTCAACGCCTTTGCCATTGTGGGCGGCGACAGTGACTTTATGGCTCTGGTGGAGAAACTGAAGCAGTTTGATAAAAGGGTGTTCGTAATCGGCGGGCGCTCGTTTACCAGCGGCATTCTGCAGCGCAACTGCACGGAGTTTATCGCCTACGAAAACCTGCTGAAGAGCGCGGCCTCCGACGGCCCGCGCGCCCGCGCGCCCAGGCGCAGTGAGGCGCAGGCGCGCCCGGCCGCCACCAGCGCGCAGGAGGTTCGTCCGCTGGCCGACGCGCTTCCCAATATTCAGCGCGCGTTAAAGATTCTGGCCGACCGCGGCGTGGCTCCGCAGCTTGGCTTGCTGAAAAGCACGCTGCTGCAGCTTGACTCCACCTTCAGCGAGCGCGATTACGGCGCTGGCTCATTCCTGGAATTTATGCAGAAGATTGAGGGCGGAGGATTGGCTCATTTGCGGCGGACGGAGCGCGGATTCCTGGTTGAGCCGCTGGAAGTGGAGGATGCGGGAACCGGCGTCAAAGAGGCTGCTCCCGCCATCGCGGAGGGAATTGCAACGACGGCGGCGGCCGAGGTGGAGGCGGAAGCGGATCTTGGCAATGAGGCGGAGGCAGCGCCGGTGGCGGCAGTGGAGGCGCCCGCTGCCGAGGCCTTGAATCTGCTGCGCCAGGCGCTGGCGGCTGCCACCCTGAAGAATCCCTCAAAGCCGCTTTACATTCGCCAGCTTTTGCAGGCGGTGCGGGTTTTGAACCGTGACTTTGACGAACGCCGCTACGGATTCCGCGGCGCGCTGGATATGCTGCACCAGGCGCAGCGCGAGGGCTTGCTTAAACTGCAGCGCGACCACAAGGGCGTGTGGCGCATTCATGCCCTGGCTGCCACACCGGAGCCCGTTGCAGAACCTGAGCCGGCTCCCGAACACACGGTGCAGGATGTAGTGGCTGAACCAGCGAGCCATCCACCACAGGTGGAGACAAGCGGCGAAGCCGAAGAAACTGAGCCGGAGTGGACGCTGGCGGATGAGCACTTCGCCCTAAAAGAACCGGAGGCTGTGGCTGCGGACCCTGAGCCAGTGGAAACGGCGCCTGCAGCGGTTGTTGAAGAACCGGGGAAGCCTCGGAAAACGCGGAAAACGCGTGTGGCGCGCCCACCTCGTCGAAGCGCGGCAAGAACCACCGCGGCCAAAACTCCGCGACGCCGCAAAACCAAAGAGCCCGTGGCGGAATAACCTGTCGCGGCGCTAATCCCGCAATCCGAGCCATCAAATTCAATGGAGGCGCTGCAAGGCCAGCAACAGCGCCTCCATTTGTTCCTCAAACACGGTGCGCAAATCGAGCAGGAGCAAATCGCGCTCCACTCTGGCGATAACCGGAGGCCGATTCTGCCGCAGTCGTGCGGCAAGCAAGGTGGCGTTGTCTTTTGGGTGGCGAAGAGCCAGCAATTTTGTGGGCAACGACCTGCCGGGAGTTGAGCCTCCGCCGGCCACCGATTCACCGTCGATTACGCTGAGGGTGAGCTCAGACAAATGGCTCAGGCGCTGGGCAAACTGTTCGGTGCGCGCTGTTATCTGCTCCAGGCTGGCGTGGATCATGCGCTGCACGGGAATGGCGTCAAGTTCCCCGCGCAGATAAAGCTCCAGGGTGGCCTGCAGGGCTGAGAGGGTGAGTTTATCCACGCGCAGGGCGCGGAAAAGCGGGTTCTTGCGAATGCGGGCAAGCGGCTCAGGCTTGCCGAGCAGGATGCCGGCTTGAGGCCCACCCAGAAGTTTATCGCCGCTGAAAGTAATAACATCAACCCCGGCCGCCAGGCTGGCCGCTACCGTCGGTTCGTCATGGAAACCCAATGGGCTGAGGTCCACCAGGCAACCGCTGCCCAGGTCCTCAATCAGAGCTATTTTGTGGCGGGCCGCCAGTTCCGCCAGTTCCTCCAGGGTTGGCTTCTCGGCAAAACCTTCCAGGCGAAAATTGCTGGGGTGGACGCGCAGAATGGCGCGGGTGCGTTCGTTGATGGCGGCGGCGTAATCGCCGATCCGCGTCCGGTTTGTGGAGCCGATGTCGCGCAGCGTGGCGCCGCTGCGGGCGCATATTTCGGGGATGCGAAACGAGCCGCCAATTTCCACCGCCTCGCCGCGCGAAACCAGCACTTCGCCGCCTTCAGCCAGCGTATTCAGGGCCAGAAAGACCGCCGCCGCGTTGTTGTTGACCACCAGCGTGGCCGGAGCGCCAAAAAGATCGGCGAACAGCCTGGAGGTGTGGGCATCGCGCTTGCCGCGCTCCCCGCGCTCCAGGTCGTATTCCAGATTGGAGTATTGCGACGCCACATCGATCATGCGCTGAATGGCGGCGGGCGCCAGCGGGGCGCGTCCAAGGTTGGTGTGGAGCACGACGCCCGTGGCGTTGATAACCGGCAGCAAAGACGGGCGCGCCGCGGCCTCAGCGCGTGTCAGGATTTGCTTCTCCAGGGCTTCCATCGACAATTCAATCCCAGGGTTGGCGCGCAATTGCTGGCGGGCATCATCCAGAACCCCGCGCGTTAACTGCAGCAGCCGCTTGTGGCCCAGCCTGGACTCCGCTTCGCGTAAAGGCGCGCGGCTTAGGAGCGCGTCGACCGAGGGCAGGCGGCTGAAAACAGAAACGGCGTTATGGTCTTCGGTTTTCAATGGCTCAGCGTCGGAAGGCACAAGGGTAGCGTCAGTTTTGCTGGACAAACTCGATGCTTTTCAACTGTTCAAGAGCTCGCCAAAAGTCAAAAACCTCTTCGCTTTCAGGGTTATAGTGGCTGGTGATACCCAAAAAGCGGGCTTCAGCCGGCTGTTGAGTGGGCATTAGAAATTTCCCCGTCTTTACCTGGCCGTTGCTGAAGGTGATCTTCATGCGCCCATTGTCAAAATCAATGCGGCTGATCCTGTCAAACTCCACATCGTCGCCTCCACCCTGGTCGTAAGCCGCCGGCAATGTGGTTCGCGCCGGCACCGCTTCCAGAAGCGACCCGGTACCGTTGGGTGGATAGAAATCAAGATAGAGATCAAAAACCTGAACTGCCTTCCCGCTGCGGTCTGTGACGGTTGCGGTGTAGCCAAACTCTTTCCACAATTTCACAATCATCTGCCGCTCGCTGGCGCTGCTGGTGGTGGCCTCGTAGGGCAGACTGCCCTGATTAAGGCTGCTCTTTATCACCCGCCGGGTTTTCAAATCGAAGTGCTTATACACAATGACGTTCGCATCCTGATGCACTACGATTGCCTGGCGCTGGATGATGTGCTGGCGTCCTTCCGCATCAACCTGGGTGATCGTATCGGCCAGCAAAGACGAAAATGAGGCCGCAGCCAGTAAGGCGGTGGCCAGAAAGGCCGTAACTTTTAGAAGTCGGTTCATCAGCATCAGGCAGGCCCAGACGTTGCATCCCGGCGTGCCAACGGATATTGGACGCCGGGCTTGCCACCTTCACTGGTCTATAAGGCCGGGGGTTCTGAAACCAGCTCAGAACCCCTTCGCGATAACGCGCGAGCCCGCCGGCGTGGCCAATTACTTTTTCTTTGTTTTTTTGTACTGCGTCTGCACTTCACCGGTCAGATTCTGCAACATCTGCGTCGCTGCAGCGGCGTACTTGCCGTTTGGATCCACCTTCAAATAGCTTTGCAGCGCTTCAACCGTGCCCGGAGCAGGAACAACTTTGCCGTCCGCTCCCATGGTCGCTTTACCCATCAGCGCCTGCGCCTCAAGAAAATAGGCGTCACCATAATTCGGGTCAATCTGGGTAGCGTGTTTAAAAGCGTCGGCCGCTTCGTCCATGTGGCCGGAGTTGGTCATGATGGCGCCGATGTTGTAGTAGGCCTTGGCGGCGTTGGTGGGATCAAGCTGGGCCGCCTTCTCAAACTCGGCCTTGGCCTCCGGAATCTTATTCTCGCTCACATACATGTTTCCCAGCATATTATGCAGGTTCGCATCGGTCGGGTCATCAGCCATAGCCTTTTGATAGTACGTGAGAGCCTTGTCGTACTGCTTGGCTTTGGTGTACGCCATGGCAGCCTGGGACTCGATCACAACCTGGTTCTTTCCCTTGGCAAGCGGCAGAGCCTTCTCAAAAGACGCCGCGGCATCTTCATACTTGCCGGCGGCCATCAACTGATTCCCCTGGTCAAACAATTGTTTCAAACCCGTAAACTGCTTCTGTTCTTTTTCCTGGGCTTGGACCTGGGCCTGCACTTGAGGATTTGCCGCTGCTTCTTTGGCTGCCTGGGCCTTTTCCTTTGCCATGTCAAAGTCGACCTCAACCGGGTCGCCCATCCCGACGTGGCGGGTGATGTAAAAAACCTGATGTCCTTGTGGGTCATTCAAGGTAATTTTGTATTGGCCAATGGGCAGGCCAATGTAAACGTATTGCCCCTTCTTATTGGTCTTGGTTTTGTAAACCCCTTTTACATCCTGCCGCTCTATGATGATGGGATACCCGGCCAACTTGTTCCCTTGTTCATCTTTGGCAACACCTTGCACACCACCAGTTTGGGCGTAGCTGGGAGCCGCGCTTGCCATCACCCAAACCACAAACGCAACACCCAACATCCGCCGCAATGTTTTTACAGGCATAAGTTCCTCCTATGGCTACGGTTATTCTAATCACTTTGAGTCTTTGACTCAACCCATTTTGACCAGCCGGTTCATTCAGGCTCGAAGGGCTGTGGATGCGGCCGGACGTGGATAGACTGCAATAGCGGGTTGCTGAATAACTTTCATTGCGCCTGTCATCCTGACCGGGACGAAGGATCCCGTTATTTGTTCTCAAGCCAGTGCGGAGAGGCTTCGCGGCCATGAAAATAGCGGCGACATCCCCTCACCCGGCTCGCGTCGCTCGCCACCCGCTCCACAGGGAAGGGCCAGTCATTCAAATCATCCAGCCTTCTCCCCGCTTGCGGGGAGAGGGGGAAACCGCGCAGCGGTGGGTGAGGGGTTATTTTCATGCCCGGTGGTGAGCCGAAGGCTCATGGCGTCTTCGCTCAGCATGACCCTTTCGTTTTTTCAGCAGCCTGTTGGGGGCGTATCATTACGCCTTCGGGATGCACCTCTGCTGCGTAGCCGCTTCTTTGTGCGCTTCGACAAGGTATTTCTCTTCCTGAAGGACTATCTCGACACGGGCGTATCCTGACACCGTTTTTTCCTCCCTGTTCTGGAACTTCCGCTGCGACTCATCTTACAGGTTTACATCTAACCTGAACGGAGACATACTCTGGTGAGATGCTTACCAGGAGAGACAAAAACGCCGCCGCGTTGTTGCAGGGAACGCTCGATCTGCTGATCCTGAGAACCCTCGTCTTCGGCCCCAATCACGGCCAGGGGATTGCGCGCGCGATTCAGGAGCAATCAGAGGACGTTCTCCTTGTGGACCATGGCGCGCTCTACCCGGCGCTGGAGCGCTTGGAGGCGAGGGGCTGGATCACGGGGAAATGGGGAACTTCGTCAAATAACCGCAAGGCGCGCTTTTACACCCTTACCCCAAAGGGCCGCAAGCAACTGCTCGAAGAGACCAGCCAATGGCGCAAGGTTGCCGCTGCCATTGGGCGCGTATTGGGACCGGAGAGTGTGGAGGGTTAAAGCCCATGGTCTGGCGGCGCACGCGGCCGCAAAGCGACTTTGCCGAAGAGCTTCAGGCTCATCTCACTTTGGAAATCGACCGCCTTCGTGAAGAGGGCATGAGCGAAGTGGAGGCAACGGCGATGGCTCGGCGAAATTTGGGAAACATCACCAAAGCCCGGGAGCGCTTTTACGAATCGCACCGCTTGCTTTGGCTCGACGACCTCTGGCAGGACCTGCGCTTCGGGCTGCGTATGCTTGCCAGGTCTCCGGGCTTCACTCTGGTCGCCTTTCTTACCCTGGCGCTGGGCATCGGCGCGAACGCCGCCATTTTCCAGCTCATCGATGCAGTTCGGCTCCGCACGTTGCCCGTGAATGATCCGAGTTCTCTCGCTATCATCCACTTGAACAGGAACCATTGGGGCAGCGGCAACTTCAACGGACCCTATTCTGAATTTACATATCCCCTCTGGCAGCAGGTTCGCCAGCGGCAGAAGGCATTTTCCTCCATCGCCGTCTGGTCCAATGACCGCACAAATCTGGCCACGGGCGGCGAGGTCAATTTTGCGCATTCTATTTGGGTGAGCGGCGGTTTCTTTAAGATTCTCGGCGTGCACCCTTTTCTGGGCCGGTTGATTTCCTCAACGGACGACCAGACCGGCTGCGCGGGCGGAGTGGATCTGAGCTATGCCTTCTGGCAGCGACGATACGGCGGCTCGGCGACCGTCATTGGCAAGACGCTCACCCTCGACGGGCACCCGTTTTCAATCCTGGGTGTCTCGCCGCCCGGCTTCTACGGCGTCGCGATTGGTGAACGGTTTGATGTTGCGGTACCCGTCTGTGCGGAGCCGTTGATCTGGGGCGAATACAGCCGCGTGACCAGCCCGGATGCCCGCCACGATTGGTGGCTGGCCATGCTGGGGCGGCTGAAGCCCGGCTGGACCCTGGCCCGAGCGACGGCCCAGCTTGCGGTCATCACCCCCGCTGCGTTGCGCGAAACCATTCCGCCGCAATATGACGCGGATGGTGTGAAGCATTACCTGGCCTACAAGCTTGAAGCGCGTTCCGCCGCGAACGGCTTTTCGCAATTGCGGCAAGACACCTCCACCCCTCTCTGGCTGCTCCTGGGACTTTCCGGGCTGGTCCTGTTGATCGCCTGCGCCAATCTGGCAAACTTGATGCTGGCGCGCGCCAGCAGCCGCGAGCGCGAAATTGCCGTTCGTCTTGCCCTGGGAGCCTCGAGTGGGCGCTTGATCCGGCAACTGCTTTCGGAAAGCGCATTGCTTGCCATAGCCGGCGCCGTGGGAGGAGGATGGCTGGCTGCCGTTCTCAGCCGGTTCCTGGTCGCGTTCATCAGCACGCCCGACAACCCGATTTTCCTCGACATGTCCACCGACTGGCGCTTCCTCGGTTTTGCCGCAGGCCTCGCGTTCCTTACCACCCTTCTTTTTGGTTTGGCTCCGGCCTTGCGCGCTGGCAGCCAGCCGACCGGCTCAGTTCTGAAAACGGGCGGGCGCGGAATGACTGCCGGGCGCGAGCGCTTCCGGCTGCAGCGTATTCTTGTCGCCTCGCAAGTCGCGCTCTCGCTGGTGCTGCTCGCGGGCGCGTTGCTTTTCGCCCGCAGCCTCGAAAACCTGATGACGCGCGATCCGGGATTCGAGCAGAACGGGGTCCTCGTCGCCAATATCGAGTTGATGCGCCTCAAACTGCCTGAAGCGCAGCGCAATCCATTCGTTGACGATTTGCTCAATCGTGTCCGGGCCGTTCCCGGCGTGGCCGCTGCCGCGGCCTCCACGCGCTCTCCCGTCAACGGGAATAGCTCCAACGACATGATCCTTGGTGAAAACGGCGCCGCAAGCAAAGGGGCCTCGTGGCTGGAATCTATCAGCCCCGGCTACTTCCAAACCATGGAAACACCTATTCTCGCCGGCCGCGATTTCAACGACAGCGATTCGGCCACCTCGCCCAAGGTTGCCATTGTCAATCAGGCGTTTGTTAATAAGTTCCTCGGTGGCAAGAAAAATGCCCTTGGCAGGCAGTTCCGACTGTGGGAGCCACCTGGAAAGCCAGAGCCTTATTACAGCGTCGTCGGAATAGTGGAAAACTCCGTTTATAACGACATGCACGTGCCTTTTGTGCCGGTGATGTATTTTCCACGCACCCAGGACGAAAAGCCGGACGTAACCGTTACATTCTTGATTCGCTCGCGAGTGGGCGCGGCGGGCGTGCTCAATTCCGTCAAGAGCGCCATTGCCGGTGTAAACCCTGAAATCGATATCCAGTTTAAGGTGCTGCAAAGGCAGATTCGCGAATCACTGCTTCAGGATGAATTGATGGCGACGCTGTGCGGATTCTTTGGCGCGCTCGCTGTGCTGCTGGCGGCGATCGGGCTCTACGGCGTGGTTTCGTACACGGTCGGGCAGCGCACCAACGAAATCGGAGTCCGCATGGCGCTTGGCGCGCAGCGTTCCGGCATCCTACGACTCATCCTGGGAGAAGTTGCGGTGGTGATTTCGATTGGCATCATAGTTGGTGCGGGCCTCACGTTGGCCGGCGGCAAGGCCGCGGCTTCCCTGCTCTTCGGCCTCAAAGCCCGCGACCCGCTGACTCTCGGTCTGGCGGTAATCATTCTGGCGACGATTGGTTTTGTTGCGAGCTTTGTACCCGCGCAACGCGCGAGTAAGGCAGACCCCATGGTGGCGCTGAGACACGAATAATGCTGTGAGGAGTGGCAAGTGGCGAGTGACCAGCAAAGGACAGGGAGGGCGGCCGCAAGAAAATCCCAAAGCCCAAACCTGACGCCTTTCCAGCCCATTCCTGAGACACGAAGAACAGGGGCTGGTTGTTAAGGGCCCGGGGCTGGACGAAAGCAGACCGCGCCGCCCGCCGCGCGGGCCTGCATCCTTCAGGTCCGCGGTTTGTGATTCGATTCAATCCGCCTCATCCCATGGTTTACACCATGGGCTATAGGATGTCGCCCTTTCAGGGCTCAAGGCAGCGCACCCAAACCCACGTGGCACAAACCCGCGCCGTGTCATCCTGAGTCGCGGTTTGCGCGGCGAAGGATCTCGCCCTGTCCTGACGCAGGAAGGTACCGTCGGCCTTTATTTAAGTAACACCCGGCGCTCCCGCCGCTCATAGAGCGGCCCTACAGCAACGCCGCTACACCCGGAGTCGCTACCCCCCTTTGGAGTGCGGCGGCAAGCCGTTCCGCACTCCAAAACGCCTTGTATCAGGGCACGGCTTCAGCCGTGCCGCATGCGCATGCCCCGCCAGCGAGGGCTTTAGCCCCTGCGCACATAGAGCGGGCAGCACAGCGTTTGCGTCTATTCAAACCCCGCGGCTTTCACTCTCTGAATGCACAGGCCGCCCTGGCCTTGCTCGTCACTTGTCACTCGTCACTGGGGTTTATGCACCCGCCTCGGAGGGCAGAAGCCGCAGCACTATAAGCAGGTCTACGCTGCTCTACCTGCTGTGTAGTGTAAGGGTCAGGGGACCGGGGAGAGTTTGGTAATCGTCGAAGACCAACTTGGCGCCATCGTATATTTTCAGCCGGACCGTGTCACCGTCCCTTCCATTTACCTGAAGGTCGAACCTCCCGAGTTCATCCACTTTGCCCTCCGCCGGCTGGCCATCCACCATCAGTCGCAGCGCGGCCCAGTCCTTTGGCGGCGGGCTAATCGATCCAGTCAGGTGGGTAAAAGGTGGCGGCGCTCGCAACAATGTCACATCGAGCACGGCGCCTTTCAATTCCAGATGCTGCCATTCCTGTTTGTAGCCGTCCACCTGCGGCAGGACTCCCACGGTTGCGCCCCTGAACTTCGCCGGGATGCCCTTGAAATCGGCCTCGCCGTTTGAGCCGATGGCTTTGGAACGCCGGTCGTTATCGAGATCGATGGTGATTTTACCGGAGGCGATAATGGGCTCCGTTCCGGTCGGGCCGTGAGGCCGCACGGTCAGGTCAAACGTCTCCGGCGGAGGCGGCACCAGTCTGAACCCTCCTACAACCACCAGGCAGAAGAGCACAACCGGACCGCCGAGCTCAAGGGCATTCCCCAATTGCCTGCCGGTGAAGCTCGCGTAGCTTCGCATGGCGCCGAAGAGAAACGCCGCACACGCGAGCGCCCAGGGAATCAACAAAAGGTAAAAGACTTGATTTTGAACGCCGCTTTCAATCAGCTTGGGAACCCGATAAACATAGAAAAACAGCAGTCCCATGCCGATGGTGAGCCCGACTAGAGCGATGGTCGCGTAGGCCCTTGCCGTAAGGGGCTGGTTCAGTTGCGCAGGGTTGACTCTGGGCACGATCGCTACCTTCATTTCTGTTTGGGATTGCCGGCCTTCGGCACATGGCTCGTCTTAGCACGGATCCTGGCAGCCTGGTCTTCATAGACCTTCGCTTCGCTCTCGCGGCCAAGCTTTCGCAGGACGCGCGCCAGGTTTCCAGCGACTGTCGCCACATTCGGGTGGTCCGGTCCCAGCGCCTTTTCGTCAATCGCCAAAGTCCGCTTGAGGAGTGCTTCCGCCTCGGCGTACTTGCCTTGGTGGTAGTCAAGCGCTGCCAGGTTGTTGAGGTCTGTTGCCACATCCGGGTGCTCCGGCCCCAAAGCCTTCTCGTCGATCGCTAGGGCCCGCTTGTAGAATGGCTCGGCCTCGGCGTACTTGCCTTGGTGTTCGTAGAGCAGCGCGAGGTTGTTGAGGCCTGTCGCCACTGTAGGGTGGTCCGGCCCCAAAGCCTTTTCGTCAATCGCCAAAGCCCGCTGGTAGAGTGGCTCCGCCTCGGCATACTTGCCTTGGTCGTCGTAGAGCGCCGCCAAGTTGTTGAGGGCTGTCGCCACTGTAGGGTGGTCCGGCCCCAACGCCTTTTCGTCAATCGCCAAAGCCCGCTGGTAGAGCGGCTCGGCCTCGGCGTACTTGCCTTGGTGTTTGTAGAGCGTCGCCAAATTGTTCAGGTCTCTCGCCACATCCGGGTGCCCCGGCCCCAGCGCTTTCTCGTCAATCGCCAAAGCCCGCTTGGCGAGTGGCTCCGCCTCGGCGTACTTGCCTTGGTGGTAGTAAAGCGCTGCCAGGTTGTTGAGGTCTCTCGCCACTTCGGGGTGCTCCGGCCCCAGCGCCTTTTGGTCAATCGCCAAAGCCCGCTGGTAGAGCGGCTCCGCCTCGGCGTACTTCGCTTCC
>VFSW01005514.1_pt1 | contig 18679 bp, 13 predicted proteins | sample 5358111 | NCBI WGS metagenome assembly VFSW01 (sample SAMN11554181, study PRJNA540505) | mine drainage metagenome | isolation source: sediment from site ElyBrook_90M | place: USA: Ely Copper Mine, Vershire, VT | collected 2017 | reverse complement strand
TTTTTTCGGCGTTCCAGCACCTGCGGCTACCGAGCGCCACTCAGACCAAAGGGTTCAGCCTCTCACTTTTGCGCCAGAAAGTAGCTAGTAAACGAGTGGGCCTGAGAAAGGATGTAGGCGAAGGCGTAGGTATAGGGCGCGGGCAGCAGGTGCAGCTTATCGACCTCAGCGAGCACCTTGGCGTCAAACGCGCTCGGCACGCGGCTGAGTTGCGCCGCCATGGGAGGATCGAACGGCACGGCGCCGGCTTGGGCGTAGCGGAAGCCGTAGGCGGCCCACAGGATCGTTACGGAGATTGCGCCAATGACCACCAGTGCCAGCGCCAGGCGCCGGGCGAGGCGCGCGGCCGGGACGGGCGGAGCATCGGGAGCGAGCTTCTTTGGCCACAGAAGCTCGGAGGCGGCGAGGTGCACAAGCGTGGGAAGCAGCAGGATGGCGCTGTGCTTGGCCGCGAGCGCGAGCCCCACGACAAGGCTGGTCCCGATGAGGCGCCACACGGCCGGGAATTTCATGTAGCGGTAGAAGGCATACATGGCCCAGAACATGAAGAACGCGTTGCCCGGGTCCAGGGTAGCCAGCGCCGAATGGCCCATCAGTGTGGGGTCGAATGCGATAAGGCCGAGGGCGACGAATCCGGCGCCCAGGCCGAACATTTCCCGCGCGGCGGCAAAGACAAGAATCGCCAGCAGGAGCGTGAAAACCGAATCCGCCATGCGGGCGCGGAACATGATGGTGTTGGCGTCGTTCTGGAAGACGAGCGCCTTGCCGGCCTGAAACCCCAACGGCTCGTAGGGGAGGCTTGGGATTGGCGGTTCCGGCAAGTGCATGCCGATCAGGGGCAGGGTGATCAGGCGCGTGATCAGGGGTGGATTCAGGGTGACGTAGCCATGCTTCCATTGCAGGTAGCCGGAGTAAATATGAAAGGGCTCGTCAAAAGCCGCCGAGTTGTCGCGGGCCATCAGGAACATTTGGAGGAAGATGACGAGGAGAAAGGCGGCGACGACTCCGAAAACGACAGGTTTGCGATTGGCCAGTTTCATGGCGCCTCCACAGCGCCCAAGCACGGCGGCCGCGGAGTGACAGATCCGGATGGGACCATCGATATTCGAAGCGCGAGTGTATCACGGCGCGCCGCCGTAGGCTCCGAAACGGGATACGCGGCAGAGCGCGAAGGGACGAGAGCCTCTTCATCGCGTATGGTCCAGTCGTCGAAAGACCGCATAGGTGTTTCTTACACGTAGTATAATACGGCTGATGCGCAAATCGCTCACGCTGGCTTTGAGCCTACTCGGCTTGTTCGATTCGCTATACCTGCTCTATACCTATACTTCCCCATCGCGCCCCATGGTCTGTATCGGGACGGGCTGCGACGCCGTGCGCGCCAGCGCTTATTCCACTCTCTGGGGCGTGTCCATGCCTGTGTTTGGTGTCCTCGGCTACACGCTGCTGGCGGTCGTCATTATTGCGGAATCCCTGTTTTCCGCGCGCCTCGCGAGGTGGGCGCGCTACGCCTTGCTGGGCATGACCGGCTTTGGGTTCCTCTTCTCGGTTTACCTCGAATACCTGCAAGCCTTCGTGATCCACGCTTACTGAACCTCGCGCCTTCCCCCTCGCATTTGCAACCCGATTGCATCCCGGCAAGGCTGCCCCCGCCAGCCCTGTCCAATCCCCGGGAACAGGCCACTTGACAAAGTATTTCAGAGTTCGGCATACTTGAGTAGATGCAACTGAGTTGCGTAAAGCTGAAAGACCTCCGGCCGGGACAGCGCGCCATTCTGGAAAGTATCGGGCTTCCGCCGGAGGACGCCCGCCGCCTGATGGAGCTGGGTTTCCTGCCCGGCGCGCAGGTCACCGCGGGCCACCGTGCGCCCGGTGGCGACCCGCGGGTCTTCCAGGTGGATGGCTCGGAAATCGCCCTGCGCGCCGAAACCGCGGCGGAGATGACCGTGCGCTTCAGCGAAAGGTAAGCCTCCGTGACCGGTTGCGACGGCTGCGCCGCCCTCAAGATTGCCCCTCCTCCGCCCGTGCGGCCCAGGACCGTGGCCCTGGTCGGTCCTCCCAACTGCGGCAAAACCACCCTCTTCAACCGGCTCACCGGCCTGCGGCAAAAGGTCGCGAATTTCCCGGGCGTCACGGTCGAGCAGCACACCGGGACCGCCGAATTGTCCGGCGGCCGCGAAGTCGCCATCGTGGATCTGCCCGGCATCTACAGCTTGCATCCGCGCTCGGAAGACGAGCAGGTGGCGCACGATGTGCTCAAGGGCCTGCATCCGCGCACGCCCCGGCCCGACGCCATTCTGTTGCTGCTGGATTCGACCAACCTGCAGCGGCACTTGATGCTGGCCGCTTCCATCCTGACCCTGGGCGTACCCACGCTGGTCATTCTCAACATGGCGGATGAGTTGCGCAGCCGCGGTGGCACGCTGGACGTGCCCGCGCTGGAGGCCCAACTGGGCGCGCCCGTGGTGCTGGTGAGCGCGCGCCAGGGCGAAGGTGTGGACGCCGTGCTCCAGTTTCTGGCGAGCGCTATTCCGGCGCCGCGGCCGATCGATCTTCCCATCCTCCAGGACGTGCCGAAGTGCCGCCAGTGGGCCGGCCGCGTGGGCAGCCGCGCATCCTATCATGCGCCCGCTCCGCCCGCCTGGACGCGCCGCCTGGACGCGATCTTCCTGCACCCGGTCCTGGGTATTACGGTCTTCGCGCTGGTGGTGGTGGCGGTGTTCCAGACCATCTTCACCGCCGCCGCGCCGTTGATGGACGGCGTCCGGTGGCTCTTCGAGGTTTCCGGCCACTGGATTACCGCCGCGCTGCCCGCCTCGCCGCTGCGTTCGCTGCTGGTGGAAGGCGTGTGGGGCGGCGTGGGCGCCGTGATCGTCTTTCTGCCGCAAGTGCTCCTGCTGTTTCTGTTTATCGGCATCCTGGAAGACTCCGGCTACCTGGCGCGCGCCGCGCTGATCGCCGACCGCACCATGGCCCGCGTGGGATTGCAGGGCAAATCCTTCATCCCCCTGCTTTCGGCCTACGCCTGCGCGGTGCCGGCCATCCTGGCCACGCGCACCATCGAGAACAAGCGCGACCGCATCGCCACCATTCTGATTGCACCGTTCATGACCTGCTCGGCGCGCCTGCCCGTTTACACGCTCATTATTGCCGCCTTCCTTCCCAACCGCCCGCTACTGGGCGTGTTTCTGGGAGCGCGCGCGGCGGCACTGCTGGGACTGTACGCGCTGGGCTTCGTGGCCGCCGTGGCCACCGCGCGCCTTTTGAAATCCTCCATTTTGAAGAGCGGCCCGACCTCCTTCCTGCTGGAGATGCCATCCTACCGCTGGCCCACCCTGCGATCGCTGGGGCTGCGCCTGTTGGATCGCTCCGCCGTCTTTCTGAAGCGCGCCGGCACCATCATCCTGCTGGTCACCGTCATTTTGTGGGGGCTGGCGCATCTGCCCCTGAATCACGGCCAGGCACCGCCCCTCGAACAGAGTCTGGCGGGCACGGTGGGACGCACCATCGAGCCGGTCATCCGCCCGCTGGGGTTCAACTGGAAGATCGGCATAGGGCTGATTACGTCGCTGGCCGCGCGGGAAGTCATCATCGGCACGCTGGGCACGATCTACGGCATGGACCCGGCCACGCACACCCTCGATCTGCAGCAGGCGCTGCGCCGCGATCTCACGCAAGGCGCCGCCGTCGCCCTGCTGATCTTCTTCGCCTTCGCCATGCAATGCACCTCGACGCTGGCGGTGGTGCGGCGGGAAACCGGCGGCTGGCGCTGGCCCGCGGCCCAGTTCGCCTATATGAGCGCGCTGGCCTACGTGGGCGCCTTCATCGCCTTTCACGTGGTCCGCTGAGCGGCGCCGGCCCGCGGCTAATCCTGCAGGGTGAACAGATAGGCCACCAGGTCGTCCATCTGGTGGCCGGAGAAGCGGTAGGGCGGCATGATGCTGCCGGGAGAGAGCGCCGCGGGATCGGCAAAGTGTTGGACCACCCAGCTCCTGGCGCGGCGGCGCGCCGACCCGTTCAACGGAGGGCCGATGGTCATGCCCGCGCCGTTCACCTGGTGGCAGCTTCCGCAATTGTTCGCCTGGTAGACCAGCGCGCCGTTGACCGCGAAGGCCGGCGCGCTGGCCAGCGCCTCCGCATTGCGCGAATTCAGCTTCAGCAGGAAGGCCGCCAGGGCATTGAGTTGCGCGTCGCCCAACAGGATGGCGGGCATGGAACTGCCGGGCACCATGGCGGCGGGGCGCTTGAAGTGGGCGATCATCCAGGCCGCCGATTTCCTGATGGGAACGCTCGCCAGGTCCGGACCGATGCGCGTCTTCGCTTCTCCCGGCGCGTGACAGCTCGCGCAGTTCTCCTGGCGGAAGTATCCGATGCCGGCCAGTTCCTCCGGCGAAAGTCCCAGCCAATCGGTGGGCGCGCCGAAGTCGATGGCCGGGGCGTTTCCGGCTCCGGGGGTGGTGGCCACCGCCGCGACGGTGAGCGCGGTCCAGCCCAGCGCGGCCAGCCCCGCCGCGCCGAAGGCGGCTGTCCGGCGCGTCACGCGCATGGCCCGGCCGCGATCCACGAACGGCGCCAGCAGCAGCGCCAGCACGGCCAGCGCCGGCAGCACCACGCTGCCCACTACCTCCAGCGGCCCGTCGAAAAACTTCAGGGTTTGAAACAGGAACAGGAAATACCAGTCCGGGCGCGGAATATACGAGGCGTCGGTGGGATCGGCCAGGCGCTCCAACGGCACGCGCACGGCCGCCGCCATCACGAACAGGACGGCGAACGCAACGAAGATGGCGACGGTATCCTGGAACGCCTGCCGCGGGTAAAACTTCTTGGTGGGCTGGGCCTCGTCACCAGGCTGCGGCGCGACCCCGTGTTTGCGGACCAGGTAGATATGGATGCCGGTCAGCAGCGCCGTGGCAGGGGGCAGCAACAACACGTGCAGGCCGTAGAAACGCGCGAACGTGACCACGCCAACGGCGTTTTCACCCCCCCCCCCCCGGCGCAGGTACGGGCCCCGGCGCGGCGCGCGCGCCGCGATTTGGGTGGTCACCACCGTGCCCCAGTACGCGCGGTTATCCCACGGCAGCAGGTATCCGGTCAGGCCGTAGGCCAAAGTCAGCAGCCACAGGACCACGCCCACCACCCAGGTGGCTTCGCGCGGCTTCTTGTAGGCGCCGTAGAGGAATACCTGGGTCATGTGCAGCACCACCACCACGATCAGCATGCTGGCGCCCCAGTGGTGCAGGCCGCGGATCAGGCGCCCGCCGGTCACTTCGGTCAGGATATAGCGCAGGCTGTTGTAGGCATCGCCGGGCGTGGGAGCGTAATTGAACGCCAGCAGCGCGCCCGTGAAGGCCTGCACCAGGAACAGGAACACGGCCACGCTGCCGAAGACCTGGCGCCAGCCGCTGGAGGCCGGGATCTCTTCGTAGAGAAAGTTCCGGACCGCGGTCTCGATGCCCGTGCGATGATCCAGCCAACTCACACTCTTCCCTTTGACGGAACCAGCGCGCCCAGAAACAGCTTCCCGTTCTCGACTTTGGTTTCGTAACGGTCGAGCGCGCGCGGCGCGGGACCGGAAACCACGGCGCCCTGCTTGTTGAAGATGGACGTGTGGCAGGGACACAGAAAGTAATTGCGGTTCTCGTCCCAATGGTAGGCGCAGCCCAGGTGCGTGCATTGCGGGCCAAAGGCCGCTACCCGCGCATCGGCAAGCTTCACCACCCACGCGCTGGTTCTTTCGCTCTGGATCTTCCAGCCATCCACGCGGTTCTTGCGAAAAACCATCTCCACGGGAACGCCGGGATCGAGCCTGGAGATGTCTCCCGCGTCCACCCACTCGGGCGTCCTGCGGAGTTTGGGCGGCAGCAGCAGATAGACCGCGGCGGGAATGCCGAGCGCGGCCGCGATGGCGCTCCACAGGCCGTAGATTGCGGCCACGTAGAAGCCCCGCCGCGTCACCTCGCTGTCCGCGCTCATCTGGTCCCCGACCGGCATCCCTAAACTACACCATAGGACGTCCAGAACGGCCGGGGGTCGCGAATTTGTAAAGTTTTGGAAAAATCTCCGCTCCGCGCCCGGGCCCCCGGGCCGCGCCGCGCGAAACGGGCGTCCCGGTGACGCTATACTGGATTTTTAATGTTACGAGTCCGCTTCGCGCCGTCTCCCACCGGCTTTCTCCACATCGGCAGCGCGCGCACGTTCATCTTTAACTGGCTGTACGCCCGGCACAACGGCGGCGCCGTGATCCTGCGCATCGACGATACCGACGCCGGGCGCAATACCCAAGCCTCGCTCGATTCCATCTTCGATGGACTGCGCTGGCTGGACCTCGGATGGGACGAACAGTATCGCCAGTCCGAGCGCCTGGCGGTGCATCGCGAGTTCGCGGAGCGGATCTTTCAAAAAGGTCTGGCCTACCGCGATTTCACGCCGGCGCAGGGCGATAGCGAGGCGGGGCGCGGGGAAGGCGCCTGGTTGTTTCATGCGGGCATGCGCGAGATCCCTGTCGCCGAAAGCGAGCGGCGCGCCGCCGCGGGCGAACCGTTCGTGCTGCGCTTTCGCGTTCCCCGCGAGCGCCCCGCCCCCGTCTGTTTTCGCGACGCGGTTTACGGCGAGCAGACCAAGTCCACCGCCGACATCGAGGATTTCGCGCTGCTGCGCAGCAACGGCATGCCCACCTATCACCTGGCGTCGTGCGCGGACGACGCGGACCTGCGCATCAGTCACATCATCCGCGGCCAGGACCATCTCACCAACACCTTCAAGCACGCGCTCCTGTTCGAAGCCGCCGGCGCCGCGCCGCCGGTGTTCGCGCACCTGCCGCTGCTGATCGCGCCCGATGGCGCCAAGCTCTCCAAGCGCCGCCATGGTCCGGTGGTGAGCGTGACCACCTACCGCGATTGCGGCTTTCTGCCGGAAGCTTTTGTGAATTTTCTGTGCCTGCTGGGCTGGTCGCCCAAAGACGATCGCGACCGCATGAGCCGGCAGGAACTCATCGACGCGTTTTCCTTCGAGGGCGTCAACCGCAGCAACGCGGTGGTGAACTTCACCGATGCAGACCCCATCGATCCCAAGGCGCTGTGGCTCAACGCCGAGCACATCCGCGCCCTGCCGGTGGAAGACCTGGCGGACCGCCTGCTGCCCGTGGTTCGCGGCGCCGGATTCGACGTGGACCGCCCCCGCATGCTGCAAATCACTCCCCTGGTGCGCGAACGCATCAAGCTGCTGCGCGATGTCCTGGCCGTCGGCGACTTTTTCTTTGCCGCCGAGTTGCCGCCCTACGACGCCGCCGAACTGATCCCGCAGAAAGGAGATGCGGCCATGGCCCTGGCGGCGCTGCGCCGCGCCCGGGAGACGCTTGCGGAAACCGCATTCAGCCACGACGCACTGGAAGCGGCGCTGCGCTCCGCCGCCGCGGATCTGGGCGTCAAAGCCGGGCAGATGTTTCAACCCATTCGCGTCGCGGTATGCGGCCGCAAGAACGCGCCGCCGCTGTTCGCCACTCTCGAAGCGCTCGGCCGCGACAGCAGCCTGGCGCGCATCGGCCGGGCCATCGATCAGTTGCAATAGGAGCCTCCCCAGATTATGAACCCCACCCCAGGCCCTTCGAACTTCGTTCGCGATATCGTCATCGAGGATTTGAAGACCAATAAGTATGGTGGCCGCGTGCACACCCGCTTTCCACCGGAGCCGAACGGCTATCTGCACATTGGCCATGCCAAGTCGATCCATCTCAACTTCGGCCTGGCCGCGGAGTTCGGCGGTAAGTGCAACCTGCGCTTCGACGACACCAACCCGAGCAAGGAAGAAACCGAGTACGTCGATTCGATTGTCAAGGACGTACGCTGGCTCGGCGGCGACTTCGAGGACCGGCTCTTCTATGCTTCGGACTATTTCGACCAGTTGCACGCGTGGGCCGTGCAGCTTATTCAGGCCGGCAAGGCTTATGTGTGCGACCTGACGGCGGCCCAGGTGCGGGAGTACCGCGGGACCCTGACCGAGCCCGGCAAGGAAAGCCCCTGGCGCAACCGGCCTATCGCCGAAAACCTGGACCTGTTCGCGCGCATGCGCGCCGGCGAGTTTCCGGACGGCTCCCGGACCCTGCGCGCCCGGATCGACATGGCCTCCAAGAACCTGAACCTGCGCGATCCGGTGATGTACCGCATCCTGCACGCCGAACATCACCGCACCGGCACTCAGTGGTGCATCTACCCGATGTACGATTTTACGCACGGCCAGAGCGATTCCATCGAGCGGATTACGCACTCCATCTGCACCCTGGAGTTCGAAGACCACCGTCCGCTGTATGACTGGTATGTGGAGCAACTGGGCATTTACCATCCGCAACAAATCGAATTCGACCGGCTCAACCTGACTTATACGTTGTTGAGCAAGCGCAAGCTGCTGAAACTGGTGCAGGAGGGGCACGTGCGCGGCTGGGACGATCCGCGCATGCCCACTATCTCCGGCATCCGGCGGCGCGGCTACACTCCGGAAGCCATCCGCAATTTCTGCGGCGCCATCGGCGTATCCAAGACCAACGGCAGCATCGAACTGGCGCTGCTGGAGCACTACCTGCGCGAGGACCTGAACCGGCGGGCGCCCCGCGCCATGGCCGTGCTGCGCCCGCTGCGCGTGGTCATCGACAACTACCCGGAGGGCGCCGCCGAGCGAATGGAGGCCGTGAACAATCCCGAGGACGCCGCCGCGGGCACGCGCCAAGTCCCCTTTTCGCGGGTCCTGTACATCGAGCGGGACGACTTCCGGGAATCCCCGCCCAAGCAGTTTTACCGGCTCTCGCCGGGACGCGAAGTCCGGCTCCGGTACGGATATTTCATCGCCTGCACCGGCGTGGTGAAAGACGAAAGCACCGGCGAGATCCTGGAGATTCACTGCACTTACGATCCCGCCACGCGCGGCGGCAATGCGCCGGACGGGCGCAAAGTGAAATCGACCATTCATTGGGTTTCGGCGGCGCATGCCATCGAGGCGGAGGTGCGCCTGTACGATAACCTGTTCACCTGTGAAGATCCCGACCAGGCCGCGGAAGGCGAAACGTTCACGGCCAACCTGAACCCGCACTCGCTCGAAATCTTGACGGGTTGCAAACTGGAGCCGTCCCTCGGCGGCGCGGCGGAAGGTGCCCGGTACCAGTTTGAACGGCTGGGTTACTTCTGCGTGGACCCGGATACGGCGCCCGGAAAACCGGTTTTCAACCGCACCGTGGCGCTGCGCGATACGTGGGCCAAGCTGGAGAAGAGCCAGCGGAGCGCCGGGTAACCGCGATGATCATTCTGGGAATCGGCGGCGTTCTGGGTGACGCCGCCGCCGCTATCCTGAAAGACGGCTGCCTGGCGGCGGCGGTCGAAGAGGCCAAGCTCAGCCGGCAGGGACTCCAGCCGGGCGCGCATCCGGGGCCCACGGGACTGCCCGAGCAATCCATCGCCGCCTGTCTCTCCCTGGCGGGCGCCTCGCCCGCGCAAGTCGACGCCGTGGCCATCGTGCGGCCGTTCGCCACCGGCCCGGAGGCGCCCCTGCACCTGCAGTTGCGCGCGCGCTTCCCCAACAGCCGCATTGTGGTGGTGGAGCATCACACCGCGCACGCGGCGTCGGCCTATTATCCGTCGCCCTTCGACCAGGCGGCCGTGCTCACGCTCGACCGGGCCGGCGATTTCCGCAGTGGCACACTCTGGCGCGCCGAAGGTTCGCAACTGACCCTCGAAAAGGAACTCTATTACCCCGATTCCCTGGGCGACTTATACGGGCGCGTGACGGAGCTACTCGGCTTTCGGGCCAACCTCGAGGAGCACAAAGTACAGTGGCTTTCCACCACGGGCGACGGGCGCTTCCGCGATCTGTTTCTGGAGATCATGCCCATGCGGGAAGACCAGTGGCCCCGCCTGGAGCGCTCCTTTTTCGACGCCGAGCGCCTGACCCACGGCGGTTTCAGCGCCCGCTTCTACGAGCGGCTGGGTCTCGAAGACGGAGCGCCGGTGCCGGAGGCCCTGCGCGCGCCGCTGGCGGCTGGTGTGCAGCGCGCCGTGGAGCAAACCGCCATACGGATGGCCGGCGAGGGCCGGCGCCTGTGCTTCGCGGGCGGTTTGGGGCTGAACGCGCTGCTGGTCTCGGCCCTGGAACGCTCGCCGTTCGACAGCGTCTTCGTGCAGCCCGCCGCGGGCGACGCGGGCACGGCCATCGGCGCGGCCCTGCACGCCTGGCACGCGGTGTATCGCCAGCCTCAACGCGTGCCGCTCGACCATCTCTATCTCGGCCCCAGTTACAGCGCCGAGGAGATCAAGCGCGTCCTCGAGAACTGCAAGCTGCGCTTCCGCTATATCCCGACCACCGAAGAGACCATCGACACTGCCATCGCGCAGCTTGCCGACAACCATATCGTGGCCTGGATGCACGGCCGCATGGAGTTCGGTCCGCGCGCGCTGGGCAACCGCAGCATTTTGGCGTCGCCGCTGGACGCCTATGCCGCCGAGAATCTGAATGCCTTCATCAAGCACCGCGAGCCTTTTCGCAAGTTCGCGGCCTCGGCGCCCGCCGAATTGGCCTCGGAGTATTTCGAATGCGGCCCCAACGCGCGCTTCCTGGCTACCGCCGGGCGCGTCCGTCCCGCGCACCGGGCGCGCTTCGCGAGCGCCATCCTGGACGGCGACCTCATCCGTGTCCATACGGTCTCGCGCGAAGATAATCCCCTGTACTGGCAGTTGCTGCACGCCGCCGGCAAAGCTACCGGGCTGCCTGTGCTCTACAATACTTCGTTCAACCTGTTCAGCGAGCCGTTAGTCTGTAACCCGCGCGACGCCGTGCGAAGTTTCTATTCGTCCGGAATCGACGCCATGTTTGTCGGCAACTTTTTTCTGCAGAAGTGACCTCCCATGCGTTTTCTGTCGCTGGCCCTTATCCAGGCGGGCCTTCTTTTGGCCCAGGCTCCGGATGAAAAAGAAGACTTGAAGAATCCCGTTGCCGGGAAGGCCGACGCCATCGCGGCCGGCAGAGAGTTGTATGTGGAAGGCTGCGGCGGGTGCCACGGTCCGGCCGCGGAGGGTGGCCGCGGCCCCAATCTGGCGCAGGGCGACCGTATCCGCGGCGCCGCCAACCGCCACTTGTTTGCCGTGCTCAGCGAAGGCGTGAAGGGGTCCGACATGCCGCCTTCCGGTTTGCCGGCCGCCAAGATCTGGCAGATCATCGCGTACCTGCGCGACCTGACCGCGGTGGCCTTTGACAGCGCGGCGCCCGGGGATGTGCAGGCGGGCGGCGCGCTGTTCTTCGGCAAGGCCGGCTGCGCCAACTGCCACACCATTCGCGGGCGCGGAGGATTCCCGGGTCCGGACCTCTCCAACGTCGCGCGCTCTCTCTCGTTCCCGCAATTGCGCGCAGCCCTGCTCGATCGCGATGCGCCCGTCGCCGAAGGCTACCGCGGTGTGACGGTGGTCACCAGCGCCGGGCAGACCATCTCCGGCGTGGCCCGCGATCATACTAACTATGCCATACAGATTCTCGACGCCCGGGGCGAACTGCATCGCCTGTCGACAGCGGACCTGCGCGAGGTCGTGTATCGCAAGAGTTCGCTGATGCCGCACGACTACCAGCGCCGGCTCAGTCCCGCCGAAATCGCGAATCTGTTGGCCTTTCTCGGGCGACAGTCAATCCGGGATAGCGCCGCGGGCCTTCCCGTGGCCGGCCCGCCTACCGCCGCGGGCGTGAGTTACGGTCTGATCCGCCAAAGCCCCGCCGCAGGCTGGCTGACTTACGCCGGAGACTATGCCGGCCGCCGCCATAGTCCGCTGACGCAGATCAACCGGACCAACGTGGCGTCGCTGATACCGTCGTGGGTCTACCACGTGGATGGCGCCGCCCATCTGGAGGCCACCCCGCTGGTCTACGACGGCATCATGTACGTCACCAACAGCAACGAGGTGCATGCCCTCGACGCGCGCACGGGACGCCGCATCTGGATGTATCGCGACGAACAGGCCAAGCGCAGCGACGTGAACCGCGGCGCCGCCATTCTGGGCGACAGCATCTTCTTCGTCACCAGCGACGCGCACCTGGTGGCGCTCAATCGCCGGACCGGCGGCGCGCTTTGGGATCGCCGGTACGCCGATCCGGACCGCGGCGCGTTCGCCACGATGGCGCCGCTGGTGGTGAAGGATCGCGTCCTTGTAGGCGTATCGGGCGGCGATACGGGAGTGCGCGGCTTCGTCGCCGCGTTTTCGGCCGCCGCCGGCGAAGAGTTATGGCGCTTCTGGACGGTCCCGGCCAAGGGCGAACCGGGCGCCGAAACCTGGGGCGAACTGGGACCCGAGTGGGGGGGCGCCGCCACCTGGCTCAACGGCACCTACGATCCCGATCTCAACACGCTCTATTGGACCACCGGCAATCCGTGGCCGGATTTCTACGGCGGCGCGCGCCGCGGCGACAATCTCTACTCCGATTCGATCGTGGCCCTGGACGCGGACACCGGCAAGTTGAAATGGTATTTCCAATTCACGCCCCACGATACGCACGATTGGGACGCGCAGGCGTGGCCCGTGCTGTTGGACGCCGAGTATGCGGGGCGCCCGCGCAAACTCCTGGCCGAGGCTAACCGCAATGGGTTCTTCTACGTGCTTGACCGGACCAACGGCGAGTTCCTGCGCGCCACGCCGTATGTGGAGCGCTTGAACTGGGCCAGGGGCATCGGCGCGCGCGGGCGGCCCCTGGAGAATCCCGGCATGGAGCCTTCTCCGCACGGCACGCGCGTGTGCCCTTCGGTGCGCGGCGCGACGAACTGGATGTCCCCCTCCTATAACCCGCAGACCGGGCTGCTGTATGTGCCCACGCTGGAACAGTGCGACACGTACACTTCATCCGCCAAGACGCCGGAGCCGATGAAGAACTTCGCGGGCACCGGCGGCGAGTCCATCTCCTCGGAGCCGGGCAGATTCTACCTGCGCGCCATCGATCCGCGCACGGGCGCGAGGCGCTGGGAATATCCGATGACGGGGCGCGGCGATATGTGGGCGGGCACGGTGTCCACCGCGGGCGGCCTGGTCTTCTTCGGCGACGACGACGGCCAGTTGGTGGCCGTGGACGCCGCCACCGGCCAGGACCTTTGGCACGGTTCGCTGGGGCAGAACATCACAGCTTCGCCCATTACGTTCCTGGCGGATGGCCGGCAGTACGTAACCATCGCCGCGGCCACGGACGTTTTCACGTTCGCGTTGTTTGCGCCGCAGGCAGGCGCGGCTGGCGGGAGACGCTAATGCGGATCCGCCGCCTCACCCACGGGCGCCATCCTCGAATCCGTGCGGAACTTCTTGTAATCGCGATAGGTGACGTCCTGATCGATGTTGAATTCCTTCAGCAGCGCCACCCGCGCGTCCACCTTGACCGCCACGTGCCGCGGCAGCCACACCTCGCCGTTCACTCGCGTCTGCTCGATCACGATGCGCGAGCCTTTGTGCAGGCGCGCCAGCACCAGCCCGAATGAAACCGTATCGATGCACTGAATGTCCAGCTTCTTCCACTCGCGGTCTTCCTTGTCGATCCAGGCGCGAAACCGGAACTTCGGCAGGATCCCGGCTTCCTTCAGATGCGGCCGGTACCCGGGACGCGGCTCGGCGTCGATCACGTACGTCTCCCGGCCGTCCAGCGGCGCCACCTCCACCAGCGTGAAGTCATAGGCGTTGGACACTTCGCGCACGAACTGGCGGTCCTGTTCGCGCCTTTTCTCGCTGCGCGCCTCCCGCCTGGCGCGCGCGTCCGCGTCTTCGCCCGCGCGCTTATCGGTGATCTTCCTGATTCTCTCTTCTTCCTTGCGGGCTTCGCCGCCCGAAAGCGGCTGGTCGTTTTTGGCAACCTGGCGGCGCACCTGCGAGCCGTAAAGCTCCATCACTTCATAAGTCTTCGACCCGATGGATTTCACCTTCCCCTTGCCATCCAGCTTATGTTCTTCCTCACGCTCGATGTAAGTGTAATCCCGCGCTATCTTGTCGTTCTTCAGATCCTGGGCGGCCACCTGCGCGAACAGTTCGCGGATCTGGTCCTGGGAAAGGGACGGCGTTCCGGAGGGGGCTCCGGATTGCGCGGCGAGGCCGCTCCAGGCGATGAAGAAAGCCAAGGGCAAGCTGCTCATTGCGAGTATTACGAACGACGCGGGCGGATGGTTGCGCGTTTCCGCGGACCGTTACCGCGACGCCATCTCCGGCGCGGCCAGCGGCGACTGCACGCGGCGGCCGCGGCGCAGCCAGGTCTGGAACCGTTCCATATACAGGTAAATCACCGGCGTGATATACAGCGTCAGGATCTGCGAGACCACCAGTCCGCCCACCACCGCCAGGCCGAGCGGTTGCCGGGCGTCGGCGCCTTCGCCATAGCCCAGGGCGATGGGCATGGTGCCGAACAGCGCCGCCACCGTGGTCATCATGATCGGCCGGAAGCGCAGCATGCAGCCCGAGAAAATCGCCTCGGGCGGCGCCTTGCCTTCCACCCGCTGGGCCTCCAGCGCGAAGTCGATCATCATGATGGCGTTCTTCTTCACCACCCCGAACAGCATGATCAGGCCGACGAAGGCGTACAGGTCCAGTTCCTTGTGGAACAGCCGCAGCGTGAGCAGCGCGCCGAATACCGCCGAAGGCAGCCCGGAAAGGATGGTGATGGGGTGGATGAAGCTCTCGTACAGAATCCCCAGCACGATGTAGATCACCAGGATGGCCACCAACAGCAGGATGGAGAGCCCCTGGAACGATTGCTGGAACTCCTTCACCGTGCCCTGGAAATTCAGGCTGATGCTGGCGGGCATGCGCAGCGACTGCACCAACCGTTTCACATCCTCGGCCGCGTTGCCCAGGGAATGGCCCGGCTGCAGGTTAAACGATATGGTCACGGCCGGCAATTGGCCGAAGTGATTGATGCTGAGCGGGCCCACCGTGCGCGATAGCTTCACCACCGCGTCCAGCGGCACCAGCGAACCCTGCGAGGACCGCACGTAGATCTTGGAAAGCCCCTCCGGCGTGCGCTGATATTGGGGCGCCACCTGCAGGATCACCGCGTACTGGTTGGCGGGCGTGTAGATGGTGGACACCTGCCGGTCGCCATACGCCGCGTACAGCGTGTCTTCAATCTGCTCGGGCGAAAGGCCCAGGGCCACCGCGCGGTCCCGGTCGATATCCACCATCACCTGCGGACTGGCGATCTGAAGGTCGCTGTTGACGTCCACGAATCCGGGCAGCGCGCTCATCTTCTCCACCAGCGGGTTCACCCAGGCGTAGATTTCTTTCAGGTCCGCGCTCTGCAATGTCATCTGGTAGGCGCTGGTGCTGAACTGGCCGCTGACGGTAATGGGCGGCGGATTCTGAATGAACACCATGATGCCCGGCACGGCCGCTACCTGGGGCCGCAGGCGCGCGATGATTTGATCCACCGAGAGATCCCTCTGGTTGCGTGGCTTCAGGGAGGCGAAGAAGCCGCCCTGGTTGCCGCCCATCAGAAACGTACCGGTGGTCTCCACGTTGGGATCGCGCCCCACGATTTCCGAAACCGCGCGCAGATGTTTGGCCATCGACTCGAAGGAGATGTCCTGGCCCGACAGCGAAAAGCCGAAGAAGAAGCCGCTGTCCTGGCTGGGGATAAAGCCGGTCGGCATTCCGAAAAACAGGTACACCGTGCCCGCCAGCAACAGCAAGCCCGCCATCAGCGTGGCGAACTGATGCCGCAGAACCGCTTTCAGGGTGTACTCGTAGCCGGAATTCAACCCGTGGAAGCCACTTTCGAAAAATCCGTACAGCCGCCCGTGGCGACCCGTGTGGCTGTAGCGCAGAAAGCGGCTGCCCAGCATCGGCGTCAGGCTCAGCGACACGAAGCCCGACACCAGGATGGCCACCGTGATAGTGACCGAGAATTCGTGCAGCAGGCGGCCGACGATCCCGCCCATGAACAGCACCGGAATGAACACCGCCACCAGCGAGACGGTCATGGAAATGATGGTGAAGCCGATCTCGCGGGATGCCAGCAGCGCCGCCTCCATGCGCCCCTTGCCCATTTCCATGTAGCGGACGATGTTCTCCAGCATCACGATGGCGTCGTCCACCACGAAGCCCACCGACAGGGTGAGCGCCATCAACGACAGGTTGTTCAGGCTGTAGCCCAGCAGGTACATGGCGGCGAACGTACCGATGATGGAGAGCGGCACGGCGGCGCCCGGGATCAGGGTGGCGCTCAGGTTCCGCAGGAAAATGAAGATCACCAGCACCACCAGGCAGACGGTGAGCACCAGGGTGAACTCGACATCGTTGATGGAGCCTTTGATGGCCGTCGAGGTATCGGCGGCGATCTCCAGTTTGACGGAAGGCGGCAGTTCGGCGCGGAATTGCGGCAGCAACGCTTTGACGTTGTCCACCACCTCCACCGTGTTGGTTCCGGGCTGGCGCTGCACCGCCAGGATCATGCCCTTCACTCCGTTGAACCACGCCACGGTCTTGTCGTTCTCGACGCCGTCCACCACGTTGCCAAGCTGCTCCAGGCGGATGGGCACGCCGTTCTTGTAGGACACGATCAGCGGACGGTAGAGCGCGGCGCGCGTCAGTTGGCCGCTGGATTGGATGGTGAACGCCTGCTTGGCGCCGTACAGCCTGCCGACCGGCAGATTGACATTGCTGCGCTGGATCGCCGCTATGACTTCGTCGAAACCGACTCCCCGGGCGGCCAGCTCGCTAGGATCCAATTGCACCCGCACCGCGTACTTCTGCGCGCCGAACACCTGCACGCGCGAAACGCCGCTGGCCATGGACATGCGCTGCGCGAGGATGGTTTCGGCGTATTCGTCCACCACGTAGGGCGGCAAGGTGTCGGACGTCAGGGACAGGTACAATACGGGTCTGTCGGCGGGATTGGCCTTCTCATACGACGGCGGGTGCGGCATGTTGGCGGGCAGCAGGCCGCCGGCCGCGGCGATGGCCGCCTGAATGTCCTGCGCCGCGGCGTCGATGTTGCGCGCCAGCGTAAACTGCACGGTAATCTGCGTGCTTCCCTGGCTGTTCTGGGAACTCATGCTTTGCACGCCGGCAATGGTTGAGAACTGGCGCTCCAGGGGCGTGGCCACCGAGGACGCCATGGTCTCCGGGCTGGCCCCCGGCAACGACGCGTTCACCTGAATGTTGGGATAGTCGACCGTCGGCAGGGCCGCCACCGGCAGCGACCGGAAGGCCACCACGCCGAACAGCAGAATGGCCAGCATGACCAGCGCGGTCATCACCGGGCGCTCGATAAAGATGCGGGAAATATGCATGGTCAGAGCGCCATTCTAGAGCGTTAAGTTGTCGATCTTGCCGGCGGCCACGGCTTGGATCTTCGCGCCCGGGTACAGGCGCAACTGGCCGTCGGTGACGACCGTTTCGCCCGGCGCGACGCCTTTGGCGATGATCGCCTTGTGGCCGACCGTGCGGGTCACCGTGACGGGCCGCGGCTCCACCGTCTGGTCCGCTTTCACCACGAAGATGAACTGCCCGCGCTGACCGTCCTGCACCGCCTCCGAGGGCACCACCGTCGCGCTGCTTTGGGTATCCAGCGTCAATACCACGTTCACGAACTGGCCGGGCCACAGCAGCCGGTCGCCGTTGTCGAAGACCGCCTTCAGGCGGATGGTTCCGGTGCCCGCGTCCACCGCGTTGTCGACCACTTTCAGCCGGCCGTGCGCGATCCTGCCGGGATCGGCGCCGGTGGAGGCCGTCACCGCCAGGTTTCCCTTGGCGCGCCGGCGTACGGCGTCGAGCTGGTCTTCGGGAACGCCGAACGACACGAAGATAGGCGCGACCTGATTGATCACCACCAGCGCCACGTCGTTCACCTTGATGAGATTGCCGGGATGCACCAGCAGATTGCCGGTCCGCCCGCCGAGGGGCGACCGGATCTCACAGTAGCCCAGATCCAGCTTGGCCCGCGCCACGGCCGACTGGTCGCTGGCGAGCGAGGCGCGCGCGCTGCCGATGGCCGCCTGATCGGCGCGCACGGATTCGTGCGCCGCATCGGCGGCGGCCCGCTGCTGGGTCGCCTGCATGGTGGAAGCCACGCCGTCCTTGGCCAGTTGCTCGTAGCGGTAGGCGTCGGCTTCGGCGCTCTTGGCCTGCGCCTGGTCGCGTCCCAGGTTGGCCTGCGATTGCGCCAGCAGCGCGCGGTCCCTGGCCACGGCGGCCTCGGCCTGCGCCAGCGCCTCGCGGTACGGGCGCGCATCGATCTCAAACAGCAGGTCGCCCTGGTTCACGTCGCGGCCTTCGGTAAAGTGCACGCTCATCAGCTCGCCGGCCACCTGCGACTTGACCTGCACGGTGGTGGAGGGTTCCGCCGTCCCGATCGCCCGCACTTCGACAGGCACCGCTTCCCGCGCGGCCAGCGCCACGCTTACCGGGACCGGCGGCATGCCGCCCGCCTGCCGCTCCGGCTGCCTGCCGCATGAGGCCAGCAGCATCGCGGCGCACATAGGAACCGCGAGTTTTGGGTCCATTACAGTTTTCACGAAGATTCTTATATTGTACTCCGCGAGAGTCCATGGCGGACTCGCGCATCCGCAATTGGGTGCGCGACTTGAAGGTGTTGAGATGGCTGGTTTCTTTTTCTTGTGCCCAGTATCCGGGCGTATGTTTGCCACCAGCCCGAGGATCCGGGTCACGGTCCCCATCTCCGCCTGACCTTCAAG
>VFSW01005513.1_pt1 | contig 18680 bp, 17 predicted proteins | sample 5358111 | NCBI WGS metagenome assembly VFSW01 (sample SAMN11554181, study PRJNA540505) | mine drainage metagenome | isolation source: sediment from site ElyBrook_90M | place: USA: Ely Copper Mine, Vershire, VT | collected 2017 | reverse complement strand
TTCTGTTGGTTGCGGGGGTAGGATTTGAACCTACGACCTTTGGGTTATGAGCCCAACGAGCTACCAGACTGCTCCACCCCGCATTCGTATGGTAGCAAGCACGGTGAAAGCCGTCAAACATCCGCCAAGTGCCGCCAGGCGGGTTTCTCACGGCGGAAGAAGCTGGTCGGCGCCATCGTCGCGGACGTCCCAAAGCCGCATGGCGTGGCCGTCCGTAAGGACGGTGATGAGCCCCAGCCGATCCGTCCGGAGTGCTTCCGCGTGGTGAGCGGCGAGGCGGGCGACGACATCCGGGTGCGGATGGTGGAACGGATTGCCCACACCATCGGAGATAATGGCGAAGGCCGGGTGCACGGCGTCGAGGAAATCCTCCGTCGTCGAGGTCCGGCTGCCGTGGTGGCCCACCTTCAAGACGTCTGCGCGAAGCCGGACGCCGCTCGACAGCAACTCGGATTCGACCGGCGCTTCGGCGTCGCCGGTCAGCAGGAACGACCGCTCCCCGTAGTCGATACGCAGCACCAGCGAGTCGTTGTTGCCGGGTTCGTCGCCCGGCCGGTAGCCGAGCGCCGGCGCGAGCACCGTCACGCGGGCGCCGCCAAACGAGAACGCGCATCCGGCGCGCGGTCTCTCCACACGGATGCCCAAACGGCGGGCGTGGGCGGCCAGCGCGCGGCCCAGCGGGCTGTCCGGACTTGCCCCAGTCCAAAATTCGCGCGGGTGAAAATCGTCCATCAACGCGATGAGGCCACCGGCATGATCGGCGTGCGCGTGCGTCATCACCATCACGTCCAGTGAGCGAATCGACCGCTCCCACAAGTACGGCGCCACCACCTCCTCGCCAATGTCGAATTGCGCCGTGCTCTGGCCGCGGAACGAAGCCAACCCACCGCCGTCGATCAGCATCAGACGCCCGTCAGGGAAAGCCACGAGCAGGCTGTCGCCTTGTCCGACATCGATCGCCGTAAGTTCGAGCACCCCGCGCTGGACCGACGGCCGCATCGGGTGCCAGAGGACCAGCAACAGACAGATCGCGACCCACACGGCAACCGCCCACTTTGGCCCGGGCCGCGCGCGCAGGCGGTCCGATCCAAGCACCAGGGCCGCAACCACCAGCGAGGCGGCGAACGCGGCGGCAAGCCACAGTGGAGGGTCCGGGACGCGCCAGTCTGGCCCGACGCGCGCGTGCCAGATGCTGATCCGCGCCGCGGCCGTGACCAGCCACGCGGCCGGTTTAGCGGCCCAGCCTGAGCCTGTCACTACCGCCAAAAGCTCAAACGGCACCACCAGTGACATCAGCGGCACCACCAGCACGTTCGCTGAAACGCCCGAAAGCGAAACACGGTGGAAATACACCGTCATCGGCAACGCCAGGCCCACCTGCATCGCCGCCGACACAACGAACAACTCCCAGGCCACCAGCGGCAGACGGAAGAGGAAGCTGAGCGCTTGCTCCGCCCCGGCCCGTGACGCCTTCCACGGCAGGCGGGCCGTAAGCGCAAGCAGGCGCAACTCGACGCGCCAGGAGGCAACGCGGGGCGCCAGATGCGGGTCCCGCGAGACGGCGGTGAGGCTGCGCAACCCATCGAGGTAAGGGCCGGTGGTCGACTCGATCACCGGCGCCGCCAGAACGGCGATCGAGGCCACGGCAAGGAAGGAGAGCTGGAACGCCGGCTCGAACAACTGCGCCGGATCGAAAATGAGGAACGCCATCGCCACGGCTGCCAGAAGATTCAGTAAGCGGGTGCGCCGCGACAGGTACCGCGCCGCGGTGTAAAGCGTGAACCCGGCCGCGGCACGCACCACCGGCGTATGGAATCCCGAAACGGCGGCGTAAGCCCAGGCTGCCGCGGTCGAGAACGCGAGCGCCTGCATTTGCGGCACAAAGAGGAGGCGCAAAAACAGCAGCAGGAAGCCGGTGAAAGCCGCCAGGTGAAGCCCGGCGATCACCAGCACGTGATACGTCCCGGCGCGCCGGAAGTCGTCCTGCCAGACACGATCGAGTTGCTGGCGCTGGCCGAGCAACACGGCTTCCAGCAGCCCGCGCGCCAGTTCGTCGTTCGCGTAAATCCGATCGAGCCGCTCGGCCGCGAAACCCCGAACCGCGAAAATCGCCCGGGAAAACCAGGTCCCGCATCCGCCGCGGAACAGCTTCGGCGTGCTGCCTGCAACCATGGTTACGTTCCAATAGATATGCTGGCGGGCGAGAAAGCCGGCGTAATCGAAGCCGCCGGGATTATCGAAATTGCGGGGCACGCGGGTTTTGGCTTCGATTTCCACGCGCTGGCCGTAGCGCAGGCTGAGCCCGTTGGCGCCTGAGGCCACCGCCAACGACACGTGGGCCCGCGCACGCGGCGCAAGCTCGAGCGTGAACTGATCGCGCCCGGCGGCGAGCACCGGCGGGTCCACCACGCAGCCATCGAGCAGCACCACTTCCTCCGGACCGGCATCTAGCTTCGGCGGTGGCGCCGGATGGTGCATCTGCGCATCGAGAATCCCGAGAAACGCCACCGCCAGCAGCGTGCAAGGCAGCGCGAGCGGCTTGGCACGCCACTGTGCAAGCAGTGCCAGTCCCGCAAAGAGCAAGGCGGCGTGGATCGTCTCCCGCCCACCCCAAACCGCAGCGTGCTCGAGCAGAATGCCGAGCGCGAAAGCGATCATCGGAGCAAGCAGCGGATATCTCACGGCCGAGCAGAAAGCTAGTGCCCCGGGGGAAGGAAAGTTCGCCGGAAGCCTGGGGCTAGCGTAAGACCGCTGACACACAGGCCAGCGTTTCCCGGGCCGCGCGCTCCCAGGTGAACTCAGCGGCCCGGGATAGCGCGGCCTCCGGGCCACGCGGCTGGGCTTCCGCCAGGGCACGGATGGCACGGGCGATATCGTCTTCGCGAAGGGGATCGAAGTAGCGCACCGCGTCCCCGGCGATCTCGCGCAGCGGCGGAATCTCCGAGCAGGCCACCGGAAGCCCGGCCGCCATCGCCTCCAGCACGGGCATGCCGAAGCCCTCGAACGTCGATGGATAGACGAAGGCCCACGCGCGGCGGTAGAGTTCGTACAACTCATGCCGGGAAATCCAGCCGGTGAGAGTCACACGGTCCTGGAGTTCCCGATCGCGAATTAACGCTTCGATGGCTTCGGTGTGAAACCCGCGCATTCCCGCGATCACAAGCCTCATGTCCGGCAGATCGAAGGCACGGATCAGCCGTTCGAGGTTCTTGTGCGGGTGCAGCGTCGACACGCACAGCAGGAAGCGCTCCGGGCGGCGCGTGCCTGCAATCTCGAAAAACGCGCGTTCCACGCCATGATGCACGACGGCAGCCTCGCGGCCATAGTAGCGGCGCAAGTCGTCGCGCGTGGCCGCCGAAACGGCGATGAGTCGGCGGCTTCTCCGCGCGGCGCCCCAAAGAAGCAGGCGCCAGAAAGGAAGGTCGAACCAGCGGAAGTACCGCGGGTGGCGCAGGTGCTGCAGATCGTGGAAGACGGTCACGTTCGGCGGGCCACCGGCGAGGGGACAGGTGAAGCCGGGATTGAACAACACATCGATGCGTTCGCGGCGTGCGGCGGCCACCAGACCGGTTTGCTCCCAGAGGATGCGCCAGGGCCGGTTTGCGGCGTGCACTGGCTGCGGCGCCATGCGGAAGTTCGCTGCGCGCGGCGCGAGATCCGCGCCGGTTTCGCGGTTTGTGAACACGACGTACTGGTTGGTGGTGTCCACATCGGCGAGGGCGGCAAGCAGGTTCCGAAGATAGATCTCCGTCCCGCCGACGCCACCCGGGATGAGGTACAGCGCGTTGACGCCGATTCGCATTCAGCGCGGGCGCGCCAGCGCCCGTTGGACGACGGCCAGCGCGTTCCTCGTGGCCGGATTATCGGGATTCAATTGCAGGGCGTGCTGGTACTGGGCCTCGGCGCGCACCAGATCGCCCTGTTGGTAGAACACCGTGCCGCGGTAGAAGTAGAGCATGTCATAGTTCGGATCGAGCGCCGCACCTTGGTCGAGCGCGGCCAGCGCCTCCGGGAAACGGCGGGCTGTGCCGTACACTTTGGCGATCTGCGAGTAAACATATGCAGGAGTCAACTGGGCCGGGCGTGTCAGTGTCGCGGCCTGGCGAAGCCGGGCGACCGCTTCGTCCGGCCGATTCGCGCAGTCGAGCGCCAGCGCCCAGTCAACCAGCAGGGTAAAGCCGGGCGGAGCGATCGCGGCGGTCTTTGCATATTGCGCGGCCGCGCTCGTGCAATCCCCGGCATCGTAGTACGCTTTGGCGAGCTGGAAATTCGGTCGTACTTTGTGGGGGGACTTCCGCGCGGTATCCTGCCACAACGCCACCGGCGTGGCCCAAACCTCGTCCCGCTGATAGGCCTGCGCTCCTTCCACCAACAGCACCCCGGCGAGCGTGGCGGCCAGTGCGCCGGAGCGAAGTTTTATGCGGCGAAGGAATTCGCAGACGATCAGCAAGAGACCCACAAAGGGCAGATAGAGACGCCGCTCGGCATAAACGTCGCGAATCGGCACGACCGACGAAGTCGGCGCCAGCAGCACCAGGGTCACGAACCAGCCATAGGCGGCGAGCGGAAACCGCCTTCGCCAGATCCAGGCCGCGACGCTCACTGAGGCCAGCGCCACAAGCCCGAGCAGGGCGAAGGGATCCGAGAAGCCGCGCGAGACCGCAATATCGGGATCGAGGTTCTGCCCGATGGGCACCAGGAACAGCGCGAGGTAACGCCAGATCACGCGACATTCGGTGAGGAAGTACTGCAAGGGAGAGAAATCGTGAAACGCGAAGCCTGCGGTTTGGCTGAAAAAGAGAACCCTGCCAACAAAAGCGCCACCTAGGACCGCGGCCACCGCGATCGGTGCGTACAGCTTCAGGTTGCGGCGAATCCCTGCGACAGAGAAACCGGGGTTCCAGAAATAATCGGTCAGTAAAAGCACGGCCGGAAGCACCGCGGTGTGCTCCTTGGTGAGCACAGCGCAGCCGTAAAGCACAAGAACTCCGGCCGCGGCCCCGAACGAGATCGCCTTTTCGCGGCGCCACAGAAATACGGCTAGCGCGGCATTGAAGAAAAGAACACTGAGTAACTCGCTGCGGCTGGCGATGTAGGCCACTGATTCCGCCTGCAGCGGGTGTAGTAGAAAGAGCGCTGAGGCGAAGGCGGCCAGAAGTACCGCCCGCTCTTTCACCGTACCCGCCCAATCGAGGAAACGGCGCACCAGAAGGAACACCACCACGCCGTTCAGCCAATGCAGCATCACGTTCCACAAATGATAGGAATCCGTTCCTGCCGCGCCTTGCTCAAAATTGAACCAGTAGCTGAGCATTAACATCGGCCGCAGTCCGTTGATCCAATAGCGCAGCGCGGAAGGATAGTTGGGTGCGAGAAACGGAAGATAGAAATCGTCGAAGACAAACGGAGCCTGAAGCGAAGCTTGATAGACCCAAAACACCACGCCCAGAGCGGCGGCGAAGCCGATTGCGTAACCCCACCAGGGCAAAAAGCCAGCCGGGCGCGCCGCCGCCGCTTGTGGTGCGGAGGGGCGTTCGGCCGTCTTAGCCTTGCGCCGCGCGGCCTTCATCGGCCGCCTTCGCGCTGCGAGGCAAGCTCGTATTCCAGAATCGCCATGCGTTGCGTGAGCGCGATGTTAGAATCCTTCAGATCCGAGATGATCACGGAAAAGCGGTAGAAAACGACCAGAAACACACCGGATGTGACCAGGATGAGCGCGGTGGCGGGCTCATGCATGCCGAAGTAGGAGGTGAGCCACTCCAGCATCGGACGCGAGCGGGAAGCAATCAACAACGCCAGGGCGGCGCCCAGCCAACTTACCGAATACTCAACGCGAATATGCGCGCGACGGACGGAAAACAGCACCAGCAGCATCAGCGCCAGGCTGAGAATGGTCATCATTGCCTGCAGACGTTCCATGGGGATTCTTCCTTAGTGTAGTGCCGGCCGCTTTGCGCGCCGCGACTCACCGGCCGCCGGGTCCGGTGCGCCGCCCTTCGAATTTCAGGATGTTGACGAACACGCCGAGCAGCACGTGAATCACGTAGTAGATCGAACGGATCGCGGTGATCGTGCTGCGGCCGGCCAGTCGCGGGCGCATCGAGCAGGGAACTTCCTCGAAGCGGAACCGTTTACGCTGCAGCACGACGAGCGCCTCGATCTCGGGATACTCCAGCGGGAAACTGCGGCGGAACAGCCCGAGGGCGGCCCGATTCACGCCGACAAAGCCCGAGGTCGGGTCATACACTGGCTTGCCGAGAATCGGCCGCAGGATGCCGCGGAACAAGCGGATCCCGAAGCCGCGCGTCGCCGTGGTCTGCCCGCCGCCGCCGGGAACATAGCGCGAGCCGATCACCATGTGGCAGCCGGTGCGGCGTAGCGTTTCGAGCAATTTGGGAATATCGTCCGGGTTGTGCTGGCCGTCGCCGTCAACGCGGATCACATAGTCGTAGCCGAGCTCATAAGCGAGCATGTAGCCGGCTTGAACGCAGCCTCCGAGGCCCAGATGAAAGGGCAGGGGAAGCACGCGCGCGCCGGCCTGTTCGGCCAGATCGCGCGTGGCGTCCTGCGAGCAATCGTCCACCACCAGCACCGGGGCGCCGGGCAGCACGTCATGGACGCCCGCGATCACGCGGGCGATCGCGCCTTCTTCATTGAAGGCGGGAATCAGCACCAGAAAATCGTGGCCGCCCTCGGATCTCACAATGCGGCCACCTTCCGCGGACTGATCGAGAAGCGGGACACGAGCTTGGCAAACTGGGCCTCAGTCAACCGGCGCTTCATCGCCCACCGCTTGGCCCGGAGCGAGCGCCGGTTGCGCCAAAGTTCGACGTGCGCCCGAACCACGATCCGCGGCAGGTCTCCCGCCCCGCCACCGTCACTGAGAAAATGGGCCGCCGAACCGCGACCGCGCAGCGCATAGAAGACGTGCCAGACGTAGCGGGCCAGCGAGACAAAGGGGAGGCGCAAGAGCATCGCGGCGGGGAAATTCTTCACCGCGACGTAGAGCCGGTTTCGCTCCACGTAGAAGGCCTTCATCGCCGAAGCGCGCCCGGCCGACTGCGAATATCGGTGCTCGACCACGGCTTCCGGCACATAGACGCACTCCCAGGCTGCCCACCGCGCGCGCAGCCCGAGGTCGGTGTCCTCGCAGTAAAGAAAGAAGCCCTCGTCGAAGCCGCCGATCTCGTCCAGCATCGCCCGACGATAGAGCGCCGCCGAACCGCTCGGCAGCAGGACCTCACCGCGCCGGGCATATTGATCCGGATTCTCTCCATGGCCGCGCTGGCGGCTGCTGCCGTCGGCGCAAAGCAGCATCCCCGCTGAGTCTAGCGCGCCCCCTCCGCCAAGCAACACCCGTGAGGCGCACATGCCGATCTCATAGCGTGCTTCCATCGCCTGAACCAGCGCGGAGAGCCAGCCCGCGCCGGCTAGGGCGTCATCATTCAAGGTGGCGACAAACTCGGAATCGGTCGCCAGCGCGCCCTGATTGATTGCCATGCCGAAGCCGCCATTGCGCGCGTTCTCCAGGACGTGAAGACGCGAAAACTCCAGGCCGAGTTCACGCACCACACCGCGCCCGCTATTGTCGACCACGATGACGGCAAAGTCGGCGAAATCCTGCCGGATGAGCGACTCGATACACGCCCGCAGCGCCTCGCCTCCGTGAAGCGTGGGGACCACCACGATGGCTCGCGCCCGGCACAACCCATGAGTGTACCGGATCGGGCCGCGGCGCTAAGCGGTTAGGGTTACCGGACCCAGACGGCCGAGGTGCTTGGTCATCCGCGCGCGGAGTTCCGCCCGGGCGCGCAGCAGCCGGCTCTTGGCGGCCGCCACTGAAATGCCCAGCTCGCGCGCCACCTCCGGCATCGGCAACTCCTGAACGTCGCGCAACACAAACACCGTGCGCAGCAGCGGGGGAATGCGCCGGATCTCGTGCTGGAGTACCTCGGCTACCTCCTGGCGGCCCAGTTCATGATCCGGGCCTTTCCGGGTGTCGCGCAGCTCGAGCGTGCCAGGCTCCTCGCCGATCATGACGTCGTCAATGTAGACGAAGCGCGCGCGGCGCGCCTGCCGCAGGCGCATCAAACACTGATTGACCACGATGCGTGTGAGCCACGTCGAGAACTTCGCGTCGCGTTGGAACTGCCCGATGTGTTCAAAGGCCTTCCACAGCGCGTTCTGCACCTCGTCCTCCGCGTCCTGTTTCTCGCGAAGAATCGAGTAGGCAAGCTTGGCGCAGGAGGACTGATGGCGCTGTATCAGCTCCGAGAACGCCAGTCCGTCGCCTTGTTGGCTGAGTACTACCAGCGCATCATCGGCGACCTGTCCATAAGCTGTGTTGTCGTTTTGCATCTGGCTGCTCCTACCGGTCGTCCATTAGGCGGCCCTGAATTCCAGCGTAATCAACCAGGAGCGGAGATGCCAGAGACGATTAAAAATCATTTTAACCACACAGAAAATAGCGATACCAATTTATCTGATGATAAAATGAACTACATTGTGCCTGAAAATAGCGCGGAAACGATCCGCCGCTCATTGTCCTCCTACGAGATCGGGCGCAAACTCCGGCAACTGCGGCTGCGCAAAAAGATCGCCCTCGTCGATCTCGGCCGGCACACCGGGCTTTCCGCCTCGCTGTTGAGCCAGCTTGAAAACGGGAAGCTGATCCCGACCCTGCCGACACTGGCGCGGATCGCTATGGTGTTCGATGTCAGCCTGTCGCATTTCTTCGGAGACCGGAAGAAGCGGCGTGTGTTCGGGATCACTCGGCAGGAGGAGCGAATTAAGTTCCCCGAGCAACCCGGGTCGGTGAAGCCGTCTTACTTTTTCGAAAACCTGGCGTTCCCGGCACAGGACAAAGCGATTCAGGCCTATCTGGCCGAGTTTCCGAAGCGTTCGCCGGAGGAAGTGAATCCGCACTATCACGAAGGCTCGGAGTTTCTGTATGTGCTCGAAGGCACGCTGGCGATTCAGTACGACGAGGAAGAGCACGTGCTGAAGGCCGGCGACAGTGCGTATTTTGACTCGAGCGAGCCGCACTCCTACCGCGGAACGAGCAAGACCCCGACGCGCGCCCTCGTCGTCACGATTCTGCCGAGGCCCTGAGAATGGTGCGAGATTCCGGGGGCGGGGGGCGTTCGGTAAGATCGAGGCGTGAGGTTTGTTCTCCGCCTTGTGACGGCCCTTGCGCTGGCCTCAGCCGCGGGGTATGCGGCCGAACACTGGGTGCAGATTCTGGGCGGTCCGTTTCGCGTCTACTCCGACGCCGGTCGGGAGAATGCGCAGGCTGTTTTCAGCCAATTAGAGGAGTTCCGGACAACGTTCGCGATGGCGACCGGGGTCTCCGATCCGATTCTGGTGTGGCCGCTTGCCGTGGTGGCGGTGCGGCATGAAGGCGACGCCGGTCAGGCGATTGCCGCGCCGGCGCTCGGCCGCGACGCGCGCTTTGTGACGGTTCCGGCCCGCCGACCGCTTTCCTCCGCGCTGTTTGCTCAGATCGCGCGCCTGTTAGTCGACGAGAACCTGAAGCCCCTGCCGGCGGAAGAAGACGCCGGCCTGGTGGCGATGCTGGCGGGCTATTCGAGCGTGACGGTGCATGTGACCATCCACCCGCCGGATTCCGCGGGCCGCACACGAAACTGGGGACGCATCTACCATCTTTTCGCCAACCCCGTCACGCGCGACCAACTGCGCGTCTATCTGGCGAATCTGATGCAGGGCGCCGGCCGCGACACCGCCTATCGCAACGCTTTCCGCCGTTCCGGTCACGAGATGGAAGCCGAACTCGACCTGTTCCTTCACTCCGCCATCTTCTCCGACATTACCTTCTCGGGACGTCCGCTTAGTCCGGTTCGCGACTATCATTTCGCCACGCTCGAGCAGGACGATGAAGCGCTGCTGCTGGCGGACCTGATGCTGGCGCGGGGCGACACGGGCGTGCAGGCGGCGTACGCGGCGCTCAGCGGCGCGTCCGCCGAAGAGGGGCGCGGACTGGTGGCGCTGGCCGCCCACGACACCGCGGGGGCACGCAAGGCATTGGCGGCGGCGGCGCGGGATAACTCGAAGAACCCGCGCGTTTACTATGAAGCGGCGCTGCTCGATGGCTCGACCCCGCAGGCGCGAGGCGAATTTCTCGCCTCGGTTCAATGGAACCCCCGCTGGGTGGCGCCTCTACTTGGCCTCGCGAACCTCGAAACGCCGCCGGCGGAAAAAGTGAAGTGGCTCGACAAGGCGGCCACGCTCACTCCGCGGGATGCGGCGCTGTGGCAGAAGCTGGCGGAAACCGCCACGGCGGCGCAGCAGTACGCCATCGCCGAGCGGGCCTGGATCAGCGCGCTGCGCGCCACCACGGACCCTGCCGCCCGGCAACGGATCGAGGCCACACACGAGCAGATGCTCGTGGCCCGCGCCGATGCCGACGAGGAGCGCCTTAAGCGCGAAGAAGCGGCGCGGACCGCCGATCTGGAGCGGGTCACGCAACAGACCATGGCCGAGATTCACGCCGCCGAGCAGCAGGCGGACCGCGCGATGAACCCAACCGGAGAGCAGCTAGCCACGCAGCCGGTTCCTTATTCGAGCCTTGAAGGCAACAGTACGAAGATCTCCGGCGTGCTGACCCATGTCGTCTGCAAGGCAAAGTCGATGACGCTTGTCGTGCGCGGAGCCGATGGCGTGGTGAGCCGCCTGCCTATTGCTGATCCATCGAGCCTTACCGCTCCCGATGGAACCCCCCTCCTTCACTGCGGGCCGGTGAATCCGCCGCGCCAGATTATCGTTGAGGTTCGATCCGGCAAGAGGCCTCAGGTTCTTTCGGTCGAGTTGCCTTGAAGCAGGCTCTGAAACACGCTCTGTTTCGTTTTCTCGGCAAAGACCCAGAGGCCGTGATTGTGTCCTTTTTGAGCGGCGATGCGGCTCGCGCTTCCTACATGGCGAACGAGATCCAGTCGCTGGAGGCGTCGCGGCGCCATTTCGTGGTTGCGCTCGCCGGGACCGAACTCGCCTCCCTCGGTGCGGCCGAGCGCATCGATCTTCCCCGTGGTTCGTGGCCGGGGATGGTGTTCGCGCTGTGGCGGAGGCTGCGTATGTACCGCATCGGCCTGGCGCCGCTCCTGTTTGACGGCACGGCTACGTTCCGCGGCATGCGATTGGCTGCCATGCTGCTTGCGCCCCGCCGCATCCTCGCTTACAACGCGCGCCTGGAACGCTTTCATCTACGCCCGTCGGCGCCTGTGGCCTCGCTGCTGTTTCTCGGCGGCGTACCGCTGGACCGCATTTTCCTCCGCCCGCGGTGGCTCTGGCGCTGGACGCAGGACCGTTCCGTCGTGCCCACGGAATGCCGCGAGTGGGAGGGCCGGCCGCTGGACAAAAGCCGGACGCGCGTGGCGGTGCTGACGCCCTACTTCCCGTTCCCGCTTTCACACGGCGGCGCGGTGCGCATCTACTCGCTGCTGCGCGAGATCGCTCGCAACTTTGACGTCTACCTGCTGTCGTTTTACGAAACAGATCCCGCCGGGGCGGTCGCCGCGCTGCTGCCATTCTGCGCGCGGGTTACGGCGGTGCCCAAGCCGCGCTACCGCGAGCCGCGCTGGTCGACCTTGCTGCCGCCCGAGGTGCACGAGTTCGATTCGCCCGCAATGCGAGAAGCGATCGAGCGCGCCCGCCAGCGGGATGCCGTGCAGGTGCTCCAGACCGAGTACACGTTCCTGGCCCCCTACGGCGGCAACGTCCTGGTGGAACACGACGTGACTTTCGATCTCTACCGCCAGGTGTACGAGCGTGAGCGGACGCTATCGTCGAAGTGGGACTGGTTTCGCTGGCAGCGGTTTGAAAAGCGCACGGTTCGCGGCTTCGCCCGCGTGGTGGTCATGTCGGACAAGGACCGGGCGCTCCTCGGAATCCCGCAGGCGACGGTCATCCCGAACGGTGTCGATCTGGACCGCTTCGTTCCCACTCCCGAACCCGAGAGCCAGCGCTTGCTCTTCATCGGGTCGTTCCGGCACTTCCCGAATATCGTGGCGTTCCGCTTTTTTTTCGAAGGCGTCTGGCCGGAGTTGCGCCGCCGCTACCCCCGCGCTTCCCTGACGGTAGTAGCCGGACCGGACGCGCTGCTCTACTGGCGCGAGCACACCTGCCTCGACGCGCTGCCCTCCTCCGAAAGGATGCGCCTGCTCGGATTCGTCGCCGACGTGCGGCCGCTCTACGAGGAAACAAACCTCGTGTTGGTGCCGACGCTGGTCTCGGCCGGAACGAACGTGAAACTGCTCGAGGCGCTGGCCATGCGGCGCGCCGTGCTCAGCACGCCCTCGGGTTGCGCCGGACTGGGCTTGGTTCACGGCGAGACCGTCTGGGTGGCGGAAGGGGCGGTGGATTTCCTGGAAGGAGCGGCCACACTGCTTTCCGGCCCCGCACTGAGGCAAAACATCGCCGGGAAGGGCTGCGAAGTGGCGAGGCGGCGCTTCGGCTGGGACCGGATCGGGGAAACCGAGCGCCATCTGCTGCGCCAGCTTGCCGGCGCCGAATTTCTGCTGCGGCCGGTCCGCCCGCCGGACCTGCCCGTTCTGACCGCCATCCAGGCCACGGCGCTTGAAGCCGCCCAATGGCGCGCCGAGGACTACCTACGCTTCGACTGCCATGTAGCCGAGTACGACGGCCACATCGCTGGTTTCCTCGTCAGCCGCCCCATCATCCCTGGAGAGCGGGAAATCCTAAACGTTGCCGTCCACCCGACGTATCGCCGCCGCGGCGTGGCACGGGCGCTCATCCAGGCTGAAATCGAGCGATGGCCCGGCGCTCACTTCCTGGAAGTCCGCGAATCCAACACCGCCGCGCGCTATCTTTACAGGAAATTGGGCTTCCACGACGTCGGCGTCCGGCCGGGATATTACGAGTCTCCCCCGGAGGCCGGTATTGTCATGCGCTTTTTTTCATGATACTTTCACAGTGCGAAGGCCCTTCGGTGGACCTTCCTTGCATTGTGCATGGTTTTCATGACTAGCACCCACCGAGCCCCAATCTCCCCCGGGGACGCACGACTCGGCGCGGCATATCTCACAAAAGGAGACCAAACCTGATGGAGAACACGCAAGAAGAATTGCGCGCGCACCTGATGCAGACCGACGAGGAGTTCCGCCACCTCGCCCAAGAGCATGCCAAGTACCATGAGCTGCTCGAGGCGATCGAAGCAAAGGACCACCACACGCCGGCCGATGAAGCGGAAGAACAGCGCCTGAAGAAGATCAAACTTCGTCTGAAGGATCAGATGAACGAGATCGTATCGCGCTACCGGGCCGCTCACGTTCACTAGCACCAGGCTGCGCTGACTTAATTCATAATCGGAAAGGGGCCCGGCCGGGCGAAACCGGTCCGGGCCTTTTCTGTCTCCCCGCTCACCCGCCTCAGGCCGACGGGGTCTCCCAGTGGCCGCTTTCCCCGCTTCGGAACAACGCCTCGATCACGGCCAGGTTTCCCAGCGCGTCCTCGAGCGGCACCGGTACTTCGCTGTTGTTGAGGATGGCCCGGGAAAACGCGTCACCTTGCAGCGTGTACTGGTCGCAGACGGGGAATTCTTCGGTGCGGATTCCTGAGCCGGTCAGATCCCCGGTGGCATCGACAAAAAGGCGCGTGGCCCGGTCCGGCGGGGCGTTGAAGGGAATCTCGATTTCGATGCGCCCCGCCGAGCCGAGAATCTGGATCCGCTGGTAGGGCGTCATTTGGGTGCTGCAGCAGAAAATCGCCTGCGTCGAGGGGTAATCGAGGATCGCCGAGACGAGACGGTCGACGCCGAACGTAGGGTCACGGTCAATCAGAGCAAAAACGCGCCGCGGCTCCTCGCCGAGCAGGAATCGCGAGGTGAAGATGGGGTAGCAGCCGATGTCCATCAACCCGCCGCCACCGTAAGCCGGCACGTTGCGGATGTTGTGCGGGTCATTGTTGAAGTAGCTGAACGCGCCGAGGAAGCCTCGCACCGCGCCGATCTCGCCGGATTGGGCAATCTGGCGGGCCCGCAGCCACTGGGGATGGGTGCGGACCATGAATGCCTCCCCGATTTTGACTCCGTGGCGGTTCCGCGCCTCGATCATCGCGAGCACTTCCTCGCGGTTGAGGGCGATCGGCTTCTCGCACAGCACATGCTTTCCGGCGGCAGCGGCCTGGATGGTCCACGGGGCGTGCAGATGGTTGGGAAGTGGGTTATAGACCGCGTCGATCTCGGGGTCCGCGAGCAGGGCTTCGTAGGAGCCGTAGGCTTTCGCAATGCCGCGCCGCGCCGCGGCTTCCCGTGCCTTCGGCAGGTCGCGCGAGGCGAGAGCGGTGACTTCACAGGCCTCGCCGTGCTGCATGGCGGGGATGACTTTCTTCAGGGCGATGCCGGCCGCTCCCAACACGCCCCAGCGGATCTTTTTGGACATACGCTGCCAGTGTCCCACGGCGCGCGCCGTCCGGCGCTGTCAGTGCGAGGAGCGAGGCGGCGCGAGAACGCGCCCGAGGAAGAAATCGACCACGCCGGCTGAGTCGACTTCTTCAGCAACGCGCACATTGCCGGCCGGGTCGGCCTGAAACAGGGTCATTCCATAGGTCTCATGGGGCGTGCCGTGCGTTTCTACCTCTACCCTTCCGGCGCGTGTTGAAACCAGACCGGGCCGGCTCGCCACCGCGATGGCCAGCGGGTCATGCAGGATCGGCAGGTGGCCGGGATTGGCGCCCTGCCACAGGTGGATCAACTGCATGAGGAAGCGCACGGTGGGCAGCGGCGAGGCTTCCATGCGGGCAAGCTGAGCCGCGGTGAGTTGGCACTGCATGGTCACATCGAGGCCCACGGTTTCCACCGGCAGGCCTGAGCCGTAGACGATGGCCGAGGCTTCGGGATCGGTCATCGTGTTGTACTCGAGCCCTGGGCGGAAGAACGCGCCGTTCATGAGCACAATGCGTTCGATCTTGTCGCGCAGGCGGGATTCGGCGCGCAATGCCAGCGCGATGTTGGTCAGCGGCCCGTAGGCCAGGATGGTCACTCTTTCCGGCGATCGCAGGCAGGTGTCGATGATGAGTTCCACCCCGTTGCGCCGCTCGCCAGGAGCATGAAAGCCAGCCGGGATGGCCTGCGCCTGCACGAGGGGCACCTGCAGCGGGGGCGCCACCAGCGGGCGTTCCGCGCCGACACCGACCGGGATCTCAGGGCGGCCGTAGAGGTCGAGAATGCGCGCCACCAAGTCGCGCCGCTCATCGCCGTGCTGGAGCACCGTCGAGACCGCAAGCACCTTGAGTTCCGGCGATTGCAGAGCGAGGCTGAGCGCGAGCGCGTCGTCGATGTCGTCGCCGATGTCGGTGTCGAGCAGGACCGGAGTCGGCCGGCTGGCGGCGAGAATCGGCGCCGAGACCAGCAGAAGGAGACAGAGCAAACGGCCACGCACGTTCTTTACGCTATCAGGAACGGGAGTGGTTAGGAATAGCGGCTGTAGCCGGAGAAGGGGCAAAAGAAAAAAGAATAAGCTGCTTTCTACTGGGAATAAAGTCCTGAAGGAATTCGCCGATAAGGCGGGTGAAGAATTCGCTCAGGGCGCACGGGCCGACGGAGTGAGCGGCGCCGAAGGCCGGCGAAGGGAGGAGGTGCGTCGCCGCAGAAGAGTCCCCCACGGGGGAAATGGTGGCCCGGAGCAGAATCCGGCACGGGAAACGGCAAAAGACCGGTATCCGAACGGGAGTTTTCCCAGTTTTTTCGGGAGATACTTCGGCTATCATAGAGTTTCCGCGGCCCCGCCGCACTAGAGTGTAAGCAGCAATGGCGCCGATGAACCAAGCCGTTTCCCGGCGGGAGATCCCTGTCCCGGAGGCTCTCGCCAATCTAAGTCGTGTGAGGGAAGATTCAGGAATTTCCCTTGAAGATGTGGCCGAAAAGACAAAAATAAGTGTGCGCTTTCTCGAGGCCATCGAATCGGCCGAGTACGAGAAACTGCCGGGTGGGATCTTTGGCGTCAGCTACTTGCGCCAATATGCGGCGGCCGTGGGTCTAAGTGAAGACCCGTTGCTGGGCGCCTACCGTCGGCGGATGGAGTCGTTTTCGGAGAAGCCCGAGGAGAGGCCCAGCCCGTGGCGGCGTTGGCTTCGTTTGGCGTTTCACTAAACGATTTCTGCCGTCTGAACCCGGAAGCTTTCCTTAAAGTTTCTCCTGCAAGCTGCCGATATAGCTTACAGGAGGTGGTAGGAGACCACGCCAATGAAGGTAAACGACGCAAACAGTGGAGCCGTAGGCGGCGCTGGTAAGCCGTTAGAAGTACAGGCCCCTACCAGCACGGCGGGTGGCAAGAAGACATCTGCGCCCTCGTCAGATCAGGTTCAGCTTTCCTCGCTCAGCTCGCAACTTAGCGCGCTCCAACCGGACTCGCCCCAGCGGACATCGCGCGTGGATCAACTCGCGGCAATGGTGTCGAGCGGGAGCTATTCAGTGAATGGCAAGGCCGTGAGCCAGTCCATCGTGCGCTATATGGGCGGCTGAGGCGCACGCGGCCCCCCCTGCGGCCGCGCCAGCGGCGTGCCGGGGCGCCGCATCGGCCCGGATAAATCGCCCAGGAGAAGACGACTGCAATGCAGGAGCGGCGGGAACAGTTTCAAGCGATCATGGCGACGCTCACGCGCGCCGGGGATCTCGCCCTAACTCCTACAGCCGAAAGACTGGAAGCGGCTTTCGAAGGGCTTGACGCGAGCCGGCCGCTCTGGACGTCGTCCTCGACGCCGGCGGAGGCAGAGCAGCTCCGCAATGAAATCCACCGCATCCGCGCCCTCGCCGAACAGGCCAAGCGAATCTTCGGCGCTCTGGCGCAGCTTTCTTGCCCCGAAGACACCGCGCCCGCCAACTACCGGCCGGACGGAACGCTAAGCACGTGGAACCCCAACGGAGAGCTGCTGCTGCATGGGTAACCTTCTCACCTCCATCCTCAACTCGGCCAATGCCCTGGATGTCTACAACCAGGGTCTGACAACAACCGAAAACAACATTCTGAACGCGAACACGCCGGGTTACGCAAACCAGACCCAGACCTTCATCGCGAGGCCGTTCGACCCCACGGTCGGGCTTCCTGGAGGAGTCGGGGCTGGCCCGATCCAGAGCTCGCGCGATGCCTACGCCGAGCAGGCAGTGCAAACTCAGCAATCCGCCCTCGGGGCTTCGCAACAGCAGGCCTCCGATCTCGGCAACATCCAGAATCTGTTCAGTCTGACGAGCAACACCAGCGTCAATTCTTCGCTCAATACGCTGTTTCAGGGTTTCTCGGCGCTCTCCATCAACCCGAACGATCCCTCGACGCGCCAAGTCGTGCTCAACGACGCGCAGCAGGTCGCGCAAGCCTTCAATGACGTCGGCAACGGATTGCAAAGCGCTACCGGGCAGATCGGCCAGGAAGCGGGCGCAACCGTCAACAGCATCAACCAGTTGTCGGCGCAAATCGCGCAACTCAACCAGCAGCGGACGAGCAACAACACCACCGGCGTCGACCCCGGCTCCGATGCCGCCATGTACTCCGATCTCGAGCAGCTTTCCCAGTACGCCAATTTCACCGCGCTCCAGCAGCCGGACGGCTCGATCTCGGTCTACCTTGGCGGGCAGACGCCGATTGTCATCGGGAATCAATCGTACGCGATTCAGGGAAACGTCTCGCTGCCCCAGATGCAGGTCCTGAGCGCCCAGGGCAATGACATCACATCGCAGATCACCGGCGGGCAGTTAAGCGGTGAAATCAATGTCCGCAATAACCTGATCCCGTCGTATTTGACCAGCATCAACACGCTGGCACAGAGCGTGGCAGATCAGGTCAACACGACGCTGGCTCAAGGGATTGACCAGAACGGCAATGCCCCGGTGAACAATCTGTTCACCTATAACGCGACCGTGGGCGCAGCACAGACGCTGGCGGTGAATCCGCTCATGACCACGGATCAGATCGCCGCCGCGGTGCCGGGCGCGCCGGGCGGCAACGGGAACGCGCTTAACCTCAGCGCGCTGGCCAACGCTGCCAATACAAACGGCAACACCTTCACGCAGTCCTACGCGGCGCTGGCGTCGCAGGTGGGCGGCGACATCTCCACCTCCAATACCAATGTCACGACCGATCAGCAACTCCTCACCCAAGCCCAGGCCGCGCGGAGCAACGTTTCCGGAGTATCTCTTAACGCGCAGGCCGCGATGCTGATCCAGTTCCAGCGATCCTACCAAGCCGCAGCGAAAATGATCACGGTGCTCGACGACATGACGAATACCGTGCTTAGCATCCTGCCCTAAGTGAGGAAGAAAGCCCATGATCTCATCTCTTGATCCAAGCTACCTCGCGTTCCTGAATTCGATGAACGCGATCCAGCAGCGCGAGCAGAACGACCAGACCCAGTTGAGCACCGGCCTGAAGATCAACAAGATCTCCGACGCGCCGGGCCAGCTCGGTTCCCTCTTCAACACCCAGAACCAGATCGCGCAATTGGACCAGGTCAACTCAAACCTGACGCTCGTGCAGACCGAGACGAACTCCGCCGACAGCGCCCTGCAGTCGTCGGTTCAGATCCTCGACCAGGTTCAGTCTCTGGCGACGCAAGCAGAGCCGAGCACAACGTCTGCCTCCACCCGCTCCACCATGGCGCAGCAGGTCTTTTCGGCGCTTACGAACCTTTTGCACCTGGCCAACACCGCGGTGAACGGA
>VFSW01005512.1_pt1 | contig 18685 bp, 14 predicted proteins | sample 5358111 | NCBI WGS metagenome assembly VFSW01 (sample SAMN11554181, study PRJNA540505) | mine drainage metagenome | isolation source: sediment from site ElyBrook_90M | place: USA: Ely Copper Mine, Vershire, VT | collected 2017 | reverse complement strand
CGGGGGTTCGAGTCCCTTAGTGCCCACCAAAGTATCCGTATGAGAACCCTGCACCATCTCGGTGCCCCCGGTTCGAGCCTCAGACCCGCCCTCCGGCGTGACCGGATGGGCGGTTTTCTTTGCTTCCAATTCATGATGTACCCGGGCAGGCACGAGGCGTGAGAGCAGGTGATCGAATGGCTCGTTGTAGTCCACTCGCACTCTGCGCTCTCGGGTCTCGTCATCTTCATCGATGTAGATCTTGGCGAAGAACGCCTGGTTGAAAAGTCTCCTGGTGTTGTCATTCGCCTGTAGGTAGGCGCTGTAGCAGTCCCGGGTCAGATCAAGGGTGTCCGCGAGAGTTGATCTGGCCTTCTCGAAGTCGGCATCAACAGCGACGAGCTGCTCCTGGATCCGATTCAGCTGGGTGGCGATCCTGTCTTGCTCGCTCTTCAAGAGATCAATGGGTATCGCCCCCGCGTAGTGCGCATCCAGCAGCTTCTGGCGCTGAGCGCCGAGTTCGACGCGCAGCAGTTCCATCTGTTTGCGGTCGTCCTCCGACGTCTCCCGCAAGCGGTCGAAGTCCTCAAGCACGAGGTCTTCGATGTTGTCGCGCAGCTCAGGCGAGAGAGCGATGGAGCGGTACTCCTCCTCGATAAGTTCCTCGATCAGCTCGACTGCCATCGCCTGACGCTGACAGTCGGTGATCTTGCGCGTTCTCCCCGAGCACACCAGATAGAGATACTCAGTACCCCAGCGGTTGCGAGCCTTGGTGACCATCAGTCTCGAACCGCATGATCCGCAGTAGACGCTGCCGCGCAGGTAGTGGTTGTTGGTGCGCTGGTGGGTACCGGCGACGGCATGAGAGCTGAGCAGGTCTTGGACCTGTTTCCAAGTGTCCGGGTCGACCAGCGGCTCGTGAAGCCCAGGGTAAATGACGCCTCGGTAGTGGATCTCCCCCTTGTAGTACGGGTTGCGCAGCATCTTGTGCAGAACCGTCACCGTCAAGGGCTTGCTCGGCCATTTCGGCGTGGGCCGCGTTCGCAGGCCACGCACGGTCAGTTCATCGAGCAACGTCCTCAGCGTGGTATCACCTTCGGCGTATCGGTAGAAAGCCCAGGTCACTAAGTGCGCTCTTCCAACATCGAGTTCCACGCTCCGGTTGGAGCGCCCGAGCTCGTCGGTGACGTGAACGTTCTTGTAACCGAGTGGTGCTCGAGAAACCGTACCCCCGATGCTGGCCTTTTGCACCATGCCCTTGGTGACCTCGTTGGCGAGGTTGCGTGAGTAGAACTCGGCGATGCTGCTCATGATCCCGTGCATCAGCATCCCCGACGGCGTTTCGTCGATGTTCTCGCTGGTGCTGACCAGGGTCACGCCTGCTTGTTTGAGCGCGAAGTGAATGGAGACGTCATCGGCCCGGGAGCGGGCAAGACGGTCCAGCTTGTGAACGATGCAGTAGTCCACCTGGTTCTCCCGTACCCAGGCCAGCATCCGCTGCAGCTCGGGCCGCTTGCTAGCAGAAGTACCGGACTCCCCGGCGTCGACGAACTCCTCGATGATGACCGCACCCAGCGATTCCGCTTTGCGGGTGTTCGCTTCGCGTTGGGCGGGAATGGAGAATCCCTCCTCCCGCCCGCCGCGCGTGGCCTGGTCAACGGTGGAGACGCGCAGATAGGTGATCGCGGTCTTTTGCACCGTGACACTAGTCACGCCTGTCTCCTCCCTCATGCATCCGCGGCTTGGCTGCCGCGACGTGTTTTACCGGACGTAGCTTGGTTCGCCTCAACGGCCGCCTCGACTGCTGACGATCCCAGGAATCCAGCGATGGCCGCGCTTCTGGCTGCGGCTTCACGTTCGATCTCTTCACGCACCGTCTGTGCGCGAGCTATCAGCTCGGGGTCGTCCTGGGCCGTTTCGATCCGGTTCTCTACGGCTCGCCGTATCTCATCGGAGATACTGCTTCCACGCAGCTGCGCGATGAACTGGAGCTGTGCGTGAATGCTCTCGTCCAGTCGCACCGCGAGGGTCCTAAGGTGCTTCTCTTTCTGTTCGGACTCGCTGGCCTTGCCGCTAGCGCGGTCCTTTGATTGTTCTTCTTGCATAGTTGTATGCCTCCTTTCGGTTAGTTGCTTGGATGTCTTGGCCCCTCGGCCCGGTGGACTCCGGGGCCAAGGACATTGACGCTCTCTTTGGCCCGGAAGTCCAGTCCCAAAGTGCCCGGCGACCTGGCGCGCGATCTGGCTCTGGCCGCTCACGGCGTCCCCGCTGCGCCCCCGGTCAGGAGGTCCAGGCAGTCGGGGCTGGCACAGGCGGCAAAGAGCGCGGCGTCAAGGCCCGCTGTCCCGGCCACTGCGGCCCGGATCGTCTCCGCCCGGGCAACTGTCGGGCAGACCCAAGCGACGGCCGGGAAAAGGCCATATGCCGCCTGGTAACGCCCCGTCGCTCGGAAAGCCTCATAGGCGGCGCACTGGCGCAGGATCACCGGCATGTGCTCACTGGCAAGGTCGACTTCAATGAACCAGTGGTTCTCGAAGTCGCCTTGGGCGGTTACGATCCGCAGGTCGGGCTTGAGGGTTTGGGTGGCGCCATACCTCGAGAGGAATGGCTGCCAACTGGAAGGTTCAGTCTGTAGCTCGATCAGCTCCAACTCCCCGTGCCGCTCGGCTTGGATGATGCGCACGGCCACATCGGCTACTGCGAGGGTGTGCTCGACAAAGTGCCTCGATGGCTCGCGGTAGTTGCGCCGACCCGCGGGCGGCGATGGCTCGATCAGCTGCATCAGCCGCTCACCGGCCGGACCGACATACCAGACAAAGCCTGCCGACCCCGCTCTGGCGCCGCCGATACGGCGTTGTAGCGACTTCAATACCCCAAGATCCCGCAGACGGGACAAGGCCCGATTGCAGGCCCGCGCTGAAGCAGGGGCGGTCGGATGATGTGGGTCAAAGTGAAGCCGCTGGATCTGTTTGGTGGTGAGCAGCCGGAATTTGTCGACGTCTCGAAGCACCGCGAAGTCGCGCTCGGCCATTCGCTCGCGCAATGCATCGACATCGGAGCGGGTCATGGCGAACCCCCAGCTGCCCAATACCCCCGTCTCCCATTAACCAGACCCCGCCATGCGGGGTCAGTCCCCTCCCGCTCAAGGCGGAAGATCGCCAACCACCGGCATTGAAGCAGCGCCGTTGATGATCGCGAGACGACGACCGAAATGAATTGGATGCCCATAGCCCCCCAGGTATCCGCTGGCCAGGCTGGGGAAGATGAAGGATGGAGATAGCAGGTCATGTGCGCCTCCGCTTCCGCCCCAGAGTCTCACCGTCCGGCCGCCCGGGAGAGTCGTCGGCGACGGCGGACACTTGCGGTTCTGCAATCTCACTTGCGTAACGTTCGTGGCTGCGCTCACGTACCTCATCGCCGAGACCGGTTGGCTCGGGCGGAGGAAGGGTTCGCACCAGTGCCCAACCCGATGGAGCCCCTCCGGCGGTGAGATTCACATATGCCTGGTACTGGCCGAGACTGAGGAAGTCTTCGGCTTTGAGATCGGGGGATTGCTTGGCGATGGCGTAGGCGTCGTCAGGATCGAGTGGCTGGAAGATGATCTTGGACTTGGCATTCGTATCCACAGCGGCACGGGTGGAGGTGGGCAGCTGCCCCCGGTGCTGATGGGCAAGATGCCAGCCCACGCCGTAAGAGCGTGAGCGGCTGAGTGCGTCATCGATGGAGACAGGCAGATGCAGATATTGCTGGACCTCGTCGATTACCACCGTGCCTGGGCTACGGGCCAGGTCATCTTCGCTCGCACGCTCCATGGCCGCCGACCAGGTTTCAGCGACGATTAGGGACCCGAGCAACTGGGCCGTGATCGGGCCGATCAAAGCTTCGTTGAGTGGAACCAGCACCACCTTCTTGTTCCTAAAGACATCCCGCAGCCTGAATGGGGGTTCGGGCTGACCAATAATGGCTCGCAGGCTTGGCCGCAGCAGATACTGGCGAAGCTTGTTCATTGGTGCGGCGAGGGCCTGCGCCTGCGCACCAGGCGACATCGCCAGATAGCCCGACCAGAAGGAGCCAAGTCCCGGATCGCCGACCACCTCACCGATGACGGAGCGCCGGAAACGCTCGTCGGCCAGCAGGATCGGGAGATCGAGAAGTGTGAATGGCTTGGCTCGGTTTGCGCCAACCCGGGCCAAGGTCAGGAGAGCCGAGTGGAGGATGTCCTCGGTGCGAGGTCCCCAGCCGTCATGAAAGACCGCCTTCAAGACGGCCACCAGGCCGTCGACCACCACGTCGGGATCCCGGTCCCCGACGTTGAGCGGATTGAACCCGACAACTCTCCCCGTCTTGGCATCAGCCGGGTCGATGATCACCACATCGTCCATCCGTTCTTTAGGCACGGCCCGTTCAACGATGTCTTTGATCAGCTGCCATTTTGGATCGATCACCAGCACCGCTCTGCCGGCCGCGATATCCGCCGCGACGAGGTTGAGAAGTACGGTCGATTTGCCAACACCGGTCGGACCCATCGCCAGCAGGTGAGCGCTGAGGTCTTGAGCGGAGATTCCGACGGGTGTCTTCGGGCCAGAACCCACGGGAACGGCAAAGAGGCGTTCGGTCCGGCTGACCTTATCCGGTACACGCAGTGGCCGAGGATGCAACGGCGCAACTCCGGGAGCATCAGATTCGCCAAGTGGCCAGGCGAGCAGACCGGTTACCTCGCTTGCCCCGAGACGGAGGTTCCACCGCCAGGGAAGCTGCGGGGCATTCACCCGTGAAGCTGGTTCGAAGGTTAAGTCTGCATAGGTGCCTCGGTCCAGCGCGACAGACAGCGCTCCGAGTACCCCGATTACCAGCTGCTTGCGCCGCCCGGCAGTCTTGGCAGAGACGCCGATCCGGATGGTGGCAGCGAAACCGTGCTGGCCAACTCGAGTGTCGATTTGGTCGCGGACGGCTTTGGCTGCTGTGATCTCACCTTGGCTTACCACTTGCCACCACGGTTGAGTCGGGTCGGGAATCTCCTTGGGCAAATGCTTGGGTGTCACTCGAGGCCCGAGCACGATCTGCATAACCACCCGCTCGTCGGGTCCGAGCCGCGCATCCAGTGCTGACAGCAGGCTCAAGCTGACAATTTCCGCACGATCACTCGCCAGTCCGAATGAGCGGGGACGCATGCGTACCTTGAGCGAACGCTCGACGAGTAATCGTGGCTGGTCGATGCCGTCTATGTCCAGTCCTGGCAACAGGTGCCTCAATGTCCGTTGCACCCATTTGACGTGCGTGGCAGGAGTCCCGACCAGATGCTGGACCAGTGCCGCGTGTTCAGCGCGGGCCTCGAAGATCAGAGGTGGGGCTGCCCGGTCGGCCGCCAGACGAAGCAGCATGGCGTCGACTTGGGCCGCCTCGAGCGGGCGAGGCAGCTGGAGTTGGGAGAAGACCCAGCCGTCGCCTTTGCCGATCGAGAAAGCGCGCTTAGGAGTTGCCATCCTGGATCTCCCTGTCACTTCGATCGTGCTTTGCCTTTCGAGCTTCGCGGCGGTCCGCTTCGGCTTGGGCTTGCGCTTCGGCTTCGGCCCGGGCAAGCGCCAGCCCGATGAACGCCCGCGAGAGCTTGCTTGCATCCGGAGTTCCTCGGCGAATGCCGCGTACCCGCAAAATGCGTTCTGCCTGCACCTTGCGGCTGGTCTTGCGCTTTCGGTGCCTAGGCATGGCCGTCTCCCTTCTCGTGCTTGGCATCAGAGGGAACGGGATAGCCAGCGATGACGATGTCAGCGTCGATCTGGTTACCCCACACGCTCCAGTCGGCGCGCGACGGTGGCCGCCGCCTGGCGAAGAGCTCCAGGTAGGGGCCATCACTGATCCGCTCGATGACGGCGTATTGCTCCTCTGGTTTGTGCGAGTGCTCCTGGAGTGGCGCGAACATCCAGGTCGCCTGTGCACGGAATTTGACCGGAGCATTGCCCCGAGTTCCGAGGATCAGGTGCTCGGTGGCGTTGCGCAGGTACTGGCCAAGCCCGATGCGAGGCTTGATCCAGGTCAGAGGGGACCTTGGGGTAAAGCCCCATGATTCCATCACGTCGTAGCCGGCGCGAAGCGTGGCGTTGGTGACCCAGAGCCAGCAATGAGCATCGGCCGCTGCCAGATCGCCGACCGGCATCTTCTTGATCTCGTCCAATGTCATCAACTGGTAGTGCGACGACGCACCCAGTGCGCCCTTTTGCTGGATGTCCCAAGGCGGGTCCGCCAGGATCGTCTTGAATTGCTCGTGGGTTCCGCGAGCAGAGTTGTGTGTTACCATTGAAAGGCTCCTTTCTGCCCGAGCCTCGATTGCCGTCGATCGCGCGGGTCTTTTTGAAAAGGTTGATGTAAGAGTCCACCGGGAAATGCAAAGGAGCATCCTCGGGGTGATTACTAAAAACCACCCCGAGTCCAATTGCAATAGGCGAGCGTTTCGAAGGGACTATCGATGCGTCAAGCGAAAAGACGCTCGAACACTTCTTTCAATCCCGAATTATTCGTCCCGATATTGATTACGAAGAATGCCGTTGTGGAATAGACACCGATTGGTGATTTACCAGCGGTTCATGCGCCCGCGCCGCCACAGGATCCGTACTGCAAAGCCCGCCATGATCATTCCAACGGTTACGGCAGCAATGACGATCAGGGCCGTCGCGACCGATTCGATGAGCCGCACCGCGATGTAGATCGCGATCGCCGACGTGAGCAGGGCAAGGGAGTACGACGCGAGCCGACCGAGCATGACTGCGTTACCCCGTCCGGCCGGACCGACGCGCCGCATCGCGCATCGCCGCGAGAGTCTGTGCGGTGAGTTGCTCCAGGCGGCTGTCGGCATAGAGCCGTTCGGCCAATACATCGAAGCGTCGGCGGCTACTCCTCCAGGCGATCAATGCCCAGACACCGGCGCCCGAGAGCGCCAGTGCCAGAAGGGCAATACCGAGCGCCACGAGCGCGGTCATCTGATCCGGCGCATCTCGCGCCTCAGGTCAGCCAGCAGTTCCGAACAACCGAGCATGTGGTCGTCGGCCAGGTAGGCCAGCCGGCCCGCAGCTTCTGGGATCATCTGCTCCAGCTGCCTCTGGGCTTGAGCTACACGGATGATCTGTTGCATCGCATTGCCGGTTGCCATCGTTAGGTTGTCGACCTTGGCCAGGTTGACATCCGTCGCATTGTCGACAAGGCTCGCTCGGATCTGCGTGCCGAGCCGGCCTCGGGCGATCTCCCGGCTGGAGCGCCGAGCGTCACGGCTAAGTGCTGGTGTGCCGGAATATGGTGCGAGTTCGCTCATGACCGCACCTCTGTTTCATTGATAGAATTCATCATGTCTTCGCTCCTGATGTCTCATTGATGTGGGTTGTCGTTGCGGTGACGTCTGTGGGTGGCTCGTTGCCTCGGGCTACCCACCATTGACTCCACCGCTATTCGGTTCAGTGAATTACTGAACATCTTTGAGATTATGTCGAGTGAGGTCAGGCGGAAAGAGACTCAGACAGAGTTGGATTAAGAATTGGAGTCACTGGTTGTAAGTGGCAGAGCGGGGTAGCAGAGGTTCGGATTATTCGGCTTGGGATCCGAGAAAGTCCTACGACGTCTTGAAGGAACTTGGCTTCCTACGGAAAGACTCCGGCTTTACCAATACTCGACTGAACCGGGCGCCCTTGGTGCGTCAGCTGCTCGGCGGAGATAACGAGCCCTTCGAGATCGCTCGCGAACGCATGGTCTCTGCCATCCAATCTCTCCGGGACCCATATCCTGAGATTCTCCTCGACGTCTTTGGTCTCTCGACGGAGACCGAAGGAATCGCGTACCTGAAGGATCGGCGCCAACTCTACGGCGCGAGGAACCGGGTGAAGGTTGAGGCGGTGGCGGACCGCGAAGACCCGGCGCTCAAGAGTCTCCGCAACCAGCTGGTGACGGGTTGGTATCCGAAGTCGCCGACCGACTTCGTGGTGCCGCCATCCCATAACGGATTCATTCAGCAATCGGTTGCGATAATGACTCTCGTCAGGAATCGTGCGTGGGCCGAGACCCGGGAGCATTACCGGCTCATCGCTGCATTCGATGAAGCGGACTTCATCGCCATCAGCAGTTCGTTCCCCGGACGACCGGTGGCCGCTGGTGATTTCACCGTCAAGACCGTGCGTATCGGAGCGAGCTTTACTCACCGCTTCTTCTATAAAGAGCCGATGCGGCGGGGTGAGTACTACGACCTGAAGTTCAAGCTGTTGCCAGATCCTGAGTTTGGCTCGCCGGGGGCACTTCTTGAGGTTAGCCGCGCGTTTCACGAGCCCACCCGCTTCGCAGCCTTCCAAGCGGCGTTCTTGGGAGAGAGGCCGGCCACCATCTGGAGCTACCTCGGTCTCTCCTACTTCGAACGTCCCGCAGATCCAACGCACGGTGAAACCCTTGTCGTGGGCGCGGATGGCGTCACTGAAGCTGGCTTCCATGATCTCTACGGCGGGCTGTACTCCGGGGTCGCCTGGCGGTGGTAGTTCAGTGTCGTCTCCAGCGAAATGGGAGAGCCTTGGCGTCCCGCGCCAGGGGATGGATCCGTTCTGATGACAAGACAGGACGGCCGACGTCACATACGATTCATAAACTTGGCTCATCTCTTTTACCTACAACATGAAATGGTATTATAAGTAATGAAATGTGGAAGTTTGTGACAACTTATGACGAATCTGCTAGGGCGGTCCTCTGATGGCAGCCCGGCAGTCGAGATCGGTGAAAAAAGAGCAGAAATCCCTTGAGCAACGTCTCTGGGATGCTGCCGATGCGCTGAGAGGGAACCAAGAGCCAAGCGAATACAAGCACGTCGTGCTCGGCTTGGTATTCCTCAAGTACATCTCAGACCGGTTCGAAGAGCGGCGGCGGTCGATCGAAGCCAGTCTTAGCGACCCTGATTCAGATGACTACATCCCAAACGCGTCACGCCGGGTCCAGTTCATCGAGGATCGAGATGAGTACACCAGTCACAACGTCTTCTGGGTACCAGTTGATGCCAGGTGGCAGCACATACAGGACCGGGCCAAGTTGCCAAGCATCGGACAGGACATCGACGCGGCAATGGATCTGATCGAAAAGGAGAACCCTTCTATCCGTGGAGTCTTGCCTCGAAACTACGGCCGTGAGGGGCTTGACAAGGGAAGACTAGGCCAGCTCGTCGATCTTATCGGTTCTATCGGTTTTACCGAGTCGGATGATCATGGCTCTGATGACATACTCGGTCGCGTCTACGAGTACTTCCTTGGCCAGTTCGCCGGCAAGGAGACCGGTAAGGATGCCGGGGCCTTCTATACCCCGAGGTCCATAGTCAAGACCCTGGTCGAGATGTTGGAGCCCTACTCAGGACGAGTGTTCGATCCCGCGTGTGGATCGGGTGGCATGTTTGTTCAATCAGCCGAGTTCGTGAAGGCTCACGGGGGCAAGCGCACCGACATCTCCGTCTATGGCCAAGAGTTCACTGACACGACCTGGAAGCTCGCCAAGATGAACCTTGCGCTTCGCGGTATAGAGGCGGACCTAGGCGATCGCTCGGCGGACTCGTTTACCCAGGATCTTCATCCAGACCTGCGTGCGGACTTCATCCTTGCCAATCCGCCTTTCAACGTCAGCAACTGGTGGGACGCCAAGCTCGCGGACGACCCTCGCTGGCGATACGGCACGCCTCCGAGCGGTAATGCCAACTTTGCTTGGGTACAGCACTTTATTTACCACCTGTCGCCTCGGGGGACCGCAGGGTTTGTCCTGGCCAATGGCTCCCTCTCCAGCAAGACCAGTGGTGAAGGTGAGATCAGGCAGAAACTGGTTGAAGCCGACCTCGTCGATTGCATCGTCTCGATGCCCGACAAGCTCTTCTTCAACACCGGCATTCCCGTCAGCCTGTGGTTCGTGAGCAAGGATCGGCACGGCAATGGTCACAGGGCGCGCAAGGGCGAAGTGCTATTCATCGACGCGCGGAAGCTCGGTCGGATGGAATCCCGACGCCTACGGGTTCTTGGTGACGAAGACATCGCAAAGATTGCCGATACCTACCATGCTTGGCGGAACCACGACGGTTCGTACGAGGACGTGCCGGGTTTCGCAAAGGCAGCGAGTATTGACGAGATCAAGGCGCACGATTTCGTGCTTACGCCTGGCCGCTACGTCGGAAGCGAAGCAGCCGAACTTGACGAAGAACCTATTGACGAAAAGATCGAACGTCTCAAGAAGGAGCTGTTTGCGGAGTTCGAAAGAGGACGTGAGCTGGAGGCGGAAGTGCGCACTCGTCTCGGAGGGTTGGGATGAAGGGGTGGACGACAGCTCGACTCTCCGACGTCATCGTGATTATCGGCGGAGGGACACCAAAGACGACTGTTTCCGAGTACTGGGCAGGCAACATACCCTGGCTATCTGTTAAGGACTTCGGTGGCGACAGGCGTTACATCAGCGATGCTGAGAAGAAGATTTCAGAGGCAGGAGTTGAAAACAGCAGTACACAAATCCTAGAAACTGGTGATCTGGTGATCTCAGCGCGAGGAACTGTTGGGGAAGTTGCTCAGCTTTCTCGTCCCATGGCATTCAATCAATCCTGCTACGGATTGAAGGCCGTTCCTGGCCTAACAGAATCGGACTTCCTCTACTACATGGTGTTGTTTGTTGTTGAACGTCTGCGGACAATGTCGCACGGGTCTGTCTTCTCGACCATCACGCGAGACACTTTCCAACAAGTCGAGGTGGCAGTGCCACCGCTCAACGAGCAAAGAGCAATTGCAGCAACGCTGGGTGCACTAGATGACAAGATTGAGTCGAATCGGAGGGCTTCCCGGCTGCTGTCAATTCTCGTAGACGCCAATGCAGAGAAGTTGTTGGAGTCGGTGCCTACCCAGATAATACCTCTTGGTGAGGTCGTCGATTTCAATCGATTGACGGTTAAGCCGAACAGCACTCCTCATCTTAATTACATAGACATAGCCTCGGTGTCGCCGGGGCGCGTCGAAGAGATTCATCAACTGACCTGGCCAGAAGCCCCGAGCCGCGCACGTCGAGGGGTTGTGGACGCGGATGTGATCTTCTCAACTGTGCGTCCCGGACGGCGCGCTCATGCACTTGTGATCAACCCGCGTCCCTTTACAGTTGTTTCAACCGGCTTTGCCGTAATGACGGCACGGCCTACGATTGGTGCTTCACTACTCGCCTCAGTCGTGGCGACGGCCGAATTTGCCGAATACCTGGAGTCCGTCGCACAGGGGAGCGCATATCCGGCGGTAAGCGTAGAGGCGATGGGACGTTATCTAGCAAGTGTCCCAACGGATCCATCTGACGCAGCGACATTCGAAGGCGAGACCATGCCGCTCCGGCGATTGGCCGCTCAGCGCGAGCGAGAGAGCGCCCGGTTGTCGTCACTTCGTGACGCCCTCCTGCCCGAGCTTCTGTCTGGCCGAATGAGAGTGTCGGATGCTTGTGAAGTCCACAGAGAGGCTCTTGTATGACGGTCTTGAACGAGGCGACCGTTGAGCTGGCGGCGATTGAGTACCTGCGCCAACTTGGCTACGCCACAACGTTCGGTCCGGACATCGCCTTCGACGGGACTCATCCAGAACGTGTCTCCTACCAGGAAGCTCTCCTGCAAGATCGTTTGCGCGACGCCATTCTCCGGGTGAATCCGGGTATCCAGGCAGCCCTGGCCGATGATGCAATCAAACGCCTACTCCGCGCCGAATCCCAAAACGAACTGGTCGAGAATCGTCGTGTCCATAAGCTCTTGACCGACGGGGTACCCGTCGAGTACCGAGCGCATGATGGTTCGATAAGGACCAAGATGGTCGCTCTCGTAGATTTTGAGGATCCCGAGAACAATGACTGGATCGCGGTCAATCAGTTCACTGTCGTCGAAAACAAGAATCGGCGCCCTGACCTGGTTGTATTTCTCAATGGCATCCCGGTAGCCCTTTTCGAGCTCAAGAACCTTGCCGATGAGCACGCGACTCTGAAGAACGCCTGGAATCAGGTCCAGACATACCGCACCGATATCCCCTCTTTCTTTACGACCAATGTGGTCACGGTCATAAGCGATGGCACGAGTGCAGCCATGAGCAGCTTCTCCGGAGCATTCGAGCACTACGCACCATGGAAAACGATTGAGGGGCGCGAGGTCGTGTCCGGCTTGCCAGCGCTCGAGGTCTTGATCAAAGGCGTCTTCGATCACCCGCGCTTTCTCGATATCCTGCGAAGTTTTGTGGTCTTCAGCGATGAGGGCAAGGGGCTTGTCAAGAGGGTAGCCAAGTATCACCAGTACTGGGCAGTGAACGCAGCGGTTGAGTCAACCGTCGAGGCTGCAAGTCCGAGCGGAGATCGACGTGGCGGTGTGGTCTGGCACACCCAGGGATCCGGCAAGTCTCTAGAGATGGTCTTCTACGCGGCCAAGCTGATGCGTGATTCTCGCATGAACAACCCGACCCTCGTATTCCTGACCGACCGTAACGATCTCGACGATCAGCTCTTCGGCGAGGTATTCGCCCCGGCTGAGATCCTGCCAGAAAAGCCGGCCCAGGCGGAGACTCGCCTTGATCTGCGCAATCTTCTCCGTCGAGCCTCTGGTGGCATCATATTCACAACCCTGCAGAAGTTCCGCCCTGGCGAAGATGGCGACACCAATCCCGTACTTACGGATCGGCGCAACGTTGTGGTGGTGGCAGACGAGGCACATCGCTCCCAATATGGCTTCACCCAAACGGTTGACCCCAAGACCGGCCAACTCAAATCGGGTCTTGCCAAGCACCTCAGGGACGCTCTGCCTAATGCGACCTACCTTGGCTTCACTGGTACCCCGATCGAGAGCACGGATAAATCGACTCGGGCTGTCTTCGGCGACTATATCGATGTCTACGACTTGACCCGTGCCGTCGAGGACGGTGCCACGGTTCGAATCTTCTATGAATCGCGTCTGGCAAAGGTCTCTCTTGACGAAGACCTACAGCGCGAACTGGACGATCTCGCAGATGAGATCACCGAAAAGGTCGAAGAGTCCGAAGCTTCACGGGCAAAGTCCAGGTGGGCGCGGCTTGAGGCCATTGTTGGGGCAAGTGACAGGCTCGACCTGATTGCAGCTGACATTGTGGACCACTGGGAGAAGCGTCGCTCCGAACTCTTCGGCAAGGCGATGATCGTTACGATGTCGAGGCGCATTGCCGTCGATCTCTACAACAAGATCGTTGCCCTGCGCCCCGATTGGCATAGTGATGATCCAAAGGCCGGCAAGATCAAGGTGGTCATGACGGGCTCGGCTGCAGACCCCGCTTCCTTCCAGCCCCATATCTATCCCAAGGACGTGCGCCGTGATCTCAAGCTGCGCGCCAAGGACGCCAATGATCCCCTGGAACTTGTCATTGTGCGCGACATGTGGCTGACTGGCTTTGATGCCCCGGCAATGCACACCATGTATGTCGATAAGCCGATGCAGGGCGCCGGACTCATGCAGGCTATCGCTCGAGTCAATCGGACCTTCAAGGACAAGCCCGGTGGCTTGATCGTCGACTACATCGGCATTGCCACCAACCTTCGCAAGGCGCTTGCTGAGTACTCGCCCTCTGATCGCGACCAGGCCGGAGTGCCCATCGAGGAGATGGTCGCCATCCTGCTTGAGAAGCACGACATCGTACGCGGGATCTTGCACGGCTGTCCCTTCAACTCCTCACCGAACCTCCCAGCCGACCAGCGACTCTCCCAGCACGCATTGCTGCTTGACCATGTCATGGCCGATCCTGATCGCACGGCTCGCTTCAACGATCAGGTCCTGGCAATGACCAAGGCATTCGCTCTTTGCGCTTCCCGCGACGAAGCCCTGGCAATCCGCGACGACGTGCGGATGTTCTCAGACGTGCGGGCCGCCATCTTGAAGATCCAGAATCCTGATTCCGGCCGCGCCGGAAGCGGTGCGGTTGAGATCGATACCGCAATCGGTCAACTGGTGAACGAGGCAGTTGCAGCTGACGAGGTCGTAGACATCTACAAGCTCGCTGGTGTCGAGACGCCGGAGCTATCCATCCTCTCGGATGAGTTCCTCGACAGCCTGGCGACCAAGGAGAAGCCAAACCTCCAGATGGGGCTTCTTCGACGCCTGATCAACGACCAGATCCGAACGGTGCAAAGGACCAACATCGTTCAGGCGCGACGCTTCTCCGAGCAGCTCGAGGAAGCCATCAACCGGTACACGAACCGAGCGCTCTCAACCGCAGAGATCATCGCTGAGCTTGTGAAGCTAGCCAAGGAGATGCGCGAAAACAACGACCGTCACAATCAACTGGGACTGAGTGTCGCCGAGGCGGCGTTCTATGACGCGATCGTGCAGAACGACTCAGCAGTACTCCAGATGGGTGATGACGTGCTCAAGAAGATCGCTACCGAGCTGGTCGCTGCGATACAGAGCAGTGCAACTATCGACTGGTCGCTGAAGGAATCGGTAAGGGCGACGATGCGGTCGAAGGTACGCAGGCTATTGGCCAAGTACGACTATCCACCGGACCACGAGGAAAAGGCGGTTGAGATGGTGCTTCAGCAGGCCGAGCTGTTGGCAGCAGGCACGGGTGGGAGTACGTCATGAAAGTCCGCCGTCTGGAGATCGAAAACTTCAGGAGCGTCGCAGGCGGTCAAATCATCTTCAGCGACAACACTCTACTGGTTGGCGGTAACAACGTGGGAAAGTCGACCGTCTGCGAGGCGCTTGATCTGGCACTGGGACCCGAGCGTCTCTACCGCCGCCCAGTCGTTGATGAGCATGACTTTTACGATGGAAAGTACGTCGACGACAAAGGCGATTCGGTCCACATCCGCATCAGGGCCGTCCTGATCGACCTCTCTGAAGAAGCGCAATTGCGCTTCTTCAAACACGTGCGTCTCTGGGACGACGCCAAGCAGGAATTCATCGATGAGGAACCGGACGGGGTGGCTAGGGCAGATAGCGAAGGTGTGATCTGGGCTTTGCCGATCCTGTTTGAAGCACGGTATGACCGAGAGGAAGACGACTTCATCGGGCAGACCTTCTTCGATCATCCTACTCCTACCGATGAGGAACTGAATGATGAACAGCGTGTCTCTCTCGGACAGGGGAGGACTGAGTTCAGTCGTCCGCACAAGCGGTTCTGTGGCTATCTCTATCTCCGAGCGCTGCGCACCGGATCGCGGGCGCTCGGACTCCAACGAGGCTCGCTGCTCGACACGATTCTCCGGCTTGGCGGCGAAGGTGCACCAGAGATGTGGTTTGATACCTTAAAAAAGCTGCGAGATCTCGATCCTGCCATTGGCGAAATAGAGCAGCTCGATGCCATTAGGACGGAGATCCGTAAACGCATGGGGAAGTTTGTCGGTCTCGCGCCCGGCGATGACTCGGCCGCCTTCTTCGCTTCCGACCTGACTCGTGAACATCTTCGCGAGGTGGTACGTCTCTTCATCGCTACGAGCCCGAGCGACCACTCGGTACCCTTTAGTCGTCAGGGCACTGGTTCGATCAACTTACTCGTCTTCGCGCTACTTACCCTTATAGCCGATCGCAAGGGCAACGAATCGGTGATCTTCGCAATGGAGGAGCCAGAGATTGCACTCCCACCACATACCCAGCGCCGCGTTACGAGGTTCGTGCGCACGAACATGGGCCAGGCGATAGTAACGTCGCACTCGCCGTACGTGATCGAGCAGTTCGACCCCGAGGACATCGTGATGCTTAACCGGGATGGTCCGGGCAAGCTCGTTGGGATCCGTCCCGAGCCTAAGGGGTTCAAGCCAAAGGCTTACCGAGCTGAGCGTCGCCAGTTCGCAGAAGCGATCTTGGCCCGAGCCGTGATCGTCGTCGAGGGCTCGACGGAAGCAGCCCTTCTACCCGTGGCTTCCTCCATCTTGGAGGAAGAGATGTCCGACTACACCCATTTCGATCTCGCCGGCATCTCGATTTTCACCGCCGAAGGCGACGGTGATGTACCCCGATGGGGTCCGATCTTCAAGGCCCTCGACAAGCAGGTCTTTGGATTCCGCGACAAACAGACATCGACGCCCTCCGATAACGTGAAGTCCATGCTCGATGACTATGACGAGTTCTGGGAGTCCCCGGAATTAGGTGTCGAGGAGCTGCTGATCAACCAGACGCAACCGGCGCTGCATCGACGGTTCCTGAAGATAGCTATGGCACGTTCCGATTACCCCTCTGGTGTCGCCGCATACGGTGAGAGCATGACCGATCCGGAAGTTGCCGCTCTCGCCGTCAAGGTCTTGAAGGCCCGCAAAGGCGAAGGAAAAGCCTACGGCGCGTTGTTCATTGAACAGTGCCAGAGCGCTGCAGAGATGCCGGAATTCCTGAAGTCTATGTTGCTCGAAATCGACAATGCTCTGCGCCCAGCGATAGATGAACTGCCAGCTCCCGTGGTCGATACAGCCGATGGATTCGAGGACAGAGCGTCGACTGATCCAGGCGACGCCAAGGCTCCAGGAGACGAATGAACCTTGAGCTGAGCAACCCGGCGAAGGAGGCCCTTGACGCTGAAGGATCGGTCCTGGTAATCGGCGGGCCAGGATCAGGCAAGACCACCTTGGCGCTGCTGAAGGCTCAGCGGCTAATTCCCTCGCTGCTTCCGGGTCAGCAGGTGCTGTTCCTCAGCTTCTCTCGCGCGGCGGTTCGTCAGGTTCTGGTGCGTTGCCGAGACGTATTGGCAAGTGACGAGCGGAAGCTCATCAGCGTCAAGACCTACCACGCGTTCTGTATGGACCTGCTGAAATCGCACGCACGCCTTCTGACGGGGAATCCGGCGAGGATCGCCTTCCCATCTGCCGCCCTGCTCGCCAAGTCCGCTCACGACGGCGACTGGAAAGTCGAGCAGCAACGGCTGGCAAAGGAGGAAAGCACCTACTGCTTCGAGCAGTTCGCGCCGTCAAGTGTTGAGATCTTGACTCGAGCGGCTCCCGTTCTGGATTTGATCAGTAGGCGTTTCCCGATCGTGATTCTCGATGAGTTTCAGGACACCGATAACGCCCAATGGGAGCTGGTCAAGCTGCTGTCTCGACAGAGCCGCCTGATAGCTCTCGCTGATCTTGATCAACGCATCTTCGACTATGACCCCACAGTCGATCCTGAGCGTTTGAATCACCTTCGAGAATTTCTGCATCCAGCCGCATTCGACCTTGGCGATGTGAACCATCGCAGTCCCGATGCGAGCATCCTCGGCTTTGCCAACGCAGTTCTGTGGAATGCGCCGCTGCCAACCACCGGGGACGTCACCCTGGCCCCATATTGGGTGAACGGGATGCAGGCGACCGTCCACGCTCGCATCGTTTGGGCGTACTCGAACTTGCGAAAGCGGGGGATTTCCGAACCGACGCTCGCTGTTCTCTGCCGGACAAATTCGCTCGTGGCCGACGTTTCAGCCTGGCTGCATGATCAGCACACTTTGAACGGAACGACGATCGGCCCGACCGACCACGATGTCGTCTGGGATGCTGAGCTGACGACTGCCGCCGCACAAGTCGTTGCGAGCATTATGGAGTGGCCGCAGCACGATCTGAAGACGGGCGTAACTGCGACCCTCAATCGTATTGCCCACTTCTATGACCTCAAGAATGCCGATCACCCGAGCGACCTTGCGCGTAGGAATGCCATCTCATATCGCGCAGCCGTAACCGCAGTACTTGATAATCGCGACCCACGTCTGGAAGCCGCCAAGCAACTCGTGTCTTCTTTCACAGGCGGTTTCCAACTCGTCGGTAAGCCAGGAGAGGACTGGCTGGCCGCACGGAACATCGTGGCTTCCATTCCGAAGTTGAAGGAGATCTTCACGAGTGCTCGGTTTGTGCGGCTATTCCAGGCCACCGAGGAAATCGGGGGAGTGCTTGGCAAGGAGTGGCTCACCTCGGGCACCTACGGTAAAGCAGCCGAGACGATACGGCGGACACTGGAAACCCGGCAGCTGGTGTCAGCAAATGCTGAGCCGCGTGGAATTGTCCTGATGACAATGCATAAGGCAAAGGGCAAGGAATTCGATGGCGTTGTCATGGTCGAAGGACAGCGCAAAGGAATGTTTTTCGATCCCAGTCGTGAGGCGGAACCGTTCGAGTCATCCCGCCGCTTGCTTCGAGTGGCCATCACCCGGGCACGGTACAAGGTCTGCATAGTTCGCCCCCAGGGTGCTCGCGCCCTAACTGATCACTGAACATTCGCGTTCAGCAGGTACATTAGGGCCGATCAATACCGCCAACCTCTCCTTGGCCGGAGCGGTACTCCGGCCTTTGTCAAGCAACGTCGGACTGTCTCGCCGTCAACAGTCAGCTGTTTTCCTACGGTGGCGAGCGAGAGGCCGGACTTGTAGAGGTCGGCCATTTGCTCTACCACCTTGGCCGAAGGCGACTTCCGGCGCATTTCAATTTCGAGCTGGTGCAGTTTGAGAGATACGGTCTTGCGATCAATATGGAAATCGGCAGCTAGTTGGTAGACGGTGGCTCCCAGCAGGTAATGTCTTGCCAGCTGGTCGAGTTGTACGGTGTTGAGTTGCGTAGACCGTCCATGAAACGTCCTAGGCGTTGGCGCGCAACTTGGCTCAGTCAGGTTCCTCTTTCGGTACGCACGTATGGCCCGCTGCAGGGCAGACGGGGTCGAGTTCGAGAAGAGTCGGGCAAGGACCACCAAAGTATCCGTATGAGAACCCTGCACCTCAGCGATGCCGGTCAATATAGC
>VFSW01005511.1_pt1 | contig 18685 bp, 18 predicted proteins | sample 5358111 | NCBI WGS metagenome assembly VFSW01 (sample SAMN11554181, study PRJNA540505) | mine drainage metagenome | isolation source: sediment from site ElyBrook_90M | place: USA: Ely Copper Mine, Vershire, VT | collected 2017 | reverse complement strand
CTGGCGCTGCCCGCAGAGATCTACATCGCCGAGCAGATGGCCGAAGTCGACCCGGATGCCATCCATGCGGCGCGCAACGCTCTGCGCCGCGATCTGGCGCAAGCCTTGAAGAGCGAGCTGCTCGCCACCTACCGCGCGCACGCCGTGCCCGGCCCTTACAGCCCGGACGCGCAGGCGGCGGGCAAGCGCGCACTGCGAAACCTATGCCTCGGCTATCTGCTCGAACTCGACGACGCCGAAGTGCGCTCGCTCGCGCTAACCCAATTCGAACGCGCCGACAACATGACCGACGCCATGGCCGCGCTCGCCGCGCTCGCCAATTGCGACTGCGCCGAGCGCGCGCGGGCGCTGGATGCCTTCTATGCCAAATGGAAGCAGGAACCGCTGGTGGTGGACAAATGGCTGGCGGTGCAGGCGGGATCGCGCCTGCCCGGCACATTGGCCGAGGTGCGGAAACTGCTTGCGCACCCCGCGTTCGATATCCGCAACCCCAACAAGGTGTACGCGCTGATCCGCAGTTTCTGCGGCAACCACGTGCGCTTTCACGCCGCCGACGGCGCCGGCTACGCCTTCCTCGCCGACCAGGTGATCGCGCTCGACGCGTTCAATCCGCAGGTCGCGGCGCGCATGGCGCGCGCCTTCGACCGCTGGCGCAAATTCGACGCCGGGCGCAGGCAGCACGCCAGCGCCGCTTTGGAGCGCATCCGCGATGCGCAGGGTCTGTCCAAGGACGTGGCCGAGATCGTGAACAAGGCGCTGGCCTAGATTGACTAACTGCCTGTCGTCGCGACTCGATCTGGCAGGCGAAGTCCGGCAGCCAGGTACGAGTCAATGGCAACAAGCATGCTTGCCGTCGTGGTGTTCGCCGTTGCCGACATGGGATTCGGGCTGGCCCAGCTTCAGCGTGCCGTCGAGAAAATCGGCCACTGCGGAATCGGGTTCGGTTTCCGGAGTCACCAGACCCTGTATGCCCATGCTGTCGAGGCGCCGGATCAGCCCCTGACCCGCACCACCACTGATCAGCACGTCGATCCCATCGAGCGGATGAGTGCCTGCACCGTGGCTTTCATGCAAGGATTGCTCCAGCGCCAGTTCAAGCAAGGTCTTATTGAGGATCGTCTTGCCATCAATCTCGTACAGCCAAAACTTGCGGCATTTGCCGGCGTGTCCGGTGATGGTCTTGCGGTCCTGGCTGGTGACGGCAATTTTCATTTCGTTCCTCGCTGTGAACGTTCAACTGAGGAAGCAAGGCGCGCTTCAGCGAGGCCATTAGAGCGCGATAGCACGTAAAAGTCGGTGACTTGGATTACAGAGCACCAATTTCGTGTTTGAACAAAAATGCTTTCTGGAACTTCCTCCAGTTCGGTTCCAGCCTCATGTTTTGCCGCCGGCTTGCTTGCGGACCGAGTTCTTGAGAAAGATCAACAGTCTCGCAGAAGCCTTCTGATAGAAATGCATCGTGAGCACGTTCACGAAGGCGCGCCATGCAAATCATCGCGCCGGGCTGATCCTGGGTTGCCCGTTGGATTGATCTTCCTATCGCGCTGAAAGCTTTTCAGGCGAGAAACTTGTTACGCAAAAGGAGCAGCAAAATGGCGCTAATGAGCCCCGAGCAATTTGAAGAGAGTCTGAAAGCCCTCAAGCCGCGAGTTTTCATGAACGGGAAAAAGGTGGAGAGCATCCTTGAAAACAAAAACACCCGGACGGTGGTTGAGGCCAACAAGGCCAGTTATGAATGGGCCCTGGACCCGCGCTACAAGGACATCATGACCTGTTATTCCCCGCTCATCGACGACATGGTCAACCGCTATACGCATATCAGCGCCAGCACCGATGATCTGCTGAAAAAGGCCGAGGCCGGGACCTTTACCGCCGAAACGCTCGGGACCTGCATATATCGATGCGTGGGATACGATACCTTTCATGCGCTTGCCGGCACCTGCTGGGAGATGGACAGGGACCTGGGTACCGCGTATTACCCCAGGTTCCTTGAATATCTCAAGATGGTGCAGCGCAAGGATCTTTCGGTGGCCGGCGCGCTCACCGAGCCGCGCGGCAAACGCAGCCAGAAAACGCTGGACTGGACCGACCCCTTCCTGTCCTTGAAAGTCGTGGACAAGAACGAGGACGGCATTTTCGTGCGCGGGGCCAAGATCAACATCAGCGGGGCGTATGCCAGCCATGAATTGGTGGTCCTGCCGCAGTCCTCCCATTTCCAGGGTGAAGAAGACTACGCCGTTGCCTTTGCCACCCCCACGGACGCGCCGGGGATTACCTATGTTTGCCAGTATTCCGCCTATTCCGCGGAACGAGATGCAGCCGATGATCTGGAGGAATTGGGCAATCCGCGCTTCGGTCAGAGAGAAACGTCCCTGGTTATCTTCGATAACGTGTTCGTTCCCTGGAATCGTGTCTTCCATTGCGGGGAGGTCAAATACTCGGCGAAATTCGTGACCCGATTTGCCAAGACGCACAGGATGACCTGCGGCGGTACCTGCAAGGTGGGCTTCATGAATCAGATCATCGGCGCCTGCAGCCTGATCCAGGAGTACAAAGGGCTTGAAAAGGTCGGCCATATCAACGACCAGCTGACCGAAATGGTTGTCTTGAGAGAGACCGGCCGGGCCTGCGGCATGGCAGCCGCCATGAAGGGCAAAGAGGATCCGCCGGGGTCAGGCGTCTATTTGCCTGACGAGGTGATGGGCAATGTGGCAAAGCTCAACATCTGCAATTCGTTCTGGCGCGTCATGGCACTGGCGGGCGACATCGGAGGTGGTCTGGTTGTGACCATGCCCTCTCTGAAAGAACTGAAGAATCCCGAGGTCAAGGATTATGTAAGCGAGTTCTACAGCTTTGGCTCGGATGAGCCCACGGAAAACATCATGAAAGTTCACAAGCTCCTGCAGAACTGGACCGCCGGCCAGCACGGTGTAGGCACCTGGCATGGCGCCGGACCGGTCATGGCCCAGAAGATCGCGCTGCAACGCGTCGTAAAATTCGATCGCGAGAGAAACATCGTCAAGCAGACCCTCAACCTGAAGGAGAAACAGCCGAGCTAAAACGCGGAGCCAAGTTCAACCATCGGCATCGGACGAGCACTTGAACCGACCGCCTAGCGTATCCGCGCAAGCTTCGTCTGCACGCGCTGATCGAAGCGCTCGAGGGTGACCACCACGCGCTCGTGCGTGCCCTCGCCTATCGCCTCGACCGCATCTGTGGCGGATACGCGGAAAGTCAGCAGGCGGCCGTCGATTTTGATCAGCTCGGCTGCGGCGCTCACGCGCATGCCCACCGGCGTCGCGGCGAAATGGCGCACGTCCAAGTGGGTTCCCAGGCTCTGTTGCCCCGGCGGCAGCAGGTGCTCGACCGCGGCCAGCGCTGCCGCCTCGATCAGGTTGATCATCACCGGCGTCGCCAGCACATGCACGCGACCGCTGCCCACCTTGGGCGCGGTGTGCTGCTCGCCCACCACCAGCTCGGCCGAACCTTTCAGGCCGATGCGCAATCCGGCAAAGTCACCCATGCTGCCCTCCCGTATCGGAGGGCCGATGCTAACCGAAGCAAACCTGAACATCCTTGACCAAGGGCAATCTTGCCGCAAATCTCTGCCGCGGCGCCATGTACCATTAATGCGGGCCGATGCGCTACCATGACGGCGCGTCGCGGCCAGATCGGCGGCGGCCGAGGAAAAACGAGGGGGGCGCAATGCAGTCTTACTTTATTCAATCGGCCGCAGAGCAGACCACCCTGGAGAAGCGCGAAGTAGCGGTGCCCGAACCCGGATCGGGGCAGCTGCTGCTGCGCCTGCGCGCGGCCGGGCTCAACCGCGGCGAATTCATCGCCGCCCATGGCCTGACCAAGCCGGGCGCAGCCAAACCTGCGGGCGGCGAAGGCGCGGGCGAGATCGTCAAACTCGGCGCCGGCGTCGCCGGATTCGCGCCGGGGGAGCGCGTCATGGGGCGCTGCCCCGGCGCCTTCGCCGAATATGCGCTGATGGATGTGCGCGAAGCCGTCGCCATCCCGGCGCGCCTGTCGTGGGAAGAAGCGGCCAGCATCCCGCTCACCTTCATGGTGGTGCACGACATGCTGATCGCCCAAGGGAGGCTCGCCGCCGGCGAATGGCTGCTCGTGACCGGCATTTCCTCCGGCGTCGGTGTGGCGGCGCTGCAGACCGCCAAGGCGCTGGGCGCGAAAGTGATCGGCACCTCGGGCTCGGCCGACAAGCTCGAGCGCCTGAAAGCTGCCGGGCTGGATCTCGGCATATGCACGCGCGCCGCTGATTTCCGCGATGCGGTGATGGCGGCCACCAACGGCACGGGTGCGAACCTCATCGTCAACAACGTCGGCGGCTCGGTATTCGCCGAGTGCGTGCGCGCGCTCGCGTTCCAGGGCCGGCTCGCCACCGTGGGCTATGTCGACGGCGTGCTCAAGGCCGAGATCGACATCGAAGCGCTGCATGCGAAGCGCCTCACGCTGTTCGGCGTCTCCAACAAGCTGCGCAGCCCCGGGCAGCGCGCCGAATCCGCGCGCGGCTTCGTCGCCGACATCCTGCCCGCGATCGCCGACGGCCGCATCCGGCCGCTGATCGACCGGGTGTACGGCTTCGACGAATTGCCGGCGGCGAAGGCGTACATGGAATCGAACGCGCACCTCGGCAAGATCGTGCTGCGCGTGCGCGGCGCGTGACGCGCATTACATTTGTTCACAATTGCTTGCACACGGTAACAGCGTCCTGGCAGAGACTGGATCGCGTGCGCACCGAGATCGGCGCGCAGCTAGCGAAAGGAGAACGCCATGAACGCCACGAAGAAGCTGATTTGCCTGCTCGGTGCCGGCGCCGTACTCGCCGCGGCGACACCTGCGTTCGCCGACCCTTGGCACGACCACGGGCGCGATTACGGTCGCGAGCACCGCTACTACCAACAGCAGTACAACTACGAGCGCCGCGGCTATCGCGAGGACGACAATGACGACGAGGGTTACCCTGCTTATCCTGGTTTCGTCGCGGTGCGCCCGCCGCCGGTAGTGGTGGAACCGCCCGCGTACTATGCGGCGCCGGAACCTGCGCCGGCACCTGGCTATTACGTCGGCCCGGCGACGTTCATCGGTGCGATGATCGGCAGCATTATCGATAGCCAGCAGTAGCCGCCGCGCGCGCCTACGCCCGCCACGAACAGCGCGCGCAATATATGGCAGAATCTGCCCCTGACCCAGGGGGCAGAAAAGCATGCGCATCGGTATCATCGGCGGCGGCGTCATCGCGCGGCTATTTCTCGAACACCTGGCGCGCGGCGACATGGGCGATGCCCGCGTGGTCGCGATCCAGGGCCGCAGCCCGGCGTCGCGCGGCAAGCCCCTCGCCGATCAGCACGGCGTTCCCTTCGTCACCAGCCTGGCCGCGCTGATCGCCGAGCGCCCGGATGTAGTGATCGAGGCGGCCTCGCACGATGCGGTGCGCGAATTCGCCAAGCCGCTGCTCGAGCAGGGCATCCCGGTGATCATCCTCTCCGGCGGCGCGCTTTGCGACGATGCCTTGCGCGCACGACTGGAAGCCGCGGCGGCGAGACACAGAGCCCTGCTCTACCTGCCTTCGGGCGGCATCGGCGGTCTCGATGCGCTGAAAGCAGCGTGCATTGCCGGCGCCGATTCGGTCGAGATCGCCGTGACCAAACCGCCGGCGGCGTGGAAAGGCATTCCCTATGTCGAAAGACTGAATCTCGATCTTGATCATCTCACCGGCGCGGTGACGCTGTTCGAGGGCACGGCGCGCGCGGGCGTGCCGCACTTCCCCGCAAACGTGAACATCGCCGCGGCGCTCGCCCTGGCCGGCATCGGCTTCGACCGCACGCAGCTGAAGGTGGTGGCGGACCCGGCGCTCATCTACAACACGCATTACATCGACATCCGCGGCAAGACCGGCACCATCAGCATCAAGTTCGAAAGCGTGCCCTTCCCCGATAATCCCAAGACCGCCATGCTCGCCTGCTACAGCGCGCTCGCCGGGTTCAAGCAGTTCATTTCGCCGGTGCGCTATGGCACCTGACCGGACGTAGGATCGTCAGCCCCGCCCGGCAGCGCAAGCGTCGGGATCGAGAGGAGTCGCCATGAACGCAAGATGTCTGTTGTCCGCGGTCGCCGCGGTGCTCACCGGCTGCGCCAGCATGGCGCCGCAGTCCTGGGAAGTGACGCCGGCGATCCGCGCCGTGGTCGCCAGTCCGGATCGCAGCGACGCCGACCGCAAGTTGGACCAGCGACGCAAGCCGGAACTACTGCTCGCCTTTGCCGGCGTCAGGCCCGGCATGAAAGTACTGGAGGTCGGCGCCGGTGCCGGCTACAGCGCCGAGTTGCTCGCGCGCAGCGTCGGTCCGCGGGGCGTGGTGTATGCGCTGAACTCGCCGGAGGCGATCGCGCGTTTCATCAAGACGCGCTTCGATGAGCGCGCAGCCAAGCCGGTCATGCGCAATGTGGTCAAGCTGGTACGCGAGTTCGACGATCCGGTGCCGCAAGGCGTGCCCAAGCTCGACCTCGCGACCATGCTGTTCGAGTACCACGACACGCCGGCCGCAGGCATCGACCGTGCGAAAATGAACCGGGCCATTTTCGCTGCGCTCAAACCGGGCGGCCATTTTGTCATCGCCGACCACGCGGCCAGGGCCGGCAGCGGCCTGAGCGCGTGCAGGACGCTGCACCGCATCGACGAGGCGGTAGTGCGGCAGGAAGTCGAGGCGGCCGGATTCAAATTCGTCGACAGCGCGGATTTTCTGCGCAATGCGGACGATCCGCGCGACACGAGTTCATTGCGCGCGAGGATACGCGTGGACGCGTTCGTGCTGAAATTCGTCAAACCTTGAAACGCGGTTTGCGGAAATGCCAGGGTGCTGAACGCCGCGACAGACTCGAATGAATAACGCGGATCTTATCGTAAGCCTACTGAAGCAGGCCGGCATCCGCCACGGCTTCGGCGTGCCCAGCGGCAATGTGCTGCCGCTGATGGAAGCGATGCGCACGGGTGGCATCGCCTTCGTGCTCACCGCGCACGAGGGGTCTGCGGCGTTCGCCGCGGACGTCAGCGCACGAATTACGGGCGTGCCCGGCCTGTGCATTGCCACGCTGGGTCCCGGCGCAACCAACCTGAGCACCGGCGTGGGCTGCGCCTGGCTCGATCGCTCGCCCCTGATCGCGATCACCTGCACACTGAACCAGGCGCAGCTGGGGCGCAGGCTGCAGATGTGGATAGACCATCAGGCGCTGTTCAAGCCGATCACCAAGGCGAGCTTGCGCCTGCGCCCGGGCGAAATCGCCGCCACGCTGGCGCAGGCACTGCAGCTCGCCTTGTCCGAGCCGCAGGGCCCGGTGCATCTCGATCTGCCCGAGGACGTGGCGCTGGCGCCAGCCACCGAGACGCTGGCGGCGGCGACAAAGACAGTGCGTGCGCTGTCCGGGCGCATCCCGCCGGCGGCGGAGAGCACCATCGCGCGGGCCGGCGAATTGCTGCGCGCCGCAAAACGGCCGGTAGCGGTGATCGGCGCAAACGCCATGCGCATGCAGGAACCGCGGGCACTGCGCGCCCTGGTCGAGCGCCACCGCATTCCCTTCGCGACGACGATGATGGCCAAGGGTCTGATCGACGAGGACCACCCTCTGTCGCTGGGCTGCATCGAGCGCGCTCTGCGCAAACTGCAGCGGGCGCTGATCCAGCGCGCCGACCTGGTGGTCGGGCTGGGCTACGACACAATCGAGGTGGAGTACGAAGCCTGGGTCGGCCAGGTGCCGCTGCTGCACATCGATATCGAGCGCGCCGATACCGACGCCAGCGTGCACATCGCGCATCAAGTAGTCGGCGACCTCGACGCTGCGCTGGCGCGGCTGTCCGCACTGCCCGCAGCCGCGCGGAACGACTGGTCGGCGCACGCTGCGCGGCAGCATCGCGACCTGTTCCAGCAAGCGCTGCGTCCAGCGACGGCCGGCTTCGCCCCGCACCAGGCGATCGACGCCGTGCGCAATGTCCTGCCCAGGGAAGGCGTGCTCGCTTTCGACGTCGGCGCGCACACCCATCAAATTGGCAGCCAGTGGGCGGCGCACGCCCCGCGCACCTTCCTCATCACCAACGGCTGGTCGGCTATGGGCTTCGGCATACCGGCGGCGCTCGCCGCCAAACTCGCGCGCCCGGAACTGCCGGTGGTGTGCATACTCGGCGACGGCTGCTTTCAGATGACTTGCGGCGAAGTGGTGGTCGCGCGGCGCGAGCGCCTCGCCATTCCCTTCGTCGTCCTGAATGACCGCTGGCTGTCGCTGATCAAGGTCAAACAGGAGCGGCGCGGCCTTCCTTACTACGGCACCGAGCTGTCGCCGGGCGATTACCCGTCGCCGCCGGCGCATTACTTCGGCGTGCCCGCGGTGGGCGTGAACAGCGCGGTCGCTCTGGAACGCGAGTTGCGCAAAGCGCTCGCCGCCGACGGCCCGACGATCATTGAAGCTAGCGTCGATGCCGCGCATTATTCGCAGACGGTGTTCGACTGAAGCGCCGCTCCAGCACAGTCAACAGCGGATTTTTCGCCTCCGGCGGCGCACGCTCGTCAAGGCCATGTTGCAGGAGCCCTCGGCTGGTTCAGGCCGGTTGCACCTCGGGCGCGTTTGCCGCGCCGTGGACTGTCCATACGGTATGGACCACCGTCCCGTGTTCATCCAGCAGGCGGAAGACGCACGCGGAAAGCAATACCACCTTGCCGTCCTTGCAGCGCTCCGTGTAGTTCCCCTGCCAGGTCTGGTCCTGACTGATCGATTCCAGGATGTCCTGAAACAGGCGTTCCGACGACAGTCCGCCTCTGGTCGCGTCGACACTGCGCCCGACGACATCGCCGGGGGCGTACCCCGTCAGCTGCGTATACGCCTTGTTGATGAATTCGATCCGGCCCGCGCCGTCGCAAATCAGGATGGCATCATCCAGGCGGTCGTACGCACTCGCGGCAAGACGAAAATCGACCTCCGCGCGCGCCCGCGCGTTCAGATTGCGCGACACGAGCACGATCATCTGCAATTCGCCGGATTCGTCGTGGACCGGGTTGCCGTCGCACTCGGCCAGCAGCAACTCTCCCTTGGCGGGAATCATATGCAGTTTGGTGCGCTCGCTCCGCCGCGAACCGAGCAAAACGGCGAGGAAGGCTCTGGCTCGCTCACGGTCATGGGGATGGACGAGATCAACCCAGTCGCGGCCCTCCGCGTAGGCGTCAGGCGCGAAGTAAGCCGCGTGCGACGGGCTGGCGTAGCGAAACTTGCCTTTGGGGTCGAGCACTACGACCAGGCCGCCGGCGTGCTCGGCGATGAAGCGAAATTGCGCTTCACTGCTGCGCAGCACGCTGCGGGTGCGTACCAGACGTGAGTTCTGCTCATGCAGGAACAGGCCCAGGCTGGCTACGTAGGTGAGAATGCCCAGAAAGCAAAGCGCCGTCACCAGCGTCCCGGTGGCCGGCTGGAAGTGGTAGCCGCCCAATGCACCCCAGATTAGCGTGCCCGCCGCACATGACAGCAGCCCCAATAAAAAGCGCTTGCCGCCGCCGCAGACGGCGTTGTCCAGGCTGATCGCGAGCAAGGCGCCGCAACTGGGCCAGAGCGCGAAATGCATTTGCGCTATCCACATGCCCATCAGTACCGAGTCGGCGGTCAGGTTCCTGAACTCGGCGCGTTTGGAGTCTACCGCGATGCGCGCGTGAAGATAGGCCAGATGCGGGTAAGCGAGCAGCGTCAGCACGGCGAGGACCGCAGTGCGTACGCCCATTCCACGCTCGGCCATGAGCGCGGATACGACGAGAAACGAGTAAGCAAACGATGCGGTTCTCGAAACGTAATTGACCCGCGCGATGCGGTGCGCAGGCGGCAATGGTAGTTGCACAGATGGAAACCGCATTTGCATTTGATCTCCCTTGGCTTGGGTCAATCGAACCAATGTACTGTTCGAATCGCCAACGATGGACCCGGGTGCGGTCGGGTACACATTTCCGCCAGCAAAAAAATGTCGGAATTGCGACAGCAGTGACCGCGAGTTGGCGCTCGTTGCGTTCTTCTGCCCGCCAAACGCGCTCGTCGAGGGCGAGTGATTATTGAGTGCAACAATCATGCCAAAGACGGCGTCGACCGATTCGCCCTATACCGCCGCGACCGATTGCGACGCGTGCGCAGCGGGGAAGCCGCTTCCAGCCGGCAAGAACCGGGTGGCATGCGGCTGCCGTCGCCTGTACAGTACGCGCTGTACCTTTCCAGACCCGCCCTCTGCGCCGCGCGCAGACGGCAATAAGAACATGCGCCCGGCCGACCTCACCCGCCTGATCCTGCTTGCCGCCATCTGGGGCGGATCGTTTCTGTTCGTGCGCATGGCGGTGGGCGCGATCGGACCGCTATGGCTGACCGAACTGCGCGTGGGCATCGCCGCCGTCGCGATGCTGATCTATGCGCGCGTGGCCGGATTCGAACTCGACCCGCGGCAGAACTGGCGACCCTATCTGGTGCTGGGCGTGCTTAACACCGCGTTGCCCTGGGCGCTTTACGCCTGGTCGGGCAAGTACATCGGCGCGTCCTACATGTCCATACTCAACGCCGCAGCGCCCTGGTTCGCCGCCGTCTGCGGCGCGATCTGGCTGGGAGAACGGCTTTCCTGGCGCAAAGTCCTCGGTCTTGCGCTGGGCATGCTCGGGGTGGCGCTGCTGGTCGGCTTCGGCCCGATTGCGGTGAACGCCGAGGTGCTGCTGGCGGTGCTCGCCTGCATCGGCGCCACCGCCTGCTACGCCCTGGCGGGGGTGTATGTGAAAAAGCGCGCCGGCGGCATTGCACCGCGCGCGCTCACGGTAGGCAGCCTGATCGCCGCCAGCATTGTCGTCATGCCGTTTCTGCCGGCACCGCCGCCGGCTGCCGCCTTCACCTGGCAGGTGACGCTGGCCGCGCTCGGCATCTCCCTCGTATGCAGCGCCGCGGCCTATCTGATTTACTTCCGCCTGATCGCGAACATCGGGCCGACGCGAACCTTCACCGTGACCTTCCTGATCCCGGTGTTCGGCACGCTGTGGGGCGCGCTGTTCCTGGGTGAACCGGTCGGCATGAGCACGCTCGCCGGCGGCGCAGTGATCGTCATCGCCACCGCGCTGGTGCTGGAGATCGGCAAGCGGAAGGCGCGCGTTTAGCTTATGGGGGCAAGCATCCCCCGTTTTTGGAACAGGCTGTTACAGCGCCGCGATCGTCTGCACTTCGATCAGGAACGGCTCCTTCACCAGTCGGTCGACCATGAGCAGGGTGTTGGGCGGATAGGCAGCGTTAGCGAACATGCGCGGAAATTCGCGCAGGCGATACTGCATGAATTTCGGAATGTCCTGCGAATGCACCAGATAGGTGGTGAATTCCACCACGTTGCCCCAGCCGGCGCCGCAGGACTCGAGCGCGGCGCGGATATTCGCGAATACCTGCGCACATTGGGCATCGAAGTCGTCTGCGCCGATAATGTTGCCGTCGCGGTCGGTTCCGACCTGCCCGGCGATGTACAGAAATTCCGATGCCTTTACCCGGGTGATTTGCGAATACTGTCCCAGAGGCTTGCCCAGAGCCTCGGGATTGACGATTTTGATTTCTGCCATTTTGGCTCTCCGTTTGCGACCGCCCCCGCGGCGCCGACGCTTTAGAATACACCAATGCAAATGCCCAGGCGCCGCCGGTTCGACTCCCTCCTTGCCTGGTATTTTGTGGCCGTTTGGGGCTCGGGCTTCATCGCCACCAAGGTCGGACTGCAGTACGCCGCGCCCTTCACTTTCCTCACCCTGCGCTACAGCTTCGGTCTCGCCTGCCTGATCCCGCTGGTGCTGGTGCTGCGTCCGCGCTGGCCGTCGTCGCGCACCGAACTCGCACACATTCTGGTGGCAGGACTGCTGATGCACGCCATCAACCTCGGCGGCAGCCACTACGCGCAATACCTCGGCATGAGCGCCGGTGTCACCGCGCTGATTCTCGCGGCGCAGCCGCTGCTGACCGCGCTGGCCGCATCGCGCTGGATGAACCAGCGCCTCGCCGCGCGCCAATGGCTGGGCGTCGGCCTGGGCCTCGCCGGCGTGGCGCTGGTCGTATGGCACAAGATCGACATCCACGCCATCAGCTGGGGAAGCCTCGCGGCGGTGGGCGTTTCCCTCGTCGCGATCACCGCCGGCACGCTGTACCAGCGCGTGTTCTGTCCGCGGGTGGACCTGTACAGCGCGGCGCTGCTGCAGTTCGCCATTTCGCTCGCCGTGCTGGCGCCGCTCGCCTGGGCGGTGGAAGGCATGCAGGTACGCTGGGCCTGGCAGCTGTTTGCCGCCATCGCTTTCCTGGTCGTCTTCGCCTCCATCCTGGGGGTGAATGTGCTGCATACGCTGATGCGCCACGGCGAGGCGGCGCGCGTCACCAGCCTGATGTATCTGACCCCGGTGTTCGCAGTGGTGCTGGAACTGCTGATGTTCGGCGTGATTCCCACGCCCCTGAGCCTGGTCGGCATGGCCGTCACCTGCCTCGGCGTGGCGATGGTGGCCTGGCAACGACGCCGGCCGGCGGCGGACTGACATGCGCCTGTGGCAGCTGGTTACGCTTACCGTCCTCACGCACACCGCGTTCAACGGCAGCCGCATGCTGGTGTCGCTGTACGCGATCCACCTGCACGCCTCGGCGTTCACCGTGGGCACGCTGATGTCCTCCTTCGCGCTGCTGCCGATGCTGCTTGCGGTAAGCGCGGGCCGTCTGGTCGACCGCAGCGGGGCGCGCTGGCCGATGTTCGGCGCGAGCCTCGCCGTGGCCCTCGGCGCGCTGCTGCCCTTTTTCCGGCCGGGACTGTGGACACTCTACGCCGCGAGCACCCTGATCGGCACCGGTTTCATGATGTTCCACGTCGCGGTCAACCAGGTGGTGGGCGCGATCGGCCGCGCGGAAGAGCGCGCCGCAAATTTCAGCTGGCTGGCGCTCGGCTTTTCGGTCTCCAGCTCCCTCGGACCGCTGGTGACGGGATTCGCCATCGACGCTATCGGGTACGTGAACACTTTCCTGCTGCTGTTCCTGTTCCCGCTTACGCCCCTGATCGTGATGTGGCTGAACCGGCCGGCGCTGCCACGTGCGAAGGAGCGCCGGGCCGATGCAGGCGACAGCCGCATAATGGATCTGCTGCACAACCGCCCCCTGCGCCGCGTATTCATCGCCAGCGGGCTGCTGAACATGGCCTGGGATCTGTATACCTTCGTCATGCCGATTTTCGGTTCGCGCATCGGGCTGTCGGCCTCGACCATAGGCGCCGTCATGGGCAGTTTCGCCATCGCCATCTTCGCCGTGCGCCTGCTGTTGCCGCTGTTGATCCGGCGCGTGCTTCCGTGGCAGGTCATAAGCGCGGCGCTGCTGATCTCGGCCGCGGTCTATTGCGTGTTTCCGCTGTTTACCAGCGTGCCGCTGCTGGTGGCGCTGTCCTGCGTCCTGGGCTTGGGCCTGGGCTGCTCGCAGCCCATGGTCATGGCGCTGCTCTACAACACCTCGCCGCCCGGGCGCCAAGGCGAGGCCGTAGGCGTGCGTACCACGGTAATGAATGCGAGCAGCACCACTTTGCCGCTCGCCTCCGGAGCGCTGGGAGCGGCGGTGGGCATGGGCCCGGTGTTCTGGTCGATGGCCGCGCTGCTAGGCGCGGGCGCCCATATCGTCAACCGGCGGCGCGCACGCGCTTAGTCCTTCGTCGTTCGTTGTTACTGGAGGCCATCCAGCCAGAAACCCAGTCCCTGGGCGTTCAACTCGACGTCATTGGAATAGATGTCGAGGATGCGCGCATCCGCCAGGCGCGAACCCCAGCGCCGCGCCTCTTCCAGCACGATGCGCTTCACCCCCTCGCGCAAGCGCTCCGGCCGCGCCGCGCCGGCATCCTTCTCGCGCAGGCCGAGTTCGGCGTGCGCATCGACCAGACGGTGCAGAACCATGCCTTTCGCGTGCACATCGCGAATCTGGCTGTAGTGGGTGACATAGACCGCTTCGGGCTTGCGCTGCATGACGAGGTCGATGGAGCGATGATAGGGTTCCGGATCGAACTGCACCGGGCTGGTGGTCGGAATGATGAACTGCCGGCCGTCCTGGTCCATCTCGCGATAGGACAGGCCGAACACGTCGCCGGCGAAGATGTGGCCGGATCGGGTGTCGACAACGGCAACGTGATGGCGCGCGTGCCCCGGCGTGTCCAGGAACTGCAGCTCGCGTCCGGCGAGGCGGATCGAGGCCGCATGCGGCGTCTCGAGGATGCGCTCGACCGGCACCGGCAGGATGTCGCCGTACATGCGCCGCGTCGGCTCTTCGCCGTAGACGGCAACGGTGCCGGCTATTAGCCGACCCGGGTCGGCCATGTGGCGCGCACCACGCGGATGCACGGTGAGCGTGGCATTGGGAAATTCGCGCATGAACCGCCCCGCTCCGCCGGCGTGATCGAGGTGGATGTGGGTCAGGATCACGTAGTCCACCTGCTCCGGCCGCAGCCCCTTCGCCCGCATCGCCGCCAGCACCAGAGGCACCGATTCGTTGGTGCCGGTGTCGATGATGGCGGCGCGATCGCCCTCGACCATCAAGTGGATGGCGTCGAGCATGGGCCGGTGGTAGCCCGAATCGATCGCGCTGATGCCGTGTTCGTAATCGATAAGCCGGGGCATGGATCTGGTGAAAATCTGCGACAGGCGCATTCTACCCGGGAGACATGCCAAGGCGGCACCGCGCGGCACGGCAGGGTAAAATGGCGCACCAGCATCGCCCAGGGCTTCGTTTCATGCGCATCGCCGACATACGCCAGGAATACATGCGCGCCGGCCTCGTCGAAAAAGACGCCGCGGCCGATCCGTACAAGCAATTCGACCGCTGGTTTCACGATGCGCTGCAGGCGGACCTGCCGCTGCCCAACGCGATGACGCTCGCCACCGCCACCGCGGCGGGCCGGCCCTCGGCACGCGCGGTTTTGCTCAAGGACGTGGATGCCGGCGGATTCGTCTTCTACACCAACTACCAAAGCCGCAAGGCGCGCGAGCTCGCCGAAAATCCGTATGCCGGCCTGGTGTTCCTATGGGCGGCGTTGGAGCGCCAGGTGCGCATCGAGGGCGCCATCGAAAAGGTGTCGGCCGAGGAATCTGACGCCTATTTTGAGAGCCGCCCGCTGGGCAGCCGCCTCGGCGCCTGGGCCTCGCCGCAAAGCATGGTGCTGCCCGACCGCCTGACGCTGGCGACGAAAGTGGCCGCGATCGTGCTACGCTACGGTAAGCATCCGCCGCGGCCGTTGCACTGGGGCGGCTACCGCGTGGTGCCGGAAGCGATCGAGTTCTGGCAGGGGCGAAAAAACCGTCTGCACGACCGGCTGCTCTATACAAAACAAGCCGGCGGTTGGAAGATTGAGCGTCTTGCGCCGTAAATCCCCGGAATCCCCCGCAAAGTGAAATTTGCAAAGGATCGATCCGGGGAAGCATGAGGAAAGGCATTTCCTCATTTTGTAAAAAAATTCTTGCGAAATTTCGAACTAGGAGGAGTCATGACGGATACCGTGAAATACCTGCTCGACGAGACGCATATTCCGAAGTACTGGTACAACCTCGTCGCCGACCTGCCCGTGGCGCCGCCGCCGGTGCTGCATCCAGGCACGCACCAGCCGGTGGGGCCCGATGATCTGGCGCCGCTGTTCCCCATGGAACTGATCATGCAGGAAGTCTCAACCGAGCGGGAAGTTCCGATTCCCGAGCCGGTGCGCGAAGTGTATCGCCAGTGGCGCCCGTCGCCCCTGTACCGCGCGCGGCGCCTGGAAAAGGTGCTGCAAACGCCGGCGAAGATTTACTACAAATACGAAGGCGTGAGCCCGGCCGGCAGCCACAAGCCCAACACCTCGGTGCCGCAGGCCTTCTACAACAAGCAAGCCGGCGTCAAGCGCCTGTCAACCGAAACCGGCGCCGGTCAGTGGGGCTCCTCTCTCGCGTTCGCCGGCGCCCTGTTCGGCTTGGAGGTGAAAGTGTTCATGGTGCGCGTGTCCTACAACCAGAAGCCCTATCGCCGCGCGCTGATGGAAACTTATGGCGCGACCTGCATTGCTTCGCCGTCGAATGAAACCCAGTCCGGCCGCTCCTTTCTCGCCCAGCGCCCCGACCATCCGGGCAGTCTCGGCATCGCCATATCCGAAGCCGTCGAGGTCGCGGCGCAGAACGACGACACCAAGTACGCGCTCGGTTCGGTACTGAACCATGTGCTGCTGCACCAGACGGTGGTGGGCCAGGAAGCGCTGGCGCAGATGGACATGGCCGGCGACTATCCGGACGTGGTCATCGCCTGCACCGGCGGCGGCTCGAATTTCGCCGGCCTCGCATTTCCGTTTCTCGGCGCGCAATTGCGCGGCGGAAAAAAAGTGCGCATCGTTGCGGTCGAACCCGCCGCCTGCCCCAGCCTTACACGCGGCACGTATGCCTACGATTTCGGCGACACCGCGGGTCTGACGCCGCTCACCAAAATGCACACCCTGGGCTCGACCTTCATCCCGCCCGGGTTCCACGCCGGCGGCCTGCGCTACCACGGCATGTCGCCGCTGGTAAGCCACATCAAGCAGCTCGGCCTGATCGAGGCCGTTGCCTACGAGCAGATTGCGTGCTTCGAAGCCGGAGTGACATTCGCAAGAGCCGAGGGCCTTGTCCCGGCGCCCGAATCCAATCACGCGGTGAAAGGCGCGATTGTGGAAGCGCTGAAATGCAAGGCTGAAGGCAAGTCGCGCACCATCCTGTTCAATCTGAGCGGCCACGGCCACTTCGACATGCAGGCCTACCTCGATTACTTCGCCGGCAAGTTGAAGGATATCCAGTACAACGAGGCAGATCTGGCCACGGCGCTCGCGAAACTGCCGCAGGTCAAAGAAGCCGCCTGAATCGGGCTGCTCCGCCGGCGCGCGCGAGGGGGCCGCACTTCCCCCTTGCGCGCCCCTGATTCCGCGATTGTTTCGGTCATTTCAACAGATCAAGCTGAACCGTACTAACGAGCACACATGGAATTCCAGACGCTCAAGGTCGCACTCATCGGCCAAGTCGCCACCATCGAACTCAACCGCCCCGAGCGCGCCAACGCGATGGAGCTCGCCATGTGGACGGAGCTGCGCGATGCGATGCGCTGGCTCGACGAGACCCCTGCGGCGCGCGTCGGCGTGATCTGCGGCGCCGGCAAGCATTTCACCGCCGGCATAGACCTCGACATGCTCGCCCGGATGAAAGCACAGATCCGCGACGACTGCGACGGACGCGCGCGCGAGAAGCTGCGGCGCGTGATTCTCGATCTGCAGGACTGCTTGAGTTCCATCGAGCGCTGCCGCAAGCCGGTAATCGCGGCGATCCACGGCGCCTGCGTCGGCGGCGGCATCGACCTCATCTGCGCCTGCGATCTGCGCTACTGCTCGGCTGACGCCTTGTTCTCGGTCAAGGAAATCGATGTCGGCCTGACCGCCGATGTCGGCACCTTGCAGCGCCTGCCGCGGCTCATCGGCGAGGGCGCGGCGCGCGAATTGGCCTACACCGGGCGCAAACTCGGCGGCGCCGAAGCAAAAGAGCTGCGCCTGGTCAACCAGTGCTATGCGGACCGGGAGGCGCTGACGGCGGCGGTGCGTGAACTCGCCGCCACGCTCGCGGCCAAACCGCCGCTCGCCTTGCGCGGATGCAAGGAAATGATCACCTATGCGCGCGACCACACGGTTGCCGACGGCCTGAACTACGTCGCCACCTGGAACGCGGCGATGCTTCTGTCCACCGACCTCGACGAAGCGCTTGCCGCGGGCCGGGAAAAGCGCGCGGCGAAATTCCGCGACTGACCCATGCCAGCCGATGGCCGGGCCGTTTCCGCTTTTCAAGCAGCCTTATGACCTCTCCCGACCCGGTCGATTTTTTTGAGCGGCAGTTTCAGCACCAGATAGCGCGGGCGGACTTCGCGCTGAATCCGTTCGAGCAACTGGCGCTGCCCCATGTCGCGGGCAGCGTGCTCGATTTGGGCTGCGGCCTGGGCAACCTCAGCCTGGAAGCCGCGCGGCGCGGCTGCAACGTGACCGCCGTCGACGCCAGCCCCACCGCCGTCGAGCGCTTGCGCGCGACCGCTGTGCACGAGCGGCTGCCGCTGGCGGTGCTGCAAGCCGACCTCGGCAGTTTCAGGATCGGGCAGGACTACGACACCATCATCGCCATCGGACTGTTGATGTTTTTCCGCAAGGAACGCGCGCTTGCGCTGTTGCGACAAATCGGCCAGCGGGTCAGCCCCGGCGGGCGCGCGATCGTCAACGTCCTGGTCGAAGGCACGACCTACCTGGGAATGTTCAAGCCCGGCGAATATTATCTGTTCGGCGCGGGCGAGCTGGAGCAGGCTTTCGCCGGGTGGAACCTGCTCGTCGCCCGGCACGATTCCTTCCCGGCGCCCGAGTCCACGCGCAAGGAGTTCGCGACCGTAGTCGCGCAGAAAGCGCGGAACCAGGCGTGACCGGCGGCGGCTGTGCTCCAAGGCCGTTTCATGATTTTCGAAACGGCCCCCGATTCAGGGGAGTATGAGGGGAGGTATCCCCTCATGTGGTAATTAATCCCTATTTCTTCAGCTTACCGATGAAATGCTTGCGGAACTTGGCCACCTTGGGCTGCACCACCATCATGCAATAAGGCTGGTAGGGATTGCGCTG
>VFSW01005510.1_pt1 | contig 18686 bp, 18 predicted proteins | sample 5358111 | NCBI WGS metagenome assembly VFSW01 (sample SAMN11554181, study PRJNA540505) | mine drainage metagenome | isolation source: sediment from site ElyBrook_90M | place: USA: Ely Copper Mine, Vershire, VT | collected 2017 | reverse complement strand
CGACCACAAGCTCGACGGCAATTAATGGCTTGACACCGCGCGACTGGCTCACACCCTCGGCTTCAGGTCCAACGCGACCATGCTCTATGGCCACATTGAAAACGATGAGGACCGCGTCGATCATCTTTTGAAACTGCGCGCCGTACAGGATGAGACGGGCGGATTCCAGACGTTCATTCCCCTCGCATTTCACCCTGAGAACACCCCGCTCGATCACCTGCCAGTGACCACGGGCCTCACCGATATTCGCCAGATCGCCGTGAGCCGCCTGCTGCTCGACAATTTCCCTCATATCAAGGCGTACTGGCAGATGCTCACGCCCAAGATCGCGCAGATCGCCCTGCGCTTTGGCGCCGACGATCTTGACGGCACCGTCATTGAAGAGAAGATCTACCACGATGCCGGCGCCACCACGCCTCAGGGCATGACGCGCAAAGAACTCTGCCGCCTGATTACCGAGGCAGGGCGCATTCCGGTCGAGCGCGACACGCTCTACCACGCAGTTACGCGAACAGAAGACAGCTTCACGGTCGCAGTCTAGGTGCTGACGCCGAGGAGGAGGTCGGTTCCATGATCAGTTTCGGCCCCGCCGCTCTCATCGGTCTTTGCTTTGGCTTCATGTTCGGCATTGGATGTTCGCTCGCCATCCTCTATTCCATCTACCTTGGTGGCTACCGCAAGGGAGTCGAAGATTCCCTTGCGGAACCGAAGCCCAAACGCTTCCGCGAGACCATCGCGAAGATCGATGCACGGCGCGCTCACGATGTGGTCGGGAGCAAATAGACCTACTGCCGGATAATCGTTCCATCCTTCATCACAAACGTCACGCGCTTCATTGCCGAGATATCGTCGAGGGGATTCCCTTGAACGGCGATGACGTCTGCCAGATAGCCCGCTTTTAGCTGCCCTATCTGGCCATCCCATCCCAATAGTTTGGCTCCATTCATCATGTCGGCCTGCAATACGGCCAACGGCTTCATGCCGTATTGCACCATGAGTTCCAGTTCGCGCGCCTGCGTTCCGTGCGGAAACGGGCCCACGTCGGAGCCCACTGCAAATTGAACGCCCGCTGCCACCTGCTTCTTGAATTCTTGAATTTTGTAGTCAAGCAGAGAGGCTTCGCTGGCCGCTTCACTGGCGCCGGTGCGGTGCGTGGCGAAGTACTCGAAGATGGCGAAGGTGGGCACCGCGAAAATGCCCTTTTCCCGCATCAGTCGTATCGTTGTATCGCTCAGGTGAGTGGCGTGATCGATGGACGCGACACCCGCCTGCGCGGCGTACAGCGTGCCCGGCTCACCCATGGCGTGCACTGCTACGATGGTTCCCAGGCGGTGTGCTTCTTCTACGGCCGCCGTAAGTTGAGCGGCCGTGTATTGGTAAGGCGTATGCAGTTCTCCGCCCACCATCGTGTCGGGGCCGGTCTCATAGATTTTGGCAAAGTCGGATCCCTCTTTATGCTGCGCGCGCAGGACCTCTACAAGCTGCTCGGCGGAGTTGGCGTAGTCCGCATTGGAGAACACATGCTGCGCAGGATTGAAGTGGTTCGCATCTTCGTGGCCGCCGAGGATGTCGATGGCGTTCCCGCTGATACGCAGCCGCGGTCCGGGGATCAGCCCCTGGTCAATGGCATTGCGCACCGCGGTGTCCGCTGATCCCGCGCCCTCCGTGCCCATGTCCCGCTCGGCAGTGAAGCCCGCCATCACGTCTGCCCTGGCGGCCTGTTCTGCAAGGATCACGCGCCAGGGCACCGATTCCTCCACCGTTTGAAGATCCGCTGAGCCCGGATGGAGGAAGAGGTGAACGTGCGCGTCGATCATTCCTGGCAGCAGGGTCACGTCGCCAAGGTCTACCACATTGACGCCCTGCGGATGCTCCACCGATGTTCCGACTGCCTCGATGCGCTGGCCGGAAACGAGAACTTCGCCGGGTTGAAGCACGTTCCCGCTCTCCACCTGAAGCAGGCGTGCGGCGTGCAGCACAATGGGTGTCGGATGGGACTGTTGCGCTGTGCACTGCAACGCGCCGAGAGCGGCGCAGGTGCTCAGCAGAAGGCAGCAGAAACGCGAAAGGCAAATTCGATTCTTGCGCATGGATACGACTATGCCGCATCTGGACCGGCTTGTCGATGGAGTCTTTCACCGGAATGCAACGGGCATGAATTGATGTGCTCTCGCTCGTCTAATACGCAGCGATCCCGGTAAGGTGCTGGCCGAGAATGAGGGCGTGAATGTCGTGGGTGCCCTCGTAGGTCTTCACCGATTCCAGGTTCATCATGTGGCGCATGATGGGGTAGTCTTCGGTGATCCCGTTGGCTCCGAGGATGTCGCGGGCGATTCTGGCTGACTCCAGCGCCATCCAAACATTGTTGCGCTTGGCCATCGAGATGTGCTCGTGGCCCACCTTGCCCGCGTCCTTGAGACGGCCCACATGCAGAGAGAGGAGCTGGGCTTTGGATATCTCGCTGGCCATCCAGACAAGTTTCTCCTGGATGAGCTGGTGGCTGGCGATCGGCTCCCCATGAAACTGCTTCCTGAACTTCGAATACTGCAGGGCCGTGTCGTAGCACGCCATACCGGCTCCGATAGCGCCCCAGCTTATGCCGTATCGTGCCTGGTTAAGGCACATGAGCGGGCTCTTCAACCCGCCTGTGCCGGGCAGCAGGTTGGCTGCGGGAATATGCACATCCTGAAGTGAAAGGCCGCTGGTGATGGAGGCGCGCAGCGACCACTTGCCGTGCACTTCATGGGCGCGGAATCCGGGCCGGTCCGTCTCCACCAGGAAGCCTCGAACCTTGTTGTTCTCATTCTCGACCTTGGCCCAGATCACGGCCACGTCCGCAATGTTGCCCGACGTGATCCACATCTTCTCGCCGTTCAGAATGTACTCGTCGCCTGCCTTCCGGGCGGTGGTCGTCATGCCCCCGGGGTTCGATCCAAACCCCGGCTCTGTCAGTCCAAAGCAACCGAGCTTTTCGCCGCTGGCCAGGGCAGGGAGCCACTGGTTCTTCTGCGCGTCGGAGCCGAAGGTGTATATGGGATACATGACCAGGGCCGATTGGACGCTTACAAAGCTGCGGAATCCGGAGTCGCCGCGCTCGAGTTCCTGCATCACCAGTCCATATTCAACATTGGACATGCCCGCGCACCCGTAGCCTTCAAGGTTGGCGCCAAAGAATCCAAGCTCGCCCATGACCGGTACAAGTTCGCGTGGAAATCTGCCCTCGCGGAAGCACTCCTCGATGATCGGGATCAGGTTGTCTTCGACAAAATCGCGTGCTGTTCTGCGCACCAGAAGTTCGTCTTCGCTGAATCCTGCATCAAGATGGAGAAAATCAAAGCCTTGAAATTTGAAGCCCATTCCGCACCTGCCATTCCGAATTGTGCCCGAAACAGCAAGGCTAGCAGACACCGGCCCCGGCGCGGAAGCGCTGCGCCCGACGCGGCGCATGACCGCAGCTTGCTTTGGGGCGTGACTAGGCCGCCAGCACAGCGTTGTGCTCCAGCAGATGCAAAAGGTCAAGTTCCTCGCCGCGCAGCGCGTGCGGTGATCTGGGCAGCTCTTTCTGCACCTGCTTCTCAAAGGCCTTGAGCATTGCGCCGCTCATGTACGACTCAATGACTTTGGGATGCACATAACATTTTCGGCAAACCGCCGGAGTGTTCCCGAGTTGTTGAGAGACTGACGCGATGGCCTGCACCAGGTTCTTTTTGGCCTGGCTCTGGGAATCGACTTCCTCGAACTCTCTGAGGATGGTGCAGGCCAGCACCGTCCCGGCCCAGGTGCGAAAATCCTTGGCGGTAAATTGTTCGTTGGTGATCTCGCCCAGGTAGTCGTTCACGTCGGCGAGTCGACAGCGTGCAGCTCGCCCTCGTCATCGACATATTGAAAGAGTTCATATCCCGGCAGATCGAGGCATCGTTTGACGATCTTGGCCAGCCGCCTGTCGTTTAAATCAATGTTGTGGACCTTGCCGCTCTTTCCCTTGAACTTGAACCGCACCGTTGAACCCTCAACGTCTACATGCCTGGTGCGCATCGTGGTCAGGCCGTACGACTTGTTTTCGCGCGCGTACTCTTCATTTCCGACGCGGATGAAGGTTGTTTCCAGCAGTCGCACGATGGTGGCCAGAATCTTTTCCCGGGGAAGTCCTTGAAGGGCAAGGTCAGACTCCACCTTCTCCCGAATCTTCGGCAGTGCTTCTCCAAACAGCTTCATGCGCTCATACTTCGTTTCATCGCGCACTTCGCGCCATCGCGGATGATACCGGCTCTGCTTCCGCCCCCGCGCATCGCGGCCGGTGGCCTGCAGATGGCCGTTGGCATTCGGGCAGATCCACACGTCTGTCCACGCCGGCGGAATGACCAGCGATTGAATCCGGGCCACGACCGTTTCATCCCTGACCAGCGCCCCATCCTTATCGAAATAGCGAAACTTGCCGCGCCACTTCTTCCGCGTGATGCCTGGCTTTGAATCGGTCACGTAGCGAAGTCCCGCGAGCTTCGATGCTTCGACAGGATCGGAAATTATTTTTGGCGTTGTCATTGTCCCTGCGCACAAGGGCTGTACCCCGAAAAACTTTGATGCGCGCCGTTAGCCGGAAGGCAAGTCTGCATGGCCGAACTCTACCGGCCCTCAGTCTCCCGACGGTCTTCGGCCTTCAGATCGAAGTTGCCTGCATTGGGGAACAGCGGATATTCGCTTCCTGCAAAAATTTTCCAAATGTGGGCCTGCGGACCGGACCGGAACCTGCAGTTTCAGGGTCAGATGTAAAACGAAAGTTCCTGTATTGGATAGCGATTCCTGCTGTGTGTCCAGAGCGCAGCCTGGTGCCGGATTGCAGACGCGGCAATTATGGCATCGGCAAGCTTGAGGTCATGGTTCTTGCTGAATTTTCGTAAATACTCGCCCGCCAGCTTTCCGGTTTCCGAGTCAACGGGCGTGCAGAGCATGGGACGAAAGAGTTGAGCGATCCGCGCGTGCTCATGAGAGCGCGCCACTCCCCAGATCTCTGCCGCGGACAATGGCGAATAAAGCATGACAGCGTCGTTCGCCCCCAGATCATGCCACCTGGTCAGGAGCTCATCATCCTGGCCGCGAAGAACTTCCATGAAGACGTCAGAGTCAATAAAGACGGTCACGCGGGCATCTGCTTCAGGACACGGCTATCATCGCGCAGTTTGCCGATGTACGAGGCAGTGTCTGCCAACTCGTTACGTTCCGCCCAAACCCCGACCGCGGCGCCAAGGTCGATCTTCCGCTGCCGCGAATCGGCTATGCTCAATTCGCGAGCGCCATCGCCGGCAAGATCGAGAAGTGCCAAGTCATCCAGGCGCTGATTTGAGTGCAGCACCGACCAAAGATATAGCTGAGCCCGCTTCATGATGACTTAGACGTTATTTTTTCAGAAGTCGTTACCGATTATTCCAGGAATTCGTGCACGAAGGGGTCATCGCTGTGCACCAGCTCGCGGAGCGATCCATCAAAGATCAACCGGCCTTCATTGAGCATCAGGAACGTGGTATTGGGATCGATATCGCCTTTGGCGAGCGGAGTCATCCCATTCTCTTCGGTGTCGTAACGATGGCTGCACATGGTGAACGCGTCCTGCAGGCGATGCGTGACCAGCAGCGCCGGCGTCTTGTAAACGTCTCTCTGCTTTACGATCAGTTCGATAATCGTCGTAGACGTAATGGGGTCGAGGCCGCCCGTGGGAGAGTCGTAAAGCAGCAATTCAGGCTGACGGATGAGAGCCCGGGCAATCGCCACGCGGCGTCGCATTCCTCCTGAAAGGCTGCCGGGAAAAAGACTGATCGTTTCTTCCAGCCCTACGAATCGCAGCGCCTCAAGGACCCGCGGGTTGATCTCGTCGTCCGGAAGCTCTTCCTGGATGAGCTGATAGGCGACATTGTCGCGTACAGAGAGGGAGTCGAACAGCGCTCCTTCCTGAAATACCATGCCCGTGCGCATGCGCAGCGGAAACAGCTTCGACTCGGGCAGGGTCGTAATGTCCTCGCCGAAGAGCAGAATTTTGCCGCTGTCAGGGCGATGCAGGCCGTTGGCCAGTTTCAACAGAACGCTCTTGCCGACTCCCGCCGGCCCCAGCAGCACGCGCGTCTCGTGCGGACCGACGGTAAAACTGACATCCTCAAGAACCGGCTGCCCGTCGAACGCGATGGACACATGCTCGAAGACGAGCACCGGTTCCTGCGCATCAGCCGGTGGCAGCGCCATCGATGTCGAAGTGGATGTGTGGTTCATGTGCTGAACAGGGCGACCATGATCTGGCTGACCAGAAAGTCAACGAAGATGATGAGAACGGACGACGTGACGACGGCCTGAATGGTGGATCGCCCCACACCCTGCGTTCCGCCTGTGGTCCGCAATCCATAAAAGCACCCGATCGTGGAGATAATGAAGCCGGAAAAGAGCGGCTTTACCAAGCCCTGAATGATGTCGGGATAGTGAAGGTATTGGTACGCCTGATGGAAATACTGGGTACCGTTCTGGCCGTTCATGAGGATCGTGACGAACGCCCCGCCCATGGTGCCGAATGCATCGGAGATGATTGTCAGGAAGAAGAGCATGGTCACGGTGGCCACTACCCGGGGTGTGACCAGCTTGCGCATGGGGTCAACGCCGAGGGCGCGCATGGCGTCAATCTGCTCGGTCACCACCATTGAGCCGAGTTCGCTGGCCATTGAAGAAGCATTTCGCCCAGAAACCATGATGCCTGTGAGCACCGGCCCCAGTTCGCGGATCATACTCATGCTCACGAACCGCCCGGTGACGGCGGTCGCGCCAAACTGCGCCAGCGTCGCCGCCGACTGAACCGCCAATACGGCGCCCGTAAAGAAGCCGGCCAGCAGTACAATGGCCGCCGAACCGACTCCGATAATCTCTGCCTGGAGCAGGAAATCGGTCCAATAGACAGGAGAGCTGAACAGATTCATGGTGGCGCGGTAGGCAAACACGGAGTATTCCTGCACCATGAGCACCATGTCTTTGGCGATTCTATCCAATCGGTTAAACGCCATCGGGTGCTCGCGCGTCCTCTCGACGCAGCGTCCTCACATCGGCGCGCTGCTCTCTCCGACAGAATAGCGCATGTGATCGAAATGGGCATTTAACCCGCATTTTGCCGCGAAGTTACCCCTGCGCGGGAAAAAATTACCTCTGTACACCGAAGTAATTTCACAGCGTGAGACGGTGGCGAACGGCTGGAAGGTGCATTTTCAGCATCTTAGTATCTGGCCCTAGACGTGCTCTGCGGTGGGGTAGGGTGGAGTGTGTCCAATCCATAGAGAGGAGGCGGGATGCGTTCATTTCGCATAAGGCTGATACTTGCGCTGATTGCGAGCATTACCTTGGTCTCCGTTGCCTTTACTTATTTCGAGGTTCTCGATAAAAAGCACGTACTGCATAGGGAATTGGCGCGCCGCACAGCCTTGTTCGGCACCAGCCTGCAGCCCGGGATCGAGCAGATGCTGGCTGCCGGCAAGACACCGGACCTGGCCGCTCAGGCTGCCTTTCTGCGCAGCCGCGACGAAGCCCTGGGTTTGGCTGTCTATGACGTGCACGGCTCACTTCTTTCGGCGGATGGTCCGTTCGACGTCTTCAAGACGCTTCCGCCCGGGCCGGTAAAACAGGCCATCAAGAGAGGCGAGAACGTCGCCGCCTACGGCAGCACGGGTGACGTGAAGTGGCTGGATGAGGCGGTGCCGCTCCACGTAAATGGGCAACCCGCCGGGGCGCTGGTTGTTCTGGAAGACGCCGGCTATATCAGCGCGGAAGCCACGTCCGTCTGGCAGACGAGTTTCTGGCGCATCCTCGCCTTCGTTGTCCTCATTGTGGGCGTGACCTTCCTGATGGTTCGCTGGTTCCTGATGCGCCCCATTACGCGGCTTGCCGAACGTCTGCGGCGCTTGCGCATGGGCCATGCCGACGATGAATCCGATGTCAACCCTGCCGATCTCAGCCTGTTTTCTCCGCTGGCCCGGGAAGTGGAGACCATCACCGAGAGCCTGATGGAGGCGCGGGCGGCGGCCGCAGCCGAGGCTCGCCTGCGCGCGGCGGGCGAAAACCTGTGGACCGCCGAGCGCCTGTCAGTGCACGTGCGCGAGCGGCTTGGTTCCAGTCGCATCTTTGTCGTCTCCAACCGCGAGCCCTATGTCCACGTGAAAAAGGGTCGTGAAACGGTCTGTGTCGTGCCTCCCAGCGGCCTGGTAACGGCCATTGAGCCGGTGCTGCTGGCTTGTGATGGCGTTTGGGTTGCGCACGGCAGCGGCGGCGAGGACACTGCGGTTGTCGATGAAAACGATCGCCTCCGGGTTCCACCCCAGGATCCGCGCTACACTCTGCGCCGTGTCTGGCTTTCCGCCGAAGAAGAGGCGAGCTACTACGACGGATTTGCCAATGAAGGCCTCTGGCCGCTTTGCCATATCGCTCATACCCGACCCATCTTCCGGGCCTCAGATTGGGAGGCGTATCAGAAGGTCAACCAGAAGTTTGCCGACGCACTCGTACATGAGATGGAAGGCAGCGCCAATCCCATTGTGTTTGTGCAGGACTATCACTTTGCCCTATTGCCGCGGCTAATCAAGTTGGCACGGCCGGACGCGCGCGTCGCCATCTTCTGGCATATTCCCTGGCCCAACCCTGAGGCATTCGGCATCTGTCCCTGGCAGTCTGAATTGCTCGAGGGGCTGTTGGGAGCAGACCTCATCGGCTTCCATATCTCGCTGTTTTGCAATAACTTCCTCGACACGGTTGACCGCGTCCTTGAGTCGCGGACCGATCGGGAACACATGACGGCGCGCCGCCGCGGCCACACCACCACGATCCGGCCGTATCCGGTCAGCGTGGCCATCAACGACGCCGCCGTCGACCAGCCAGTCGACGCCCTCATTGAACGCCCCGACTACGGCCACATGCGCGACGAAATGTTGAAGGACTACGGCGTCCGCGCGCAAACCGTCATCATCGGTGTTGACCGCATGGACTACACCAAGGGCATCGTGGAGCGCCTCATGGCGGTGGAGCGCCTGCTCGAGAGCCGCCCCTGGCATCGCGGACATGTGACGATGGTGCAGATCGCCGCTCCCAGCCGCACGCGCATTCCCAGCTATATCGACCTGACCCGCAAGGTTGAAGAGATCGTCGAACGCATCAATATGCGCTTTCAGACTGCCAATTGGCGTCCGGTGATCCTCATCGAACGTCAATGCAGTCATGAGGAGGTGACGCGCTGGTATCGCGCCGCGGACATCTGCCTGGTGACGTCGCTGCACGATGGCATGAACCTTGTTGCCAAGGAGTACCTGGCCGCGCGCGAGGACGAGGACGGCGTGCTGGTCCTGAGTAAATTTACCGGCGCGGCCGTGGAATTGCGGGACGCTCTGATCGTGAACCCCTACGACATCGATGGCGTCGCCGACGCGATCCATCGCGGCCTGGAGATGGGATTCGGAGAGCGGCGCATGCGCATGCAACGGATGCGCAGGCAGATCATGGAACATAATGTTTATCGATGGGCCGCCAGCGTGCTGGGCGATCTACGCGAATTGCGCATCGAAAACCTTGAGATGACAAATGCTGGCCGTCCGGAACCGGTTGTGATTCACGGCGGAGACAGGACGCATCGAAAACGGGCATGAAGGCGAGAAAAGTGTGACTGACGAGACAAACGAGAAGCTCGACAATTTTTTTAATACCTTTTCAAAAAGTACAGCACCTCTTTTACTGTTGGACTACGATGGGACCTTGGCTCCCTTTCGAGTGGACCGCACGAAAGCGCGACCCTGGACCGGTGTACGTGAGGCCGTTGGCCGCATCCAGCGCCAGGGACGTACGCGCATCGTCGTCATCACCGGACGTCCCGCAAAAGAGATCGCGCCGCTTCTGCGCGGCAACCCTCCGCTGGTCGACCCGCCGCTGGAAGTGTGGGGACTGCACGGGGCGGAACGGCTTCACCCCGACGGAAAACGAGAACTGGAGCAGGCGCCACCCGATACGCAGCGCCGCCTTGACGAATTGCGCGACCATCTTCGCCATAACAACCTGGGCGGCCAGTTCGAAGACAAGCCCAACGCAGCCGTCATGCACTGGCGCGGTGCGTCTCCGCGAACCGCCAAGTTTATTGAGGTGAGAACCCGCGAGCTGTTCGAGCCACTTTCGCGGCTGCCGGGCCTGCCGCTCCTTGATTTTGAAGGCGGCCTGGAGTTGAGAGTCGGACGCGATAAGGGAGGCGCCATCGCCGCTCTCGTTGACGAGTCGAAGCCCGGCACCCCGGTGGCTTATCTCGGGGATGACCTCACCGACGAGGCAGCATTCATCGCGCTCAATGAGCATGCGACGGGTCCGCACCTCAGCGTCCTCATGCGTCCTGAAAAGCGCGACACCGCGGCGAACTTGTGGTTGCGGCCCCCGGCTGAACTCAGGGCGTTTCTAAAGAAATGGTTCCGGGCGCTCGAGAAATAGCCGGGGCAGCGCAAACGACGCCTTTATGAACCGGAAGAAGTCGTGCTGCTGGGATTGTGCCAGCCGCCGTCGGCTGCGATCAATGCGTCCGCCTGCCTGGGCCCCCAGGTGCCGCGCTTATAGGGGCGAACGCGAGGATGGCGCTTGAGTACCTGATCGACTACCGTCCATGCGGCCTCTACCGCGTCCTCGCGCGTAAACAGTCCCCCGTCGCCTTTCATGGCGTCGCCCAGCAGCCGCTCGTAGGGCGATTCTTCGCCCGGTTGCTGTTCAAGCAGGTAAAGCTCTCGCTGCTGTCCGATAAACTCTTCTCCGGCAAGCTTGACCCGCGCGGCGAGTCCGATCTCCGCGTTGGGAGAGAGCCGGAAGCGAAGATAATTTCCGTGCCCCCTGTCCATAACTGCGTCCGCGAAAAGCTTCTGCGGCGGCGGCTTCAGCGACACAAGAACTTCGGTCGCCGTATCAGGCAAAAACTTGCCGGAACGCAGATACCACGGCACACCATCCCAGCGCCATGAGTCGATTGATAGCTTGAGAGCACAGTAGGTTTCCACGTCGGAGTTTCTGGCGACGTCGTCCTCCTGCCGGTAACCGGCGTATTGACCGCGCACCATGTCAGCGGGTGTCAAGGGACGCATGGCCTTGAACACGGTCGCCTTCTCTGTCTGCACGGCTCCGAAATTCTGGCCTGCGGGCGGTTCCATGGCAAGCAGCGCGACAATCTGAAACAGGTGGTTCTGGATGACGTCGCGCAGGCAGCCGGCGGATTCGTAAAATGCGCCGCGCGTGCCCACACCGAAGCTTTCTGACAAGGTGATCTGGACGCTGGAGATGTAGTTGCGGTTCCAGATGGGTTCAAGGAATGAATTGGCGAAGCGGAAGTAAAGGATATTCATGATCGCTTCCTTGCCCAGGAAGTGATCGATGCGGAAGATCGCATCTTCAGGGAAGACGGAACGCGCCACGCGGTTGAGCGCACGAGCCGACGCAAGGTCACGCCCAAACGGCTTCTCTACGATGACCCGGGCATTCTCGGATAGCTTCGATGCGCCCAGCCCCTTGATCACGGTCTCAAAGAGCGACGGCGGAATGGCGAGGTAATGTGCCGGGCGGCGTGCATTTCCGAGGGCTTGCTTGATCGCCGCGAAGGTGTTGGGGTCGTTGTAGTCGCCGCTTACATATTTAAGCAGGGATAATAGCCGATTGAATGCCTGCTTGTTATCGATTCCGCCCGATTGCCTGATGCTATGCGTCACTCGTTTCTGGAGACGCTCCAAGGTCCACTTCGGAAACGCGACGCCGATGACTGGAACGCTGAGCGTTCCGCGTTTCACCATGGCATAGAGTGCGGGGAAGATCATCTTGTGGGCGAGATCGCCTGTCACGCCATAAACCACAAGAGCATCTGAATGAGTGGTGCGCATTAAGCGCCCTCCTTATTATTGGCCGTTGTCCTGATGGCTGCCGGAATCCTGGTCGCCATCCCGATAATACCTTGATGTTCAGAGTGACCTTCCGGTCCCCGGAAATCGGGGGCCGTCCGGGTGCCCGAAACTCGCCCCTTAAGTATTTGTCATCCCCCTTCTCGTCGAATGTCACCTTTAGCACTGGGCGTTTCAGCGATGGCGCCAAATGATCTTTTCAATCGGAAAGCCGGGAGGACGCAGAAATGGAATAGCTGGCAGGCCCCGCCAATGCGAATGATGGTTCGCTGACTTGTTTCAATTCCGATCGGTCGGAACGGAGAGCCCTACTCGCGGCCGCGCTTGCGAATTTCAATGTTCAGGCGTTTGATCTTCTGATTCAGAGTCGAAAGCGGTATGCGGAATTGTTCCGCGGCGTCGGTCTGATTCCAGTTGCAGCGCTCCAGCTTCTCGATGATGATGCGCCTCTCGATGTCCTCGAGAATGTCGAAGAGGGAGGCATTGGGATTATGCTCCAGCAGCGCGTCCTGAAAACTGCGCCCGGTGATGTGCCCGGGGAGCAGATCGGAGCCGATCACCGGGCCCGAAGACAGCACCACCCCGCGTTCAATTGAGTTTTCCAACTCGCGCACGTTGCCCGGCCAGTCATAATCGATCAGCGCGCGCAGAGCGTCGGCGGAGAGCTTGCGCGGAGGCATGTCGTTCTCCCTGGTATAGAACTCAAGGAAATGGTTGGCAAGCAGGGGGATATCTTCGCGCCGGGCGCGCAGCGGCGGCAGGTCAACCATGATGACATTGAGCCGATAAAACAGGTCTTCGCGGAAGCGGCCGTCGCGCACGGCCTGACGCAGGTCAACGTTGGTGGCGGCGATGATGCGCACGTCCACCTGGATCTCCTGGATGCCCCCGAGGTGCATGAAGCGGCGATCCTGAAGCACGCGCAGAATCTTGGCCTGCGTGTCCATGCCCATGGTCGCGATTTCGTCCAGAAACAGTGTGCCCCCGTTGGCAACCTCAAACAGCCCCTTCTTCGAGGAGACGGCGGAAGTGAACGCGCCTTTCACGTGGCCGAAGAGGGTGGACTCCAATAACTCCGAAGGCATGGCGCCGGTGTTGATCGGGACAAAGGGCTTGTCGCGCCGCGGAGAGTTGGCATGAATGGCTTTCGCAATCAGTTCCTTGCCCGTGCCGCTTTCCCCTTGAATGAGGATTGTCGACCGGCTCGGCGCAACCTGCCCGACCAGGTCGAACACCCGGAGCATGTTCTCGCTCTTGCCGACGATGTTGGAAAAGTTGTAGCGCTGCTTAAGAGTCCGCTTAAGTTGAAGGTTTTCTTCCTCTGCCCGGTGCCGCGCGATTGCCGAGCGAATGTCAGCCAGCAGCTTTTCGTTGTCCCAGGGTTTCTGGACGAAATTTTCAGCGCCAGCGCGCACCGCCTCGACTACGTTGTCGACCGTGCCGTACGCCGTAATCATGATCACCGGCCGCTATGGCTGACGCTCCTTGATCTGGGGCAGGAGCTCCAGTCCGCTTTGCCCCGGCAGCGCCAGGTCGAGCAGCACCAGTTCGAAGTTTTCCAACTCCAGAATTCTGAGCCCCTGCACCCCGTCCGACGCCATGCGCACGTTGTACCCCTCAAGAGTCAACAGCACTTCGAGCGATTCGCGGATGCCGGCCTCGTCGTCGATGACGAGAATGGTGGCGTTGGATGAGTTTGTGGACGAAGCAGGCGCGGACAAATTCAAGGGAAGGTCAACCTCAGGCATGGACGGAATTCCTCAGCAAGGGAAACTCGAGGTGGAAGGTTGTGCCGGCGCCAATCTCGCTTTCAACGTGAATCTTGCCTGCATGCTCCTGGATGATGCCGTAGGAAACGGACAGACCGAGGCCCGTGCCCCGTCTGTCTCCCGGTTTTGGCGTGGTCTTCGTGGTAAAGAAGGGATCGTAGATCCGCTTCATGTGCTCGGGTGCAATGCCGGAGCCCGAGTCCCTCACGATTGCCTCTACCTGCCCGTTGGACTGCGTAGCGACGCGCAAACGTCCGCCGCCCTGCATGGCTTCCTTGGCATTCAAAAGCAGGTTAAGAAAAACCTGCTGCAGTTTGCCCGGATTTCCATAGATCGGCGGTAGATCTGGACTCAGCGCCAGATCCACCTCGATTTGAGCGGTTTTAAACTGGTGCTCAAGCAGCGAAAGCGTCTCACGAATTACCTGGTTCAGGTTGGTTTCACGAAACTCGGTGGTCGAGGTGCGCGAGAAATTCAACAGTCCGTTGGCAATCTCGGCCGCCCTGAAACTCTGTTGCGTAATCTTTTCAAGAACCGGGCCCAGCTTCGTATCGCCGCGCAACTGCTTCGAAAGCATCTGCGAGTAGCTTGAAATCACGGCCAGCGGGGTATTGATCTCGTGCGCGACTCCGGCCGCCAGCAAGCCGATGGAACTCAGATTGTCCGCCTGCGCCAGTTGCGCCTCCAGACTTACCCGTTCGGTAATGTCGTCAACCAGGATGATGCGCCCCACTGAGACGAAATCGCGCGAGAGCAGGGGAGCCACCGCCACATTCGCGGTGCGAAGCTCGCCGGCCCGCGTCGTCAGGCGAAACTTGTAGAGATTATGAACTCCCGCCTCATTGCGGAAGTTGTCGAGAGCGTCACAGAACTCGGCCGGAAACACCGTGCGCAGCGGCCGCCCCAGCGCTTCGGCGCGGCTGAGGGCATACATGGCCTCCATCTGCGCATTCCAGCTTTCGATGCGGTCTTCGAGATCAATCGCAAGTATGCCGACGTTGATCGATTCGACGATGTTCTCGTTGAACTCCTTCAACCGCTCAAACTCGCTGATCTTGCTTTCAAGGCGGGCATAAAGGCTGGCGTTTTGAAGCGCGATGCCAATGTAGCTGGCCAGCGATTCCAGCAGCTCCACGTCTTCGCTGGACAGGAAATCGCCGCCGATGGTGCGCCCCAGGCCAATCACGGCAATAGTGCGGGTGGCCGCGCCGTCCTGTACCCGGCACGGCAGGTAGTAATTAAGATCGAGCAGCGCGGCCGTTCGCCGTTCTTCTTCGGTGAGATGTAGAGCCTGCTGTGCATTCTCAAGAAAGATGTGGGTGTGATTCTTGTCCTTGTCGAAGTCGAGAAATCCCAGCGACAGGTGACCGAGGGAAGCACGTCCTTCGGCTGCCAGTCCGTGGGAGGCAGCCAAACGAAGCCGGCCCGGCTCATCCGCCATGAATACGGCGACTCGCGCGACCAGCAGCGTGCGCGGGAGCCGCTCGACCATGGATTCCAACAGCGCCCGAAGATCGGTCTCAGAATTCAGGCCGCGGCCAAACTCCACCAGGGCCTTGCGGTAGTCGTAGCGATGGCGATCGAAAACCCGGTCAACCCAAAGCTGAATGCGGCGCTTCAGCGGCTCGAAGACGGCTGCCGCGATCAGGATTGCCAGCCCCAGGCCCCACTCCCGAACCGCCTCGGGCATGTGGATGTGAACCTCTTCGGCGGTCAACGCGACGATCCCGAAGTACGCGCCCAGCAGCAGGCCCGTGGCCAGCGTATAGGCCACCCCGCGCTTGAAGATGAGGTCCGTATCCATGAGCCGGTAGCGAACGATGGCCCAGCTGAACGTCAGGGGCAAAAACACGATGGAGAAACCGGCCAACCGGGTAAATGTGGAAGGCAGATGCAGGTCAAAAAGAAACGGCACCGCGTAGAACAGCGTAAAAGGCACCACTGCCAGCAGCGCGCCACGGGTCAGCCACTTCAACTGCTGACGCAGCAGCGGCGTGCCGGCGCGCTGATAGCTGCGCAGGAAGAGCCCGGCCGCCAGCACATAGAAGACCGCTTCGTAGGCAGTCCCGGTCTGGTCCATGCGATGCTTGAGCAGGCCGGTCGCCTCCCAGTTGTTCATTGCCCAGACCCACAGGCCCAGCAGTGCGGCTCCCGGAGCATAAATGAGCGGCAGCAGCCATCCGCGATGGGCGCGCTTCAGCCGCTCCTCGGGAAAACTGAGGGCAAAATGAACAAAAAGTGCAGGTTGCAGCGAGTCGGCGACGATGTTGCACCAGAATACCGACCAGTCCAGGAAGTCCAGTTGCCCGGTGTATTTCAGTGCATAGAGCGCGAAGGAGACCAGGCAAAACAGGTAGAAGTGCGTGGCGCGCGGGGCGGTCCAGCGCCGGAACAGGACGTAAACGCCGATTGCCAGATAAATAAGCCCGATGACCCTCAGCCCGACCGCCAGGCTGCGGTCCACCGGGATGGGGATGACCTTGATGGGGGTGTCGAGGACGATGCCGGCGCGGGTAATCGTGTAGAACGCCTGACCATAGGAGGAGGTGCGGTAGAGTTCGCGTTCCAGATCCGCCAGGTGGTGGATGGGGTGATCATTAACCGCGGTCAGCAGGTCATGAGCCTCCAAGCCGGCGTGCTGACCCGGTCCCCCCGGCAGAACGCGCAGCGCCTCCAGTCCGGCCCCCCCGGGCGCTTCGCTCCACCACACTTCGTCGTCAGGCTGTTGGGACAGTAGTTCCTGACGAAAATTAAGGACCGCCAGCAACACTAAAGCAACTGTGGCTAAAGCCAGCAGCGTCGCCTGAATGCGGTTTGTGAAATTCGACTCCATTCCCGCAGTGTCCTAAACCTTACTTACATTGCACGTCAATTGCCATTGAAGCAGTTAAGTCCATTAGGTCGGCCTGTGGCCCTAATCTACTGAAGCTGCATGACATATAGATGGAGCACGCGGCCGGACGTCACCCCGGCGCCGCGATTTAGTTGGCGCTCAATGCAGAAAACAATAGGGGAGCTATTGAAAAGGGGAGGCGCCTACGCAAATCAAGATCAATGGAGTTTACGTTGTCCGTAGGTGGCGCGCGGCCCGTGTTTGCGTTGATAGTGGTGCTCCCCTACGAAAAACGGGAGACCGTCTTCAGGGGCGCCGAGCAAGACACTCCTGAATGCCAGCCTGGCGATATATTCGAGCACATCGGCATGTTCGACGGCGTCCATCGCAGACTTTCCCCACGCGAATGGAGCGTGGCCAGCGACGAGCACTCCCGGTACCGCGATCGGATCGAGATTTTCGCGGCGGAAGCGGCTTACGATGACCGCACCGGTATTCCGGACGTAGGCCTCTTCTACCTGATCGGCCGTCAGCGATTCAGTAACCGGAACGGGGCCGTGAAAATAATCGGCGTGTGTGGTTCCGAGGCAGGGAATCGGCCTGCATGCCTGGGCCCAGGAGGTGGCGAATTCAGAGTGGGTGTGAACTACCCCGCCGATCTGGGGAAACTCCCGATAGAGGAGCGTATGCGTATCCAGATCGCTGGACGGGCGCAACGACCCCTCCACGACCCGACCATTCAAGTCGGTCACCACCAGATCGCCCGGCTGCATTGTTGCATAGTCGACGCCCGACGGCTTGATGACGACCAGCGGCTCAGCCCCCGAACGGTCGCTGCCGCTGGCGTTGCCAAAGGTGTGCGGAGCCAGGCCGCGGCGGGCGATTTCCCGATTGGCCAGCAGGACCTCTTCGCGAAGGGCGGGGAGCAACATAGGTAGAATCCTCGTGCGGGCGGGAAGCGTTTACCCGCAACAGTGTAACCCACCGCCGCGCCGTTTGCTGCCCGCTGCCACCACGCTCCGCGGGTTGCCCAGTCGTACCTCGTCGGCACACAAGATTTCGTTCCCCTGTAAACTTGCACGCGAAACGGGCGTCTACCTGAGTGATGGCAGCCGCAACCGCACTGGAACGTATGACAATGGCCTCGGCGGAGGAGATTGCCGCGCAAAGCTTTAACGGCGTTGTCGCTAGCCATCGTAGGCAGATTTTCAGGTTTTTGCTGGCGTCTACCCGCGATGTGGATCTCGCCGAAACGCTGACCCAGGACTGCTTCCTCAAGGCGCACCGGCACTGGGACAGTTTTCGCGGCGAATCAAGCGCACTGACCTGGCTGATGCGCATCGCCATCAACCTGCAAAAGGACCACTGGCGCAACCGGCGATTGCAGTTCTGGAGGCATACGCGCTCCAACTCCGTCGATTCCGATGAGGCGGGGGAGTGGCTGCCGAGCGAAGAAAGTTCGCCAGAAAAGCAGATGCTGGCCCGCGAGCAGGTGGGCCGGGTCTGGAAAGCCGTCGAGGGGTTGAGTGAGCGTCAAAGGACGGTTTTCCTTCTCCGCTTCGTTGAAGAGATGGAGATTTCCGAAATAGGACGGGCCACAGGATTGAGTGAAGGAACCGTCAAGGCACACCTTTCCAGGGCCCTGGGAAGAGTTCGCGGGGAGTTGAGGGGAAAGCAATGAGCATGGACGAAAAATTCGCAAAAGGGGTTAATGGGGAGTTCCATGGTTTGCTGCCTGGGGCGAGCGAGCCTTCTAGGGAAACGGGCGCCGAGGCCGAGGTGACTCCCGAGATCGCAGAAGCCCTAGGAAATTTCCGCCTCAGTATGCATGCCTGGAGCGACGCGGCACTCGGGCGGCAGCGGCCGGTGATGGAATTGACTCCCCGCAGAATATGGCGCCGGGTCGCAGCCTGGTCACTGAGCTGCGCTATGGCCGCGGGTCTTGCCGCCGGGGGTTTGCATGAGCGTCACCATCGCCAGGAGCTTGCCCGGATCGCCGCTGTCCGTCAAGCCGAGGAGCAACGCCAGATAGCCGAGGAACGTGCCCGCGAAGCTGAAGATTTGCTGGCCCGGGTGGATAGAGACGTATCCCGCGAGGTGCCTGACGCCCTGGAGCCTCTGGCTCAACTTATGTCGGGAGACGACACGCAATAAGCACAGTTTGGT
>VFSW01005509.1_pt1 | contig 18690 bp, 12 predicted proteins | sample 5358111 | NCBI WGS metagenome assembly VFSW01 (sample SAMN11554181, study PRJNA540505) | mine drainage metagenome | isolation source: sediment from site ElyBrook_90M | place: USA: Ely Copper Mine, Vershire, VT | collected 2017 | reverse complement strand
TCCCCCACGCATTGGGCTGGGTCGCGCCGCCCGCGCGGGCCGCGGCCCGGGGGAGCGCCGCCGAGGAGCCGAGACCCCGAGAGAGCGGAATCTCGCTGTTCACGTGAAGCTTGAAATTCGAGTGTCCCAAGGTCTCGCGCGCCACGACTGCGGCCAGGTGGTCTGGACCGTCAAAGCGTCCGGCGCCGAAACCTTCACTGGTGATCGAGAACGAGCGCGCGGGCTCGACCGAGACCTCGACGTAGAGGTTGAGCGCCACGGCCAAGGTATCGAAGCCTGGACCCAGGTTGGCGGAACTGGCTGGGACTCGCGCGATCATGAATTCAGCGTAGGCGTTGCCAGATGGAGGGGGCTGATACGGAGCGGGCGGCCACGAGCTCGATCCTCGTGGAGACCAGTCCGCGAACTTCGAGCCATCCCACTTGCTCGCCTCGGCGGATTGGCTTGGAGAAACTGCTGATGGCGATCCGATACGGGAGTTGTCTACGAGGCGCCCACCAGTAGGCGGTCGCGCGATGGGCCACCACCACATCGCTGGTCTGCAGTCCCCAACCAATTCGACCGACGACGCTCCCGCGCACGAAGACGTGCGCCACCCGGTTGGCGAGGGCCGAATTGGCCAGGGCCAGAGCCGCCGCACCGGCCGGAGTGAGCATGTTCCCACTTCGCTGGCCCAGGATCACGGCGTAGTTGACTCTGGTCTGGCCACCTTGGACGAACGTCATCGCCATGACGTCACAACCACCGGCGGCCTCGGTGCGCCCCGACTTGACCCCGATGACGTGATCGGTGCCCACGAGCGGCGTGAACGTGCTCAAGGTCCCCGCCACGGGCAGAGTGACCGTGGGCTGAATCACGATCGAGCGCACCAGAGCAGACTTCATCAACAAGCGCGCCAATTTCGCCTGGTCGAGTGCGCTCGACACCGACTGCGAGGAGAATCCAGACTCGTCGGCGTAGTGCGTCGACGAGAGTCCGAGCGCCGCCGCCGTCTGATTCATACGCTCGACGAAGGCGCTCGACGAACCCGAGACCAGACGGCTCAAGAGCACCGCGTAGTTACCAGCCGAATGCACGAGGAGCCCTTCGAGCAGTTGCTGCTCACAGAGTTGCTCGCCTTCGACGACTCGGGCGCTCGACTCGTCCACGCTGTTCATCTGCGCATAGGTCGCCACGTCCGCGGGCCCCACCGTCACGCAGGGACCTTCCGTGCCGGGCGAGAGGGGTAGGGCCTGCAACGTGACGTAAGCGGTCATCATCTTGGTCAAACTGGCGATGGGCACGACACGGTCGTGCCACGTCCTTTGCACACCGAGCGACGGAATCAGAAGTGCCGCGCTTCCTTGGCTGGGCCAGGCGAGCGGGGGGACGCTTCCCGCAGCGCTCGTGATCGAACGGGCAGTGGTGGTGAACGCCGATGCGCGACCCATGAGGGGCAACTGCATCGAGACGACCAGGGCCGTGGCGATGAGCGCTCCCAGGAACATCGCGAACAGTCGGATCAAGAGTCCGCGCGAGGTCCGCCTGGGATTGGCTGAAGATTTCGACACGCGCTACAACGACGTCTGCTCGTCGTACTCCTCGAGCGTGATCAACACCTTGCGTGCTTTGGAACCGTCGCCGGCGGCGACCACGCCCTCTTGCTCGAGCTGGTCCATGATGCGTCCCGCACGGGCGAAACCGACACGCAACTTGCGTTGGAGCATCGAGGTCGAGCCGGACTGGGTTCGAATGACCAAGTCGCGCGCTTGGCGAAGGATCTCGTCATCATCGTCACCGCTGGAGCCACCCATTGAGCCGCTGCGGCTCGTTGGCACGTCGAGGGCGACGACATTCTCACGTCGCCCCCCTTGGGCTCTCCACGAGGCGACCACTCTGTGGACCTCTTCTTCAGAGACCCACGGACCCTGGAGACGACGAGCGATGTTGGAAGAGGCGGTGACGAGCAGCATGTCGCCTTTGCCGATGAGCCGCTCGGCGCCCGCCTGATCGAGAATGACGCGGCTATCGGCGAGCGACGAGACCGCAAAGGCGATTCGACTCGGGACGTTGGCCTTGATGACACCGGTGATGACGTCAACGCTCGGACGTTGAGTGGCGAGGACCAAATGGATGCCAACGGCCCGAGCCATCTGGGCAATTCGCACGACCGACTCCTCAACGTCACGAGCAGCGACCATCATCAGGTCGTTCAGCTCGTCCACGACGATGACGATGTAGGGAAGCTGTTCCGGTCCCGGAGGTGTTGCGGCGTCTGACTCAAGTCCGATTGCGCGCTCGAACGCGTCGGCCACCAATTGCGCCGTCGACGCTTCGGCGACCAACTCACCTCGAACGATCATCTGTTGATAGCTCGTGATGTCGCGCGCTCCGCTCTCGGCCAGCAGGTCGTAGCGGCGCTCCATCTCCTTCACGGCCCACGCCAGCATCCCCGCCGCCTTCTTTGGATCGACCACCACGGGCGCCAGCAAGTGGGGCAAGTCGTTGTACTGCCCCATTTCCACTCGCTTCGGGTCGACCAGCAGGAGTCGCAGTTGTTCGGGAGTGGCGCGCATGACGAGTGAGGTGACCATCGAGTTGATGCACGAAGACTTACCGGCACCAGTCGCGCCCGAGATGAGCACGTGCGGCATCTCGCCAAGATTGACGACAACGGTCTTGCCTGAGATATCGCGACCGATCGGCACATCGAGTGGGTGGTGCGCGGCCAGGGCCTCATCCGAAGCCAGTAGGTAGCCCAGAGCGACCAACGTCCGTGGTCGGTTAGGGACTTCGACACCGATGGCCGAGCGACCCGGGATTGGTGCGAGGATGCGGACTTCTGGTGAGGCCATGGCGTACGCGATGTCCTTGTTGAGTGAGGTCACGCTCGCCACCTTCACGCCGGGGCCGAGTTCGAGTTCGAAGCGAGTGACCGTCGGACCGACGGTGAATCCGACGAGGATCGTGTCGACACCGTGAGCCGCCAAGGCATTGACCAACTCAACCCCCAACGCTTCGATCACCGATCGGTCCTGGCGCAGTTCTCGGGTCCTGGCGAGCAAGGAGGCGGGCGGAAGCTCCCAGTCGCCCGACATCTGAGCAACGTTGACCACGGGCGTCGGGGTCCCCTTGGTCGGTGCGATGACCTGCTCGATCGGATCGCTCAAAACGTCGTACTCCTGGGTGTAGTCGGCGTAGCTCTGCTCCTCGTCTTCGGGGGGGCTCGAATAGTCCTGAGAATCTTCGTCCGATGCGCCTCGAGTACTTCGTGCGGACGGTCCCTTGGTTTGTTCGACTCGAGCGGGCACTCCTCGAAGGGCGGACTGCGACTCAGGACGTGAAGTCCACCAGCGTGAGAAGTGCGAAGCAGTCCATCGCACGACTACTGCTGCTGCACTCAAGAGTGAGCGCAGTCCGATACCGGTTCCCACCATGATCGCCACGACGAGTACGGCGAGCAAGAGGATCGCCGAGCCCGCGACGCCTACGGCTTTGTGGAGTCCCCCGCCGATCAAAACGCCCACCCAACCACCGCCGTGGGCGAGTTGCGCGGTGCTCGCGTGCCAACCGGGTCGACCACCGGCCAGATCGCTCAGTCCACAGACGCTCAGCAACGCGAGCGAAATCCCCCATCCGAGACGAATCGGATCGACGTCGATCTTGCCCCACAGGAGCGCACCGCCGAGCCCGACGAGTATGAAGGGCAGCACGAAGCGTCCCGCGCCAAAGACCACCTGGAGCAGCGTCGAGATCGCCCGCCCCACCGGTCCAAGGGCTCCGACTTCGGCCAAGGTGGCAAAGAAACCGGCGACAATGAACACGACGACCAGAAGGTCACGGGCGTGACGCTGCCAGATAGTGGGGACGCTCGAGCCGCGAGATCCGCCGCGCGCCCGACTCGGCGGACGCTTGGCCGTCTTGCCACCCGGCTTGCTCTGGTGTCGTGCCGTTGCCACAACCATCCAACTTACAGAACGCAGGTTCGCAATCGGTGCCACTCGGGTATCAGTCCTGGCCACCAGAACATCCACCAAAGTGACTTCATCGTTTCGGCCCAGCGCACTGGCGCTACGCCTCTGGACGAGCCGTCTTTGGAGCCCCGTGACGTCGTCCAATTAGGCTGGCTCGGTGAACACGAGCCCCCACCAATCATCGATCGAACTCGCCGCACGACTCGGTGTGGACTGCGGCGTCGGTGACGTCATCTCTACGAGTTCCCTCGGTCCCTCACTCCACGAGGTGGTTCTCGGCCACGCCTCGCGCTTCGCTGGCGCGCCGGGGAACGACATCATGGTCCGTCTAGCCAGCTCGCCGGGCCACTTCACTCGACGCCGGTACAGCGTGCGCGCGGTGGATACGGATCGCGACGCGTTGACGCTTTGGATCACGACATCTCACGACGGTTCGGGCTCTCGATGGGCCACGAACGCGCGAGTCGGCGACGAGGTCGACGTCGTAGGTCCACGCGGCAAGATCACCCTCGACCACGACGCCGACTGGCATCTGTTCATCGGTGACACCAGCGGATTCGCGGCCTTCTACCGGATGGCCCAAGCCATTGAGACCCCCGGACGTGCGATCTTCATCGTCGAGGTCGACGCACTTGACGACGTCGTCACGAGCGCATTCGACGACGCTTTAGGAGTCACCGGTATTTTCATCGACCGCCAGGGTCGAGGCCCGAGCGATCCCTCTGGTGTACTGAGTGCACTGGCGGCATTCGAATTCCCGCCCGACGTCGGTCACGCCTACCTCTTTGGCGAGTTCAGTGTCACCAAGGCGGCGCAGGTCGCCCTAGTCGATCGGGGGCTCGATCAAGATCGGATCAGCCGTAAGGCCTATTGGCGTGCGGGACGCAACAACGCTGATGGCGGTGAACCGGACAAGTCTGACGACTAGAGCACCACGATGGCCGCCATCAGCACCGGCTGACGGCGGTACTTCTGTCCGAGGAGTCGACCAGCAGCGCGCTGGGCGACCTTGTTGAGCGCCTCGGCGTCAACCTTGCCCTCTTTGAGTTCAGATTCGATGGCGCTGCGGACCTCGTGGGTCACGGCGTCGAGCAGACCTCGATCGTGCTCGCCTTCGAACCATCCGCGAAGCGTCAATCGCACGGGCTGGACGAGCTTGCGTTGTTTGGCGTCGACACCCGCCGAGATCTGCAATACCCCGTATTCGGCCAGCATTCGGCGCTCCTCGAGGGGTCGTTCATCGAGGTCACCGGCGCTGCCATCGATGTAGTGGAATCCCGCGGGTACTTGGCCGGCTCTCTTGATGCCCGTTGCGCTGACCTCGATCTGATCACCGTCTTCGCAGATCAGCACGTGCTTGGGGCTCAGTCCCATCGACGTGGCCAGTTCGGCGTGATGGACCATGTGTCGATACTCGCCGTGAACGGGAACGAAGTTCTTGGGGCGGATCAGTTGATGGAACGTCCGAAGCTCTCCTTGGCGGGCGTGCCCCGAGGCGTGGACCGGCTCGTTGCCCGAGTGGATCACTTCGGCGGCTGCGCGATGCAGGTCGTCGATCACGCGCCCGACGGTCCATTCGTTACCTGGAATCGGATGTGAACTGAGGACGACAGTATCGTCGGCGCCGACCTTCATGTACCTCGCGTCGCCACGAGACAGCTTGGCCAGCGCCGCGAGTGGCTCACCCTGGCTGCCGGTGCAGATCACGCAGACCTCGCCCGGCTGATAGCGATCGATGTTCTCGAGGTCCAGCAAGTCCGCTGCGTCGACGCGCAAGATGTTGAGCTTTCGCGCGAGCTTGACGTTCGCTTCCATTGAGCGGCCCATCAGCACAATCTTTCGGTTCTGCTCCTTCGCCACGTCCATGATCTGCTGGACGCGGTGAATGTGGCTGGCGAAGCAGGCAATGACCATCCGCCGTTCTGGGCGCTCGAGGAAGAGTCGACGAAGCGCACCACCGACCGAGCGCTCCGAGGCGGTGAAGCCCGGTTCCTCGGCGTTGGTGGAATCACAGAGCAGCAACGAGACCCCTTCGTCGCCGAGCGCCGCCAGTCGCGCCACGTCAGTTCTTCGATTGTCGATAGGCGTGAGGTCGAGCTTGAAGTCACCCGAATGCACGACGATTCCCGCACTGGTTCGAAAAGCCAGGGCGTGCGCGCTCGGCACCGAATGGGTCACCGGGATGAACTCGACTTCGAAGGGACCGATGCGGCGCCGCTCCCCATCAGCGACTTCAATGAAGGTTAGGTCCTTGGCCACTTTGGCCTCGCTCAGTCGATGGCGGGCGAATCCTAGGGTGAGGGCCGACCCGTAGATCGGTACGTTGATGTCTTTGACCAGGTAGCGCAACGCACCCGTGTGATCCTCGTGTCCATGGGTCAAGACGATTGCGTCCACCCGGTCCTTGCGCTCGATCAACCAACGAAAATCGGGAAGGATGAGGTCGACCCCGTACATGTTCGGCTCCGGGAACATCAGTCCCGCATCGATGACCACGATTCGTCCGTCTTGTTCGATGGCCGCACAGTTACGACCGATCTCGCCCAGTCCACCAAGGAAGGTGACTCGAACGTGGCCCTTAGCCACGGGCTGCTTGCGTCGAGGAGATGATTTCGCTGGCCCGGCGATCGAGTTGCGCATCGGAGGGCCCGTGGGGAAGTCGGCATTCGCCGACTTCGAAGCCGAGGGCCCGCATCACGGCTTTGGGGGGCAGGGGATTGGGATACGCATCACTTGACTCGAATGAACAACTAGGGGCGAGCATCTCATTGAGCCGTTGCGCTTCGGACCAGTCCCCCTCGCCGGCGCTTCGTACCATCGCGGCGAACTCCGGCCCAACCCAATGGGCGGCAACCGAAACGATCCCGATCCCACCGATTCCCATGAAGGGCAACACCAAAGAGTCGTCACCACTGTACAAATCAAGTCGATCGCCCAGTGCCGCCTTCAGGTGCGCGGCGTTCGCCAAATCGGCCGATGCATCTTTCAAGGCGACGATGTTCTCATGCTGCTCGACCAGTTCGATCGTCGTCGACGCGGCGATCTTTCGTCCGGTACGAGACGGGATGTCGTAAAGCATGATCGGCAGCTCCGTGCACCGAGCGATCGCACTGAAGTGCTCGACAATCCCTCGCTGGTTGGGCCGAGCGTAGGCCGGCGTGGTGGCGAGCACGCCGCTCGCTCCCGTGGCGGCCACCCGCGCGGTCAGAGCGAGCGAGTGGGCGGTGTCCGATGACGTCGATCCAGCCAGGACCGGTACTTCGACCGCTCCGGCGATGCATGCGAAGAGTTCGAGCTTCTCGTCATCGGAGAGCGAAGATCCCTCGCCGGTCGATCCGGCGAGGACGAGTCCGTCGGAACCGTTGTCGACGAGTAATTGCGCCAACTCAATGGCGACGTCGAAGTCGAGCGATCCGTCTGGCGCGAACGGCGTCACCATCGCGGTGAGCACGCGCCCGAATTGAGGAGACTTCATAAGACGAAGTTACCAGCCTCTACTGAAGCAACGTGACCGATCACGTCACCAGCGAAGCGATCCCGTCGATCAGGCGCGGGGCGCTGTCAATGGTCTGAACCGCCACGAGGACGCCTTGGACGAAACTCTGGCGGTCATATGAGTCGTGTCGGATGGTGAGACCCTCACCCGGTCCACCGAAGAGAACCTCCTGGTGAGCGACGAGTCCAGGCAGGCGTACCGAATGGATTCGCACCCCGCCCTCGGCGTTGGCCCCCCTCGCTCCGTCGAGACTGACGAGTTGGGTTGGATCGATGAGCGGCTCTTTTCCGCAAGCCGCGCGCGATGCTGCGATCGCTCGCGCCGCGGCGATCGACGTACCCGAAGGAGCGTCGACCTTGCGATCGTGATGGAGCTCGATGATCTCTACTCGCTCAAAGTAGGGAGCTGCTTGAGCAGCGAAACGCTCCGCCAGAACTGCGCCGATAGAGAAGTTCGAGGCGATAACGATGCCCACCGAGCTCGATGCCTCAACAACGGCCCGGCGCTGTTCAGCGCTCAACCCCGTGGTTCCGACGACCAACGCGACCCGGTGTTTGGCGCACCATTCGGCTGAAGCGACGACGCCATCGGGCACCGAGAAGTCCACGACGACATCGATATCGAGTGGGTCGAGTCCTTCCAGGGTCGATGCGTAGCGAGCACCGTGAAGATCCGGTGGCTCATGGACGTCGATCAGCGCAACGACTTCAACGTCGTGACCCGTACCCAGTCCGAGCGCAATGGCCTGACCAATGCGACCGGCTCCGCCGACAATCGCCACGCGTTTCACGTTCGAACCTTACTGGACCGCCTTGGGCGCCACCATCCCCGCCAGGAGCCAAGCAGTGCGAACCATACCAACGCACCCGCGGTGGATGCGGCGAGCCCCGTCTCGATGTACGGGGCGTGATAGTGGAAGTGCACTTGCCAGGTGCCTGGGGGCACCACGACTTGCTGAATGAGACCCGAACGAACAACATCGAGCGAAAGGACCTTCCCGCTCACGGTGTTTCGAGCCGTGGCTCGCCATCCGGCCAGCCACGCCTGAGAGCGCTTCAAGACAGTTCGATGTGCGGCGCGAACGGTGATCCACGAATCGCCCCAGCCCGAGTTCTGCAGGTCCAGGATCTTCGAGGTGGACTTGTTGGTCCCGATCCAGGCGATCGGGCGAACGTGCGTGGCCTTGAATACGGCGATGGTGCCCACGGTATCGGTCAGATGCCACAACGGAGAAGAGAGCGCCTGTTGAAACGGAGTGTTCAGTAAGTACGTCTGAGACATGGCCCCCGACACTGCGACGGTCGTCGAGGAGATCTTCGCGCCGGACGGCGCATCGATCTGAACGCCCGAGGCCACGTCGTGCACACCCCTGAAATTGACGACGGTGATGGGCGTGCCCGGCTGCTCGATCTTCGGACCGACCGGGCGACCCGAGGCGGCGAGCAGGCGGGCAAAGACTTCGCCCGACGAAACTCGGTGTCCGTTGGAGCCCTCGACGGTGATGTCACGCACCAGCAGTAACTGGCCGAAGTAGCGCTGGGTGCGCACATTGCTCTTGAGTGGAAGGCACCGCAACCCTGGCGCCGAGGCGAGGGTCAGCGGACCACTCAATTCAGAGCTGGAGATGGCAAATGACGCCAGACGCAGCTGGATGAACGTCCCGTCGGCCAACTTGCACGGATCGAGACTGAACAGAGGGTGCGATGCCGTCACGTCCCCGTACAACGACTCAATCAGCGATCCGTAGCCCTGAATACTTGGGATCTCGGTGAAGACGTTCATGTTGGGTGAGCCGAGATTCTCGAACTGGTCGAGGTGGTCGCCGGTGGGGTCCACCAAGGCGAACCTTCCGTAGCCACCGAGCAGGCTCGTAGCGCTCGCTCGAGACGGCATGATGTTCACGTGTCCGGCGACGAAGCCCGTTGAAGAGAAAGTCAGGAAGACAACGGTGTCCACCACGGCGATCACCGTCAGCCAACGCACGAGATTCACGCGCTCGCGCCAGATCCAGAGCACCGCGCCAATGGAGGCGGCGATCGCGATCTGGATGATCAGGGTCGGTTGCTCGTAGTTCGCCATGTTGTTTGAGCCCCGCCACGCACCGAGCTCGAGGCTCAACCACCTGCCCGCCATCAGCATGGTTCCTGCGACGGCCACCGTGAGCACCGCGGGCAACAGGGTAAACCAGCGCCGCCAGCCGAGTATTCCAGCCTCCTCGATGTCACGGTCCTGGAGAGGATCGAGCCATAGGCCGAGCAGCCCCGCGGCCCCTAAGTCGACCAAAACGATGTTGCGACTTTGCACTCTGGTGCTGCCGAAGAGGGGAAAGTGCTGAAAGAGATGGCCGAACGGGGTGAAGCTTCCCCACGTGGCGAACAGACCAACGATCACGATGACGAGATAGAGGACGTAGGTCCGATCACGATGACGCCAGCCGCTGCGCGTGCAGCGGGTGAGGAATGCACTCAGCGCGACGATCGCCAAGATACCGGTGTAACCAGTCACCTCAGGCAGGTTGTAGTTCGAGAAGAACGTTGGCTGGTGCAAGACACCGTTGCCGCCGAGGATGGTCTGGTCAAAAAGCATGGCCGTCCAGCGCACCGGCAGCGATCCTGCACCAAAGAACGAATAGGAGATCGACGCCCGCTGGGACTGGGTGATGAACTTCCAACCCGGCAACAATTGCGCCAGGCCAATCACCACTCCCAGGGCCGTTGCCGAAACGAATCCCCCCAAATAAGCGACGCGCGATCTCCAGGTGTTGGGTTGCAGTTCACTTCGTACGAAAGTTAACGTCGCGACGATCAGCACGCTCAAGAGTTCGAGTTCGGCGATCGCTCGCGGTTCGCCACTTAGACATGCGAGTGCCCAGAGTCCCGAGACCCCCAGGGCCGAAGGCATCAGCCGTCGCGCGTAACCAGTCCAACGCACGTCGTCCACGCTCACCACCGAGTGCGCCATCGCCGAGAGAGCGAGGATCATCCACGGCATCAAGGAGAATCCCTGGACCACGCCGAGGTGGACCATCTGTCCGATCATCGCCCCGGAGTACGCGAAGACAAAGGAGGCGACCGCCGCAGACAGGGTCTTGACTGAGTGCCATCGAAGGAGGGCGAAGACTCCCAGCGCAGCCGTCACGTAGATCGCGACGAGATTGAGAACCCAGGCGACCACTGCGGGTAGGAATACGAAGAGCATGGTGAGCGGATAGAACGAGCCGGCGTTCATCCCGCCCAGTAGCGGTGTCCCGGAGTTCGCCAAGGGGTTCAACAGCGGCAGGTGGCCCGAACGAATCTGTTGACCCGTCAGCACGCGCAGAGGAAAGTTCTGGATGAGATTGTCCTGAGCAATGGCCGGATGACTAAAGAGGGCCGGCACCCCGAATATGATCAGAGGAACCAGCACCATGAGGAGCAGCGCGAGACGATCGCCGCCACGCATCGGTCGCCACCAGCGAGCTGGACCAGTGACCGTGTCGATGCTCACCCCAACACGCTACGAACAATGAAGAACCCGTGCCGCGCAGTCGTTCAGACGGCCCGACACGGGTCTCATGGAGGAGTTAGCGCCGACGCGGACGCGGACTGCGACGACCGCCGCCGTCACCTTCATTCAGCGATGGTCCACCGGGGCCCAAGTCGCCAATTTCGCCGGCGAGCTCCGCTTCGAAGGCCGCCTCGAAACTCGACGTGGGGGCGGGCCGAGAGGCGCTTTGTGAGTCGCGCGGCGCGCGGTCACGTGGCGCGCGATCGCGTGGTGCGCGCTCACGCCCGGAACGCTCAGCTCCGTCGCGCGGCGCCCGAGGGGCACGGGGTTCGCTGTCGGGGGCCACCATATCGGCGTACTGTCCCGCGAGCGAGAGCGAGACCTTGCCTTGGGGGTCGATGTCGTCCACTCGCACTTCAATGGCCTGACCGAGTTCGAGAACGTCTTCCACCTGACCGATTCGCTTGCCGTCGTTGAGCGGCGACAGCTTGGAGATGTGGAGGAGTCCATCACGTCCGGGCATGATGCTCACGAACGCACCGAATTTGGCGAGGTTGACCACGCGACCCGGGTACGTCGCTCCCACTTCGGGCGTGGGCGGATCGAGAATCAGCGCGATACGGCGACGAGCCTCTTCCACGGCTCGACCATCCTTGGCTCCGATGGTCACCGTTCCGACGACGCCATCGTCGTCCACGGCGATATCCGCGCCGGTCTCTTGCTGAAGCGTGTTGATGACCTTACCCTTGGGGCCGATGACCTCGCCGATCTTGTCAATCGGGATTTCCAGAGTGACGATCTTGGGTGCGACAGCGGCAACTTCGCCACGCGGTTCGCTAATCGTACTGGTGATCACGTCGAGGATCTGCAGGCGTGCCTGCTTCGCCTGGAGCAGAGCGCGCGACAGTACATCAGCGGGAAGTCCGTCGATCTTCGTGTCCAACTGCAGGGCCGTAACGGCGTCGGCCGTGCCCGCCACCTTGAAGTCCATGTCACCGAATGCGTCTTCGGCACCCAAGATGTCGGTCAGGGTCACGTAGTCTCCGCCCTCGTAGACCAAGCCCATAGCGATGCCCGCAACGGGCGCCTTGATTGGCACGCCGGCCGCCATCAACGACAGCGTCGATCCACAGACCGACGCCATTGACGTCGATCCATTGGACTGCAGGACGTCTGAAACGACGCGCAACGTGTAGGCGAAGTCCTGCTCGCTCGGCAATACGGGGATCAGTGCTCGCTCGGCGAGCATGCCGTGACCGACCTCGCGACGTTTGGGCATGCCCACTCGACCCGTCTCGCCAACCGAGTAGGGAGGAAAGTTGTAGTGGTGCATGTAGCGACGCCACTCGTCGGGAGTGATGGTGTCAAGCTGTTGACGCATGCGCGGCATACCAAGAGTCGTCACATTGACGACCTGAGTCTCGCCGCGTTGGAACAATGCCGAGCCGTGGGTCATCGGGAACAAGTCGATCTCGGCAGAGAGCGGACGGATGTCGCTCGCGGAGCGACCATCGATGCGGACCCCCTCTTGGACGATGCGTTGGCGCACAATCTTCTTGGTCAGCGACTTGACTGCCGCCTTGATCTCGCCGACTCGGTCGGCGAATTCGTGCGACAACTGTTCGATGACACCGGCCGTGGCAGCTTCGAGGGCTTCGTTTCGCGAAGTCTTGGTGGTCAGCTTGTTCGCCTCGGAGACCGCGTCGTAACCAACCGCTTCGACGCGTTCGAAGACGTCATCTTGGTAGTCGGTCAACGCCTTGTACTCCATGGCCTTGATCGGACCACGAACGGCGACGAACTCCTTGACGAGTTGACGCTGCAAGTTGATGGATTCGCGAATCCCCAGTTTTGACGCTTCGAGACCGACCGAGAGGCCTTCTTCACTGACCTTCGGGGCTCCGTCGGCGTACTTCTCGAAGGAACCTTCAGTCCCACCGGCCTCGACCATCATGATGGCAACATCAGAGTCCGAGGAGTCACTAAGGGCGCGTCCGGCGACGACCAACTCGAAGGTCGCCGCGTCACCCTCACCAAACGTGGGGTGCGGAACCCATTCTCCGTCGATCGTGTAAGCCATACGAACGGCCCCAATCGGGCCCTCGAAGGGAATCCCGGAGATCATCAACGCTGCGGACGCGGCATTGATGGCTAGGACGTCATGCGGATTCTCCTGGTCGGCGCTGAAGATGGTTCCCACGACTTGGACTTCGTTACGGAACCCCTTCGGGAACGAGGGACGTAACGGGCGGTCGATGAGTCGGCACGTCAACACGGCCTGGTCCGAAGGTTTGCCCTCACGACGAAAGAACGCCCCAGGAATCTTGCCCGCGGCGTACGCCCGTTCTTCGATGTCGACCGTCAGAGGAAAGAAGTCAACTCCCTCGCGTACGGTCTTGGCGGCGGCGACCGTGGCCAAAAGCATCGTGTCTCCGATTCGAGCGACCACGGCCCCGTCGGCGAGTTGGGCGAGGCGTCCGGCCTCGAAACTCAGATTTTTTTCAGTGCCCGTGATTGGGCTGGATACGCGGATTGCGTCAGACATGGAATTGCTCCTATTTGGTTAGCAACACTCCGCCCGGATCCCAGTGGGCAACCTTCGCTTGCGCGATTGTTCTCCACTGGCCTCCGAGGCCTCGGATGTGTTGAACACGTCGACGATGTCGACGTGCATGCTCGGCTAGCGACGAATGCCGAGACGACCGATCAAAGCGCGATAGCGCTCGACATTGCCGCGCTGCACGTAATCGAGCAGACGACGACGCTGGCCGATGAGCTTCATCAGTCCGCGGCGGGTGTGGTGATCACCCTTGTGAACCTTGAGGTGCTCGGTGAGGTGCGAGATCCGGTCCGTCAGAATCGCGATTTGGACTTCGGACGAGCCGGTGTCCGTAGCGTGAGCCTGATATTCCTTAATGATCTGCTGCTTCTCAGCCATAACGTTTTTGCCTTATGAGTCGGGGGTCCCGTTGCGAGTCGCCAACGTGACGACCCACACGATCAGCGTCGCTGACCGAACCCCTAGCCTAGCAGTGGATACGCAGCAGGCGTGAAAATCTTGAAAATCTCAAGTGTTTGAACGACATCATGCCCCATCTGCGCTACCAATTCGCTGAGTGCGGAGAAGGTCATTTCGCCGCGCAATCGACGCAAGAAAGCCACATCCAACTCCATGTCGTACAAGTCTCCGTGGAAACCCGGAATATGTACCTCGACCAGGAGCGGCCCCGCTTCGTAGAACTGGGGTCTCGTACCAACCGAAATCGCTGCGGGCCACCACGTCGCGTCGGACGTCTTCACCGCCCCGGCGTAGATTCCCAACGCGGGCAGCTGTTGATGAGGGCTCAAACTGAGGTTCGCGGTGGGAAATCCGAGGTCGCCGCCACGGGCGTCACCGTGCTCGACGATTCCTCGTAGGACGAAAGGGCGTCCCAACGTCGCATTGGCGAGTTCGAGGTTGCCTTGCGCAAGTGCCTGGCGAACGACAGTTGAACTCCAGCGGGTGCGTGCGCCATAGATTGGCGCTGCAGTGACCATGAATCCTCGCGCATCACCCTCACTCTCGAGCAGCGCGACATCGCCCTCTCGATCGTGTCCGAAGTGAAAGTCTTCACCGACCACGACGTGGAGCACCCTCAACTCGCGGATCAACACCCGCTCGATGAAGTCGATCGCGGACTCCGACGCGAACTCGTTCGTGAACGTGATGATGCGTGTGCGATCCACCCCAAGTCGAGTGAACGACTCCATGCGTTGCCCGATCGTGGCGATGGAGTTGGGCGCTCGCAACGGTGCGAGCACCCGTGCCGGATGGGGATCGAAGGTGACAATCACCGCTTGAGCGCGACGTTGGTCGGCGAGCTCGCGCACCGTAGCGATCACCCTCTGATGTCCCAGGTGGACACCGTCAAAGACGCCGATGCCCACGACGCTGGGCTGCTCGGCGACGTGGGCGTCAGAGTCGCGGATCACGTTCACGCCATGCAACCTACCCGTGCGTCGGACCGGACTCGGACACGAGTACGACCTCGGGTTGCCATCGTTCACCTCGGCGCTTCAACACCCCTACCAACTTGCCCGAAGAGTCCAATGCGGCCACTTCGGCACCGAGGAACGATCCCGCGAGATCAAGTTGTTGTCCCTTACGCATCCGGTCTTGATCGACCGGTCCGATCACCGCGTCCTCGAGCGACGCGGTGAACAGCGAAGGTGGCCCCAAGGGGTCTTCACCGTTATCGAGCATCGCGGAAATCTCCTCCAGCGTCTTCGCTCGACTCACGTGGTGAAGCCCGCTCGACAGTCGGCGAAGGCTTGTCAAGTGTCCGACCGTGGCCAGTTTGAGGGCGAGGTCGCTCAGCAGCACCCTGACGTAAGTTCCGACGCTGCACTCGACCTCGAAGGACCACGTTGACCGATCGCTCGTGGGCATCACGCGAAACTCGCTGATCGAGATCTCACGAGGCTCTCGAACCACCTCGATTCCTTGTCGCGCTAGCTCATGCAGTCGGCGACCCCCGATCTTGATCGCCGAAACCATAGGAGGAACCTGGAGCTGCGTTCCGAGCATCGATTCTGCCGCCCCTTGGACTGTCAGTTGGCTCAACGCAGGTACCTCGACCACGTCGACGACGGTACCGTCGGCGTCGAGAGAATCCGTGGCCACACCGAACATCACCGTGCCGCAATATCGCTTCACCTCGGACTGGGCGAAGCGTAGCAATCGCGTGGAGGGGCCAACGGCGAGGACCAGTAATCCAGTCGCCATGGGATCAAGCGTGCCGGCGTGTCCCACACGGCGCTCATTAAAGAGTTTGCGCACTTGCGCAACGACGTCATGACTGGTGACGCCAGTGGGCTTGTCCACTAACAGAAGTCCGTTACTCCTCGTCATGGACGTGGCGGCGCAGGATTTCGTCCACTGCTTCGCCGCTAGCGACCGCCGGATCGGCGATGAAGGTGAGCCGGGGCGTTCGCTTGAGGCGGGTTTGGACATTCACCGCCGACTGGAGTTGCGCTCTTCGCTCATCGAGCACCTCGCGCGCGCCTTGGCCAATCGAATCGAAGTAGACGACTGCTTGGCGAAGGTCCGGCGTGGTCTCGACTCCGGTGACGGTCAAGAGCCCAATGCGGTCATCGACGTCAGATATCCTCATCAGCTCATCGGAGATCACTTCGCGCAGAATCTGATTGACCCGGGCCAGGCGGGGATACGAGTGATGCTTTCCAGAAGAGTGAGCCATGACTTAGGCCGTGCGCGGTATCTCGCGCTCCTCGAATGTCTCGATGATGTCGCCAGACTTCAGGTCCTGATAGTCCGAAAGGCCAATTCCGCACTCGAATCCTGACTGCACTTCTCGCGCGTCATCCTTGAAACGTCGAAGCGACGTGATGGTGCCCTTCCAAATAATCGTACCTTCACGCAGGAATCGCACCTTCGATCCACGCGTGATGACACCGTCACGAACGAAGCAACCGGCGATTGCACCGATCTTGGGCACCCTAAACACCTCTCGTACTTCGGCCTCGCCGGTGACCACTTCTTCAAAGACGGGCGAGAGCATCCCGAGCATCGCCGCCTCGATCTCTTCGATCAGCTTGTAGATGATCTCGTAAGTTCGGATCTGCACGCCTTCGTTCTCGGAAAGCTCTCGGCTCCGTTTGTCGGGGCGAACGTTGAATCCGATGATCGTCGCGCTCGAAGCTTTGGCTAGCTGCACGTCGTTCTCGGTGATCCCTCCAACACCTCGATGGACGATTACCAGTTTGACGTCTTCGCGCTCCAATTTCTTCAGCGATTCGGTGCATGCCTCGAGCGAACCTTGCACGTCGGCCTTCAACACGATGTTGAGAGTAGCGGTCTCGCCGCGTTGGATCTGTTCGAACAGGTCCTCCAGACGAGCGCCACTGGTTGAAGCGACTGGCTGATGTCCGATGAGTCGTGCCCGTTGGGCCCGTGCCTCGGCAAGCGAACGCGCGTGGCCGAGGTCGTGGGCGACCCGCATCTCATCGCCCGCGAAGGGCGGCTCGGAGAAGCCGAGGATCTGCACGGGCGTCGATGGCCCAGCACTCTTGATCTGCTTGCCCTGGTCGTTGATGAGGGCTTTGACCTTGCCGTACGCCGCGCCAGCCACGACCGGGTCACCTACGCTCAACAGACCCTTTTGGACCATCACCGTTGCGACCGGGCCACGTCCGACTTCGAGGTTGGCCTCGAGAACCGTCCCCATGGCGCGTCCCGTCGGACGTGCGGTGAGTTCCTCGAGTTCTGCGACCAGCAGCACCTGCTCAAGCAACTCGTCGATACCAACGCCCTGGAGGGCCGAGATCTCCACGCAGATGGTGTCACCGCCCCACTTTTCGGGAACCAGACCGTGATCACTGATCTGTTGGAGAACACGGTCCGGATTCGCGTCGGCTTTGTCGATCTTGTTGACGGCGACGATTACCGGTACGTCGGCCGCTTTGGCGTGATTGATGGCCTCGATGGTCTGTGGCATGACGCCATCATCGGCCGCCACCACCAAGATGATGACGTCAGTCACCTTTGCGCCACGCGCGCGCATCGCGGTGAACGCCTCGTGACCAGGAGTGTCGAGGAACGCAATCGGGCGTCCCTTCCACTGGACCTGGTAAGCGCCGATGTGCTGGGTGATGCCACCGGCTTCACCGGCCACCACGTTGGTCTTGCGAATCTTGTCCAGGAGCATGGTCTTGCCATGGTCGACGTGGCCCATCACCGTGACCACTGGCGGTCGAGGGAGCGCGGGAATCTCGTCGTCCTGGTCATCCTCATCAAAGAACTTGGCGAGCAGGGCGGCCTCTTGCTGTTCGCCCGGGTCGACCAGGCGCACACTGGCACCGACCTCGGCGGCGTAGAGCTCGATCATGTCGTCGCTGAGGCTTTGTACGGCCGTCACGATCTCGCCTTGAAGGAAGAGGAATCGAATGATGTCCGCGGCACTGCGATTGAGTTTGGGACCAACGTCCTTTGCCGTCGAACCACGTTCGATAATGATCTCATCATCGGGTACGGGAGCGTTACTGGGTTGCCACGTCGTCATCTGCGTCGGCTCGAGCTCTTCGACGTTTCGCCGGCGTCGGCGAGTCGCCTTTCGCTGAGAACCCCTCGGGCCACCGCCGCCGCGACTCGGCAGGCCACCACGGCTCGCACCGGCCGCACCGGCGCTGGCGGGCGCACCCGGTCGCGCACTTGAGAAACCACCCGGACTCCCGGGACGTGACGATGTTCCTCCGGGGCGCGGCGCTCCGGTACTCGGACGCGAGCCCATCGGGCGCGCTCCAGTCGTGCTCGAAGGACGGCCGGTCGAACCCGGCATCGGGCGGCGCGAACCCGGCGGCGGCGGGATGGGTCGACCCGTGGCACTAAGGGGCCGCCCGGGTGGAGGCGGGATCGGGCGACCGGTGGCACTGAGCGGCGGGCGATTTGAGCCTGGCGACCCGTCACCACCCTCACCCGAACTCGAGCGTTGAGTCGGACGAATCGTTGTTGGACCGTCGGGCGAGGCCGTTCGAGTGGGTACGGGCTTGGCCATCGCGGGACGGCTTCGCACCACCTTGGGGGCCATCGTCTCAGACGGCTCGGCTAGTGGGGCCACCTCGCTCGAAACCTTGGTCACCACCGCATCGGGCTCGATGGTCGAAGACCCGACCCGCGAGACTCGAGTGGACGCGAGCTGCTCGAGCTGCTCGACGCCGGGGCCCGCCCCGGGCGCGACGGTGGGGGCGGCTGCGGTC
>VFSW01005508.1_pt1 | contig 18691 bp, 30 predicted proteins | sample 5358111 | NCBI WGS metagenome assembly VFSW01 (sample SAMN11554181, study PRJNA540505) | mine drainage metagenome | isolation source: sediment from site ElyBrook_90M | place: USA: Ely Copper Mine, Vershire, VT | collected 2017 | reverse complement strand
AGCGCCGCCACCTCGGGACTCAGCAGCCATCCGGTCCAAGGGTAGAGCAGACCGGCGGCGAGCGGAAAGGCAATGATGTTGTACCCGGCAGCCCACCACAGGTTCTCCCGCATCTTGCGCCGCGTCGCACGACTGAGGCTGACAGTTCCGATCACATCAAACGGGTCGCTCTTCATCAGCACCACATCGGCGGTCTCCATTGCTACGTCGCTACCAGCGCCGATGGCGATACCGACGTCGGCTTGCGCGAGCGCCGGAGCATCGTTGATGCCGTCGCCGACCATACCAACGCGCAGCCCGCGCGCCTGCATCTCTTTGACCTTCTCCGCCTTCTGTCCCGGCTGGACTTCGGCGAAGATTCTCTTGATGCCGAGTTCTTTGGCAACCAGGTTTGCCGTGCCTTGATTGTCGCCAGTCAACATCGCCACCTCGATGCCTAACCCCGCTAGTTGCTGAATCGCCTTTTTGGCGTTCGGCCGAATCGCGTCAGCGATCGCGATGAGTCCTCCCGCAGAACCATCAACCGCGGAGTACACTACGGTATTGCCCTTTTGCTCAAGCGCACAGGCCCGATCATTCAGTCCGTCGAGCGCAATGCGGTTGTCGTCCATCAACTTGCGATTGCCTGCGAGCACCGTGCGCCCGTCAATGGTCGCGCGCGCTCCTTGCCCGGGAATCGCCTCGAAATTCGATGGCGCGCTCAGCGTCACGCCGTCAGCCGTCGCCTTCGTGATGACGGCTTGGCCTAGCGGGTGCTCGCTCGATTGTTCTAGCGAGGCGATGAGGCGCAGCAATTCTTTATCCGTGACAGGTTTCCCATCGGCGACGATCTCGACGACTTGAGGGTGCCCGATAGTAAGTGTGCCCGTCTTGTCGAAGATGATCGCTTGCAGTCTGCCCGCCTCTTCGAGCGCGGTCGCATCCTTGAAGAGAATACCGTTTTGCGCGCCCTTGCCGCTGGCGACCATTATCGCCATTGGCGTGGCAAGCCCAAGCGCATCCGGACAGGCGATAACGACGACCGTGATCGCCAGCAACATCGCGAAGACCGGGGTCGCCCCGGCGAACCAATACCAGCCGGCGAAGGTCGCAACTCCGAAGACGATCGCCGAGATGGTCAGCACTTGAGCGGCCATGTCCGCAAATCGCTGCGACGGGGCCTTCGAGTTCTGTGCGGTCTGCACCAGTTTAACGATCTGGGCGAGCGCGGTGTCCGCGCCGACCTTGGTTGCACGAAATTGGAAAGTCCCGGTCTTATTGATCGTCGCGCCAGTCACCTTGCCGCCGACTACTTTCTTGACCGGCATGCTCTCGCCCGTGATCATCGATTCATCCACATTGGACTCACCCTGGGTTACTTCGCCGTCCACCGGAATCTTGTCGCCGGGGCGAATCAGCACGACATCGTTCATCAGTACTTCAGAGGTCGGTACCTCGACGGGCTGTCCGTTGCGGATCACCGTGGCTTTGGGAGGCGCGAGGCTCAGGAGCGCCTTCACCGCCTTCGATGCACCGGAGCGCGCGCGCATCTCGAGCCAGTGACCAGCGAGGATGAAGACCAGCAGCATGCCTAGCGCTTCATAGAAGACCTCTGCCTTGAAGAAGAACGTCGCTCCGACGCTGAAGGAGTAGCCCGCCAACACCGACAGTGAAACGAGCACCGCCATGTTGAAGACGCCGTTCTTGAGCGCCCGCCACGCGCCGAGGTAGAAAACCCAGCCGCCGTAAAAGACGGCTGGAGTGGCGAGCAGGAACATCCAGACATCTTTCGAGAGACCGAACGGTATGGGCAGCACTACTCCGGTAAGCTTCACGAACATTGGCGCATAGAGATAGATCAAAATCGTCAGGACAAGCGTGACGAGAAGGCGGTTACGCATGTCGCGCACCATCCCATCAATGTCCTTCCCGGCCCCATGGCCCATCTCCTGAGCCATCGCGGCCTTATCGGACGACATCGCTTCCGCCTTGATTTTTTCCTTTACTGGTTTGATATTCCCCTTGCCCCGCTCACAGAGGTGCGCCGGCATGACCTCGCCGCGACAGTGGTAGCCGCATTCTGCGATAAATCTGTCTACGTCATTCAGCAAGACGCGCGTCTCGTCGTACACGATGGTTGCCGTGCCGTTCAGGAAGTTGGCGTTCACTTTCACCACACCGTCGCGGCGCCTGATCTGCTTCTCGACGCCGGCGCCGTCAAAGATGGACATCATCCCGTCGATTTGTACCGTAGCCTCTTTCATGATCTGTTCACCGATTCCTTTGGGATGGCGCATCTTTAAAACGGTTCACAGGGCCTCACCAGACACTGCCGACCACGTCCTGCGACGCGCGGTCGCGCTTACTTCTCGCAGAAGGTCATGAGGAAGGCGACGAGGTCGTGAATCTCGTTGTCCTTAAAGGCCGAGCCCCACGCCGGCATGTCTCTGCTGCGATCCGTGGCGGCACCGCCGTTCTTGATCACGTTGAACATTGTATCGTCGGACATCTTGCTCATCATGGCACAATCCGAGAATTGGGCTGGATGCGTGCGAAGTGTCGCCGCGGCAGGACCGTCGCCTTTGCCACTGCTGCCGTGACAGCTCGCGCAAAATTTATCGTAGTTCCGCTTGGCGGCAGCCATATTAGCCGCGCCTGCAGGTGCAAAAGCGCATGCGATGATTCCGCCCGCACCAATCATTGAGACAAGTCGATTCACTGCCGCCTTTGTCTCAATATCTGCTCGGCGCCGCCAGCGAATGCGATTTAACTGCAGCAGGCGCCGCTCTTCGGCGCTTGTGCAGACTTGCCCAGGTACTCCTCCGAACTACGATCAAATTTTTCTTTGCACTTGGCGCCGCAGAAGTAATAGGTCTGCCCTTTGTAGTCGGTTCGTCCCGCGGCGCTGGCGGCTTCAATGCTCATGCCGCATACAGGATCTTTCACAGTTGTCATATTCTTTATCGCCATCTCTGCCTGTTTTGTGAACCGAGGATCACCGAAAATACATTCCGTGTCCGTATCCGCCCATCATTCCGTTTCCGAATCCGCCCAGCACGAAACAGATGATCAGGACGACAAACAGAATACTCATCAAGCCCATTCCCCGCGGTCCATAGTAGCCGCTACGGTAGCCGTAAAACCCTCCGCCTCCGAACAGCAGAATCAACAGGATAATCAAAATCAACATATATCTCCTCTTTTCATTTGCTTTATGAGTCTCACTTCCAGTCTTACTAACCGATAAACTGATCCAGCGTGACGCTTGTTGGGTCAAACCACGCCAAGTAACCGGGTACGAGAACAATCACGACCAAGCCTCCCAAAAAGAAAGGGGAACACGTCGTCTCGGGCCTTGCTGTTGAACTGGAGAGTTAATCTAGCGGAAGGCGGTCAAGGCGAGCGGAAAACCGCCGTTTTGGGCTGGATCAATTCGGACTCGATTCCTAAGTCGATCCCGATAGATCGACTCTCCACGATCAGACGATCAAAGTCCACGACGAACTCTGTTCACTTCGTGCCCTGGATAACAGCAAGGGTCTTTTGGCTGCGCTCTGGTGCTTGCGCGCGATGCGCGTATAGGTGTGGCCAACCGGCTCGCGCGCATCGAACAGTGTGCCCGCGGCATCGAAGAAGACTGCTTTCAGCATTGCCTCAGCGTGGAGTTCAGCCTGCCACAGAAAACTGCCGCTGACCTGGTCGTCCCGACGCTTTTCGTTGCGGAAATGAACCGGGAAATAGCGCTGGAAAAACTGGTACGCGCGATCGATTGAACGCACGGCGATCGACACGTGGTCGAAGCGCATCCGCACCCCTTCAATCATGGGAAACCGTTACTCCTTCTCGCGATGAACCTTCGACAAAATCATCGTTCGATAAAGATGTCGATAGGATTGCTGGGATGCTCAGTGACCGCCGCGCGGATGATCTTCCTGCGATCGTGGCCGAGGGTGACCGTCACGTAGAGCAGCCGAAATGATACGGACGCCACCACGAACATGTCGATGGCGGCGATCCCTTGCGCCTGATTGCACAGGAAACTCCGCCAAGTCGGCGAAGGTCTCCCGTACATCGGCACCATGTACTTGGCGACCGTAGCTTGGCTAATCTCGATGCCGAGCTTAAGCAGCTCGCCGTGGATCCGAGGCGCACCCCAAGAGCGGGTTGGCGCCGCTCATCTGTCGAGCCAGAGCGCGAATCTCGCGATCCGCTGACGGCCGTCCTGATTTCGAACGCCAACGCCAGAATTAGCGAAAGCCTTGACGGTGCCATCGAACGACAGTCGCGGGCTTGACCCACACCATCGCGTCCAAGCAGCGCGGCCAGATTCGGTAGAGCCAAATCCAGAGCAGCCGATCGATCGCGAACAGGCGCGGGCGCCCCGGGCGCTGGCGGCGAAGAACATGCAGCTGATGACGGAGGGTTCTCTAATTCCACTGCCGCCCGGCTGCGCAGTCCACTGGCAACCAGTGAAACGATCCAACGCACGAGTTCATGCATGCCGTCGACGCTACGACGACGAATCGCAAAACTCTAGACTTTTCGGCGCTTTCGGAGTTTTTGGTAGGCACAGGTACCTTGGTGAGTCTGCCGGCGAAAGCAAACCTAGATTCGTTTCGAGGTTATCTCTCTCGACCATCTCGTACGGTGGGCATTCTCTCGCCTTGGGACACCGTTTCCATCTACCGCCAGATCCCCCAGGTGGAAGGGCACAGGATTCCGAATAGAGAGGCGCCGCCAGTATTAATAGGGCAACTAATGAGCGTAGTGCTCGAGATTCAGGGCTGTTCTTCATTAGGTGCTCTCTCAGGTGCTCTCTTCCGACGGAATACTCATTTTTTAGCTCTTCGAGTCGAAAGGATGTGAAACCCAATTAGGACGGATCTTACCGCCGTGGCCGCCACACCTAATTCGATCATCAATTCTGTTAGCACGGACCCCGCAAATTAACGCTTCCCCATATTCATTGGTGCTTATTTTCTTTGCATGAGTCATCGGAAACCCTAGCAACGGGCAAATCATCGCCAAAATTGCGAGCTTCCCAAGCCTGTTTTTACCGGCACGTGAGTTGCTGGTTCAACATTCAGGAGGCCACGCGAGGATGAGGAACAAAAGCGTCTGGATGACCGCAGCCATAGTTGCAATCGTTTTGCTCGGTACAGCACTTGCTCAACAGCCCGTTCCAGACATCGCGCAGATGGTCACTAACGCCAAAACCTCCGCCGACCATGAGGCTATCGCCGCCTATCGACAAAGCTTCCAACGACACTCTCAGTGAAGCAGAGTTGCACCGTCGTGTGCTCCATGCGTACACCGACACCGCGGACAGGCCCGACTACAAGCCTTTGCCATCTCACTGCAAAGAAGAGATCAAATTTTACGAAGGACTTGCAAAAGAGGACCACTCTTTGGCAGCGGCTCACCGAGCGATGGCAGAGAACTCTCCAAAGTGACGAGCAGGCGATTTTGTGTGTCCTGATTTTCGGGGCGCGAAGCCTCGTGTCGCGTAGAAAATTTCGTGTGCCCGGTTGCGATAACAAGACTTCTCTATTCGACTGGTTCCCGCGAATGCCGGCTGCAAAGTAGGCGGCATCGGTTCCCTTTGGGGACGCAACCCTTCTGGAACGCCACTGGCTTGCAGAACATTCACAGCACAGGCCTCGGTGGAGCCAGTTGAAGGCCAGCGCCATCGGCCGAGCGAAGGCAATCGTTCCCGAAGGAATACTCATCTTAGATCATCAATCGACTTGAACCTTTTGGTTCTTCGAGCCGAACGGATTTGCAACACAACGCGGGCAGATTTCGTGGGTCGCACACTCCGGTTCGTTGGACCATTGGCCATCGATAACAAACCTGTATTCATATTCGCCAGGAGGCAGCTCCAAATTAGCTCTCCAATCGCCCGAGGCGCTATCGCTCATTGGCGTGGCTTCAGGATTCCAATCATTGAACGTTCCCGCCAGACCAACCGCATCCGCTCCCTCAGCCTGACACGAGAACTCGATAATCCTCTTCTGCTTGACGGATCGTGTGATAACTGGCATCAATCGGCCTCCTTCGACTTTCGTCTCGCTCGTTTTCTTAGTGGGATTGCTGCGCCAGAGCGCGATGCGCTGCCGCCAGTTCCGAGTCCTCTTGAGCAATACCCTCATAGTATTTGGCGATCTTCACGCAGTGCTCTGGCGTCTCCCAGCGGGGATGCGTCCGCATCTCCCGGTATCGCTGGGCCATGGCTTCGTGTAGCTGGCTAGACCCCTCGGCTTCTGTTACCTGCTGGTCGTAGTACTCGGCTATGGCCTCGTGGTCGGCAGGTGTTTTCGCATCCGCGATCATTTTTAAAATATCCGCTTGACCTTTCGTGCTCGCGCATGAACTTGCAAGCGCGACGATAAGAATCATTATCTTCAACCGCGCGGCGGGCTTCGTGCGCAACCTCATTCGCCTTCTCCTTCTAGCTAACGACTTTCGCGCTACATAAGCGGTGTCGCGGCCGCGGACGGAATAGAAAGACCAGTCGTCTCGCCGCTTTTCATCTCGGTCGCAATCCGTCGGTGCTCAGCGGCCAGAACGGAAGCATCTTGAGCAACACCCCTGAACTCTTGGGAGAGAGAATCACAGTGTCGAGCCATGCCCCCGAATTTCAGATTGTGAGTGTACTGCACTGCCGCGGCTTTGTGTTGTTGAGACTTCAAGGTGGCATCGGCCGCTTCGTCCTCATAGTATTGTGCGATCGCCTCGTGGTCGGTGGCAGTTCGGGCGTTGGCGAGCAAATGCTCGATATTCGCCTTCGGAGGTTGGGCTGAGGCGCATGCCGAAATTACTGCGGCCGCTAATAGGACAACGAGCTTCCTTTTTGTGGATGCCATTCGGATTCCTTACTTTTACAATCTCCGCCACTTCTGTATCGGCTGCAGGGATAAAGAAAACTACCGTCTGCGATGCCCGCAAATGATGTTGAAGAACATTAGCCGGTGCTCAGCTTCTTTATATGATCCTCGACATTCACCACGTAGTGCGATTCGCACTCGCCTGCTACATACCACCCGATCACCGCCACCCGCACTTCCACTCAGCCGAGTGCGAACCCAGACCGATTTTTGGCAATTCCTTTGTCTCCGAAATTCGGAAGCTACATGTCGTCCTTCATCCCGCCACCCATTGCGGCGCCCGGGCTAGCCTCCGGTTGCGGGCTTGCTCCGCCCTGCATACCGCCATCTTCCATACCGCCGTCACCCATCCCGCCCATTTTGTGCTCCATCGGCATGGCGCCCGGCGACGCAGCGGGTTTGGCAACACCTTCGCCGCTATGCATCATGCCGTGCATATGCTCCATCCCTTTCATGTGTCCTTCCATCATGCCTCCCCCATGTTCCATTCCTGGCGAAGCTGCTGGTGATCCACCCATATCACCCATTCCGCCCATGGCATGTTCAGGTTCAGCGCCTAGGGACGGTTCGCCGGCAGCCTGGGCCATGGCCCCTGATTGCTTTTGCGGTGCCCCCATGCCACCACAGCAACCTTTTGCAGCTGCGGCACCCGAACTGCCAGCATTCTGCTTCGGTTCTGATTCTAGCTTGGCGACTTGCGATTGGAGTTTGTCGATCTTCTCCTTCAACACCTTGATTTGGGCCTGTCTTGCGCCATCGGCCCCTGATGAGCTGTCGGTCTGGGCGAGACTCAGCGACGCTGAGAACAAAGCAATCACGATGGCCGCAGCGACCAGCCTCGGTTTGGGTAAAAAAGTCTGTCTCATAAGCTTCTGCTCCTTTCGACTTCGACCCGTAAAATTACTAGGCCGGTGCGGGCCCGATGTCACCCGTAACGGCCGACATTTTGCGGGGATTTATTTCTGTTCGGGTTTGGGATCTTCCTTCTCCGGAACGTTTGCGGCTCCTTTACTACCGAGCTTACAACACTCCATCGCGCTCTCTTTGTTCGGAGTGCCGGGCATCCCTTTCTTTCCGAGTTCGCAGCATTCCATTGCGGCCCGTCGGTTGCCGGGTTTAGGGGCCATTTCCATTTCAAGCTTGCAGCACTTCATCGCGCCTTTCGCTGTCAAATCCTGCTTGTTGGGAGCCGCGGCCGGATGCTCAGGCGCGGCCGCCTCGGATTGCGCGCGACTCTTCGAAGGTGAGGCGATAAGAAGGAGCGCAAGGGCGCATATCAAGCCAAGAAACTCACGCGAAAGCCCTCTCCTGCCAGCCATCTGAATCATTCCAAATTCTCCTCGTTAATTTTTTTCGAACGGGATTTCGATCGGTGTCCTTTCCTTTTTCGCCGTCCCTGTCCACCGACTCCAGTACCGCTACTTGCGGTTTTTGGGACGTGCCGCCCGAATCCCGAGGCGACGCCTGTGACGCTTTCGAGCCCTTCCTCGCAGGAGCAATTCAAAAAACCATGCGTCGGACACGTCACGCAAAATCGCAGGAGAGCATTGTGAAGGCCTCTCCGAGCCCGATGAAGTCGCACGTCCAAGTTATTGCGCGAGACGCCGAGTGCCTCCGCCACTTTGCTGCGTGCCTTACCGAGCAAATCCACCTGCCAGATCAATTGGGCGTGCTCGCTCGGCATCGTCGGCAGTATGCGATAGAGACAATTGCACACCGCGCGCTCGGCATCATCGTCAATCTTCACTACCGAATCTCCCGATACTAGGAGACGCGACAGCGCCATTTTTCTTACACTTGCGCGCCGGTAATGGTCGGTCACAGTTCTGCGCAGGATTTGGGCCAACCATCCCTTCAATGCCCCTTTCTCTTTAATGGACCGAGCATTGCGGATCGCTTTCAAATAAAAATCCTGCAGAATGTCCTCGGCGTCCTCGAAGTTTTGCGTCCGCCGCCTTGCAAAGCGAAGGAACTCTCGATGCCCCTCTCGCAAAACTGCGATCACCGCATCTTCGATCGCGCTCGCAGTTGGGCGCTGGCTTTTCAAGCGACACCGGTCTGCGGGTGACTTCCGCACGACCCAGAGGCCGGCACCATCTTCGGGTAACAGGCGTGTGCCTCAGCGAACCCTGACGGCGGCTGCTCTCTATTGTTCTGCGACAGAAAGGCCATTCCGCGGTAGTGCTGCGCGAACCATCCCGAGACGAGAAAGATCGTCGACGGGAAGCCCAATATTTGAACAGACCTAGCGACCATGAATGTGGAAAACGCTCCGAACGAGTCCCTATCAGGGCTCGTCCTGAGCCGCGTGGAGCTAGACGCGAAGATAATAACCAATCCTGCGTTTCCGATCCGCAGGGCCAACAAGCCGTATGATATGTCGTCCTGATCCATATTGTTCTAAGTTCCTGTAACTAGTTCGCGCTCCTCCTCTTCCCCGACCTCAGAGCATTTCTCGTGCCCTGACCCGAGGATTCCTCTGATATCTGTAACGGGCGCGATTTCATTACCGTTTCCTCAAGATTCCGACAATTCCGAGGCCGGGATAAGGCGATACAACATTGGCAGATTGAAGGCGAAATCGCTGTTGGTTTCGTCGACGACAAATCGAATGGTGGACGCATGCAAGTGGCCCGCCAGGTTCTCGAAATTGGAAATGTCGTGCAGCTCGGTCGCGACGTTCCATTTCTACGGCGCCCAGCGAGCCGCAAGGGGCGCCTTGCGGGTTTCAAGAACCAGGAGTGGAGGAACCCTCATGCGCAAGAGGGTCTAAGAAGGTGATCTGTGACGATCGGAGACAGTAGTGGCGTCGAAACGCGACAGTTGTGGCTCGTTTTCCTTGGAAAACGCTGGCGGCATGCGGCGGCACGCGGGATGCAAAGAAACGATTGAGGCTGACGATATGCATCAGGACTACGGTTACGGACTTTGGTCGTTGGTCATTTTCAATTCCGCGATCTTCATCCTTTTCGCGCTGAGCTTCTTTCGCCCGAAAACCAAACTTGAATGGCGGTCGTTCGGTGCATTCTCGGCATTTATAATCGCGCTCTTCACAGAAATGTACGGGTTCCCGCTAACCATTTATCTTTTATCCGGATGGCTGCAGCGGCATTTTCCCGGCACTGACTTTTTGACTCACGATTTCGGCCATCTGTGGCCGACCCTGTTGGGATGGAAGGGTGATCCACATCTCAGCCCCTTTCATATCGCCAGCTACATCGCGATCGGCGGTGGATTCGTGGTGCTTTCCAGCTCGTGGAGCGAGCTCCACAAAGCCCAGACCGAACACCGGCTGGCGACCGGCGGTCCCTACGCATATGTGCGTCACCCACAATACAGTGCCTTCATCGCCATCATGTTGGGATTTCTTCTCCAGTGGCCGACGCTGTTAACCCTCGCGATGTTCCCAGTTCTGTGCGTGATCTACGTGCGACTGGCGTGGCGCGAGGAACGTGCAGTGATGGCGGAGTTCGGCGACCAGTACAGCCGGTACGCGGCAACGACCCCCGCCTTCATTCCAAACATTTTACGTTCTCATCGTAAGCCACCGTTCAGGCCCGCTGAGGTGCAGCATGGATAGGGTAGTGTCGTTTCTCATATTCGCGGCGTTCTTTTACTTCATGATGCGGTTCGGATGCGGCTCGCACATGGTGCATGGCCACGGGCATAAGCACTCCGGGGAGGGACACGACGATCATGGCGATCGCAAGGCGGTCAACTCTCGCGATCCGGTATGCGGAATGGTCGTTACCCCCGACAAAGGCTATTCGGAGATATACGCGGGAACTACCTACCGCTTCTGCTCGAAGAAGTGCCTGGAAAAGTTTGACACCACGCCGACGCAATATATAGCGGCGTAAGAGAGAACATCATGAAAGCAACTCTTTCGCTCGGAGCCGTCGGTAATGCCTCGAGCCTCTTTCTCGCCATCTCATTTCTGCTCTGCGTGGTCGGCGATCTGCTAATGCCACAGCATGCGATGTACCCAGTCTGGGAGAGGCTGCTGCCCGGTTTTGTGTGGCTCAGCTGGGGTTCGTTCTTTCTCGGCTTAGTCGAGAGCTACGCCTGGGGTTGGTATTTCACTCTGATCTGGGTGCCTCTCTACAACGTGACCGCGGGCCGGCAAATCCGCGCCGAGAGATAAAACGTTGCCTTGATCATTTGTGATCGAGGTGCGGATCACACTGACTAAACACTCGCCTCAAAAAGGCCAGAAACAGTACGAGGAGGAAAAAATGAAACGCTTAACCATTTTACTAGCTGCGGGATTGGTGTTCCTTGCCGCAGCGAGTCTGCCCGTTAACATGGCAGGCGCTCAACAAGCCGCGGTGGTCACCGACGACAACCTGGATCAGATGATAACCAACGCGAAGACGTCGGCGGACCATGACGCCATTGGCACCTACTACGAGCAGGAGGCCGTGGACGCGATGAAAAAGGCTGACCTCCACAAGCGCTCGGCTGAGACCTATCGGGCGGCGAAGATTTCCAAGCCGGTCTACATGGCGGAAATGTGCGACGGTATCGCGGCCGGGTTCGAGAAGACCGCGAAAGACGCCAATAATCTTGCCAAGATGCATCACGATATGGCTAAGAAGGCAGCCGCAGGATCCTGATTGTAGCGGGCAGTGGGCGGGGCGGCTTCGGCCGCTCTGCCCGAACCCTTCCCCTCGCGCGTAAGTAGTCTACTGACCAGCCGACTAATTCGGTTGCCCGATTATGCTAGAACAACGGTCACGCGGAGACTACAATCTAATGGCCAATCCCGTCCAGATCATGAGTCCACTTCAAGATACCGCGACATCGCCGCAATTCCTCGCTAGGCCCGTCTCTGCGTTATCGCGCCATTGCGAGAGTAGTGCTCTGCTCTCGGTCTCGGCCGACGAAACCTTCGCTTATGTCGACGATCATACGCGCCTCTCTTCTCACATGAGAAAATCTTCGTTGATGATGGGCGGCACTCGGATGGACGTTGAGATCGATGGGGGCCGCGGACAATACTTGGGCTCCCGAATAAGATTGACGGGGCGCGTCCTTGGCGTTCGTGTGTCGGTCGAGGAGATTGTGACCGTGCGCGATTCTCCTCGCATCAAGGTCTGGGAAACTACCGACTCGCCTAGATTACTGGTGATAGGTCACTATCGAATGGGCTTCGAAATAACGCCGCAAAGCAGTGATTCGCAGTTTCGCGTTTTTATCGACTACGCGCTACCCGAGACCGGGCTTGCACATTGGCTGGGACACTTGCTCGGTCGAACCTATGCGAAGTGGTGTACCCAACAGATGGTCGATGACGTGGTAGCCCATTTCGCGTCGCGGTAAAATCCGGAACGGTTGACCCTCCCCGTTGAACGGCTAAGGCTTGCAATAGCCCCTGCAAACCAACGCGTCGTGTTGTTCATCAATGCGACCCAACGCGCTTTAAGTGGGATGAGGATCAAATGGGCGACCATACGGCCATCTCAAGCGGGCCGGCCTCTCCGGCCGCGCAGCATCAGCTACCAACCCAATCGCGAACCGCGGAATACACCTGCCCGATGCATCCCGAGGTGCGCCAGAACCATCCGGGCTCGTGCCCGAAATGCGGGATGGCGCTGGAATTGGTGTCTCCGGTTGCGACGACCGCGACCACCGAATACGTCTGCCCGATGCATCCGCAAATCGTTCGCTCGCAACCGGGCAATTGCCCGATCTGCGGGATGACGCTGGAGCCGCGCACCATCTCAGCCGCGCCCGAGGAAAATCGCGAACTGAAGAATATGACGCGGCGCTTTTGGATGAGCCTCGCGCTCACGATTCCGCTGGTCGTGATCGGAATGGGCGATCTGCTCGCGCCGGACGCCGTCGAGAAATTTATACCACCAGCCTTCATCAACTGGATTGAACTGATCCTCGCAACGCCAGTGGTTCTGTATGGGGGATGGCCGTTCTTCGATCGTGGATGGCAATCGATCCGCAACCGCAGCCTCAACATGTTCACGCTCATCGCGCTCGGAGTCGGGGTCGCATACGTGTACAGCCTAATCGGCGCTGTCCTCCCGCAGATCTTCCCGGCATCTTTTCGTGGCGAACATGGAGAGGTCGCGACCTACTTCGAAGCTGCCGGCGTAATCGTAACGCTGGTTTTGCTTGGCCAGGTGCTGGAGCTCAAGGCCCGCAGTCAGACCGGGACGGCGATTCGTGCGTTACTCGGACTCGCACCGAAGACCGCGCGGCGAGTAGATGGCGCGCGCGAAGAAGACATCCCGCTGGAGGAAGTCCGCCCCGGCGATTTGCTCAGGGTCCGGCCCGGAGAAAAAGTTCCGGTCGATGGCGAAGTCATCGAGGGCTCGAGTTCGATCGACGAGTCGATGATCACCGGTGAGCCGATTCCGATCGAGAAGCGCGCCGGTGATCACGTAATCGGCGCGACGATCAACGGGACTGGCTCCCTGATCATGCGTGCGCAGAAGGTGGGTGCTGAAACGCTTCTGGCGCAAATCGTTGCGATGGTGGCCGAGGCGCAGCGCAGCCGCGCACCCATCCAGAAACTCGCCGACTCGGTCGCCGCGTACTTTGTGCCAGCAGTCGTGGCAATCGCGGCAATCACCTTCGTGGTGTGGGCGGTGGCGGGGCCGGATCCGAAGATGGCGCATGCGATCATCAACGCAGTTGCGGTGTTGATCATCGCTTGTCCATGCGCGCTTGGCCTCGCAACCCCCATGTCGATCATGGTCGCGACCGGGAAGGGCGCAACCATGGGAGTGCTGTTCAAGAATGCCGAAGCTATCGAAGTTTTACGCACGGTGGACACGCTGGTGGTTGATAAGACCGGGACGCTGACCGAGGGCAAGCCGAAACTGGTATCGGTGGTAGTCGCGAATGGCTTCGCTGAGACTGATGTCTTGGTTCTCGCGGCAAGCTTGGAGCGCGGCAGCGAGCATCCGTTGGCCAGCGCGATCGTGAGCGGCGCGCAAACGCGCGGCCTCAAGCTGACGGCGCCCAACGCCTTCGAATCAGTTCCGGGCAAAGGCGTTAAGGGTAGCGTCGGCGGACGTAATGTCGCATTCGGCAATCGCCATCTGATGGATGATCTCTCGATAGCGGTAGAACTTGCGGACGACGCGGAGCGAATCAGAAGCGACGGCCAGACCGCGATGTTTCTAGCCGTCGATCAAAAGATGGCTGGAATCATCGGAGTTGCAGATCCGATTAAATCGACCAGCGCCGAAGCTATTCGCCAACTGCATGCCGACGGTATCCGGATCGTGATGCTTACCGGCGACAGCCGGGCTACCGCCGAAGCCGTTGCGAAGAAACTGGGAGTGGATGAGGTAATAGCGGAAGTCTTGCCGAATCAAAAAGCGGAAGAGGTGAAGCGTCTTCAAGCCGAGGGCCGGATTGTCGCCATGGCCGGTGACGGTATCAATGATGCGCCCGCGCTGGCGCAAGCGCAGGTTGGAATCGCAATGGGTACCGGAACCGATGTCGCGATGCAGAGTGCGGGAGTGACTCTGGTTAAGGGCGACTTGCGCGGCATCGCACGGGCGCGGGCCTTGAGCCGCGCCACTATGCGAAACATCAAACAGAACCTGTTCTTCGCGTTCATCTACAATTCGGTCGGCATTCCCATCGCGGCAGGCGTTCTCTATCCGGTCTTCGGTGTGCTACTGAGCCCGGTCATCGCCGCCGCAGCGATGAGCCTGAGTTCGGTGTCCGTGGTTGGGAACGCGCTGCGTTTGCGGCGGTTAGTTGTGTGAAGCCCCACTGCGATGTTTCGGGGTGCCAAGAAAACATCTCTTTTTCGTAGCGTTCGTTTCATCTTGACCGAAAAGTGTCGAGGACTGATTCCAGTTGCGGGAGTTCCTACTTTATCCTGGTGCGAAGGCGTTTGCCGAACGGCTAGTTCGCGTAGATCTCACAAAATCGAGAGCTCGCCGTCGCTTTGTTCTCGGTCCAAATTCATTCGGCGACTCTGACAGCGACGGCTGACCTATCCTTTCAAGAGGACCAATGGGGCCGTGCGGATCGGCGTATTCCTTAGCGGTCGATCGTGTGTGGGGTTTCAGCATTGTTCGTCCGCTGGCACGTACGGTGTTCACGCGTACGAGAATGAACTATCTTCAGAATAGTCTCGCATTGTGCTCTTGGCTCTTGGACGATAGGCGCATAGTGCGTTTTCATCTGTCCGGGGACCTATCGCTTGGGCATGTCCCACATCGACTACCAGACAGCCATAAATGCGTTCTGGCCATCGTTCTTGGGTAGCGCAGCGACCCATGAACTCAATTCCGTTCGATCAGAAATCCGGACTGGTTCCAGCCCTCCATTCCGTCGCGAAGAACACTTACGTTTTCGAATCCGGAGCTCGCGAGCATTTCCGCGGCTTTAGCCGAACGTTTGTCGGTGCGGCACACCAGAACCACAGGTTTGGCTCGTAGCTCAGCCAGCTCAGCAAGCTTCTGAGATAGCTCCGCGAGAGGAAGGTTGCGAGCACCCACGATGTGGCCCAGAGGACCATCAAATTCCTCACCGGTACGAACGTCTATCACGGCCAATTCCTCATTGCGCTCGATGTGTCGCTTGATCGTTGGTGCATCAGTAAAACGCGGCCCCCTGAGTCTCCGCACCAACCGCGGCAGAAAGGCGACGAGGGCGAGCAACGCCAGGGCGAGCATACCCTTGCGAATGGCACCAGTTTGTCCGCTGGCGGCTTCCCGTCCTGCGTACCCGAGATACGTGTAAGCAACCGCTCCGGGAGCCATGCTTACAACAGACGCGAGGATGTATTCACCCAATCTGATGCGCGTCAGCCCGAAGAGGTAATTGACTAGATTGAACGGGAATAGCGGTACGAGGCGAACGAACGCAACAAAGCGCCATCCTTCCTGTTCCACTCCACGAATCAACCGAACCAGGCGCTCGCCGGCGTTTCGCGCGAACCAGTCCGAAGCAACATATCGCGCGGCCAGAAACGCGAGCGTCGAGCCGGTAGTCGCACCGGAGAGATTCCACACAGTACCCCACCACGGACCGAACAGGGCTCCTCCCGCGACCGTGAGGAGTGAACCTGGGACGAACACCACGGTCGCGCATGCGTACGTCAGGATAAACACCGCTGGCGCCCATGGGCCCAGTCTACCAATCTGCGTCTGAAGAACCGCCGGCTGGAAATGATCGCGATGCAGCAGTGCCCAGGCAAATCCGGCGAAGATTGTCGCGACCAGACCCACTTTGATGGGAGACCAACGGAGAGTCATCGCGGGCCTCGAGAATTGATTGGATACGCGCCCAATTCGCCGTCACGAAACGGCTGCACGAGCATGAGATCCAGTCGCAGCTCGACGGGCTCGCGGAAATGTTCAATGCCAATAGTCATGTGCTCGTGTCCCGCCCGCGGCTGATCGCGGTAAGTGCCGAGTAGGCGGTCCCACCACGGCAGATTGAAGCCGAAATTGCTGTTGGTCTCGTCGACGACAATCGAGTGGTGGACGCGATGCATGTCGGGCGTGACCACAAACCAGCGCAGCATTCGATCGGCTCTGACTGGGATGCCTAGATTGCCGTGATTGAACATCGAGGTGGCGTTGAGCAGCACTTCAAACGCCAAAACAGCCGCCGCCGGGGTTCCTAGCGCAACGACCGCTGCCAGCTTGAACGCCATCGAAATCACCATCTCGAACGGGTGAAAGCGAATGCCGGTCGTTACGTCGAAATCGAGATCGGTGTGGTGCATACGATGAATGCGCCAGAGCGCCGGCACGGCATGGAAAATCACGTGCTGCAGGTAGATCGCGAGATCAAGCACCAGGACTGAGGTCAGGATAACGATCCATCGGGGAACCGAGAGATTATTGAGCAGGCCCCAATGATGCTCTTCGGCAAGTACCGCAATGCCAGCCGCGGCAAGTGGAAAGACGGCGCGGAGCGCCAGCGTGTTGAGAACCGCGATCCCGAGATTGCTCGGCCAGCGCCGCCGCCGCGAAAACGAGCGACTTCAGCGCGGCACCAACGCCTCCCAGAGTGCCACGGCTACCAGCACGGCGAGAAACGACCCCAACCGAATTCCAGTTTCACTCATCGATGCTATCTGGAGACACTGGGACGTCGTGACGATCCGAGCACACCATTTACGATCCATCCGGCGGGAACATCATCCTGCCCGCATGAAATTCGCGCGCGACCAGGTCAATAAAGCCGTGGCGGACGGGCCATTCGAGCCACGACTGTCGCGCCAGTGAATTCGGCCGTCCGGACCCTCGAATTCGTCGGCGATGCTGCGCAGTTCCGACATCGCCTTGCTGATGCGCTCGTGGTCGGCTGCTACGACGGGGATGCGGCGCATCCGGTCTACCCACGCTTGCAATTGCGGAAAATCGCTCGACTTCACCCCCATGGTCTGAGCACCCGGCACGTAACAGCTTGCTGCCAAATCCGCCAGGCTGAGGTCGCCGCAGAGGAAATTCCGTCCACCCAATTCGCGCTCCAAGAGGGCCAAAAGGGAGCGAAGTTCATGTGCCGCTGCTTGCTTCATTGCTAGGGATTCCGGCTCCTTCTCACGCAGGACTCCCAGCCAGAAACTGAAGCCGACGGCACCAAAGCTCCGATCGCAGAGGTCTTCGATCATGCGCATCCACGCCCGTTTCGTACGCTTCTTTCGGATACAGCGGCGGCGTCGGAAAAACCTCTTCGACATACTCGGATATGATTGTGGAGTCTGTAATCATCCGCCCATCATCGAGCACGAGCGTCAGCACCTCCGCGCGAAGATTAACAGAGCGCAGATCTTCCTTGCGGTCGAGCGAGTAGCAGCGCTCCAGCGGCTCGTAACCTACGCCCCTGTAGTCGAGCGCCTCCTGAACTTTTCGCGCGTACGGGCTGGTAGCGAAAGTGAAGAGCTTCATCCGTAGCCTCTCCCAGCGAAGCCCCGGCCTTGATGCGGCAGGGCGGGCCGGTCTCTAAGCGGCTTTGGCCGGTACCAGGTGATGATAGTCGCGGATCTCTTTGATTTTACCGTCCACGATCTCCATTACTTCTGCACCAATGGCCTCCACTTTCCCACGCTCGGCTCGCGTCCCGGTGAAGAAGGACTCCGCGACTCCGTGGCCGTTGTTCCCCGTGCATACCCGCAAAGCGCAATGCGCGTCAGCAAACATAGCGAATTCTGTCTCATACGAGCGCCGCACTTCTGCGCGACCCACACAGCGCTTGCCCTCCGGACTGACGAGAACCGGCTCTTCGTGATAGCAGGCCATCACTCCTTCGAGGTCGTGGCGGTTGAATGCATCAAAGTAACGTTTTATCAGTTGTTCCTCGGGCGTCATGTTCTCTCTGCCTCCTTCTACGATTGAGTCGCAATTGTGTTAAGCCTTAATCATGCGCCAGCAGCCTTGCACCACTTCCTCGTACTGACCGCTTAATTCTTTCCGTCGTCCCGTGCCAAGCCATGTCAGCGCAACTGAGCAGAGCGCGCCGCTCAGCATGTCGGCAAAGAGATTGGGGTTTCCTGCCCTTACCTCTCCTCCGGACTGCCCGGCTTTGATGAACGTAGTGAAGACGCGCCGAGCGCTCACGATCTCTGGGGGAAGGCTCCGCAGGAACCGAGCTTCATTTTCGCAGAAATAGACAAAAGCGTCGCTATGGTTGTTCACGGCCGAGAATTCGTGACGCACGATCTCACGGAGTTTATCCAGACTGCGGCCGGCGCCGCTCACGATGCGCTGGAGTTCGCTCGAATACCAGCCGTACCAGCTCAAGAAGATCTCGCGAGCAAGCTCTTCCTTTCCTGTGAAGTGGCGGTGCAGCGAAGCTAGCTGCCGTTCTAACAGGTGAAAGTCCTGTCGGTG
>VFSW01005507.1_pt1 | contig 18692 bp, 21 predicted proteins | sample 5358111 | NCBI WGS metagenome assembly VFSW01 (sample SAMN11554181, study PRJNA540505) | mine drainage metagenome | isolation source: sediment from site ElyBrook_90M | place: USA: Ely Copper Mine, Vershire, VT | collected 2017 | reverse complement strand
TCGTTCCCGGCACTGATGGTCGAAAGATGAGCAAGAGTTACGGTAACGTCATATCGCTTTTTGCGCCACGCGAGGAACTCGTAAAAAGCGTTATGAGCATCGTCACCGACTCCTCGGGCGAACGCCCCGAAAATGTGTACGCCATCCATAAACTCATGAGGAGCGAAAGCGAGCTGGAAAAGCTGTATGAGGAGCACCGCGGCAATTACAAAATGCTCAAAGAGATTCTTATTGAAGACCTTGATCGTTTTCTTGCGCCGCTCCGTGCAAAATATGAGGAGTTGCAAAGCGATCCGCACATCGTCGACGATGTCCTCGCGGAAGGGAAGAACGAGGCGCGCACCGTAAGCGAAGCGAAAATGGAGCAGGTGCGCCGCATCATCGGTGTCGCTGGATAACTTGACTTTTGATAAAATTCTTATAGCATTGTGACCGGCCCAGTTTCTCTGGGAAACCGCACCATTAAGGAGGGCGGATGAACATTTTAGAGCACCCAAAGTATTACGCCGACTCAATGGTATTTTTCGGCCTCCAGGGCCACCGACCCGTCTTCGATCCGTTGAAGCGGCCGCTACTCGCACTTGCACATCTCACGAGCGTACCTCCCTTCGTAAAGGATTTTGACGATGCACTTGTAGCGCATCGTCTGTTCAGGGAACAGGCACTGTCAAACTCGGGCGTGCATGAAATCCGTACAAGAGCAGATCTTTCCAACAAACCTGAAAGTATAGGCATCCTGTTCGGAATGCAGCACGCGCCGGACGGCCTGACTCTGAAACACGTCCAGCAATTGCACGACGCAGGCGTTCGCTCGATGGCTCTTGCGTATGACAAGCCGAGCGAATACGGCGACGGGTTCCGGAGCGCCGGACAACTCACCAAACGCGGAAGCGATCTGGTCAGGTGGCTCGGCGAATGCGGGATCATCCTCGATCTCTCACATGCCGGATATCGTACGGCGATGGATGCCATCACGCTGATTGTCCTTGATTCGCTCCAGACGAAAGTAATGGCGAGCCATTCGGGCTGTTATCGGATATACCCGCATCCGAGAAATCTCGCGGATGAGATGATCGGTAGGATGCATTTCCTGAGCGGCTATATTGGCATTCCCGCCGTCACGTTCTTGATCGCGAAGAAAGGGGATTCATACCTTGAGGCCTTCGTCCGGCACGTCGCGCATGCGGTCCGCGTCTGCGGCGACAGTGAAATCATCGGCATCGGATCGGACTGCCACCATCTCGACATGTCCATTGAAGATGCCCGATTGCACTTCAGACGTATGCTCCGGATGTTGGAAACAAACGGAACATTCGGGGAATATTTCCCCGACCGACCGGCCGAAATCATCCTGGACGGTTCGCACATGTTCGACTACTTCGATAAGGCGCTCAAACGGCATTCAGACGGCGTGTTAGGGGAGCACTTTAAGAATTTCCTGGCACGAGCGCTTTAAGGAGTATGCTCGATGACCGGAATCCTTTTCAGGATTCCGGTCATTTTTTTATGCTATCGTGTGGTGCATGGAACGGATATTGATCGGTGATCTTGAAAATCATATAGGCGAACACATCTCGCTCTCGGGCTGGGTGGACGTGCGCCGCGACCAGGGCAAAATGGTTTTTTTTGATTTCCGCGATCGGAGCGGCCTTATTCAGGGTGTCGTTCTTCCGGGAAGCGCCACAATGGAAACGGCGAAAAATATCCGAAGCGAGTATGTCGTTCGTGTTGAGGGTGTCGTGAACAAACGTCCAGAGAAAAACGTGCAGATGGACAAACAGAATGGCGAGCTGGAGCTTGACATACAAGGGATTGAAATCCTGAACCCTTCGGACGCAATGCCGTTCACCATTTCGGAAGACACGAGCGGTATCGACGAAACCGTCCGGGCGCACTATCGCTATCTCGATCTCCGTTCAAAACGCATGCAAAAGAATATGCGAGTGCGAAGCGAGTTTATACGCCGCTGTCGCGAATACCTCTTTTCGAAAGACTTTACGGAAATCGAGACGCCGCTCCTTACTGAATCGACTCCCGAGGGCTCACGTGATTTTGTTGTCCCATCGCGCCTCCAGCCCGGCAAGTTTTACGCACTCCCGCAGTCGCCTCAGCAATATAAACAGCTCCTCATGACCGCCGGATTCGAACGGTATTTCCAGATTGCTCGTTGCATACGCGATGAGGATTTGCGCGCCGATCGCGGATTTGAGTTTTCGCAAATAGATCTGGAGATGTCGTTTGTCGGCATGGAGGAGGTGATGGATCTGACGGAAGAAATGATTCTTACGGCGGTCGAAGCGATGGGGTACTCCGTCAAGGAAAAACCGTTCCCGCGCATCTCATATAAAGATGCCATGGAAAAATATGGCGCCGATAAGTTCGATCTGCGGACACCGGAAGAAAAAGAAAACGGGACTCTCGCGTATGCCTGGGTCGTGAATTTTCCGTTTTTTGAAAAGACAAAAGAAGGAACGTGGACTTTCACACATAATCCTTTTTCGATGCCCGTCTCAGAACATCTCGATTGGCTCATGAAAGGAGAACGTATCGGCGACATCCTCACCACGCAATACGACCTCATTTGCAACGGTTTCGAGTCCGGGGGTGGTTCTATTCGCGCCCATACGCCGGACATCCTCGAGGCGGTATACAAGATCATGGGCTTCACGCAGGAAGAACGTGTTGAGCGCATCGGACACATGCTCCAGGCTTTCCGTTTCGGCACGCCTCCGCACGGCGGCATCGCTCTCGGTATCGAGCGCAACATCATGAATCTCACGGGAGAAACAATGCTTCGCGAGGTGCAGGCGTTCCCGATGACGCGCGGCGGCAAGACGGCGGTCATGGATGCACCGAAACCGCTCGAAGATGCCCAGCTCGAAGAACTGCACCTCTCAATCAATGAACGCGACGCTTCCCAAGACTAATTTCAGCATCCAGACGGAAGCTTACCAAGGCCCGTTTGAGCTCGTGCTCGAGCTCATCGAAGCGCGGAAGCTTCTTGTAAACGATCTCGCGCTCGCGCATATCACCGAAGACTTCATAACGCATGTACGTTCTCAAGCGACGTTTCCGGTTGAAGAAACCGCAAACTTCATCCAGATTGCCGCAACACTGCTTCTCATCAAATCGAAATCTCTCATCCCCGATCTCGCGCTGACCCAGGAAGAAAATGCGGACGTCGAGGATTTGAAACGGCGCCTTGAAGCCTATGAAAGAGTGCGCGATGCCGCCCGCGAGCTCGCGCGCATCTTCGGGAAAATGATTTTATTTCCGGCAGGAGAACGTCCTCTCGAACCTTCCCTTGCGCCTGCGCGCGATCTTTCGAAAGAGGCGCTCGAGGCGGCGCTCGCGCGTGTCCTTGCCGCGCGCGATGCGGTCGAAGAGCTCCCTGAAGCGCGGGTGAAACCGCTGGTGACTATCGAGGAGATGATGGATCGGCTTGCCAGGCGGGTCGAGCGTGCAATGAACCTTTCCTTCAATGAATTCGCCGGAGGGGTGAAAGGGAAGGTGGAAGTCATCGTTTCCTTCCTCGCGCTCCTTGAACTCGTGAAAAAGGGCGCGGTTGCAGCAGAGCAGTATGACCTCCATGGCGACATCCGCATCAGCCACACCGCCACGGGTGCAGTCCCGCACTACGGAGGCTGAACGGGAGGTATTCGCACCGCCATGACGGATAGGCCCCAGCCTCTCCTTGTTTTTGCGGGCATGCGTACGCTATGATACGGGGAATGCTCACCCCTCCCGCCGCCGTGCTCGCAATCCTTTTCGCTTCCGGTGCCCCACTGGAGAAAAAACGCTTGGCGGCACTGCTCGGTTTCCAGGAAAAAGAACTTGCGATGGCACTCGCGGCGCTTGCCGATTCTCTGAGGGGAACCGGTATCGCGCTCGTTGAGCGCGCGGCGGTCGTTGAATTGCGCACTGCTCCTGAAGCGGCCGCTCTCGTGAAAAAGCTTCGTGAGAGCGAACTCGCGCGCGATCTGGGGAAGGCGAGCCTGGAGACGCTCGCCGTCATCGCCTATGAAGAGGGTGCGACGCGCGGCGAGGTCGATTGGGTGCGCGGCGTCAACTCGTCAGCTTCACTCCGCACGCTCCTCATGCGCGGCCTCATAGAGGGGAGGGAAGATACGCGCGACAAGCGACGTGTGCGCTATGATCTCACTACCGAAGCGCTTGCCTATCTGGGCCTCACGCGCGCCGCGGAACTCCCGCGCCACGCAGAACTCGCGCGCGCGGCGAAAATGATTGTCGAAGAAGAGACGGCAAAGGCATCCCTCCCGGATTCGTCGACAGAGGTATGAACGTCCATGACCTTGAGATGCTCGCCAAGCGCACCCGCTCCATGCGAGAAGCCGGTATCGCGCTCCTTTTCGCTTCAGGCCTTCTCGCACTCTTCCTTTTCGTGCCGTTGGGGCAGAAGGAAACAGTTCCTCAGGCACGGATCGCAGTCGCAACAGCAACAACGCCGAATGCATTTGCGCACATCCCCATCGAAGCGAAAGCGGCGATCGTGTACGATCTCGAGCGCGGGAAAATACTCTATGCGAAAAATGCCGATGCGCAGCTTCCGCTCGCGTCGCTGACGAAACTCCTGACTCTGTATGCGGCGCTCAGCGAACTCTCGCCGAATACGCCGATTACCATTCCCGCCTCCGTTACCCATCTTTCAGAGCCGCATGCATTTTCTGCGGGCCAGGTATTCACGCTTTCCGATCTTGCGCGCCTCACCCTCACCGCCTCGCTCAATGACGGCGCGGCGGCGATCGCGCTTGCGACTGCCGCACGCGAAAACAGGTCGGAGGCCTCCATGATGGCGGGTGCGGCGGCGTCGCTCGACCTGTCGCAAACGTACGCGGTGAACGGGAACGGCCTTGATGTGAATACTGCAATTTCCGGCGGGTACGGTTCAGCATACGATCTCGCACGTTTGGCCGGCGCGCTCGTCGCAAAATCTCCGACGATCACGGCGGCAACGACCCACCCCACGGCGCAAGCCGTATCGGAGGGAGGGACCTTTTTCTCAGTGAGAAATACCGATCCGATGGTCTCAACCATTCCGCACCTTTTGCTTTCAAAGACAGGTTACACCGACCTTGCGGGCGGGAATCTCGCGCTCGTTTTTGATGTCGGCATCGGGCATCCGATTGCGGTCATCGTTCTCGGCTCCTCGCTGAAAGCCCGTTTTACCGACGGCGCGGCGCTCGTGGCCGCAACGCTTGCGCACTTCGCGGGCGTCGCCTCCCTATGATAAGCACCGCCGCAAGAGTCCTTATCCCCTCAGCGACTTCCTTTGCTCTCGGCATTGCCTTCGCGCCTCTCCTTGCGGGTATTCTGTATCGCGCGAAAGCATGGAAGAAAAGCGCGGGGAAGGGGAACGGTATCGGCGGCGGCGGGACGCCTATCTTTGATGAACTGCACAAGGAACGTGAGGTCTCGACGCCGCGCATGGGCGGCATTCTTATTTGGGCCTCCGTATTGACGACCGCGTTGTTTTTCTGGATCCTCGGGCATTCGCTCGATACGTTTTGGCCGGCGCTCGACTTCGTCAACCGCCGCGAGACATGGCTTCCTCTCTTTGCGCTCGCCGGAGGCGCCGGCGCGGGGCTCATCGATGATTTCCTCGAAATCACCGAAGGGCGCGGCGGCCTCTCGCTCACTCGAAGGCTTTCCATAGTCGGCACTATAGGACTTGCCGCGGGCTGGTGGTTCTATGCGAAGCTCGGAGTAACTGCGATCGGCATTCCTTTTGCCACACCATGGACGCTCGGCTGGCTGGTCATACCGTTTTTTGCGCTGGTGACGCTTGCAATTTACGCCGGCGGCACTATCGACGGGCTCGACGGGCTCGCTGGCGGCGTTTTTGCCATCATATTCATGGCCTACGCGGGTATCGCGTTTGGCGAAGGGCAGACATCGCTCGCGGCATTTGCCGCAACGGTCGCTGGCGCGACGCTGGCTTTCCTCTGGTTCAATATCCCGCCGGCGCGCTTTTATATGTCGGAAACCGGCAGTATGGCTCTCACGCTCGCGCTCGCGATGACGGCATTCGCTTCCGACACGCTCGGCGGGGGCGTCGGTGTCTTCGTCCTCCCGCTCGTCGCATTTCCGTTGACGGCAACCGTGCTCACGACGCTCGTGCAAGTATTTTGGAAAAAAGTCTTCCATAAGAAACTGTTCCTCGTCGCGCCTATTCACCATCATTTCGAGGCGCTCGGTTGGCCGGCCGCGAAAGTTACCATGCGTTATTGGATTATTACCATTATCGCGGGAGTGCTCGGTCTCTCCATCGCGCTTCTCTCGCGCGTCGCATGAAATTCATTTCCGGCGATCGCATGTTCCTCACGCTCATGCTTGCGCTTGCGCTCGCCGGTTTCGCCATTTTCTCTTCCGCGACGCTCGGTCTTCTCGCGCGGAATACCGGATCGGTCTCCCATGACATCTTATTGCAAGCGGGTCTCGGGCTCGGGCTCGGTTTCATCGCTTTCCTTCTGGCGCGCGCCGTCCCGCTCGATCAGATAAAACGTTTCGCGCCGTACCTGTATGGCGCGACGGTTTTCTTCACCGCCCTCGTTTTCATACCGGGCATAGGATTCCATGCGGGCGGCGCGACGCGCTGGATCAACCTCCGCTTCACGACCGTACAGCCGGCGGAATTCTTAAAGATCGGCCTCGTGTGCATGCTCGCGTGGTGGCTTGCGCCCCGCGCGCGGGAGCTCGCGAATCCAAAAAAAGGATTGCTCCCTTTCATAGCGATACTCGCCGTACCGACCGTTCTCTTGCTCGCCCAGCCGAATACTTCGACCACACTACTTTTGCTCGCCACAGGAGCGGTCATGTACTTCGCCGCGGGGGCCCCTTGGCGCGATTTCGGCATACTCGCCGCCTGCATCGTCCTCGGGCTCGGTGTCGTTATCCTGGCGCGTCCGTACGTACTGGAACGCATAAAGACATTCATCGACCCTTCGGCGCACTCCTTGAGTAGCGGATACCAGATCCAGCAATCGCTCATCGCCATCGGTTCCGGAGGCCTGCTCGGCCGCGGATTCGGACAGAGCGTGGAGAAATTCAATTATTTGCCGGAACCCGACGGCGATTCTGTCTTTGCCGTCTTTGCCGAGGAAACCGGATTTATCGGTACATTGCTTTTACTTTCACTTTTCGTCGCCCTTGCGGCGCGCGGTATCGTGCTTGCCGGGAATTCGCCCGAGCTTTTCGGAGGGCTCATCGTTCTCGGGTTTTCTTTCCTCATCATCCTGCAAGCTTTCATCAACATTTGCGCGATGCTCGGCATCATTCCGCTGACCGGCTTACCCTTGCCGTTCGTCTCGCACGGCGGGACCGCGCTCGTGGCCATCTTCATCATGTGCGGTTTTATTCTGAATGTCGGCGCGCGCCGCAAGACCTGAAAACTGGTATAATTTTCCCATGACCATAGCGTTTACCGGCGGGGGGACAGGCGGGCATTTCTATCCGATTATCGCCATCACGGAAGCGATCAACGATATCGTCCGGGAGAAACGGCTGATAGCGCCGAAACTTTATTTTCTCGCACCGGAACCTCTCGACCAGAAAGCCCTTTTCGAGAATGGCATTGTCTACCTGAAGATTCCGGCGGGGAAAATCCGGCGCTACGCTTCGTTCGGGAATTTCACCGGCGCGTTCAAGACGCTCATCGGTATATTCTCCGCGCTCGCGGTCCTTTTCCGTCTCTATCCGGATGTCGTCGTGAGCAAGGGAGGTTATGGGAGCGTACCGACCGTGATCGCCGCGCGGTTGTTGCGCATACCGGTTGTCATACATGAATCCGATGCGAAACCGGGCCGCGCCAACCTATTCGCCGCGAAATTCGCGCAGAAAATCGCCATTTCGTTCGAGAGCGCCGCGGCATATTTCCCCGCGCGCGTCCAAGACAAAATCGCCCGTACCGGCATACCGATCAGGAAAGCGCTGACGCGCGTTGAATCCGAAGGCGCCCGCCAATATCTCGGTCTTGAAATGCACATACCGACCATTCTCATTCTCGGCGGTTCGCAAGGCTCGTTGAAAATAAACGAATCGGTGCTCTCTTCTTTGCCAAGCCTTGTTTCCTTTGCGAACATCATTCACCAGACAGGGGAGACGCATTTCAAAAACGTCGAAGCCATCGCGCACGTCATACTCGCAAAGGACCCTCATGCGAGCCGCTATCATCCATTCAACTATCTTTCAGAAATATCTCTCCAGCGGGCAGCAGGCGTCGCGGATATCGTCGTCTCGCGCGCGGGTTCGGGTACGATCGCCGAAATCGGCCTTTGGAAGAAACCCGCCATTCTCATTCCCATTCCGGAGTCCGTGAGCCATGACCAGCGGAGCAACGCCTATGCGTATGCGCGCACGGGAGCGGCGATTGTGCTCGAGGAAGAGAACCTCACGCCGCATATCCTCGCCTCAGAAATACAGCGCATCACGAATGATCCCGCGCTCGGGAAGCGCATGGCTGCGGGGGCTGCCGGTTTTACCGACCCGGATGCGGCGCGTATTCTTGCCACCGCGGTGCTTTCCATCGCGCTCGCGCACGAATCATGAACAAGGTGGTCACTCGTTTCGCGCCCTCGCCGACCGGCTTTATGCATATCGGGAGCGCGCGGACCGCGCTGTATGCATGGCTCTTCGCGCGCAAACATGCCGGACGATTTATCTTGCGCGTCGAAGATACCGACAAGGAACGCGAGGTCGCTGGTTCAATTCCCCACATCATCGAGTCTTTGACGTGGTTCGGCATCGAATGGGACGAAGGCATCGATTGCGGAGGGCCGCACGCGCCGTACCTGCAATCAAAACGGCTTGACCTGTATCGCGCATACGCAGAAAAGCTTATCGCCGCCGGCCACGCATATCCCGACCCGTATTCAGAAGATGAGCTTGAGACGCTCCGGAACCGGGCCGCCGCGGAGAAACGGCCTTTCCTTTTTCGCGATCATCGTCCGACGACACTGCAACCATGGGACGGCAAGCAACCGCTCCGTTTCCGTGCGCCGAGGATCGCGCGCTACGAATGGGATGACCTGGTGCGCGGACGGCTTTCGGCAGGGGAGGAGGCGGTCGACGATTTCATTCTCATAAAAAGCGACGGTTATCCGACCTACAACGTCGCGCATATCGTCGATGACATCGAGATGGGCGTCACACATGTGATGCGCGGCGAGGAATTCATCTCTTCGACGCCGAAATTCCTCTCTCTCTATGAAGCGCTCGGCGCGAACCCTCCCGCGTTCGCAACGATGCCGGTCATCCTCGGCCCTGACGGGAAGAAGAAATTGAGCAAGCGCGACGGAGCGAAAGATCTGCTCGACTATCGCGCCGAAGGATATCTGCCTGAGGCGATGATGAATTTTCTCGCACTGCTCGGCTGGAATCCGGGTACCGAACAGGAATTTTTCTCGAAAGACGACTTGATCGCTTCATTCGATCTCAGCCGCGTGCAAATATCGGGCGCGCATTTTGACGCGGTAAAGCTTCTTGCGGTCAATCAGCACTGGATGCGCGCACTTCCCGACAATGAATTCATTGCGCGCGGGAATCTTCATGCGGCCAAGAGCGAGAAACTGGGCGCCGCCGTCCCGCTCTTGAAAGAACGCGCCCATACGTTCGCGGAGGCGCAAGAGATGCTCACTGGGGAGCTTGCCTGCCTCTTCGCTGAACCGTCGCTTGAGCGCGGGAAACTGACCGCGAAGGAGCCGTCGAATCGCCCTGGCATGACGAAATCGGCCTTGGAGGAGCTCTTTGGGTGCCTTCAGGCTTCCTCCGGCGATATGTCCGCCGAGGAGATGAAAGAATCTCTCATGCCGTTCGCCGATGCGGAAGAAGGGAAGGGGAAAGGGGGTAGAGGCGCTGTTCTCTGGCCCTTGCGCTATGCGCTGTCCGGACAAGAACGTTCGCCCGACCCTTTCACGCTCATCGCCATTCTCGGCATCCCGGAGACACTTTCGCGCATACGAAAAGCGATTGCTATACTTGAAGAATGACGCCAGCACGCGGAGTCGGCTTTTTGGTCTTTTTGGGGCTTTCCGCCGTTTCTTTTGTCCCTGCCGCGCGCGCCCAATCAGCGGCAAACCTTCAAACTCAGATCAATGCGCATAACCAGCAAATCAATTCGCTTGAAGCGGACATCGCCGCCTATCAGAGACAGCTCGACGCACTCGGTGCAAAGAAAAATACGCTTCAATCGACCATCAGTTCGCTCACGCTCTCTCAGAAACAGCTCGCCGTCAAAATCAGAGTGACTCAAAATAAGATTGATTCGGCGAATCTACAGATACGGGAACTGACGCTCTCCATGGGCGATAAAGAGACAGCCATTGCCGCGGACCAGATCGCAATCGGGAAAGCGCTCCAAAGCGTTGCAGAGAACGACCAATCGCCCTTCATCGCCATGCTCATTTCTTCGAATTCCTTGCGCGAGGCCTGGCAGAGCGCCGATGAGGTCATACAGTTCAACAGAGCGCTTGCCAGTAACATAAACAACCTGCGCGCCGTACGCACGACGCTCGCGGCGAATCGCGACCAAATAACCGCGGCAAAAGCGAATCTGGTATCCCTGCAATCGCAATTGACCGCTCAAAACAGATCGCTCATCGCGAGCAAGGCGGCTGAACAGCAGTTGCTCGCGCAAACGAAAAATAGCGAGTCGAATTATCAAAAGCTCCTTGCCAGAGCGCAGGCTGAACTGGCGAGTTTCTCAACCTTTACCGCCGCCGCCGGCGGTTCGAAACTTCTCGCGAACCAAACCGTCTGCGACGCGTGGGGGTGTTATTACAATCAGCGCGACACGCTCTGGGGCAATGTCCCCCTCAATGGCACGAAATACCGTCTGGCGAGCGATGGGTGCCTGGTGACCGCCATGGCGATGGTCCTGACGCATTACGGATACCGCGACGTGACGCCGCTCACCATCAACTCAAACCCGAGCAATTTTGCGGCATATTACCCGGCGCTCCTCCTCTTCACGACCTACGTGGATGGCATTACCGCGACGCGCATAGCCTCCACGATCGACGCGACGCTTGCGACCGGTAATCCGGTCATTGTCGGGCTCCGCGCCTATGGCGGCACCCATTTCGTGGTCCTAGTCAGCGGACGCAGAGGGAATTATCTCATGCGCGATCCGTATGTCGCCAACGGCAATGACATCAGTTTCTCAAGCCACTATGCCGTCAGAAACATCTATGCGGTCGATAAAGTGATCATCCGCAAATAAGAGCCCGTATCAGGACGGAGGCCTCGTATCCCGCGTTTTCCAAAGAAGGAGACAGGCATAGGTGCGGTGCGGAGACCATTTCCGCGCAATCGCGAGGAACGCTTCGCGGGGAGAATCTTTCGGCAGGCGATACATCGCTTCCATAGCGCGAAGGAGACCGAGATCGCCCGGCGAAAAGACATCGGCGCGCCCGAGTGCGAACATCATGAACATGTCGACCGACCACTGACCGAGACCCCACACACGCATAAGCGTCTTCGCTACCTCAGTTTCAGGGAGCTTCTTTAACGCGAGCAAATTGAGCGAACCGTTTTCAATCGCGGCGGCGATTGTCTTGAGTGTTTTCGTCTTTGCACCCGAGAGTCCGGCGCGCCGGAGTTCCGCGGTGCTCATTCCCAGGATCGATGGGGGAGTCAGGCCTCTCTTCGATGCTTTTCTCACGCGCGCAAGGATAGTGTCGGCCGCGGCCGTTCCAAGCTGTTGCGAAATGACAATCGAGACAAGCGATGCGAACATCGCCGTGCGCGTGCGTCTTTCGGGAAGATGCGCTTGCAGGAAGCGATGATGGGGTGCGGTCATTTTGTAGAAATGAGGATCGACCTTCCTGAGATGCCGAAGGGCGGCGGCTTTTCTCGCCATGCCGAGATACTAGCACTGAGCGACGCTCGTTGTATAATGAAGTTCTCCATGTTCAAACTCATTTTCTGGATGTTCGTTCTCTTTCTTGCCCTGTCGTTCTTCGGTATCTCTGTACAGAAAATAATCAATTCACCCGCCGGACAGGCAAATCTCGCCTATCTCTTGCAGTTACTCGCCCAATTCTGGCAGTGGCTCAGCCTGTCTATCGGACACCTTGGCTCTGTTGCGCGCAGTATATAGTCGCAAAAGATACATTGTGCGACATGTTTATTATGTATCCAGACGACCGATATGCGTCAAAGCCTTCCCTGTCCTTCCTATTTCTTAAGCGCGATAATGATGACCTGAAGAAGACTGATGAGCGTGCTCATGAAGCCGGTCCAGAACGCGTAAATCTCGAGCCGTTCAACAAAATGCGCTTTTCTTTTCATACGGGAAAGGTACCATGGGGAACCAATCTGCCGGAGAATCTTATCCACTTTTATTTCCTTTCCGCTTCCCTACTCTCATTTCAGTATCCAGACAATCAGTGTCGCACATGAAGTACATAAAGAAAGAAGTCCCGTCAAGACGGCATACATCTGGAGACGGCGCGTGCGAACATCACGCTTCTTACTCCTGAGCGCTTTCCCAAGGAGCCGTCTTTGACTGTAATCGAGACCGGACATGCAGCTAACAAGAAACGTTCGCAATGATGTAATCGTAGGCTTCATCAACCGAATCGACAAGCGTATAGAGTTCCATGTCTTCTTTATTAATAGCCTTATGCTCCTTATAGAGCGTCTCCTCGATGAATCCGAGAAGCGGCTCCCAGTAATGCTTCCCGAAAAGGATGAGCGGCACTTTCCGGATTTTCTTGGTTTGCACGAGCGTTACGATTTCGAAAAACTCATCGAGGGTGCCGAAACCGCCTGGGAAGTAGACATACACTTCAGAGGCGTACGTCAGCATCACTTTGCGCACGAAGAAGTGGTCAAAACCAAACCGAGTGGTGAGATAGGGGTTGTAGGATTGCGCTTCTGACAGGTTGATATTGAGTCCGACTGAAGTCCCTCCGGCTTCGAACGCTCCCCTGTTCGCGGCTTGCATGACGCCGGCGCTCCCGCCGGTAATGACCGCGAAGCCTTTTTTCGCAAGGCGGCCGGCCAGCTCGGTCGCATGCTTGTACACTTCGTCTTCAAAAGAAGCGCGCGCACTGCCGAAGAAAGATACCGCAAGTCCGCAACGCCGGATGACGTCGAATCCTTCAACGAATTCAGACATTATTTTAAAGATGCGCCATGATTCTATCTTGTTCGGCTTGCAAACCAGAAGCGGCCGGTCCTCGGGCACGGTGCGCTGTCCTTCATGCACGACCCGTGCGAGCCGTTCGGCTGTTTCTCGCCGTTGCTGTTCGGCGTCATGCACCATTGGCGTATCGCGTGTCAGGTCCTCATTCATATGCTGTAGTGTAGCAAATCAGAGGCCTTCACAATTCGCCGAGGGCGTATAACCGGCCGAACGCGCGTGTGCGGCGGTAGGAAACCAGACTTTGTTCGCTTCTGCAATGCGGTCCGCGCCCGCACACCAGGGCTGATAATATTTCGTCCCGTTCCTTGAAGCGACCACCTGTTCCGTCGTCGTCGCGGTGATATCCGGAGCTGTCTGCAATGAAATGCCGCTCCTCTGCGCAGTCGCGTCCTTGCCAGCGAGATAGCCGAGACCGAAGCTCAAGAACGAAGCGAGTACGAGGACGGCGACGATAAGCGCATCCCGCGGCACGCGTGCAAAGAGGTCTTTGCATATCTCACGCGTTTCTGCTATAGTCATGAGGTCTAATCATACCACTATGGCATCAACCAAAGCCGGCGGATCAGCAAAAAACCTCAACGATTCAAACCCGAAATACCTCGGGGTAAAGCTTGCCGATGGCGCCACCGCCCGCCCCGGCATGGTTATCGTCCGCCAGCGCGGCACGAAGATTGAGGCAGGGAAAAATGTGAAAGTCGGCCGCGACCATACCCTCTTCGCTCTCACCGCCGGCACCGTTGCTTTTCGTACGCGCCGTAAAACATCCTTTGATGGCCGCCTCATCCACAAGAAAGTAGCCGACGTCGTCTAAACTCGTTTTCATTCAAGCCCAAACCTCACTGGGCTGTTCTTGAGCAGAGCTCCGAAGCGGAGCTTATATCCGTTTTTGAAAATGTTGCCAGTCCTTACGGAGCCAGTCGCCGCCCCACTCCCAGCCGTATGCTTTGAAAAGCGAAGCGATTGCTGGAGTTATCGTTCCAGGTCTTTCCCTGTCGTAGATCGCGCCCGGCGGGACGACTTCCCCATCGGATCGGGTATACGGATTGAGAGCGGGATTAATGTCTATTGCGCTTCCATACGAATGGTTCGAGAGGCGATCGGTCCCATGAACGCGCCGGTAATTGAATGCCGAGGTATTATTCGCGGCCATCGAAGCGTCATCGTCCCATCCGTAGGCAACGATAGGAATGATCCGTGCGATCGGGAAACGCGTCTCGGATAGTCTTCTGAAGAGCTGTTGCACTTCTTCGGCGACTTTCGCGTGCACGACCAGCTGTCCCTGACACGTTTCTCCGGCAAAAGAAATGTACGGGATGTCGACGAGCGTAAGCGCGTTCCTGATCTCATCCGGAATTTCTTTCCCGGCGAGCGCCTCGTCGAGGCTCAGAGGGCTTCCCTGTTCATCTGCGCCGAAAACGGCCCGAACCATGCTGTTACGTCTCCGCCTCGATGAGGATGGAAAATGTGCCGAATGAATCTCCCGCGGCGACCGGAATCGAGAATGTACCGAGTTCTTTTCTCGGCTTTTCACGCTTCAGGGCATGCTCACGAAGCTCCACCTGCGCTTGTTCTTTTACCGCTCGTACGATCTCGGACTCCCCTACCGCGTCGTAGAGGTGGCCTTTCTCGTTCGCTTTCGCCTTAAGAACGATGCGCGCTTGTGCAAGTACGGCAAGATTCTGTTCGATGAGCTTTGCCGCGAGCTCCTTTCGAGCCAGCGATTGTCTTTCTCGCGCGTGCGCTTCTTTTGCGGCGCTCGGAGTTGCGAAGACCGCGAGATTTTTCGGAATAAGGTAATTGATCGCATAGCCGTCGAAAACCGCGACCGTCTCGTGCGCCCGCCCGACGCCTTTCACATCTTTCGTTAAAATGACTTTCATAGAAGGCCAGCCTACGCTATTAAGAGCCGGTCGTCAAAAACTTGATTGCGCGCGCCATTTGCGGATCCTGGTTCGCTGCGATATCCGCTTTTGTAATCGGCACAACGATGTCCGGCGTAATGCCGTTGCCCATAATCCAGTGCCCGGCGGGAGTGATCCAGCGCGCAACCGTGATCTTGAGCGACCCTCCATCGAGGTTCATCAGCGTCTGCACGGATCCCTTGCCGAAAGAGCGCGTACCGATCAAGGTCGCCATATGCGTATCCTGCAACGCTCCGGCGAGTATTTCCGATGCGGAAGCGGAGCCGCCGTCGATGAGCACGACGATCTTCGTCCCCGCAGGCAAATCGCCATAGCCGAGGCTGGTGTGCACTTGATTCGGTTCTTTGCCGCCAAAATCTTCAGTCACGACGGTTGCGCCCTTCGGGAGAAAGTGGCTGGCGATATCAACCGCGGCATTGAGGTATCCGCCGGGATTGCCGCGCAAGTCAATGATGAGTTTCCTGGAGCCGGAGGCCTTGAAACGCGCGAACGCTTGATCAAAGAGGTTTGCGGAGTTGGCGGTAAATTCATAGAGCGCTATATGGTATATCCCGGTCTTTGCGTCATAGCCATCTTCGGTTTCCGGCACTTGGATAGTCTCGCGGACTATTTTGATATCGAGCGTCTTACCGCCGCGAATAATGGTGAGATCGACCGTCGTGCCGATGGGACCGCGGATCTCATTCACCGCTGCGTCAATTGAAAGACCGTTGGTCGATGTGCCATCGATGGCGGCAATCACGTCACCCGCCTTAATGCCCGCTCTTTCCGCAGGAGTACTTTTGAGAGGCGCGATAACGGTCAAGACGTTATTTTTTATGTCAATTTCCATGCCAACGCCGGCGAAACTTCCGGAAATATTCTCAGCGAACGCCTTCGCTTCTTTTGGCGGAAAAAAGACCGTGTAGGGGTCGCCGTACGATGCGGCAAGGCCTTGAATTGCACCGAAAATACGGTCTTGAACGGTGGGGAGCGTCGAAGAAGCGTGGGTAATAACATAATTCGCCTGAAGCGCGTTCCACGCCTTCCAGAAATCGGTGAGATCGACGCCCTGGGCCGGCGTTGGGTCAAGTCCGTCACCGATGAGCGGAATGTGCGTAACGACAGAGGCGGCGGAACCGTTTGCCCCGACCGAGAGCCCGATCCCGAAAGCGACGACGGCGACAAGTGCGAACGAGACGCCGCGCGCCGCGACGCTTCGCTTGAAGCTCTGTGCCTTCGCTGATTGTTCCATCGTAGCGCACAGTGTAACACCACTGGTGGAGCGGTGTACAGCGCGCATGGTATCCTAGGCGCATGATATTTCGGCATGAGTATCGGGACGGCATCTGGGTCGATCTTGAGCAACCGAGTGAGGATGAGATACGACAGGTTGCGCGCGAATTCTCGATAAGCGAACGTATTGAGACGGAATTGCTCTCCCCCACGCCCTCGCCGCTCGTCGCGAACGATACCGACGCCGCACTCCTCGTGCTCCACTTCCCCACGCAAGGCGCCGTCGAGGGAGAGACGAAAAGCCAAGAAATCGATTTCGTCGTCGGCGCTCATTTCATCCTGACCGTGCGCTATGAAGTCATCGCACCGCTCCATCTCCTGAAGAAGATCCTTGAGGCGCAGAAGCTGGTCACCGGACAGGCCGTCGTCATCACTACGGATGTCCTGTTCGAAATCCTTTTCGCACACCTCTACACGGCGGTACGCGACCACGCGAATCACATTGCGGGTCGCCTCGTGCGCGTCGAACAGGACATGTTTGACGGCCATGAGCGCACAACCGTACGCCTGATCTCGAACATCAGCCGCGAATTCCTGCATTTGGAAGCCGCGCTCGCAAACCAGGAGGAACCGCTTAGCCGTTTCCTGCAAACGCTCACGGCGCGTAACTTTTTCGGGAATTCTTTTGCCGAACGCGCGGTGCGCATCACGGCCGAACGCACGCAAGTCTCGCACCTCATCGCCACCAATCGCGCGGTTGCGACCGAGCTTCGCGAGACCAATAGCGTGCTCCTTGAGACGCGCCAAAACGAAATCATGAAGACCCTTACGATCATCACGTTTCTCATGCTCCCGCTTGAATTGATCGCCTTCGTATTCGGTATGCACGCGCCCGGAACGCCGCTGGAACAGAACCCGAACGCCTTCTGGATCATCATGACATTCATGCTTGCGCTTGTGGGGGTCATGGTGCTCTTCTTTGCGCGGAAGCGCTGGATTTTCTAGCGTATGCGATGGTTCCCGCGCATATTCGGAAAGCAAGCAGAGACGCATGCCGGCGGCGGGTCTTTGCCGCATGTCTTTTTCACCAATACTCTTTCAGGCTCGAAAGAACTTTTCATACCGCTCAAACCGGGTATCGTCCTCCTCTACTCCTGCGGTCCGACGGTCTATAATCGCGCACATATCGGGAATCTGCGCGCGTATGTCTTTTCCGATACGGTCGCGCGCGTCTTGCACGCCGCCGGGTACCATGTACGGCGCGTCATTAACATTACTGACGTCGGCCATCTCGTGAGCGATGCTGATGAGGGTGAAGACAAGATGGCGGTTGGTGCGGCACGTGAACATACAACGCCCGACGCAATTGCGACGCGCTACACAAAACTCTTCATAGACGATCTCGATGAGCTTAATGTCGCCACTGATGATATTTTATTCCCACGAGCGACCAGCTACATCAAGGAGCAGATAGCGTTGGCGAAAACACTCGAAGAGAAAGGCTTTGCCTATCGCCTACCCGACGGCCTCTATTTTGATGTACAAAAATTCCCGAGCTACGGGAAGCTTGGCGGCCTTGCGCATGCTCATCTCGAGGCAGGTGCGCGCGTCAAAGTGACAGCCGAGAAACGCCATCCCGCCGACTTTGTCCTTTGGCGCGCCGCAAAACCGGGAGATCTCCAGCAATGGGACAGCCCGTGGGGCCGAGGGAATCCCGGCTGGCATATCGAATGCTCGGCGATGATTCGTTCACTCCTCGGACAAGAGATAGATATCCATACTGGCGGCGAAGACCATATCGCGATTCACCACAACAATGAGATTGCCCAGTCTGAAGCGGCAGCCGGGCGTCCCTTCGTCCGCTATTGGATGCACGGCGCATTCCTCACGATGGGAGGCGATAAGGCTTCGAAATCCCTGGGAAACGTCGTGTACCTGTCGGAGATCATCGAGAAGGGATTCTCTCCGCTTTCCCTCCGTTACTTCTTCTTCCAGGCGCAGTACCGCACGCCGCTCTCTTTCTCCTTTGAGGCGCTCGCGGGCGCTTCCGGCGCGCTTGAACGGCTGTGGAAACTTTCGCGCGAAATCGCCAGCGAATCCGGGGGCCGCGCCGCGCGTTCGGAAGCGCGCGAACGTTTCCTTGCCGCAATGCGCGATGATCTGGCGACGCCGCAAGCGCTCAGCATCCTTTGGGATGCGCTTCGGAGCGAAGAATACGCGCCGGAAGAGAAATGGGGCCTCCTCGAGGATGCCGAGGCGCATCTCGGCCTCTCGCTCCTTGCGCCGCCGCCGGAGCGCCTATTGGCAAAGGCCGATGTGCCCGGAGATGTCCGGGACATGCTCGCGCCCCCCGCAACGGCGCGCGCGGCAAAAAAAAATTAAAAAAACCC